>Ga0209185_1000137_pt1 | contig 112523 bp, 68 predicted proteins | sample SidtaG_2_FD_187425 | JGI IMG/M metagenome (GOLD analysis project Ga0209185, IMG submission 187425) | Marine algal microbial communities from Sidmouth, United Kingdom - Sidmouth_Asex2 metaG (SPAdes) (version 2) | ecosystem: Host-associated > Algae > Red algae > Unclassified | place: Sidmouth... | reverse complement strand
ATTTCTTTTAAAATGACTCTTCACCAAAAAATCCTTAAATACAGTGAGTATTCGCGTCATTTTTGATTCGATTCATTTCAAAATAAACGTCAAAAAATGTAAATAAATTTATGAAACAGTGTACTTAATTCAACGAACGAAAACACTTTATAAACTCCATAAACCAAATAAACTAAACATGCAACACACACTCTACGAACTCAACGAATATATCCGCCGCGTACTCGCGCTCAATATGCGTGGTGGGGTATGGATTAGTTGCGAAATATCGACCATCAAAGTTTCCGGCGGACATTATTATATTGAATTGGTGGAGAAAAAAGACGACCAAATCATCGCCCAAGCCAATGCCGTGCTTTGGAAAAAACAACATAGACAACTCGTCGCCAAACTCGGTTTTGAATTGCCCGGTTTGTTGCGTAGTGGGATTCAGGTATTGGCGAAGGTGAGCGTTCATTATCATGAAAAATATGGGCTCAAATTTCACATCGAAGATCTCGACCCTGCCTACACTCTGGGGCAGATGGAAATCAAACGCCGCGACATCATTCAACGGCTAAAATATGAGGATATTCTCCAAAAAAATGCTGCGCTTCTCCTTCCAAATGTCCTCCAACGTATTGCCGTTATCAGCTCGGCGCAGGCGGCTGGTTGGCGCGATTTCGAGGAGCATTTAGCTCAAAATCCATCGGGTTACCGTGTTGATATTCAGCTATTTCAGGCACGAATGCAGGGAGAGTTTTTAGAGCAAGATGTACTGAAACAATTCGCTAATATCGAAAAACGCTATCGTGATTTTGATGCGGTAGTTATTATTCGTGGTGGCGGTTCGCGTTTGGATTTGAGTTGGTTTGATAGCTATGAATTGGGGCGACGAATTGCCAATTTTCCTTTGCCCGTACTGACAGGCATCGGACATGAAACAGATGAAACCGTAACGGATTTGGTCGCTCATTTGGCACTAAAAACACCAACCGCCGTAGCTGAAAAAATCTTGTTGACTTTCCGTAGTTTTGATGAAAATTTAAGTGCTATTCATCAGCATATTTTTAATTTTATTTATCAAAAAACACAACAAGAAACACATCGAATAGACGCGCTCGCGCGACAGTTTTCCCATAAAATAAAATATAAAACACAGCAAGAGTCTCAAATGTTAGATTTTGTCGAAACCCGCATGCTTGACCTTGCCGCCCGTCGCGTAATTGATGCCGAAAAACACCTCACACACCTCGAACATACAGCACGTATTTTGAGCCCAAATTTTGCCCTTCAACGTGGTTTTAGCATTACTCTGAAAGATGGAAAACCCGTAAAAAGTGTGAAAGATGTAAAGATAGGGGACGAAATTGAAACACAATTTAAAGACGGAAAAGTGAAGGGCGTGATTCGTTAATTCGTTATTCGTGGATTCGTTACTCGTTATCCGTTATCCGTTATCCGTATATTGGGTTTTATTTGCCGAAGGCAAATAGAGATAAAACGAATACGCGAGTATACGAATAACGAATAACGGATACACGGATATACGAATAACGGATACACGAATAACGGATAACAAATATGAAATATTTATACCTATTATTTTTCGGAAGTCTATTCCTTGTAAATTACAGTTGTAATACCGCGAAAATCGGCGAAAATCTGGGGGGTGGATTACGACAAGGAATTGAGGATTTCAGGATTGACACGGCACACATTGCGGATGTCTCACAGGCGGCGGTGCAGGCGGCAGTTAAGGAAGCATTGCGAGCAGAAATCGGCGCTCGCGTACAAGTGCAACTCGGCCCGATTTTGCGGCAATTTATGGATTCACTGAATATCACAACAAATATGATGAGGGAAAATATCACGGGCGAAGCCAGTCAAGTTTGGCTGCAAACGCAAGTCGATATGCTGAGTCAAGAGCTGCTGGCAACGAGTGCAGATTTGCGCAACGAATTGCTTGGTGAAGCAACCAAAAGAAAGGCACAAATACTTGTACAGGAGGTGTTTACAGATGAAATGAACGCCTTCCTTATCAATTGGACCAGTCAACTCAATTCACCACAAAATGCCGAGAATCTCAGCCTATTCAGGGAAAAACTAAGTACAGAAACTGATGCGCTGATTATAAGTGCTATTGGGGCTGCTTCGGTTGAATTTGAACGTACTTTTGACCCCAAAATTATGGCATACATTGACAGCATCAAAACTGTAACGGGCGACACGGAAATCAAGGTCGGCAGCGTAGTCGATAACACGACACGCAATGCACGAAATTTGCTCGGCATTATCTTTGGTGGCTTGGGAAGTTTGCTGCTTTTGGGTGGTCTTGTTCGCTATTATGCTTCGACTCGAAGATATAAAGATATGATTAAGGTCTTGACAAAAAACATTGATAAAATTGGTAATCAGACAGAGTACGATAGATTGGTGAGCAACATTCGTAAAACAATGGATGTCAAAGGTTTGAATGAAGAATTGGCACAAATTTTAAAAGAACAAAACCTCGATGAGCAACCCGAATGGGATGATAAAGACAAGCAAGTTTTACGCCTTATTTCCAAGCACTTAAAGGAGAAAAAAGGCATCGAAGATGTCGCAGAATTGGAAGCAGAAGCCCGCGAATTGGGCTTGGATGGACACCTCGAAAGTGTGATTAATCGAACGGTTTGAGGGCGTTTTTGATTTGGAAATTTGGGGATTTTTGATTGCTTTATTTTGGCAAACTGTCTAATAGTTTTTGCGCCTCTTTTTGTTTCCAAGACTTGTCTTTTACGATTTGCTGCAAGTATGTTTTGGCTACTTCAAGTTGCTTGTTTTTTAGATATGCCAAACTGATGTACCACTTTGAAGTAGATGAATAGTTGATGTTGTTTTGTTGTATGACAGATTCAAATTGTGCAGTAGATTTATCGTAATTTTTATTATATAAATAGGCTAAACCTAAGTAAAACTGCTGCTCTGTTTTGGGTGATTTTATTTTTTCAATTTCGCGGATGGTCGCTTCGTAATTACCTTTTTGATAGGCGTCTTTTGCTGCTTTCCATGCTGCTGCCTCGTCATTTTCTCCCATTAATGTTGTTGGGGCATCATGTGTTTGAGCAATATGAAGTGCCACCATATCTGCGGTATCAGAACTGCCAGCAGAACGGTATAATACAAATGCAAGCACGCCCAAAATCAGTACTGCCGCGATTCGTTTGAGGTAGTATAAAGGTTTGATTTTCAGTGTCGGATTTTCTTGTGCTTTCTGATGTGCAGCTTTGAGTTGTTGCTTGAAATCGCTTTTGGTCTTAGCAAAAATGACTGACCGCAATTGCACTTCATCCGCAAAGTCAGTATCGCTATCCAAGCGTTGTTCAAACTCTTGAAGTTCGACTTCTGATAAGTCTTCGTATAAATACTTTTCTATCAATATGTCTTTATCTTTCATGCTATTTCTGTTTATTAACTACCAATAAATCATTCACCTTATGCTTTAGGCTTTTTACACATCTGGACTTAGTTGTTTTAGCTACATCATAGCTGCTATATTCCAACTCTTGCCATATATCTTTTAGCTTTCTCTCTTCTATCCAAAGGTTTTCTAATAAGTGTTTGCATTTCTCACCGAAGCTTTCCCATACTTTGAGAATGGTATTAACTTGTAGGCATTGTTCATCATCCAAATTAGAAAATTGAGGGCTGAAATCCTCATCATGTACGCCTCGTGTGCGAGAGATGTATCGCTCAATTTCATCTACTTCAAAGCCTTTCATCCGCCCCATTTTTTTACCGACATCAAGGAGTTTGTTGTACCCAATATTGACGATATATCCGCAGATATTATCATTGCGAAAATCCGGATTTTTTATTTTTTTTCTAACGACAAAAAAAGCATCTTGTATCGCATCTTCTATGTCTTCAAGGGAGCGTTGCGACTTTGTTTTACCACGCAGTCCGGCTATCAAATCCGTATAATTTTCTGCATACAATCTACCGAAAGGTGTATCGTCTCCATTTCGGATGCTTCTGATTTCTATCTCTGATAGCTTACACATACTTATTGATTTAGGTTGGAAAAGGTGAACGGTAAAGGCGGACTTCTTAGGTGTAAATTTATGTAAACTTTTTGAATATTTTATTTCGATTGAAGTCCACTATCAAAAAAGGGGTGTATGTGTTTACCTTTTTTAGAGTGATTCAATAGGATGGTAATAATGATTACTCACAAAAAATTGTTTCGTAATATTTGTTTTTCCGAATGAGGAATTAAGTAATGACGAAATAATAAAAGACACACTTTATAGCGCGACAATTATCCTTTATTGAATAAAAAAAATCAAACATATGTTTACCTTTTTGAGGTTCATTCAATAGGATAGTAACAATGATTATTTAAACGAAAAATGAACAAATACAACATTGACCAACCGCTTTAAAATATACCGGAGCGCACTTTTTATCTACTCAAGGTCATTAGAATGAAGCCGTATAAATCAAAGAAGTATTCAATCATTTATCTTTTTAACAATATTTATTAAACATTTTTAAAACATTGACTATGAAAAACTTAAAAATTAAATTCGGATTTTTTAGCCTCTTGGCGATACTCGCCGTTTCGGTCTTCTTGACTTCTTGTGAGCAGGAAAATATTAACATTGTAGAAAATGTAGACCTTAATATTTCTGAATCCAAAGATGCGATAAAATTCATTTTACCGGAAACAATGAATGACAAATCGCAAGATGAGATAATTCAATTTATTCAAAATCTATCGAAGGAAGAGATGGAACAATTGAGTGAAACTTCTTCTGTTAATGAACTTGAAGACAGGTCTTGCGGAAGTTGGTCTCACTATGGATGGGGATGCAGCTCCAACTACCGAGTTTGGGTCAAAATTGAGAGAAGGTGGTGTGGACCGCCAAGCTCTGGAGCATATGAATACAGTGGAATCTATTATTGGAATTCTCCATGTTAAATACATTAACCCCAAAATTACTTTTTTTAATTCCTTCAAAAGAACATCAAATCAACTCCAAATCTACGACTTTCCTATCCACGCTTAATCCCCAAAAAACATTAAAACAACCGAAGGACAATACAAGCTTCATAACAATTTTTATTAAACAAAAAATTAAACTAACATTATGAAAAATATGAATTTCACGTACTACGTGGGGATGCTTTTCTGTGTCCTGTTTTTAGCAACAAAGACTACTGCTAATGATATTGATTTATGTACTTATGCGCCTACGCCAAATGTCATTTCTATTAGCGAAATTACTCAAAACCTTTCAGGTGTCACTTATAATCCGGTGACGAATACCTTGTTTATGGTGAGCAACGGACCCCTTAATATTTATGAAACCGAACTGGACGGTACTTGGCTGCGTACTATCTCGCTCAATGGTTTTTATGATACAGAGGGAATCGTGTACATCAGAGAAATGACAGGAGCGTCGGAGTTTGCTGTAACAGACGAAAAGACAAGAAGAATTACATTCATTAACATCTTTCCTACGACAACAAGCATCACAGCAAGCAATAATTATATACAGATCCCAAATGACTTCGAACCTTGGGGCAGCGACTCCAACAAATCTCTGGAGGGGGTATCTTATAATCCTGCTACCAATACGATTTACACTGTAAAAGAAGGGAAACCGGCAGACGGTATAGATAAAGGGTTTTATGCCATTGAACGCCCAGCGTCGCTACCTGCTACGCCCGGTATATCTGATATAGACCAACTTTGCAATATCGCCCAAAATCCATACGGACTGGGAGATTTGGCAGGAATGCATCATTTGAGACGTACATTTACCGGAAATACGGGTGTTTTGCTATTGAGCGAAGCCAATGAAACGTTGATACATCTTGATGAAAATTGTAATGAAATTGGCAGGCTATTACTCAACACGCTGTTTCAACCAGAAGGTGTCACAATGGATAATAGCGGTAATATTTACATCGTTGGAGAGCCTAATGAGTTAGCTGTAATTACCCCTTCACTTGATACAGATGCCGACGGCGTATGCGACCCGAATGATGTTTGCCCAAATTTCGATGATAATTTAATTGGTACTGCTTGTGATCTAGACTTTGGACGTATGACATTTTTTTTAACAAAAAAATACCATAAAGTGATGTTTTTAATTGTTTGATAATCAATGGTTTGAATGTATAAAATAAGCTACCTCTGCATAGTTTAAAATTTCTATTTTTCGCCCGTCTGGTCGGAAGGGGAGCTTCATAAACATCCAAAAAATAAATTATTTTATATGTTATTGATTGACAGTTAGTTTTTTATTAAAAAAATAAATGTCAACTCACGTCCAAAGTCTAGTTGTGATGATGGTGATGATTGTACCACAGGAGAAACTTATGACACAAGTTGTAACTGTACAGACGGTATATTCCAAGATGCAGACGGAGATAATGTGTGTGATGCGAATGATATTTGTCCGAATGGAGACGACAATATTGATACCGATGGTGATGGTATACCTGATGCATGTGAAACTTCCACCTGCCGACAAACGGACTCACTCGCGCTCATTGCTGTCTATGATGCTTTGAATGGCAATACTTGGCAGGAGCATCTTCAATGGGATTTCACACAATCTATGGATACATGGCAGGGTGTCAGGTTCAATGAAAGTGGTTGTGTAGATAAATTGGATTTAATCGAAAGGAGTAATGTAGGTAGTACTATCGCGCCGGAAATAGGTGATTTGAGTGAAATAACGGGCTTAAATCTAAGTAAAAACAATATTAATGGTGGTATTCCTCTCGAAATTGGCAATCTGACTAATCTGGAAATTTTGAACCTCGACTATAATAACATAACAGGAATGACCTCTACTTTCGACAATCTATCTGCATTAAAACTCTTGTATTTAAGGTATAATAACTTAGTTGGTATCAATGCTTCTGTTGGTGGTTTGACCAATTTAATAGGCTTGTATCTCGACCACAACAAAATAGTTGGTATCAATTCCGCTATTAGCAGTTTAACTAATTTAAAATATTTGTATGTAAGTAATAATAATATAGGCGGTATTCCTGCCGAAATTGGTGATTTGACCAATCTCGAACGTTTGTATCTCAGTCACAATAATATAGGCGGTATTCCTGCCGAAATTGGCACGCTGACTAATCTCAAACGTTTGTATCTCAACCACAATAATATAGGAGGTATTCCTGCCGAAATTGGTGATTTGACCAATCTCGAACGTTTGTATCTCAGTCACAATAATATAGGCGGTATTCCTGCCGAAATTGGTACGCTGACTAATCTCAAACGTTTGTATCTCAACCACAATAATATAGGAGGTATTCCTGCCGAAATTGGTGATTTGACCAATCTCGAACGTTTGTATCTCAATACTAACAATATGGGCGGTATTCCTGCTGAAATTGGCAACCTAAGCAATCTGAAATTTTTGAATCTCGACCACAATAATATAGGAGGGCTTCCTCTTGAGCTTGGTGATTTAGCTAATTTGGAACGTTTGTACATCAGGTATAATAACATAGGCGGTATTCCTGCTACTATTGGCGGTTTATCCAAATTGCAACTCTTGTATTTGAGTCATAATAATATAGTTGGTATCAACCCTGCAGTTGGGAATCTAACTAATTTAGTAGGTTTGTATCTAAATCATAATAACATAACAGGTATCAATCCTGCAGTTGGGAATCTAACTAATTTAAAGGATTTATTTCTCAGTTACAATAACTTAGCAGGTGTCAACCCTGCTGTTGGCAACCTAGTTAATTTGACCAGACTTCGTTTAAATGATAATCAAATCAGCGGAAGGATGCCTGCATGGTTAGCAGATATGGATAGCTTAGAAGAGCTAAAACTACACAAGAATAATATGAGTGGCTGCTTTGATTCGAATTTAAGTAGTCTGTGCAGTCAGTTAACCACTGCAAGCATCAACTACGGCAATAACTTTACCATTGAATGGGCAGATTTCTGTAATGGCGCATCTTGTGATGGTGCCAAAATCGGTCAAAATCAAGCCATTGATACACAGAATTTCCCCAACCCATTTACCAATCAAACGACGATAACTTACACTCTCCCCGAAGACAGTCCTGTTACCCTAACAATATACAATGGAGCAGGCAAACAAGTCGCCCTGCTACACGATGATACGCCAACTTCGGCAGGTACACACAGTATCAATTTTGAAGGCGGTGCTTACCCTGCCGGTTTGTATTATTACACCATTCAGGCAGGCACGTATTCGGGTACGCAGAAAATGATTTTGATGAGATAACAGAATGAAAAGAGACGTGATCTGGTTATCACCGCAGCATGTTTCTTTTACATGCTCAATGAAAATGCCACCGGACGTTGGAAGGCGTCCGGTGCATTTTCTTATTGTGAAAAATATTCATTTTATCTTTGAAAAAACTGAAACCATTTTATCACTTTAAAAAATATGAACCAATGAAAAGTATAACCACATCACTTTTTTATATTTTATTAATTTGTTGTTTTCCGTTTTTGGGAAAAACACAGACGAACCCAACAGACTCACTCGCGCTTGTCGCGCTTTATAATACCACCGATGGTGCCAACTGGACGAATACATGGAATTTGAGCCAACCAGTAAATAGCTGGCAAGGAGTACTACTAAATGACGATGGGCGTGTTAGTGAATTAAACTTAAACTCTAATGGACTTAGTGGCGACATTCCATCGGAAATTGGAGATTTGAGCAGTCTGATAAATTTATATTTAAGTAGTAATCAACTTACGGGTAATATTCCTGCAACAATTGAGAATTTGAGCAATCTTTCACATTTGCAACTAAATGAGAATCAGTTGGAGGCACTTCCCGAGGCTATAGGAAATTTGAGTAACCTCACCTATCTCTACGTACAAAACAACCAATTGCCACACATACCGGCTTCTATTGAAAATTTGAGTAATCTTATACATTTGCTGCTGAATGACAATCAGCTGGAGGCACTTCCCGAGGCTATAGGAAATTTGAGTAACCTCACCTATCTCTACGTACAAAACAACCAATTGCCACACATATCGGCTTCTATTGGCAATTTGAATAACCTTACACACTTATACCTCCACAACAATCAGTTGGAACACATACCCGATTCTATTGGTGCGCTAAATAATCTTACCGAATTATTTTTACAAAATAACCAATTGTCACACATACCGGCTTCACTTGGCAACTTGAATAGCCTTACTATCTTATACCTTCATAACAATGAACTGCCATACATACCCGCTTTAATAGGAAACCTAACTAACCTGAATCGTTTACTTGTACACGCTAACCACTTGGAACACATACCTGCTTCTATTGGCGGTCTGACAAACCTTACGCACCTTTGGTTGCAGCAAAATCAATTGAGTAGTTTGCCTGATTCATTGAGGAATTTAATGCAATTAAAAGAACTCTACCTTAGCAGTAATCAAATCGAGGGAAGCTTGCCTAATTGGTTAGTGGATTTAGAAAATCTGGAAAAATTATCCCTACAGAATAATCAATTTAGTGGAGATATTCCAGACTTCTCTATACTACCAAATTTAGCCGTTTTACGTATTCACAATAATAAATTTTCATTTGATGCTATCGAAGCTACTTACAGTTCCAACAATTTTGTCAATGAGTTTCTTTATTCGCCCCAATATCATGGCGAACCTCAAGGTTATACCCAAAATTTCGCCGATACACTCACATTCACACTTTCAGAACCACTGCCTGGCAACAACAACCAAGATGTCAACTATCAATGGCAAAAGAATAGTAATGAACTAACAAATAGCACAGACTCTACATACACGATTAATGACCTCCAACTCTCCGATGCCGGTAAATACAAATTACATATGACCGACCCTTTGCGTGTACCTGATTTGGAGGTCATCTCCGAGCCTATATATGTCATTGTACCGGGTTACGACCTGCTGGGTCAGCCTGTAGAGTACGAGCAACTTATGATAAAATTTGACGATATACAGGACAAAGAAAATTACGAAACCAACCACCTTTTTCCAAATGGAGCATTTGCGAAAGATAGCTGTAGTTGCAATCGCTCCCTCTTCCTTTATCAATTCCCTAACGACACTATCGCCTTACAAACCTTAATTAATATTAATACTAAAAAGGAATCGCATGTTAGGGGAGGTGAGGTAGATGGTGGTTTCAATAATATATTGGGTGTGAGACCCATCTCCGGTACACAAGGCTGGACTTGGGCGGAAAATTACCCACACAACTACCCCGATTCTGTTACTATATTCCTCTTGGATTCGGGGGCAGATATAGAAAACTGGGGCGCTTCGCCCTATCTCATGGAAGATGCACCATCAGATTCTTGTTATGATATTTTCTCGGAGTCCGGTTACGATTATGTGGATTTTATAGACTCTATCCAAGGCGGTTTCATTGACTCAATAGGGCATGGCACTTATGGGATGCGCTCTATCGCCGAAGGCTCGGATGCCTATATGAATATGAACATCGTTCCGCTCAAGGTATTTGATAAAGATGGACAGGGAACGCTCTTTAATTTCATCTGTGCTTTATATCACGCCATTGACCACGGTGCGGATATCATCAACATTAGTGCAGGCTACACCGGAGAACCCTCGGAGATACTCGAAGAGGCGATTGCTCTGGCACATTCCAAAGGACAATTCATCATTACCGCTACGGGCAATGATGGGGTCAATATTGATAGTTTTCCACAATATCCGGCATATTATGCCAAGCCATTTTACAAACTTGCTTATGATGATACAGATTCTCTGGTTCATTATAATAATGTCATTTCAGTAGCAGCCACAGATGCAACAGATAGCCTTTGGCAATATTCCAACTATGGCAGTGAAGCAGCAACGCTATCTGCCTACGGTGAAAATATGGGTGGCTACTCACATACAGGTGAAGAAGTCTCATATAGCGGTACTTCGCTTTCCACCTATTATGTGACACGCCAACTTGCCGCAGAAATAGCAAGGAACAAAACAAGAAATTTGGAAGAAATTTGGGCAGATTTTGAAACCTCATCACTACGAGATTGTCCCGCAACTAATGGACTGACGAGTACCGGAAAATGCCTTGATATTTCCCTTAGAGAAGTATATAGTGATTTACGTGTTTTTATGGAAGGGGCTTTTGATACAACAGGCGATACCATGCGTACCGACCTCAACACCTTATATCATATATTGCCCGGACAAACGGATTCTACACTCAACCATGTCACAGCTACACAGCCCTATGATATTGTACCATTTGATTATTCTGGTACAGAAACTGTACCGACGACCTTTGACAACTATCCGCCGGAAGTCATCGATTGGATACTCATATCGGCACGTACCGAAGTAGCAGCTCACACAACAGTCAGTCGTACCGCTGCTTGGTTGCTCAAAGATGGTCGCGTACAGTTGCTCAAACCACTTTTTGAAACACTCGACACTGCACCGGATTCCGTTTATATTGTCATCGAACATCGTAATCATATGGGCATCATGTCTCCACAAAAATTGCCCATAGAACGCAATATAGTCACTTGGGATTTTACGGCACAAAATTCATATGCAGCCAACGGAGAGGGGCAAGTCATGCTCAATAATTTGTACTGGGGCATGTTGGCAGGTGATACCAATAACGATTTAGATGGTGACGATATTAATGGTGACGATAAAGGATTTTGGCAAAGTGATAACGGCATTTTTATACTTTATTTACCTACCGATTTTAATATGGATGGCGATGTAAATGGAAACGATAAAATATTTTGGAAACGAAATAATGGTAAATTTTCAAGCGTTTCGCGATATTAACAACGTATTATTATTCATACAATTTGAAAAGTAATGGAAGCCAACGTATATTCGTAAAAAAATAGAAATATGCATTGGTTTTTTATTTGGATAATGCTTTTGCCATTATATCTCAATGGTCAATCTGATTTAAAGATAAAGATAAATGATAAAAGAGGATGTAATTGTGGTGAGATAGATACCACCATAGCCAAAATTGGTCAAGCCATACAAATAGTAAATTTAGGCGAAGTACGTGATACATTGGCAGCTTGTTATTTTCATTGTATTGGAGTTCAGTATCATAAGAAAAAAAATTATCTACAGGTAATTCAATTCAACAAAAAGGCACTTACACTACGCGAGCAATTTCATAAAGAATTTGTTTGGAAGTCGCATTACACGCTTGGAATAGCGTATAATGAATTAACGATGTATGCCAAATCTCAATCTGCGCTACAAACGGCTTACAATACTTGGGGGATTAAATATCAAAAAGACACTTTAGAGATGTTTCGCGTCATGGCTAATAACTTATCTGAAATGGGAGAACTCCAACAAGCCGAAAATTACGCTATTCAAGCTACTCAAATTAAAATTGACGAACTATGGCGCACCGCAGATGCTTTCAATAGCCTATCCGACATACTTGGCAGAGAAGAGCAAAGCGATGACAATAAAAGACGTGCTATAGAATGTGCAGATGCTGCCATTCAGTTGTATAAGAAGGCGGAAGAAGATGAATATTATATTGGACAAGCCCTAAATAGCAAAGCCAATGCAATGAGCTGGTTGGAGCGTTATAGTGAAGCGATAAATACTTATGATATAGCTCTAAATATATATAATAAAAATAGCGAGGAATATGCCAGAACACTCTCCAACAAAGGAGGTAGCCTTGGTGAAAGAGGAGACTACAAAGCTGCAATAGAAGCCTTATTCAAATCTCTCGAAATTAAAAAGAACGCACTCAAAAAAGCACATACCTACACCTACGCCGCCAACCACGAAAACCTCGCCGAAAACTACGAAGCACTCGGAGATGTTGACAAAGCATTACAACACTACCAACTCGCCCTACAAAACCTCACCAACAACTTCCGCAGTGATAACATTCACCAAAACCCAATACCAAGTGACAGCCTTTACATCTACAACAAAATAGACGTCATCCGAGTCCTACACCTAAAAGCGAGTGCAGCCGTCAAAAAATACCAACAGGAAGGCGACACCACCTACCTCAAATTAGCAGAAAAAACCTACAACACCGCCTTCAATTTCCACGACCAACTCCCACAACAAATCACCACCCAAGAATCCAGATTATTTCATGCCAAGACGATAGTTCCTTTTATAGAAAATGCTTTAGCAGTCGCTTACGAATTACAACAAACGCCCAAAACCGCCTACCGTTTTATGGAAAAAAACAAAGCAACCGTACTCATGCAAGCCATCAACGAAAAAGGTGCTTTACAATACGCAGGATTGCCCGACAGTCTTTTAAATCAAGAAAAAGAACTCCGCGAAACCATCACAGCCTACGAAAAACAACTCAACGATGCCCGTCAATACGAGGAAAAAGACAGAGCAAAACAGTACGAAGACCTATTATTCAAACAAAAAAACACCTACGACCAACTCATCCAAAACTTAGAAAAAAACCACCCCGAATACTACAATTTAAAATACAAACAAAACAGCACCACACTAAAAGACGTACAAAATTACTTGGATAATGAAACTGCGCTGTTAGAATATTTCGTTGGTGATAGTAGCGTGTATGTATTGGCAATTGAAAAAAATAAAGCACATTTGCACCGCTTGGATAAACCTGAAAATTGGAACAAAACAATCAGTGATTTCCGTACATCTATAAGCGATGCCGACACCCAACTTTCATTTGTACCTCACGCACATCAACTCTACAATTGGCTACTCTTAAAACCACTCAATGAACTAAATCCAAGAATAAAACGCCTCCAAATCATCCCCGATGCCCAACTCAATTACCTCCCATTCGGATTACTGCTCACAGAGGATGATTCACAGAAAACCAACTACGATTTATCTTACTTACTCAAACAAAAATCCATCAGTTACGCTTACTCTGCCGCCTTATTATTTGAAGAAAAAAAAGAAAAAAACACAACGAAATATCTATATGGAGGCTTCGCACCGAAATACGGCGGTGTTCAACATGTTGATTTGCCTGCAGGACGGGAGAATGTAAAACAACAAGCTGCAAAATTTAAGTGTAAACCTTTCCTCGCCAACCAAGCCACCAAACAGCAATTCACAGATGACGCCGACCAATTTCAGATCCTCCAACTTTCCATGCACGGTATATTGGACGATGAAAAACCCCTATACTCAAAACTAATTTTTGCGGATAGTGCGCTCTACGCCGCCGACCTTTACAACACCCGTCTCAATGCCGACCTTGCCATACTCAGTGCCTGCAATACCGGCACAGGCGAAATCAAAAAAGGCGAAGGCGTAATGAGTCTTTCGCGAGCGTTTACCTATGCAGGATGTCCGAGTTTGCTGATGAGTTTGTGGTCAGTACCGGACGGCGGTACGGCAGAGTTGGTAGATACTTTTTTGGAACAACTCCAACAAGGAGAAACCAAAGACAAAGCACTCCAAACTGCCCAATTCAAGTACCTCAATAACACCTCGCCGGATAGATTGCACCCCATGTATTGGGCAGGACTCGTGCCTTCTGGCGATATGCAAGCGGTAAAATTCAGTCACAATTCCCCTTGGTGGTGGGGAATCATATTAATATTGGGCATAATCATATATTTTGGATGGCGGGCAATCAGGTGAACAATTAAACATGCTCTAAGGGACAGAATTTTAATAAATGCAGATTTTGACTTTTTCTTTTTCTCTTTTTCTACGTTATGAAAATCCTTGTATAGCTTGGCTATGCGCGGTTTTCATGCCTTAAAAAAGAAAAAAATAAAGTCGTCAAAAACCTTCATTTATTAAAACCCTGTCCCTAAGCGCAGACAAAACAACATTTTTTTATTGATAATTAGAGACCTTATTTTTTGTTTAAATTTTGAGCCTACCTCAATTTTAAATAAAAAAATAAAATAAGTAATTCCGTTTGCTAAACTTTTTAAGCTTCGTGGTGCGCAAGATTTACAACCACCAAACCAAAAATTACATTAATACAGACTTAATATCTCCTTGACATTTAAGTGATATATGATAAGTATTTTCGCAATATCTGAATTTCAAAATTTAAATTTTGGGTTTCGGAATTTGTTTTATCGTTACTTAGGAACGACGCAAAAATAAATTCAGATTTTGACTTGTTCTTTTCTCCTTTTTCTTCGTTATGAAAATCCTTACGTAGCTTGGCTATGTATGGTTTTCATGCCTCGAAAAAGAAAAAAATAACGACGTCAAAAAACTTAATTTATTTATGCCTCGTTCCTTAAATACACTGTTTCACAAATTTATTTACTTTTTTGAGTATTTCTTTTAAAATGACTCTTCACCAAAAAATCCTTAAATACAGTGAGTATTCGCGTCATTTTTGATTCGATTCATTTCAAAATAAACGTCAAAAAATGTAAATAAATTTATAAAACAGTGTATTAAACATTCACAATATGCGAAAATGCTACTTTTTACTCCTGCTCAATTTATTCACTTGTGCAAGCTCATTCGCGCAAGCCAACCTGCGAGGAAAAATCGTTGACGACCAATCTGTGAGGCTGCCCGGAGCTTACGTCATCCTTGAAGGTACGGACTTTAAAACCGTGACCGACATCAGTGGCGAGTACGCCATTTATAATGTTCCGGCGAGTGATTATCAATTGATTGTCAGTTATGTAGGCTACGATGATATGAAAAAATCCCTTACGCTGACCGATGGCGAAACACTCATCGAGGAAGTCAAAATGGACGAAGGCAATGTCCTCACCGAAGTCGTCATCAACGGACGCCTCGAAGGGCAAATGAAAGCCCTCAACGCCCAACGCAACAGCGACAACATCAAAAACGTTGTGTCTGCCGAACAAATTGAGCGTTTTCCCGACGCCAATACGGGCGATGCCCTCAAGCGATTGCCCGGCGTGAATGTACAATACGACCAAGGGGAGGCACGATTTGCCAACATCAGAGGTACTTCGCCCGAACTCAATTCTATCACCATTAATGGCGAGCGTGTGCCTTCCGCAGAAGCGGAACAACGCTTCGTTCAGTTGGATTTGATTCCATCGGATGTCCTCGAAACTATTGAGGTCAATAAAGCCGTAACACCCGATATGGACGGCGATGCGATTGGCGGTTCGGTCAATCTCGTCACGGCAAAAGCTACTCCCAAACAAAAGATTAAAGGAACGATTGGTTCAGGTTACAGTTTCTTGACACAGAAACCTTTATACAAAGGAAAATTGTCTTATTCCAATCGCTTCGGAAAAGATAAATTTGGTATTATTTTAAACGCATCAGTACTCGACAAACACGTTCGCTCGGACAATGTCGAGGCAGAATGGAACTACGAAGATGAAGACAATAAAGACGGTTCGGCAGTACCTACCGATTTGCAGATTCGTCAATATTTATTGGAGCGTTTGCGTCAAAGTTATTCCGCGACATTGGATTACCAAATTAATAAAAATCACAATTTATACATCAACGGAATGTATAATTGGAGAAATGATTGGGAAAATCGCTACCGTACCCGTTACAATAATATTGAACGTGATGATGATGGCAATTTTATCACCCAAATTCGTCGTCAAACCAAGGGTGGTTCGGGTGATGTCAGCTATCGCCGTCTCGAAGACCAGCGTATGCAAAGCTTCGGTGCCGGTGGTGAGCATTTTTTCAATCAAATAAAAATGAACTGGTCGGTCACTTCACTCAAAGCCTCCGAAGACCGTCCGAATGAGCGCTACATTTCTATGCGTACGGAGGATGACCCCATCATCACCCTCGACCTCACTAATCTCGAAACCCCTATGGTGAATGTAGTAGATTCAGAGCAAGCTGACCTTTCCAGCGCGTATGAGTTGCGCGAGATTACAGAAGAATTTCAATACACAGAAGAAAACGACCTGAACGCTCGTCTGGACTTGGAATTACCAATTTTATATGGTAAAAATGCCAGTTTCCTCAAATTTGGCGGACGTTTTAAAAACAAAACTAAATTCCGCGACAATTCTTTTAGAGAATACGCGCCTGCTGATGAAGATGCGTTTACAGCAGAAGCAATCGCGAGTGCCACCGACCAAACCCAAGACAATTTTTCTGTGGGGGATTATGCGATAGGTTCATTCGTTGACCGCGAACTTTTGGGAGATGCTGACCTCCCCAGACTATTTGATGGGGAAGATATTTTCGAAGAATTTGCCGGAAATTTTGATGCAAAAGAAAGAGTAATAGGCGGCTATTTGATGTACACGCAAGACATTGGCGATGTAGCGACGATTATCGCAGGACTACGTTATGAGGGAACAGCCGTAGATTATGCCGGAAAAATATTTGATGAGGAAGAGGAAACCATCATTGATGCGCCGAGCGAAGCCGATGGTTATGGCAATCTGATGCCGGGCATACACCTCAAAATCAGCCCAAATCAATGGACCAACATCCGTACCGCATGGACCAACACGATAGCCCGTCCGAATTATTTTGATCTTGTACCTTATCAAGTCATCAACCCGGACGATAACGAAATTAGCATCGGAAATCCCGCATTGGAAGCAACCACTGCCATGAATTTTGATTTATTAGCAGAGCATTTCTTCAAAAATATCGGTGTCATATCAGGTGGTTTTTTCTATAAAAACCTGACCAATGTTATCGCCGACCAAACGTTGCAAGATGCAGAGTTTCGAGGCAATACTTATACGGTGCTTGACCAGCCCATCAACGCTGGAAATGCCGATATACTCGGCTTGGAATTTGGCGTCAATCGAAGGCTGGATTTCCTGCCCGGAATGCTCAGTAATTTGACGGCTTATGCCAATTACACTTATACCAATTCCCGTCTAAAAGATAGCGAACTCGAAGGTCGTGAAGATGAAACACTTCCGCTTATAGGTACGCCCAAGAACCTGCTCAACACCAGTTTGGCATACGATACCAAAAAATTAGACATTCGCGTATCATACAACTTTGCAGGTGCATTCATCGAAGAATATAGTGACGAAGCCTTCTTTGACAGATGGTACGATGATGTACATTATCTCGACCTTAATGCCGATTATAAACTATCAAACGATTGGAAGATTTATCTGAATATCAATAACTTACTCAACCAACCCTTGCGTTATTATCAAGGCGCAGATGCTCGCACGATGCAAGTGGAGTATTATGGTATTTTGACTAGATTGGGTATAAAATTTAAAATCACGAGTTAATTAGTGGTTAGTAACGAGCAAATAATAAGTTAATCGGTGAATTGATTTATTGTCTTTTTTCGCTGCGCGAAATTCACTAATTTTACAAATATTTATGATTAACTAATTCTACCGTACAGGCAATTTTAATCGCCATGTCATAATTAGGGGGAACGAAAAGTCGTTTTTGTAATATGGTTTTTGAATTGAAGGGGAAGCGTAAGTCGTCGGACATTTTTAAAATGTCAGATGACAAAATTCGTTCGTTATTTATTTATAATCAATAATTTACAAAATTAAATTATAACATAATATATCTCGTCTGACATTTTTAAAATGTCAGGCGAGTGGGTTTTTCCAAAAATCTAAAAATCAGTATATTACGCAACTTGTTGCGATGAATGACGGGATTATTAAAACGACTTTTTGTTTGCCCTGATGTCATAATATAATTTTGACAATTAATAGCCTGTACGATACACTGATTTCAACAATGAATTTAAAATATACAATAGGCAGGAAAGACATGACTTTTCCTGCTTTCTTTTGTCTCTTGATAAGCCTTGCCTTTTTTTCTTGCGATAACAAACAATTCGTCCGAAACACCGAAGCAAGAGACAATCCAATAGAAATGCAAAACGCCGAAACAGCGCAAGCTAAACTCTCCGATTCGGTACAAGCCACGCTCGAAACCGAACCCGTCAAAGTTCTTGATGCTTCCGAAGATGCTGCTGACGACCCCGCGATTTGGTACAATATCAGCGCACCGGAAAAGAGCATTGTTTTTGGTTCAAATAAGAAAAACGGTATCCACGTTTACGACCTTTCCGGAAAAGAATTACAATACGTGGCTTGTGGCAGAGTCAATAATATTGACGTGCGCCGCAAAGTAAAATTTAGTGATGGCGTGGCAGATATTCTTGCAGGAAGCTGCCGCACCGACAATTCTATCGTACTTTTTGTAATAGATAAAGATGGAAAAATCAATAGCGAACCGGACTACAAAATCAGCTTGGGAGCGTTCAATCCTTACGGTTTTTGTCTGTATAAAGGGAAGGATAATGTACTATATAATTTTGTAAATAGCAAAGACGGACAAGTTAGCCAAATTTCTGTGGATTTAGTTGACGGTCAATTAGTTAGTGAAAGTGTCCGCAATCTCAAACTCGCCACTCAAGTCGAAGGAATGGTCGTTGATGATGCCACGCACACGCTGTATGTAGGCGAGGAGCAGACAGGTATCCACGTCTTTTCTGCCGAACCCAATGCCAGTACCAAAGGTTATTTGCTCAATAGCAGTACCGATGCCAATAAGAAAATCCGCTACGATATAGAAGGCTTGGCACTCATTCCGCCGAATCACCTGATTGCTTCCAGTCAAGGCAATTTTTCTTATGCGATTTTTGACCTTAAAAAGAAAAAATATATCAATTCCTTCTTTATCAAAGACGGTATAGTAGATGGTGCGGAAGAAACCGATGGTTTAGAAGTGATGAAAGGTGATTTTAACGACCAATTTCCCGCCGGCATCCTCGTTGTACAAGACGGATTCAATTATAATGATGAAAAAGCCCCCGAAGCACAGAATTTCAAATACGTCGATTTGCGTGAGGTCATGAAGTTTATTGAATGAGTTGACGAGTTGTTGAATTGTTGATTTTCATTTCTCGTCAATTCGTCAACTCATCAACCCGTCAATTCATCAATTCAACGAATATTTAGGCACTTGCGGTGTCAATTGGAAGTTGAAATGCTGTTGAAAAGTATAATTTCGAAAGACGCCGTTGCAAGTATATTGCCAGTTGGGGCTGCGATTGGCTATCACGTCCATAATGTGCGAAACATCAGCTTGATAGGCAATGTATCCGGCATGGCGCAAGGCTTTTTTGACTTCGAGGGTTGTTGTTTCGAGATTGGTCAGCATGAGGTATTCTGCTACCTGCTTTACTACATGAATGTCAATGTGGTGATAAGCTTTTTTTAATGTCTTTCGCATAAGTAAGTAATTGATAATTGATAATTGATAATTAATAATTTATAATTTATAATGAGTCTATTTAAATCATTTATTTTTGGTCAAAAAATCTGCGTTATCCGCTAAATCCGCACTAATCCGTGTTCCATTTTCCTACTGAACCTCTATCAAATATCTGATAGTTGATTGCGCTGAATTATAGACGATGTACTCGTTATTGATAAGGTCAACGCCGCCTTTGGCGAATAAAGAATCATAATTCGCGCCACGTTTTTTCAGATTTTTCTCCGAAAGTTCGTAACACCACGAATCGTGGTTTTTGATTTTTAGTTGCTTGCCTACGTGTACATCATATAGCGCGAGAAATGCTTTTTTCGAGCTACCGCCCGTCCAATAAGCCCCCCGATGTGAAGTGTAATTGAGTGATTTTTGAAATTTATCTGCAAAGTATAATCCGTAACCAAACATCTTCCCGTTGATGACCGCATTTGCAGGGCGCAAAACTAGACCAGCCTTCATGATGGACAACCAGTTTTGGTTGCGGCTACCATGCCAGAATAATTCGGTTTTTTTGTTATTTGCGCTATCGAGATGTTGGTCAAAATCCTTTTGTGTACGCAAATTAATGATTTTATAGGCACGTTTAAATATTTTCTTATCAGTTCCCATCATGCGCTTTATCATTTTTGTCAATGCTGCATCTTCGACGGGTTCTATTTGGATGCCCATAGCATCCAATAAAGTCATTTTTTCTTGCGGTGTACTGACTTCGTTTTCGTCTTTTTGTTGCTCATTTATTTCAACTTGCCCGCGCATTACGTCAAGTGTTTCTTGTTCTTTGGCGAGCATTTCACGGATGGTTTCGCGGTCTTTATCGTTTTTTGGCTTAGTGGCAAGGTGGTCTTTTACGTGCGTCATGCGCCGCGGGATAACTTGGTAGAGTTCCAATAATTTGTCGTTAAAATTGGCAATTCGCATTCCTTTTTTGACCCTTGCCACGAGGTCATCAAGCACGTTTTGTGCGGCTTCTACTTGTTGGCGCGTCACTTCTTCGGCAGATACCATGTAGTTGTAGCTGATAGATTTGCGTGCGGCTTGCATCAATTCTTGGATTAATGCTTCGACCGTACTATCCTCTATTTCAATATGTTGTGTTTCTTCAGTGCTGGCATTCCTAAAGAGGCTCGTTTGGTCTTTGTAGCCTTTTCTGATTTTTTCATTATACTTGCTCTTCCATTGAGTTACATTATAGGTGCGTTGTACGCCTGCGCTGCCCACACGTCCATAAGTCGCGATGAATGTGCCGTCTTTATTGTCGCGCATCTCATAAAATTTGTTATTATTGGCAGAGGTCACCATAATCATCTTGACGATGCGTGTAGCTTCGACGGGTGTTTCTGTATCAGATTTCGGCTCGGAGTTTGGAGCGATATTATTTTGAGGCAATTTACGGGCAGCAGCCTTCGGTGCTGATTGCAAAATTTGAGTAGGTGTAGTTCCTGTAAAAATTTGTTGAATGAAACTTAACATGAGCTATAAGTTTTGAGTTTGTCAATTATTTGATTTCAAATATGTCGCTAAATTAGTTACACTTTTTCATTTGTGCAAGTTTTTTATAAAGAAAATAGCAAAAAAGTGATTTTTATTCGTATTTAAACAAGATAGTTTTATTTCGAAAAAAGTTTTAATAATTAACCTTAGTACACTGTTTCACAAATTTATTTACTTTTTTGAGTATTTCTTTTAAAATGACTCTTCACCAAAAAATCCTTAAATACAGTGAGTATTCGCGTCATTTTTGATTCGATTCATTTCAAAATAAACGTCAAAAAATGTAAATAAATTTATAAAACAGTGTACTTAGTAACGAGGCATAAATAAATTCAGCTTTTTGACGCCGTTATTTTTTCTTTTTCGAGACATGAAAACCGCGCATAGCCAAGCTACGCAAGGATTTTCATAACGAAGAAAAAGGAGAAAAGAACAAGTCAAAATCTGAATTTATTTTTGCGTCGTTCCTTGACAGCTAAAGCAGTCATTACAGGCTTTCCAGTCAGCATGTACGGTGGCATTAAATTTGACTATTATAAAATGTCCGTCATTCGCGTGAATAACTGACATTTTATTCATCAAGATTCAACTTAAATATTGGTAAATTTTCCAACACTGAAAGCTACCCAAACAAAGACTTTTCCCATCTCTGACACTGCCAAATTCAAGCAGCAGGCACTCCTTTGGGCAAATCAATTTGATGCGCTTTGCTATTTAGATTCCAATGAATATCAGCACGATACATATTCGACTTGTGAAGCATTAGTCGCTGTTGGTGCAGTACGCGAATTGACCGTCACGCATACGGGCAAAGGGGGTTTTGAACAATTGAAAGACTTAGTAAATACCCGTAAAAGTTGGCTCTTCGGCTTTCTGACTTATGACCTTAAAAACGATATTGAACAACTCGAATCACGTAATTCTGATGGTATAGGAATGCCTGTTTTACATTTTTTTCAGCCGAAATATGTTATTCAAATTTTCGATAAAAAAGTGGTCATTCATTCTGATGAAAACGACAGCGAGGATATTTTTTATCAAATAAAAAATACAAGTATTGATTTTGATTTAAATAAAAAAACAAACATAACAGTACAAGCACGTATTCCGAAAAATGAGTATTTAAATATTGTCGAAAAAATACGCCAACACATTATTGAAGGCGATTTGTACGAGATGAATTTTTGTCAAGAATTTTATGCAGAAAACACTGATATAGAACCGCTTGCGATGTTTTTCCGTTTGAATGAATTATCAAAAGCACCGTTTTCGTCATTCTACAAAAAAAATAACCAATACCTACTCTGCGCAAGCCCTGAACGTTTTCTCAAAAAGCAAGGGCAACAACTTATTTCCCAACCCATAAAAGGTACAATCAGACGTGGAAGTACTGCCGCCGAAGATGCCGAATTGCAAGCCATTCTCCGCAGCAGCACAAAAGACCGCGCCGAAAATGTAATGATAGTCGATTTGGTTCGTAATGACCTCACACGCAGCAGTCGCACGGGGACGATTCGGGTGGAAGAATTGTTTGGTATCTACCCTTTTGAGCAGGTCAATCACATGATTTCGACGGTAATATCAACCTTGCGCGAGAACGTACACGCAGTAGACGCGATACGCAACGCCTTCCCTATGGGCAGCATGACCGGCGCACCAAAAGTGATGAGTATGCAATTGATTGAGCAATACGAACAGACGCGACGGGGCTTGTATTCGGGCGCAGTGGGTTACTTTACGCCAGAGGGCGATTTTGATTTTAATGTAGTGATTCGCAGCATGTTATACAATGCGAGTTCAAGGTATTTGTCCTTTCAAGTTGGCGGCGCGATAGTGTATGATTCTGTGCCGGAACGCGAATATGAAGAGTGTTTATTGAAGGCAAAAGCGATGCTTGAAACGGTGGACGGTGGACAACAAACGGACGCTGCACTTGACGATTAAAGTGTCCGATTTTTCCAATGGAACGTGTTCCACCAGACGAGTCTATTTCTTCTTCAATGAAATATATTTAATTTAATTAAATGTATAATATGTAGGAAAAAGGCATGCCTTGTTCCTACGTTTTGTGAGGCGCGATACCAAAAGTGTAGAGAAAATTCATGAATTTTCTCTACACTTTTGCACCTATTTTATCTGGCAATCGCTCCGCAATAATTTCCAGCACCGAGCTATTATGCGGCATCCCAAGATGACTGCTGACAGCTTCCTCATTTCGATGCAATGCGTCTTCCGACTCACTCATGCAGTCTTGCCAACGCACTGTTCCGTCTGTCTTAGAATAAATAGAGGTCGTCAAAACAGGCGTCAGTCCGGGTAGGCTGTCTATCAATGCTTTATCCCAAAAATCTTCGATTTCTCCCTTCAGTAATTTCAATGCCCAAGCGATATTATTGGGGTTTTTGATACCACGAAAAGGTGCCCCGGCAGTGATGACCTGACGCACCATATGCGGCTTGCGCTTGGCTAGTTCGCGGGCATAAATTCCACCCAAACTCCAACCGATAATACTGATTTTTTCCTGATGTTTTTTGTACAAAACCTCTACTTTTTCTGTCAAATTATCAAGGTCTTCAGGGGCAGCAGTGTTGACGCCTAACTCCCATTTATAGGGTATATAGCCCAATCTCGCTAAAAAATTACGCATCGGCAGCATAATCATATCAACACCAAACAAACCCGGAATCACCAATACGGCGTGTCCGTCTCCTGTACGCGGAGGCACATATTCGCTACGAAACCGAATGGACGAAACCAACTCCCAAACCATTCGATATCCCTCTGTGAAAAAGAGAAATAAAGATGGTCTTTTTATATTTTTTCTCATTTTTACTTATTCTGAAATGTAGGTATTAAGACGGGAATGTAATGATAATGCGGGCGTAATTGTTCTAAAAAGTCAGACAAAATAGGAGAAATCAATGAAAGTCAAGCCATAAACTTATAAAAAACATAGCAAAACCTTAAATTTAGTACACTGTTTTATAAATTTATTTACATTTTTTGACGTTTATTTTGAAATGAATCGAATCAAAAATGACGCGAATACTCACTGTATTTAAGGATTTTTTGGTAAAGAGTCATTTTAAAAGAAATACTCAAAAAAGTAAATAAATTTGTGAAACAGTGTACTTAGTGAAAGAAATTAAATAAATGTAGATTCTTCGCGTCGTTATTTTTTCTTTAGACGAACTAAATTTGACGCGAATACTCACTGTATTTAAGGAAAATTTGGTGAAGTATAAAGGAAAAAGAACAAGTCGAGAATGTACATTTATTTTGTTCCTGATACTTAAATAAGTTTTAATTATAACATTTTGCAAAGCAAAAACCCAATCAAAAGTTCCATCTAATTGTGAAAGAATCGCAGCATAATATTGACCGACATGATAGCCATCAATGCCAACGAAAGTGGGCGCATCCAATTGCCATAATTATTAATAAATTCCTCTTGTCGTTTTCGTTTATAGCGATTTTGTGTTGCAATGATATTCGTAGAGTAAAGGTAAAGATACACTGCTACCGCCAATATCATCATCTCTATCGCAAAGCCGATAATTTCGATATTTTTCATAAGTATAGGTCAAGGTGTATTTCTCGCCATTAAATATGTAGTAGCACATTTTCACTAAATATAAACTTGCGAGTAAAAAAGGTGTTTGAATAAATTATTGAACTTGGTATTTCGTCACTACTCGCGTATATCTGCGGACTGCGAAAAGTCTCCCTTACAATCCTGCCGCACTATCGTCGCCCCGTATATCCGCAACGCCTTCGAGTTTTCCGTCAGGGTGAATTAAAATAGCTTCTACCCTGCCTATGTAGCCTCTTTCTTGGATTTGATGCCCCATTTTTTCTAAGCTCGTTTTTTCCGATTCAGTTAATGTATTTTCCTCAATAAAAATCTTATCCGGCAGCCATTGATGATGAAAACGCAGATTATGTACCGCATCTTTCAAGGGTAAATCATACTCGGCAACATTGATAAAAGTTTGAAATACCGAAGTTATAATCGTAGAACCGCCTGGCGTACCAACTACCATAAATAAATCATTATTTTTCTCAATAATCGTCGGCGTCATCGAACTTAACATACGTTTTTCCGGCTCAATGGCATTGGCTTCGCCGCCTGTCAAACCATAAACATTTGGCGCACCTGGCTTTGCACTAAAATCATCCATTTCATTATTTAGCAAAAAACCTCCACCTTTTACTACAACTCTTGAACCGTAAGCAGAATTTAAAGTCGTTGTCACAGAAACTGCATTGCCCTGCACATCTACTATCGAATAATGAGTCGTTTCTTCACTTTCTTCAAATTCTCCAGCACCGATACTTTTACTTTTCGATGCCTTTTTTGGGTCAAAATCAGCCATGCGTTTTGTCGCATATTCCTTATTAATCAATTGATTTACAGGTACATCATAAAAATCGCTATCACCTATATGTTCTGCACGGTCTGCGTATGCACGTCGCTCGGCTTCCGTAATGAGGTGTACACCTTTTACCGATTGAAAACCCCATTCAGACACCGGATAAGGTTCAATCATATTCAATAATTGGCTCAAAATAATCCCGCCACTCGAAGGCGGTGGCATCGAAATAATTTTATATTCTTTATAATCAGAAACTATCGGCTTCCGCCAAATTGCTTTGTATTTTCGTAAGTCTTCATGTGAAATGATACCATTCGCGGTCTTCATTTCTGCGACAATCAAATCCGCTGTTTTTCCTCCATAAAAACCATCAAAACCATCATCGTGAATGCGCTGAAAGGTATTCGCAAGGTCGGCTTGAACTAAAATATCACCTGCTTCCCATTTCTTTTCACGCTGAAAAGTGGTGGTATGTGTATTGTGTTGTGCAAATTCTTCTTGCTCCCCGTTCAATCTACTTGCCTCGCGTTCGGTGAGTGCAAAACCACCCTTTGCGAGTCTAATAGCGGGTTTTACCAAGTTTTCAAAAGGTAAAATACCATATTCGGCATTTGCCTCAATCATACCTGCCACTGCCCCCGGCACACCTACTGCAAGGTGTCCGCGACGGCTGCGTTCTGCTACCGCATTACCCTCATCGTCAAGGTACATATCGCGATGTGCAGCAAGCGGTGCTTTTTCTCGATAATCCAGCGTTGTACTCGTTCCGTCCGCATTTCGAATGACCATAAAACCACCACCGCCGATATTACCGGCTACCGGGTACACCACCGCCAATGCAAACTGCACAGCCACCGCAGCATCTACTGCATTTCCACCTTGTTTGAGTATCTCCAAACCGACTTCCGAAGCCAATGGATGCGCTGACACGACCATTGCTTTTTCGCCCATTAAAACTTTATTGGTCGTAAATGGAAAATCAGGTTGCTCTGCCGAAATATCCGACATCGTAACCGACTCTTTTACAGGCACTTCCTTTTCTATTCCAGTTACTTTTTGCGGAACATTACACGTAAAAAACAAAACGCACGCGAGTAGTAGTGTTAATTTATTTTTCATAATAAGTACAATGAATAAATGAATAAATGAGCAGCAATTTCTCATGTGAAACAGTGCCGTTAGGCAGGACCAATTTAGTAGCTCCGATTGTTAAATCAGGGATAGAGAAAACACCCTTTTCGAATGCCGTAGGACGATACATTATAAATAATGCTGATAAATCGCACCTACGGCACTCAAAAAAGGGAGATAGCTCTTATACCCCAACTTGAAAGTTGGAGCTATCAAATACTTTCGTGTCTAACAACGCTTTTAATGAGTACAGCCCAAATTGTCGCATTTTTATATTTGTCAAATTAAAAAAAATGAGAGGTGTTCGAGTAAAATAGGGAGTAGTCGCAAGGCGAAGGAAAAAGAACAAGTCAAGATGTAATATTTATTTAATTTCTGATACTAATGTTTTACACACTCAAGTTATTTTGTTTCTTTCACTTAGTACACTGTTTCACAAATTTATTTGCTTTTTTGAGTATTTCTTTTAAAATGACTCTTCACCAAAAAATCCTTAAATACAGTGAGTATTCGCGTCATTTTTGATTCGATTCATTTCAAAATAAACGTCAAAAAATGTAAATAAATTTATAAAACAGTGTATTAGTGAAAGAAATTAAATAAATTATTCCATAATGCGCCGTAATTTTTTCTTCTAAGGTCGCACTGAAATGTAGCCATTTTTTAATTAATTAAAATTATTTTTTAATTTATTTATTATTAAAAATGAATTATTTATAAATATTTTTTATTATAAAATAATTTAAAAATATTCTTATTTCAGCAGAACCTTCTAAAGAATTCAAAAAATCGTTACATAACCATAGCTACGGAACTATTTTTTGTGTTTTTTAGAAGGGAAAAGAACAAGCATAATGGGGCAAGTTATTTTGTTTCTTTCACTTACCAAAACAAGAGCCGAAAGCATCGCATTACGGCTGCAAATAACCCACCGAACCCAAGCCCTCCACATCAGCATATTCCACTTGGTTGAGCAAAGTAGGATTGACACTCCACTCCGCCGCAATAGCCAGTACGGTACTTTCTGTAGGTAGTATATTTGAAAAATCTAATGCCAATTCTGTATCGGTAGGTTTACCTTTATTGGTGAGTATCTCGCCTTCTTCACAATGAAAATGTCTTATCATTTCGCCATTCGCGTAGCGTATATACGTATACGAATGTGCGCCCTCGTGCGTAAGAAAAAATTGCGCTTCGCCGTATTCACGGCTGAGTTTTTCGAGCAGTGCTGTTTTGTTCCAAACTTCGCCCAATCCCCAGCCGACTGCCAATATCCAACTATTAATATTGGGTGTAAGAAAAACATGATTATCTCCTGCTTTTTCCAAGCCATGCGACCAGTTGGCAAGTTCGAGTTGAGTCAGACCAAGTGTAGCCGCTACTTTTTCGCGGTAGTTGGTTTTCACAGCTATCCATTGCATTTTAGAACCAAAAATGCGTGGGCTTTCTGGTGTTTTTTGATTGCGGTTAAGGTCTTTTTCCTGAAAATCAATATCCAATAACTCCTCATCTATTACGCGATTCATTTGGCGAGAAAGCACAACGCCCAAACCAACAATGAGCATGACGAATAAGAGAAATATTAACATAACAAAGGGTAAAGGATGGAAAAAGTAAGGTAACAGCCGTTTTCAAACCGCCTGTTACCTTTTATATTTCTCTCCAGACAAGAATGTCTGGATTACGATACGTACATTGTTTCTTTTACTGCTCTGATGACACGTTCTGTATTGGGTAAAAAAGCATCGACTAAAACGGGCGAATACGACATTGAAGTATCTGCCCCCGTGATGCGTGTAATAGGTGCATCGAGGTAGTCAAAGGCTTGTTTTTGCATCATGTAGGCAATCTCCGAGGAGACGCTGGCGAAGGGCCAAGCCTCTTCGAGTACCACCATGCGATTGGTTTTTTTGACCGAATTGATGAGCGTTTGGTAATCCAGCGGACGGATAGTACGCAAGTCGATGACCTCTGCCGAAATGCCTTCTTTGGCGAGTTCTTCGGCGGCTTCGAGGGCAACTTTCATCATTTTATTGTACGAAACTATCGTCACATCTGTCCCTTCGCGCTTTACATCTGCCAAGCCAATAGGGATCAGATATTCTTCCTCCGGCACCTGTCCTACATCCGAATACATCGTCTCAGATTCCATAAAACATACCGGATCATCGTCGCGGATAGCGGATTTGAGCAAGCCCTTAGCATCGTAAGGATTCGATACCGAAACAACTTTCAATCCTGGTATATTTGCCAAAAATGCTTCAAATGTTTGCGAGTGCTGTTGTGCCAACTGCCCTGCCGAACCCGTACCGCCACGAAAAACAATCGGGCAGCTAATTTGTCCGGCACTCATGGAGAGTATTTTGGCAGCACTATTTATGATTTGGTCGAAGGCGAGTATCGCGAAATTCCACGTCATAAACTCAACGATAGGACGCAAGCCGTTCATCGCCGCACCTACACCGATGCCCGTAAAACCCAACTCGGCAATCGGCGTATCAATGACACGCTTTGCACCAAATTCGTCCAACATGCCCTTACTGACTTTGTAAGCACCATTATATTCAGCCACTTCTTCGCCCATCAAAAAGACGTTTTCATCACGGCGCATTTCTTCTGACATCGCTTCGCCGAGGGCTTCGCGGAATCTTATTTCTCTCATATTTGTTAGTCCATAGTCGATAGTCCATAGTCCATAGTTTGGACGCAAGGTATCTTTGTTATGAAATATACTGCAAATATGGGATTTGTTTGGCAGTTTTTGGTAAGGTTTTTAAGATTTTTTTATTTTGATGTGGACAAATTACAGAAAGTTGAAATTATCCGTAACTTTACAGTGTTCTGAATGAATAGATGGGTAAATGACGAAATGAGTAAATGTCTTTACGGCAGTTCGTAGAGACTCAATGTATTTAATATTTACTGATTTATAAATTCACTAACTTAATGGCATTATTCACTAATTTAGTCACTTATGATAAAACTAAAATCCATAAAAATTACGGGTTTTAAGGAGAAAGGCAGAATCGTTGATTTGAAATTTTCAGATGAACCTGCTACCGTTATTTATGGAGAAAATGGTAGTGGAAAGACGACTTTGTTGAGGATTATTCATGCTGTTTTTACTAAAAATTCTCAATACCTTTTTGAACAGAATGTTAGGGGGATTGAGTTAATTTATTTTGATACAACGGATAAGAAAGAAAATTGTTTGAAGATAACTGTCGAAAAAGATAAACGTACTGATTGGGGAGGAATATCATCTGCGAGATTCACCCATTCAACCTCTATTCTTTTTGGAGTAAATCGTGGTTTGGCTCAAAGCATTGTAGATTTCATCGCCGATAAGTCATTAAATTCAATGTATCATCAATCCGTTACAAGTGTATTGAATAGTAAAATGGAATCTTTTGCTACGATGCATCATATCTCCCCACCGAAATTTTTTGAGAGTGCTGAACACATTGAAGATACAAAAGGCACGGATTTTTTACGCGCTGATTGGTATAAAAAAAAGCATATTATTGCCGATTTTTTGAGTATTTATGAATTGGAAAAAATTATTACAAATGAATTTAGCAAAGGAACAGATGCTATATCCGAAAAAGTAAAAAACGCTTTCTTCAATGCTATTTCCAATGTATTAGACATTGAATTAGAAAAAGAAAGCTATAACTTGCCCGATAATTTTAAGGAAAGAATAGAAGCAAAGAAAGATGTATTAATTGATTTAATTGAAGGATTAGATGAATCTTCTCTACAGAAAAAATTATTAGATTATTTACATAACAAAAAAACAAATTCAAACATACAAGACAGTAAAATTTTCCGTGCTTTGTTGCTCAATATTTTAGAAAAAGCAGAAGAAGAAAATATAGAATTAAAAGCGGTTAATGTACTTATGGAAATATTTAATAATCATTTGTACAGAAATAAAAAACTAATCGTTACGGAAGATGAAGCATATATACAGTTCGTAAATGGTCAACTTGGTCCGAGACACAGCTTGGAAAAACTATCAAGCGGTGAGCGTCATCTGCTAACTTTTCTGACTTTGTTTTTGATAATAGGACGTGGACGCGATTTTTTTCTGATAGATGAACCCGAAATTTCAATGAATATGAAATGGCAGCGCAAACTACTTCCATTATTGAGTGAATTAAGCCCAAATTCACAAATTATTGTAGCTACTCACAGCCCCGATATCGCCAGTCGAAATAGTAATTACCTCGTAGAACTCGTATAACCATGCAAACCAAACGTAACTTAGAAGCCGCATTTACTCGTGCAGTGATGCTTAATGAGCCTATGGTCATTGTAGAGGGTAAAGACGACTACCAAATCTATCAAAATATCGCGCGAAAGATAAATCCTGCCATAGAAGTTTTTCAGGTCAATGAATTTGAAAATTACGCCGAAGGCTGTACAGGCGTCATTGATTGTATTACCGTCTTGCAAACCAAATTTAACGAAAAGCCAGACAATATTCAATTCGCTTTAGGCATCATTGACCGCGATGTGCGTCCATATAGAAATGAGTTACCCGATGGCTTACAAGGCTTATTTATTACAAAATATTACTCCATCGAAACCCACTTTTCAACTAAAGAAAATATACGCCAACTCATAGGCAAAATCACTTATAATACTGCACAAGACATTGACGATGAGGTACTTGATTTTGTGTTGACTAATTTCCAAAGTTCGCTTTCGACTTTATATCTTATCTCTTTGGAAGCCTTGAAAAATGCTTGCGTAACGGGATATGACACGCTTATAGGTTATGATGATACTATCGGAAAAATTATGAGTAAGGATTTTCAAAATGTTGTTGTACCGCAATTAACCGCCAAAAAAGACGAACTTCAAGAATTTGCCACCACCTTCGAATTAACCGAAAACGACATCAAACAAATAGTAAAAGGCAAATGGTATCTGCATTCAATACTTCGGGTTTCTTATCCAAAAATTAAAGAACTCAAAATGCTATGTTTAGTTGGTCAGATTCCTCAATGTCGCTCATGTAGCGTGGGCAATCATAATGATTGTTTGTTCAAAACCAAGCAAACAAAATACGAAATCAGGGCATTGGCAGATGATATGTTAACCTTCGTAGACGAAACGGAATGTTCTGACCTTATGAACACTATGAGTACGCTCAACTAATCTTTTCCATTTGTCCCTCCCCTCTAAATTTTCTACCTTTGCAGCTGCAGACCAAAATAGTCTGCGCTACTTATGACATTAAAGTACCTCGCACCGGAATTATACAAATATTTTCTAAAAATACACGCCTCACACACCGAACCAAGCGATGCGGTCAGTGAGTTATATCAGTGGTTCAACAACTTCTTTCTTCAACTCGCTAAAGATGAAAATTTGCAATTCACGACGCACTTTGCGCGTATTGCGTATGTGTGCCATAAACGTAAGATTTCCAATGACTTACAATGGAAAATTCATCATTATCGCCGTTTGAGTCAGGAGATTTTTTTTCGTGAAAAACCATTTACTGATGATGAGTATCGCGCTTGCTATCAAGTTGTAGCGGAATGTGTAGCGGAGCTGTCTGAGGCGACAATTCCCAATGAATTAACGACTATTTTTCCCGAAAAAGAAGTTTTCACACGCACGCCTTTGAATATCGCTAAACACCGCGAAAAAGTCCGTGTAGTCGTTTTGGAAAACGACCATGAAAACCGCACTTTCCTCGTCCGTGAAGATGACCCCGAACAGCCGCAGCCCGTCTGCGTCCGCTACAATATTCCGGGCATCAATGAGGCTTTTGAACAGACGATTCATCAGATAGATACGGTTTGGAAAAACCAAGTTACGCTTAATCTCATTGATGTACTCGTAGAGGAAGACGGCACGTATCTGCCACATGTTTTTATCATCGAACCGGATGTGCTGTTTGACGTAACTGCGGTTTCAGAATGCTTCCAATCCTTTGGTACAGAGCCACTTCTGTATCTGATGAAAAAGTTTTTGCCCTTTGCTTCGTCCATACCTATTTTGCTCGGAAATGCCGTCAATCACCTCCTTGATGAATTAATGACCGACCCCGAAGTCGATTTTCTCACGACATTCAAACAAGCATTTCACCTCTCGCCGCTACAATTTTCGATGTACAACGACGGCGAAATCAGGGGCATGGCGAAGAAAGCCCAACGACACTTTTTCCACTTACGTGGGGTCGTCAAACAGACGCTGCCCGAACAATCTATCGGGGTCAAACATTGCTTTTTAGAGCCTGTTTTTTATTCGGAAAAATACGGAATACAAGGGCGTCTCGATGTTTGGCACAACAATCCCAAACAAGACCAATACGCTATCGTCGAACTCAAATCGGGCAGTCCGTTTCGTCCAAATCGGCATGGATTGAGTGGCAGTCATTACACCCAAACGCTCTTGTATGATTTGCTCGTGCGCTCCGTTTATGGCGAGGCAACTAAGACGGGTTTGTACATTTTATATTCCAAATTGGACGAAAACCCTTTGAAGTTTGCACCGCCCGAATCGGTACTCCAACACGAAGCACTTGATATACGTAATCAGTTGATTTCCATCGAAGAAAACCTTATTCGACTGGATAAACGCGAGTACCTCGACCGCAATGTTTTAGATAGAATCACGCCTCAAAAATTTGTTCGCGCATCGGGTTTTACCAAGACAGACGCCAATTTTTTTTCGGGCGTCATGGGAAAAATGAACGGCTTGGAACGCGCTTATTTGCTCTCCTTCACCGCCTTCATAGCACGCGAACATCGCTATGCGAAAACAGGCATTGACGGCAACGACAAATCGGGTGGTTTGGCATCTTTGTGGCGCAGTCCATTTAAGACAAAACAAGAAAATTTTGATATAATAAATCATTTAACTATCATCGAAAATCATTCGCGCGAATCTGACCCGCGATTGGTGTTTGAAAAGACGGAAATGACAGCGCCTTTGGCAAATTTCCGCGAGGGCGATATTGCGGTTTTGTACCCCACACAAAATGACGATTCGACGGTTTTGACCAACCAAATTTTTAAATGTAATATCATCGAAATGCAAGGGGAACGAGTAGTGGTTGCCCTTCGCTCAAAGCAATTTAATGACAGCCTTTTCCGCGAAGAAAAATACTGGAATCTCGAACATGATTTGCTTGATAGCGGCTTCACGAATTTGTACCGCAATTTGTTTGCATTCGTACAATTTCCCAATAGGAAAAAGAAAATACTATTGGGGTTGGAAGCTCCCGAACAGGCTGAAATTCAAGATATTGAGTTTAATCCTGATTTGAGTGACGAACAGGGGCGCATCTTGGAAAAAGCTCTTTCTGCAGAGGATTATTTCCTACTTATCGGTCCTCCCGGCACGGGTAAGACGAAGTTTATGTTACGAGAAATGGTCAAGTACATTCTCACGAAAACTTCTGAAAATATCCTGTTACTTGCCTATACGAATCGCGCCGTAGATGAGATTTGCGAAGCCATCGACGACTTTGCGAAAGAAGATTATATGCGTATCGGTTCGCGCCACTCTACGGAGGAAACCTATCGTCCGCGTTTGTTTCAAGAAAAAATAAAAGGGGTGACGACTCGCGCAGGTTTGCGTGAGGTGATTGCGGCGCACCGCATCGTGGTTTCTACCGTCATGTCAATGGGCAATCGCTCGCAATTGCTTGATTTGAAGCGATTTGACCGTGTGATTATTGATGAGGCTTCGCAGATTTTGGAGCCGATGTTGGTGGGTTTGTTGCCGCGTTTGCCGCGATTTATTTTGATTGGCGACCATAAACAACTCCCTGCCGTAGTGGTGCAAAGTAAGGAAGAATCTGCCGTAAGTAATCCGTCTTTATTGGAAATTGGGTTACATAATCGCCGCAATTCTTTGTTTGAGCGTTTGTATCATTTATGCGAAAAAAATAAGTGGACGTGGGCATACGGCATGCTCACGCATCAAGGCAGAATGCACGGCGATATTTCGGAATTTCCGAACCGTTTTTTTTATGAAAATGAATTAAAATTGCTACCGGAAAATTGTGTGGCAGGTGCATGGCAGAGTGTTCCCTTGAAATTTGAAAAGATGCTCTCCTCCCCTACTCCATTGGAAAAAATAATAGCCGAAAAGCGTATGATTTACATTCCGACGGAAGTAGAACGCAAAGCACAGTCGAATAAAATCAACCGATGCGAGTCGCGCTTGGTAGTGGAGTTAATTCATTCATTTAAAAATATTTATAAAAAAAATAATTTACCATTCAATTCAAATACACTTGGTGTAATTACGCCATATCGCGCTCAAATTGCCGAAATAAAAAATGTTTTACAACAAATGAATGACCCGGCATTGAACGATATTTCAGTGGATACGGTGGAGCGTTATCAAGGCGGTGCGCGAGATATTATCATCATTTCGCTGTGCCTAAATACAGCCTATCAAATGGATAAACTCGTCTCGATGTCTGACGATGGAAAAGTGGACAGAAAACTGAATGTCGCACTAACGCGGGCGCGTAAGCATTTGGTGATTTTGGGGAATCGGGAATTGATGGGTTTGAATGGGGTGTATCGGGGTTTGGTGGAATTTTTGGAGGGGTGAAATAGAACGCGGATTTGGCGGATTGTGCGGATGACGCGAATTTTTTTATGCTATTACTCAATCTCTCCCTTTGAGATTTGCTCAACAAATTCTTCTGTGACACCAAAGGCTTCAGCAATTTGTGTAATCCTCAAACTTCCTATTGATAAGAGTGATTGAATAATAGCAATTTTTGCTTTTTCGCGTTCTTGCTTTGCTTTTTCAAGTTCTTGCGCGATTTGCTGCTTTACCTTTTCTCGCTCTTGTTCAATTTGTTTTTGACCTGCTTCTAGCCCTCTTTTGTAGTAAATGTCTTCTGTATAATCGTAAGTAATTAGCATTTCTTGTATTATTTTATCTGCAATTTCACTCAATTTCTCCCGTAGATATGCGCTCAACAAATTCTTCCGTAACATTAACAGCCTCAGCAATTTGTGCGATACTCAAAGTTTCGATTGATAACAAAGATTGAATAGTAGCAATTTTTTCTTGCTTCGCTTTTTCGCGCTCTTGCTTCGCTTTTTCGCGTTCTTGCTTCGCTTTTTCGCGCTCTTGCTTCGCTTTTTCACGTTCTTGCTTCGCTTTTTCGCGCTCTTGCTTCGCTTTTTCGCGCTCTTGCTTCGCTTTTTCGCGTTCTTGCTTTGCTTTTTCACGTTCTTGCGCGATTTGCTGCTCTGCTTGCTCAATTTGCTTTTGAGCCTGTTTTTGAGCTGCTTCAATCCCCCTTTTGTAAAAAAGGTCTTCTGTATGATCGTAGGTAATCAGCATTTCTTGTATTATTTTATCTGTAATATCGGTTAAGTTACGAAGTTTTGAGAGCAATAGCAACTGTTGGACGTACTTTCTAAGTTCGGCATCTGAACGAGAGGCAGCTTTTAGCCCGCGAAGAATCAGTCGCAAAACAGGTTCTACTTGCTCCTTTTCATAATCGCCCAAAATGGCTAATATAATCACTTCCGGCACTTGCGAACTCAACAACTCGTTGGCAATCAAATCATTGGTATTTATCAACTCGAACCCACGATAGACTTCTTCTTCACGCAACTCGGTACGCATACGCGATTTGCCTTTGCCGAGAAAAATAACGATATGTCGAATCGGCAAACGATGTTTGCGGAACATGATACCATGATATTCGCCTATACGCTCAACCATCTCGTGGTCGTTTGCTGTCTGAAATTCAACGTGCAAGAGTTCCTCTACACCATCTTCTCTCACAATGCGACAGAAGAAATCTACCCTACGCCCAATAGTACGCGGCAATTCGGAATCTAGCGGTTTGTAAGATTTTATCTTGATGCCCATCTCACGCTCAATAATAGGCATAAATATCGACGGCGCATTCTCCTTGAATATCCGGTCAAATATTTTGTCTTTGCTTTCCCCATATTGGTTTTTGGATTTTTTCATCCTGTGAATTTATCAATAAATTTTATTTTGCGATAATTTTTTTGGATATATTTTTTATCTTTAATGCCTAATCAAACACTTAAAACCCGATGTATAGACTGCTCCGTGTCCTGAAAATATGGCTACTTCTCTCGTATCTTTCTTGTACGTGTATGAATGTTTTTGCCCAAGCTCAAGTAAATGTAATCACATCGGAGTATCAAAGAATTGAATGTATCGGTGGATTGATTTTGCCCGAAGATGTACCTTTTCAAGAAGTGCGGGAAATGGTGGATAGCTTTTATTGGTGGGGCATAGATAGCCTTGGTAAAAAACCATTTTATAGAAATCGAAAATTTGAACCAGCACATAGCTATTGGTGGCATATTTACCTAAATAACGAAACAAATGAGATAGAAGATTGGGTCATAAAAACGGGGAGGCGTCACTTGTCTAATATTTACACCATTGAAAATGATACATTTACACATAAAAAATCAGGAGAACTTATCAATTATTCAGAAAAAAGCTACCCACTAGACAATGATGTTTTTGCCATTAAAATACTCCCTTGTGAACAGGCTGAGTTGTTTGTAAAAAAAACAAATTATTATGGCGGATACTATTCAAAAGATGCCCCGAATGTTGATATTTCATCCACCAAATATCATCAAGAAGAGACCATTCCAAAGAAAAGACCTGATTTTTCCCGTCTATTTGAATTTGCATTCCTTTTTGTTGCCTTCTTTTTATCTGCATTTACTTTTTTGCAATTATTAATTCACCGAGATAAAGCGTATGCTTATTATGCGTTTTACTTGCTTATGGTCGCTTGTTATTTTTTGTATCAGTATGAATCAACTTGGGGGCATCCTATCTTATTTGCCCATTTTTACAAATATCGCATGTTGATGGAGCCGCCAATGACTTATGGTTTTATTTTAGTCTATGGTTTGTTTGCACAGTCATTTGTAGCGTTCAATAGCCCTGCCAGAAAAGGAATGGGCATAACAATCAAATATTTAAAATATGTGGTATGTATAGCCTTGTTTACCCATTCTATAGCCGCAGTATTTCACGATTATAATACTTTGTTCTCTCTCAGTCATGAAATTCGACAAGTATTATTTTTCTTCACGCTGCCTATTCTTTATTTCATGCTCATCAATCGTTCAATACTCTCTTACATTTTCCTTGCAGGTACCTTAGTTTTACTACTTGGCGTATCGGCTATATTTTGGGTAGAAATTAGTTATACCATACAAGATATATTCAGACTACCACGAAGTACAACAAGCATAGTTCAAATAGCGATGCTCTTAGAATTTCTATGCTTCTCCACCGCACTCGGCTATAAAACCAAACTGACCCAAGACGAAAACACTCGCATCGAACGCGAACTCTCCGTCACCGAACTCAAAGCCCTCAAAGCCCAACTCAATCCACATTTTATTTTTAATTGTTTGACTTCGATTAAAAATTTGGTCATTAAAAATGATAATGAAGCGGCAGATAATTACCTTCAGCATTTCGCTAAATTGATTCGTTCTATTCTTGTTTTTTCCGAAAAACAATCCATCACATTAAAAGAGGAATTGGAAGTTTCAGATTTGTATTTGAAGATGGAAAGCCTGCGATTCAATCATTCGTTTGAATATAAAATCGACATCGAAGACGGCATTGACACAGAAAATATCCGCGTACCAGCACTTATTTTTCAGCCTTATTTGGAAAATGCGATACATCATGGATTGCGACAAAAAGAAGGGCAAAAGCATTTAAAAATAGAAATTTATGAACAAGAAGAAAAAATAATATGTGCGATAGATGACAACGGCGTTGGCAGGGAAGCCGCTGTACGTACACGCACACCCAATGCACACGATACGCCTTCCTTCGGGATGCGCCTCACGCAAGAACGCATCGACAAGTACAGTGCATTTATCGGAGATGATATTTCGGTGAAGGTGATAGATAAAGCGCAAGGAACGCGGGTGGAATTACAAATTCAAGAATCAAGTCCAAGTTCAACTTAAAGAATACGAAAAACTTGTACTTGTACTTGATACTTGCGCTTCTACTTGCCTATATTTGCAATATGTTAAAAGCCATTGCCATAGACGACGAAGCGGACGCTTTGGAACTTATCAAAAAACAAATCGGACAACACTGCCCCGATATTGATTTGGCGGATACTTGTGCCTCCGGTTTTGAAGGCGTGAAAAGCATACACAAGCACAAGCCCGATGTGATTTTTCTCGACATCGACATGCCCGGCATGACGGGTTTTCAGATGTTAGATATGTTTGAAGATATTGATTTTGAGGTGATTTTTACAACGGCTTATGATAAATACGCGGTAGATGCTTTTCGGATTAGCGCGATTGGTTTTCTCTTAAAACCTATTGATAATGAAGAACTTATAAACGCAGTCAATCGCTTAAATACACGTCGCGAAGAATATTTATTTAAAAAACATTACGACAAACTCCGGTATAATCTCAACGAAAAAAATACCAATAAGCAAATTGCTTTTCCAACAAGTGAGGGTTTTGAATTTATCAATTCACAGGAAATTGTGTATTGCAAAGCCGATGGAAATTACACAAGGGTTTATCTCACTGATAGCTCAAAACGGATTTTTTCTCGCCTACTCAAAGAAACCGAAGCCCTGATTGAATCCTATCGTTTTTGCCGTATTCATCAGAGTTATCTCGTTAATTTGGATTATGTAAAAAAGTATAAACGAGGTGACGGTGGCACAGTTTTACTTTCTAATGCTGAATCATTGCCCGTTTCGCGACATTTTAAAGAAGATTTTTTGGCGAAGGTTTATCGCAAGTAATCTGTCCTAATATCTCATCATTTTATATTCCGCACTATCGTAGGAACATGGCATGCCATGTCCCTACGATAGTATGATGCGAGTCTGTAACTTATCCTTCCAAATCCACCACTTACCCACCCAAACGCGAGACTTACACAGTCGCGCTTTTTTTCTCGTTTTTCCTATTTAATTTTAACGCATATAAACGTAGAGTGATGTCCAAAATCGCCTTACGACAGTCCTGTAACACAGGATAAAAAATTTAAATTATGAAAACAAAATTAATACTCATTTTCGCATTATGCACGTACATGATGCAAGCGCAAAGCATCAACCACTGGGTCATCGGAAGCACAGGTGACCACTACGATGGCGACAATTTTAGCCTCTACTGGACAGTCGGCGAACCCGCCGTAGAGACTATCCCTAATGACAATCCACAAACCGGCGATTACCTCACACAAGGTTTTCACCAATACGAAGAAAACACACCCGTATCTGTTGACGAAGCCCTCGCCGAAGTCTACGGCATACAGGTATTCCCCAACCCTGCGATGGAACACCTCAATATCAAGGTGACATCTGCCAAGCCTGTCCGTGCGGTGCTGAGTACGACACTCGGACAGCACATCTGGCAGCGCAATATCAATGGCACCCTCCAAGTCTCTACCGCTACACTTAGCGAACAGGTTTATTTCCTGCATTGCTATACTGATGTGGGGGAATGGATTGGTACATACAAAATTGTGCGGCAGTAAGCCCTGTACCGACGACTTCAGCCGTCGGGTATGAGCAAACCCAAAATAGTCATAACATACTGAATTTCATTCAATTAAAATTTAAAACAAAATTTTACGTGACGGCTAAAGTCGTCAGTGCAGTAAAAACACAATCATGAAAAATATAATCACCACTATACTCATCACCTTACTCACATACAACCTCTACGCACAAGTACCGGGCATCGGACAAGTGCCACTCGGCATCAAATACCAAGCAGTAGCGCGTGACGCACAAGGGCAGCCCATGAACAGCGAAGATATTACCTTACAATTCACCATATTAAGAGATAACACGCCTGTATTCGCCGAAGTACAAGCCGTCAATACCAATGATGTAGGTTTATTCGTCCTCACTATTGGCGAAATCAATAACACCGATTTTTCCAATATCGACTGGCGGCTTGGCGACCACTTTCTCAAAGTAGAAGTCAATGACGGCGGTTGGCAGGACTTGGGTACGCATCAGCTTTTGAGTGTACCGTATGCGGTGATAGCCGGAAATGGAAAAGTAAAATCCACGAGTAACCAAGGCGAATCATTGTCATTCTATGGTACGAACGGTAATCGAAATGCAAGAATTGGCGGTCAAGGTGTCGATAATAATTATAATAATGGTGTAATATCAGTTGAAGATGAAGAGGGCAATGTAAAAGCTTATATGAGTTCTTCTTATGCTACTGGTGTAGGAGGTCTTACATTAAGAGGACAAAACGGTAATATTAATGTTGGCGTGGGACCACTTGACGGAACAAATGTAGATTATGGAGCTTTGCGTGTTTCTGACGATGAAGGTAATACAAGAGCCTCACTTCTCTCGAATCCCAATATGGGTGGTGGGGGCGGTCTATATCTTCATGGAGAAAACGGTGAATGGAATGCTGTAATCAGCCATAACGGTAATCCTGATAGAGGGGCTATGAGCATACGGAGTGATGATGGTCTTCCAAGATTAGTATTCACAATAAATGATAATGATGGAGGCAGTATAAATATACGTAATGCTTCCAACGAACTTGAAGCGGGTTTTTATATTGATGATGACCAAGAAGGAAATATGTACGCTTGGGGTGACAAAAACTTCCGCATGAACCACCCAAAAGACCCAACAAAAGAAATCTGGTATGCCTGCATAGAAGGTCCAGAATCTGCCGCATACGAGCGTGGCTCTGCCGAACTCGTAAATGGTGAAGCACGAGTAGATTTCTCCGAACATTTTGAGTTGGTAGCTAATCCTGAAACAATGACTTTTGTATTGACTCCGCGCTCGGCTGACTCCAAAGGGTTAGCTGTTGTTGAACATACCTCAACAGGTTTTATTGTGAAAGAACTCTGGGCTGGTACTGGAAATTATGAGTTTGACTGGCGTGTGGAGGGCGTTCGCAAAGGTCGGGAAGATTACAAAGTCATCCGCGATAAAGCGGAGATAGAACGTATGCTTGGCATCGAACCGGCAAGTGATAACGCTCAAAAATAACGTTTTGCATATCTATTTTTTAACTAAAAACAAACACATAATGAGAAATATAATCACCACAATACTCATCACCTTACTCACATACAGCCTATACGCACAAGTACCGGGCATTGGACAAGTACCACTTGGCATGAAATACCAAGCCGTAGCGCGTGACGCACAAGGGCAGCCCATGAACGGTTCTATAGGTCTGCGATTCACAATCTTACAAGGTAGCGAAACAGGAACTCCCGTATTCGTAGAAGAACGCGCTGTAAATGCCGACAACGGATTATTCGTACTCACCATTGGAGAAGTAAATAACCAAGACTTCAGTGATATGGACTGGCGATTGGGCGACCACTTTCTCAAAGTCGAACGCAATGACGGCGGTTGGGTGGACTTGGGTACACATCAACTCTTGAGTGTGCCGTATGCGATGACGGCAGGGAATGGAAAAGTAAAAAATCCGGAACTTCAAGATGAGTCTTTATGGTTTCATGGTACAAATGAAAGTCAAAACGTAGTTATAGGTGGAACAGGGGCTGACGGTATACTAAATGACGGACTGATACAAATAAAGGATGAGAACGGCGATGTAAAGGTAACTCTCCTATCTAATCCCAATCAGGATGCAGGTAGTTTTGCATTGAGAGGTCGAAACAATAATAATAACATTGCCATGGGAGCAGCCGATCCAACAAATGTAAATTTCGGTCTCCTTCGTATCCATGATGATAATGGACAGCAAAGAGTTACGGCGTGGTCAGCTCCGGGAAGGGGTGGGCTTGGAGCCATTGATTTGCGTGGTGAAAATAATAATTTGAATGTATCACTTACAAATGCAGCAGATAACAACCATGGTGCAATCATATTACACAACAGTGAGGGCACAAACAAAGTAATTATTGATTCGAATCCCAACAATCAAGGTGCCGGTGGCATAAATATAAATGGTGCAGATAACAAATTCAATGTAACGATGGGTTCTATGGGAAATAATAGGAATCATGGTAGAGTATGGGTACATAATGGAAATGGAAATGGAGTTGCAAGAGCAGGTCTTCAAATTGTAGAAGACGGGCAAGGAGAAGTGTTTGCTGACATCAAAAATTTCCGCATGGATCACCCAAAAGACTCAACAAAAGAAATCTGGTACGCCTGCATAGAAGGACCAGAAGCAGCCGCCTACGAACGCGGCACTGCACAACTTGTCGATGGTGAGGCGCAAGTTGATTTTTCAGAGCATTTTGAGTTAGTCGCTAATCCTGAGACGATGACAGTTATCCTTACACCAAACTCTGCCTTATCAGAAGGTTTAGCAATTATCGAAAAAACAGCTACCGGAATAAAAATCAAAGAATTAAGAAACGGTACAGGTAATTATAAGTTTGATTGGGAAGTCAAATGCGTCCGCAAAGGACACGAAGATTTTGAAGTCATCCGCGATAAAAAGCGTATGGAGGAAATGATGGGCATTGACCATACACAAGAAAACAAATAAAATAATTATTAATTTATTAAAAAAACACAATTATGAAAAATATAATCACCTTACTCACATACAGCCTATACGCACAAGTACCGGGCATCGGACAAGTACCGCTTGGCATGAAATACCAAGCAGTAGCGCGTGACGCACAAGGGCAACCCATGAGCAACCAAACAGTGGCATTGCGCTTTACGATAATGCAAGGTAGCGCAGACGGTACAGTCGTATTCACTGAACAACAATCGGAAAGTGCCAATGATGTAGGTTTATTCGTCCTCACTATTGGCGAAATCAATAACACCGATTTCTCCAATATCGACTGGCGACTGGGCGACCACTTTCTCAAAGTCGAACGCAATGACGGCGGTTGGGTGGACTTGGGTACACATCAACTCTTGAGTGTGCCGTATGCTATGACGGCAGGGAATGGGAAAGTAAAAAACCCGGAACTTCGAGATGAATCTCTATGGCTTCATGGCACAAATAATAGTGAGAATGTAGTACTCGGAGGCAATGGAACAGATGGTAATTTAAATAATGGTTTAATAAGTATCAGGGATGAAAACAGCGATATGAAAGTATCGATAGCATCCTCTCACGCTGCCGATGCAGGTGGTCTTACATTGAGAGGCAGAAATAATAATAACAACATTATCATTGGACCTGTTGATGCAACAAATGCAGATTTCGGTGTATTGCGTATTCTTGATGATGAAGGCGCACAGAGAGTAACAGCCTATTCAGCACCGGGAAGAGGTGGACTTGGGGCAATTGATGTGTATGGTGAAAACAACACTTTAAATACATCAATAGGTAACTTAGGGGATAATAATCATGGAGCAATTTCACTACGAGATGGAGCAGGAGATATAAAAGTATTAATTGGTTCAAATCCAAATACAGGTGGTAGAGGCGGTATTGATTTAAGAGGCGAAAATGGTAATTTTAATATATCTCTTACCCATAGAGAAGATAATAATCATGGGGAAATTAAAGTACACAATGTCGGAGGTGGAGAAAAGGTGACTATTGCTTCAGTTCCGTCTGCAAATGGTGCCGGTAATATTAATATACTTGGTGCTGGTAACAATTTCAATGTAACAATGGGTGCTATGGCGAATAGGCAGCATGGTAGAGTTGGGTGCATGATAATACTGGAACTATTAAAGCAGCTATGTATGTAAATGCTGACGGAGATGGAGAAATGACAGTAAACGGAGTAAAACCCTTCCACATGGAACACCCAAAAGACCCAAAAAAACAAATCTGGTATTGCGCTATCGAAGGACCCGAAGCAGCCGCCTACGAGCGCGGCACTGCCCAACTCACCAGTGGCGAAGTCCGTGTAGATTTTTCAGAGCATTTCGAGTTGGTCGTCAATCCGGGTACGCTGACGGTCACACTCACCCCTTTGGATGCCAACTCAAAAGGTTTGGCAGTCATCGAAAAGACAGCTACGGGTTTCATCGTCAAGGAATTGAACGGCGGTACAGGCAATTACGAATTTGACTGGCGCGTGGAAGGTGTGCGTAAGGGCTACGAAGATTTTGAAGTCATCCGCGATAAGGCGGAGATGGAGCAAATGTTGGGCATTGATACAGAAGAAAAGTAGTGAGACGAAAATAGGCTTACAATTTTGACGGGATTATTTTTTCGATAGTTTTTCTTACAAAAACCGCACATAGCCTACGCTACGTAAGGATTTTTGTAAGGAAAAATAGCGGAAAAAGAAACCGTCAAAAAGTAAGGATATTTTTGTCTCACTACTTAGTACATTGTCCATTAAATTTCTTTACATTTTTTGACGTTTATTTTGGAATGAATCAACCCAAAAATGACGCGAATACTCCCTGTATTTAAGGAGTTTTTGGGGATGAGTCATTTCAAAAGAAACACTCAAAAATGTGAAGAAATTTATTGGACGATGTACTTAGATAAGACAAAACACAAAAAGTGTGTTTTTCAGGACAGCGTGATTGTGCATAGCACGGTCACGCTTTTTCATTGGAATAGCCACAAAATCCCCCTTCACATAATAAAATTTTCAAAATAACCTTTTCAAAATAAGTATAAAGACAAAAATCTTTCGTTACTTTGTGCGGTACTATCGAAACAAAAATAGTACCACCAGTGTTTACAAGTTATGACACAAGAAAAAATTATCGAAAAAGCCTATGAGCTTTTCACCAAAAATGGGGTGAAAGTAGTGACAATTGACCGCCTTGTTGCCGAACTTCATACGTCCAAACGAACCATCTACAAATATTTTAAAGACAAAGACGAGTTGTTGGCTGCCTGCATTACCATTTACCACCAAAAAGTCAAAAACGAAAATGAGGCACTCATCCACAGTGCACCGAATGCCATCGCTGCAATGGCTTTTTTGCATCAAAAAATATTGGAACGTTATTATACCATCAATTCCAATTTTTACGCAGACATCTACCGTTTTCACCCAAAATTAGAACCCGTCCTTGAGCAAGCCGGCAGCTACGCTCGCGATGAAATGCTCTACCTCGCCAACTGGGGCATCGAAGACGGGATTTTTATTGACGATTTAGATATAGAAGTGGTCGGAACGACGGTACTTCACCTACTCCGGCTTTTCAAAGACAATCAAAAATTCCCCGTAGATAAATTCTCCAAAGAACGCTTGACCTTCTTCACCGTCGTCCCTTATCTCCGAGGACTTTGCACCCCTAAAGGCTTGAAATTATTGGAAAAACAAGAAGAACTTTTCAGAGTCTCTATTTAAAAAATAGGCTTAATAGTCCATAGTCGTTAGTCCATAGTCCATAGTTTTGCCTAAGTCCTTGACGTACAAAATTTTACAACTCACTGACTATCAACTTTCGGTAAGGAAAGACGAAGAAAATAGTAATTCACAATGTCATTAAGTTAAGGCTTGTTTGTATTATTTTAATAAAATTAAAATGTATATTTTTTTACTTTAAAATGTTTTTTGAAGGAAATATTATTCAGAATTAAAATTTATAAAATACGATAAAATACGTTTACTAAACTTTGAAAGTTTAGTAAACGTAAGGTTCGCACCATTTTTCAATCTCTTTAAATTACGAATTTTAAATTAAAATAATGTTTATAAAAAATAGCTTAACTAAATGATATTGTAGTAATTCATTCAAAATTCATTCATTCAAAATTCACTCATTCACTCATTCGTTAATTCACTCACTGCACTTACATGAATATAAATAGTTCACTTAGCAAAACTCCTATCGCGGTTGTCGGTTTATCTGCATTTTTTGCTGATGCGAAAAATTTGGAAGAATACTGGAATAACATTGTTCAGGCGCGCGACAGTATTATTGAAGTACCTAAAAGTCGTTGGGAATTGGACGACTATTACGATGCCGACCCATTTTCGCCCGATAAAACCTATTGCAAAGTCGGTGGTTTTTTGCCGGACATCGACTTCAATCCAATGGAATTTGGCTTGCCGCCAAATATTTTGGAAGTGACCGATGTGAGTCAATTATTGTCCTTAGTGGCAGCGAGAGATGCCTTTGAAGATGCAGGTTATGGAAAAAATTCGTCGAAATTCACGAAAGAAGTAAAGGAAAAAACGGGTGTTGTGCTTGGCGTTGGTGGTGGACAGAAATTGATTACACCGCTTGTTTCTCGCTTGCAATATCCTATTTGGAAAAAAGCATTACGCGCAAGCGGCATTGCAGAAGAAGACATTCCGCCCATCCTTGAAAAGATGAGTAAAGCCTATATTGGTTGGAATGAAAATTCTTTTCCCGGCATGTTGGGCAATGTAATTTCAGGCAGAATCACCAATCGTTTCGACTTGGGCGGTATCAACTCAGTAGTTGATGCAGCTTGTGCCGCTTCTTTATCTGCCGTAAAAATGGCATTGAGCGAATTGGTCGAAGGTCGTTGCGACATGATGTTGACGGGTGGAGTAGATACCGACAATTCAATTTTCATGTATATGTCTTTCTCCAAAACGCCGGCTTTCTCCAAATCGGGAAAAATCAGCCCATTCAGCGAAACGGGCGATGGCATGTTGATTGGAGAAGGTATCGGCATGTTGGTTTTGAAAAGACTGGCAGATGCCGAAAGAGATGGCGATAAAATTTATTCAGTCATAAAAGGAATCGGAAGTTCTTCTGATGGTCGCTTCAAATCCGTGTATGCGCCTCGCCCAAGCGGTCAGGCACTCGCGATGGGTCGTACCTATGAAGACGCAAACTATCCTCCTTCAACGGTCGGTTTGATAGAAGCCCACGGCACAGGAACAGGCGCAGGCGACCCCACCGAATTTACTTCAATGGGGATGGTTTTTGGAAAAGACAATGACCGAAAACAACACATTGCCCTCGGTTCTGTAAAATCGCAAATCGGACATACCAAAGCAGCCGCAGGCGCGGCGGGCATGATACGTGCTGCCCTCGCACTCCACCATAAAGTGCTGCCTCCGACCTTAAATGTCACCGCCCCAAACCCAACATTTGACATCAAAAACACCCCAATTTACTTAAATACCGAGACTCGCCCGTGGTTCAAAGATGCCTACCCACGTCGGGCAAGTTTGAGTGCATTTGGCTTCGGCGGTATCAACGTACACATTGCGATGGAGGAATATCGCAGCAAAAAATCAGCCGATTATCGCGTACACGAACCTTATAAAACGGTTTTACTACAAGAAAATACCTTAAACGATTTGGTCAAATCATGTTCCACCCTTCCCCAACTTTTAAGTGGAGAAAATGGAGATTTAGAATTTGCCAAACTCGTTCAAAATTCAAAAAATATACAACTCAATAATGAATTTTCAAGATTAGGTTTTGTAGTTTCTACAAAAGAAGAAGCCATTGAATATTTCCAAATTGCAGCACAGCAATTGGCAACGAATCAAACCGGGTGGGAGCATCCAAAAGGCATTTATTTTCGCGCTAGCGGAAATGATTATGCCCAAAATGTGGTCGCACTTTTCTCCGGACAAGGCTCACAATATGTAGGCATGGGAACAGAACTCGCCAATGCTTTCCCCGAAGTTTTTGACGCTTTCGCCAAAACGGACGACCTCACCAAAATCATTTTCCCCATTCCTGTTTTTTCAAAAGAAGAAAAAGACGCCCAACAAATCGAACTCACTAAAACACAACATGCACAGCCTGCCATCGGAGCGATGAGCATGGGCTTGTACAAAATTTTGAACCGTTCAGGCTTCCAGCCTGCCTTCACCGCCGGTCATAGTTTTGGAGAATTGACGGCACTTTGGGCAGCAGGTGTTTACGATGATGATACCTTTTTAGCTTTAGCCAAAACACGCGGAAATGCAATGGCGCAAGAAAAAGAAGGGCAAGACGCCGGTACAATGGCTGCCGTAAAAGCTTCTTTCGAGGAAACGCAGCAAGCTATTAAAGATATTTCGGGTGTCAAAATCGCCAATGTCAATTCCGATAAACAAATCATCATTGCAGGTGGAAGTGAAGCGATACAAAACGCACAAAATCAATTACTTGCAAAGGGAATGACCGTCATTCCTTTACCCGTTTCCGCAGCATTTCATACCGAATATGTACAACATGCACAGCAGCCATTTGCAAGTTTTGTACATGGATTAAAATTCGATAGACCGTCCGTTCCCGTTTATGCCAATAGCTCGGCTCAACCTTATCCGTCCAATTTGAATGAAGTCAAAACTTTGCTCAAAGAACAGATTTTGAAGCCGGTATTTTTCAAACAACAAATTGAAAATATCTATGCCGCAGGTGGTCGCGTATTTGTCGAATTTGGTCCAAAAAGCGTTTTGACCAATTTGGTAAAAAGCATTTTAAAAGGAAAAGACCACATTGCAATCGCATTAAATCCCAACGCAAAAAAGAACAGCGACTTGCAATTCAGACAAGCAATTGTACAAATGCAGGTACTCGGTTTGCCACTGAAAAATGTTGACCCTTACAAAGCAAAACAAGCCCTTCCTACTGCCAAAAACAAAATGACTGTTCAATTGAGTGGCAATAATTATGTCTCTCCAAAAACTCAAAAAGCCTATCAGGATGTCTTAAATGATGGATTCAAAATTAAAGGCGGACAGCCACAAATTATTGAAAAAATAGTGGAAGTTCCTGTCGAGAAAATCGTTCAGGTTGAAAAAATAATTGAAGTTCCGGTTAATAATAGTTCTCTACAAAATACTGAAGATATGACTAAGGAAGCATTACAGCTTTTGCAGCAAACACTTGAATCCTTTCAAGCGAATCAAAACAAATCACTCGAAATTTTTGAGCGATTTATGGCTGAACAAAATCAGCAATCTCAACAACTAATTGGTCTTTTATCCCGACAATTTGACTCCGCAAATAATGTTCCGGCGATGGCTCAGGCAGCTCCGGCAATAGCTCATCAAGTCGCTCATTCCAATGGAAATGGACACAACAATGACAACGGATATACTAATGGAAGTAGTTCGGTGGCAGTCGCAACTCCTATTCCGAAAATCCAAACAATAGCTGCACCTGCACCCGCTACGACCAATGGCGCAGTAAGTGCCAACATGGAAAAAGCACTCATGGAAGTGGTGGCGGAAAAGACAGGTTATCCGCCGGAAATGTTGGAATTGGGCATGGATATGGAAGCTGATCTGGGTATTGATTCCATAAAAAGAGTAGAGATTTTTGCCGCATTGACCAGTCAATATCCTGAAATGTCGGGCATCAATCCAAACGACCTTACCGAGTTGAGAACATTGGGCGAAATTGTCGATTATGTTTCCGCACAAACAGGCGGAACGGCTACGATTGCAACGCCTCCTCTCGCGCCACAACCTGTCGCGACTACTGCACCTATTGCAACTACTCCAAGCAATACGACCAACGGAACGGTAAATGCCAACATGGAAAAAGCACTCATGGAAGTCGTTGCAGAAAAGACAGGTTATCCGCCCGAAATGTTGGAATTGAGCATGGATATGGAAGCTGATTTGGGCATTGATTCTATCAAAAGAGTAGAAATTTTTGCCGCATTGACCAGTCAATATCCCGAAATGTCAGGCATCAATCCAAATGACCTTACCGAGTTGAGAACATTGGGCGAAATTGTCGATTATGTCTCCGTACAAACAGGCGGAACGGCTACGATTGCAACGCCTTCTCCAACGCCACAACCTGTCGCGACTTCTGCACCTATCACAACTATTCCAAGCACTACGACCAATGGCGCAGTAAATGCCAACATGGAAAAAGCACTCATGGAAGTCGTTGCAGAAAAGACAGGTTATCCGCCCGAAATGTTGGAATTGAGCATGGATATGGAAGCTGATTTGGGCATTGATTCCATCAAAAGAGTAGAAATTTTTGCTGCATTGACCAGTCAATATCCCGAAATGTCGGGCATCAATCCAAACGACCTTACCGAATTGAGAACATTGGGCGAAATTGTCGATTACGTCAGTTCAAAAAAGGGATAAGCGTAGCAATTGAGCATAAAATTGTTACGCCAAAAGAGGTGTCCCCTCCGATAGCGGATGGCGCATCTATCATGCAGGAGGCTGAAATACGCACCGGAAATTTTCACGGTGTCAGCCGTAGCGAAATCAGCCTTTCTTATTTGCCGAATCCTGATTTTTATGCGTTTAAAATCCCATCAACGCATTGTATTTTGCTTACGAATGATGGAACAGAATTAACGCAAAAGGTCTTTTCAAAATTGGCTGCCAATGACCAAAAAGTAGCCGTTTTGAATTTGCCAAATGTGTCAAATCCCATCAAGGCAAATGCCATAAACTTGGAAGCAACAACGGACGCAGCTATCGCCGAAGCACTTGAAAAAATAAGAATAGCATACGGAGAAATAGGAAGTTTTATACACTTGCACCCTCATTTTGAATTTCAAAATGGCAATTTCGTACAGCATTTTCAAGCAGAAAGAGCTGTCGTAAAAATAGTTTTCTTTTTAGCAAAACACCTCAAACAGCCATTGAATAATTTAGGCGAAACTCAACGAGTAGGTTTCATGACAGTCACTCGAATGGATGGCAAACTCGGCATGGGAAAAAGAGGAAATGTATCCGTGGTTGGTGGCGGAATAAAAGGTCTGGTCAAATGCCTGAATCTTGAATGGTCGCCCGTTTTTTGTCGGGCAGTGGATATTCAGCCTGAGTTATCAAAAGAGGTGATTGCCGACCAAATTATCGCAGAATTTCACGATGCAAATCTCAATTACACCGAGGTCGCTTTTTCGGAAGAAGGTAGAAAAACAACGCACGTCGAAAAAGTTCAACTAATTGAAAATCAGGAAATTAAAATAAAAATTTCCAAAAATTCAGTTTTCCTTGTAAGCGGCGGTGCCAAAGGCGTTACCGCCAAATGTGTCATTGAAATGGCAAAATCATTTCAATGTAAATTCATCTTATTGGGTCGTTCAGATTTCACTTATGAAATACCTGATTTTGCAAAAAATACAGATAATGAAGGCGAATTAAAACGCCTGATTATGAACGACCTCAAGGACAAAGGCGAAAAACCAAGCCTGCCGGAAGTCAAGCGAATTTTCAAAAATATCGTCGCTAAAAAAGAGATAGAAACAACTATTTCTACCGTAAAAAATCACGGCGCACAAGTCGAATATATCAAAGGCGACGTGACCAATCCGCAAAGTTTTTCAGCGGATTTGAAGGCGGCTGTCGCCAAATTTGGAAAAATTACGGGTGTCATTCACGGCGCAGGTCGATTGGCAGATAAATACATTCAGGACAAATCAGAAAAAGATTTTGAAAATGTACTTTCTGTCAAATTAGACGGCTTGCTTGCCCTTTTTCAATCGGTGAATATTCATCATTTAGACCACTTAATTTTGTTCTCCTCCGTAGCCGGATTTTACGGAAATATCGGTCAGTCAGATTACGCCATTGCCAATGAAATTTTGAGCAGCGCAGCACACCTTTTCAAAACCAATCATCCGAACACCCACGTTTCTGCCATCAATTGGGGGGCTTGGGATAGCGGCATGGTCAGCGGCGAACTCAAAGCGCAATTTGAAGCGTATGGCGTAGAATTGGTCGATAGCGAAGGCGGCGCAGCCTTATTGGTCAATGAATTGAACCACGATTATTTCAATCAGCCACAGTGCATTATTGGTGGCACATTGCCCGCAGGCGTCAGTCATATCGGCGCGGCGAGAAAGCATAATATTCATCGAAAAATAGCTTTAGCGGCAAATAATTTCCTAAATCATCATGTCATTCAAGGCAAGCCCGTACTGCCTGTGGTAAATGGAATTGGCTGGATTTCACAGAGTTGTCAGCGTTTATATCCTGATTTTAAAATTCATAAAATCGAAAACTCTAAACTCTTCAAAGGCTTAGTTTTTGACGAAACTGTACCCGAAAATTTCCTACTTGAATTGACAGAAACCGCTAAATCTGAAAAAACTATTGTATTTGACGGCAAGATTTCAAGCCAAGCCGAAGGCAAAAAATTACCGACTTTTCATTACGGCGCAAAGGTGACTTTAGTACATAAAAATGAAGTTCCGCCCATGCCCAAGCACCAACATCAGTCACTCGGCGAGACGGTAAACAAAGACGGCGCGACCTTATATAAAGACGGTACTTTGTTTCATGGCGCACATTTTCAAGGCATCGAAAAACTGGTCGAGGCTTCGGAAAAAGGGATGCTGATTCAATGCAAAGCACCTGCCGTTCCCTTAAAAGAGCAAGGGCAATTTCCTGCATTTTCGGTCAATACCTATTATAGCGACATCATTTTTCAGGGCTTGGTCATCTGGACGCAACTGTTTAAAGATGGTGCAAAAGGACTGCCCGTAAAGTCAGAAGAAGTCGTCATTTATCAAAAAGTACCTTTCAACAAACGCCTTTTTTCGAGTATTAAAATTGAAAAAGATGATGGCTTTAATGCCGTTGCCAATTGCCAAGTTTTCGATGAAGCAGGCAATGTATATATGACAACAAAAGGTGCAACTTTGACCTTTTCGAGAGATTTGGAATGGTAGGGTAAAAATGAGTAAATGAGTAGATGAATAAATGTTTTTGGTTCTTTGACAATTTTTGCATTTGGAATAAAATTAAAGATTTGTGCCTTGCGTGTTCCACCCCCAACCCCCTCCAAAGGGGGAGATTCTTCGCTTCGCGAAGAACTTCTCGCGTCCTATCTCCCCCTTTGGAGGGCGCGCACCCACTTCTATCTCCCCCTTTGGAGGGGGTTGGGGGGTGGAACAGCGTGAAAAACAAATATTCAAGAATTTCCTAAAATCAGAATAGACTCTCTAACTTCTTTTTTTGCAAAAATTGTCAAAAAACCAAACATTGTCGCATTAACGCATTTCAGCATTATCGCATTAATATAAACATGAGTAAATTCGCAATTATAGGCATATCCGGATTATTTCCCGGCTCTTCGACTTCCGAGGGGTTTTGGAACAATTTGATGGAGGGAAAAGACCTTTTGGGGCTGGCAAATGAGGGAGATTTTGGTGCGAATCCTGACTTATTTTTCCATCCCAATAAAGGGACGGTGGACAAATGTTATTCCACCCGAGGCGGTTACATTCGCAATTTCGACTTCGACCCAAATGGCTTCCAAACACCTGCCGAAAAGCTAAAAAAACTGGATAAATTATACCAATGGTCGCTCTATGTCGCAAAAGAAGCCTTGCGCGAAAGCGGTTATTTGTATCATGAAAATGCACTGAAAAAATGCGGTGTAATTTTGGGAAATTTATCCTTCCCCACCGGACAATCGCACAAAATGATGTCCGAAATTTACACCCAAACGACACAGCAGGTTTTGAGCGATTTATTGGATGAAGAAATAGAAATTCCGGCGGCAAATCACGGCTTTCCGAACCATCAGGCTTTGGATATTGCGCCTTCTAAAATTGTCCACGAGGCATTGGGCTTGGGTACGACGCATTACTCGCTTGATGCCGCCTGCGCGACTTCTTTGTATGCCATCAAACTGGCTTGCGATGAATTAATCACAGGCAAATCGGACATGATGTTGGCGGGTGCGGTCTGTGCTTCCGACCAATTGTTCATCCACATGGGCTTCTCGATTTTTCACGCTTACGCAGATGGAAAATCCAAATTTGTGCCTTTGGATAAAGACTCCGGCGGCTTGGTTTCTTCCGAAGGTGCGGGCATGGTCGTCATCAAAAGACTGGCTGATGCCGAAAGAGATGGGGACAATATTTTAGCGGTTATTTGTGGTATTGGTTTATCAAATGATGGTCGTGGAAAATTCCTGTTAAGCCCAAACCCCGAAGGTCAAAAACGGGCTTTTGAACGCGCTTATCAGCACAATGGCATTTCCCCAAAAGACACCTCCTACCTCGAATGTCACGCCACCGGAACGCCCCTCGGCGATGTGACCGAATTAAATTCAATCGCTGATTTTTTCAAAAAATATAACTCAAAACCACGCCTCGGTTCCGTCAAATCCAACATGGGACATTTGCTGACGGCTGCCGCGATGTCGGGACTGCAAAAAGTGGTTTTATCCATGAAAGAAGCGGTCATTCCGCCCAATATCAATTTACAAAAAGGACTCAATGCGGATAACGATTGGATTGGTGAAAAGGAGATGATTACCCAACCTACAAAATGGGACGATTCGGTAAAACAGGCGGCAATAAATTCTTTCGGATTTGGCGGAACGAATGCCCACATGGTCGTTCAAAATTATATAAAAAATAAAACGCAAACCACTATAAATGAGAAAGTTGAACTAAAGCCAATGGGCATTATTGGCATGGACGCTCATTTTGGAAATTGCAGTAGTCTGGACGATTTTTATTGGACGATTTACGATGGAAAACAACATTTCAGAGAACTGCCAAAAGAGCGTTGGAAAGGAATTGATGAGAATAAAAAACTGTTAAAATCCTTTGGTTTTGAAGATGGATTAGCCCCGAAAGGTGCGTATATCGAAGATTTTGAAATTGACCTTTTAAGGTATAAAATTCAGCCTGCCGAAGCAGAGACTTTAGAACCGCAACAGGCTTTGATTTTGAAAGTAGCGGATCAGGCAATCATGGATGCCGAACTGAAAGAAGGGCAAAATGTAGCTGTTTTAATTGCGATGGAAAGTGAACCGACCATTCATCATTATCTCGCACGTTGGGATTTGACTTGGCAGTTGGATGCGATAGGCGAAGCCGGACAAGAAGCGGTAAAAAACGACCTCCTCGAACTCACCAAAAACGCCATTTATCACCGCGAAGGCAATCAAACGCCAAGTCAACACACGAGTTTTGTTGGTAATATTATGGCGAGTCGCATTGCGGCTTTATGGGATTTTTCCGGTCCTGCATTTACCGTTTCCGCAGGTGAAAACTCGGCTTTTAAAGCCTTGGAAATTGCACAAAATTTGCTTTCCGCAGGTGAAGTGGACGCGGTGGTCGTCGGTGCAGTAGATTTTTCCGGCGGACTTGAACAGGTTCTTTTTAAACATAAAAAACAGTGCGTCAATTCAAATAAAAAACCAAGTTTTGGATGGAATAAAAATGATGACGGCTACCTGATTGGAGAAGGCGCAGGTGCGGTTGTGCTAAAGCGTTTATCGGATATGCAGGACGATGATAAGCCTTATGCAGTCATTGATGAAATTGGTGTCAATTTAGACTTACAGGAAGTTGCATTACATGAATTAACACATGGATTGGTGCCGCATGACCTGCCCGATAATGGGCGTGACTTCTCCCCTACTATTGGCAGCGTCGAAGCTAATATCGGTCATACCGCCGCTGCTTCTGGCATGGCGAGTTTGATAAAAATGGCATTATGTCTCCATCATAAATTCATTCCTGAAATTCCAAATTGGGAAGCTCCAAAAGCGTCCATTCAACAAGCAGCTTATTATTTCCCAACGGAATCAAGACCGTGGATTTTAAACGAAAATGAAGCGAATAGAAAAGCAGTCGTACAAGGTTTGGAAGGCATTCAAATGAAATTATCCGAGCCGATTGAGCAAACGAAAATTAGTCGGAAAAATAGTTTTTTACATAAAAATATACCACATTTATTTGTATTAAAAGGGGAAAACGAATCCACATTAAATGAACAATTAGCCGACTTAGAAACCGCTTTAAATTCCGATACAATTTTGCCTGAAATTGCTGCCCAATTTTATGCTGCGTCCAAACATGTATCAGGAAATTTGGTAGCTGTTTTAGTTGGAAAAACAAAAAAAGACCTATATAGAGAAATTCGTTTTTTCAACACAAAATTATCACATTCCATTCAGTCCAATTCGCCGATTAAAACGCCAAAAGGTAGTTATTTTACACCAAATCCATTAGGCAAAAAAGGCAAACTCGCTTTAATGTACCCCGGTTCGGCAACCGCTTATAAAGGCTTGGGCAAAGACCTCTTTCAATTGTTTCCGCAACTGATAAAAGACTTCCGCGACATCGAAAAAGATTTTGAAAAATACATCGCGCCGGACTACCTCTATCCCAAAAAGAAAAGCAAGTATGAACCCGACCCAAATTTGTATGAAAATGCTATTACGATGATGTCCGCAGGTGTCTTTTTTTCGACTATGTGGACGCATATTTTAACACAATATTTTGGTTTGAAACCCAACCTCGCGGCGGGCTACAGCATGGGCGAATGTAGTAGCATGTACTACGCAAATCAGGTTTGGGGAACAGCACATACGCATATTTTTAGAAATTCGCCCATCTTCAAAAATCGCTTTGCCGGAGATTTGAATTTGCTTGCCGAACATTGGAATATTTCCCCGACAGAAGCTAAAGAAAAATGGGTCGGATTGGTGCTACTCGCTTCAAAAACCGAAGTCGAAAAACTGGTCGCTGAACACGAAAATGTTTATCTCACTTTCATCAATACAGATAATGAAGTCGTCATTTCGGGCGATAAAACGACCTGTTACCAAATCGCAAAACAAATCAATTGTCAGACGATAGAAATTCCTTTTCAAAACATCATTCACCACGAATTTTGCAGGGCAGAATGGCAGGGATTGATTGAAATGCACAACTTTGATTTAGAGCAAAAACCTGATTTTGAGTTCTTCTCTTCGCTTTCGCAAAACACCTTAAAATTTGATAGCAAAAGCATTGCCGAAAACTCTGCCGAAGTCTGTTGTCAAACCGTTGATTTCCCCAAAACGATACAAGCATTGCACGAAAAAGGCGTAAAACTTTTCGTAGAAGTTGGCGCAGGCGCAACCTGTACGACATGGACTAATTCTATTTTAGAAAACAAAGAGTTTCACGCCGTTTCAGCTGACCAAAAAGGTAAATCTGATGGGCATACTTTGGTGGAATTATTGGCTCAACTGACGAGTCACGGCGTCGATTTAGACCTTTCTATTTTATTTCCCGAAAAAGAAAATACCACAAAAAAACGCAGTTTTTACAAAAAAATAAGACCCGGTGGCAAACGAATTTATGATACCATTTTGACTGCCGAAAACCGCGAAAAATACGCCGTCTTGAAAAGTCCTAAATTACTAAAAGCAGAACCCGTACTCGAAATTTCAAACACAAACCTAAAGTCAATGTTCGCCAATTCCACAAGTGGAAATGCTGAAATTGCGGTGTTGGAATTGGAGAAAGCACCCGTTTTATCCATAAAAAAAGAAAGCACAAAAATGAACGATACTTACACACCAAGCCTCAACAAACCGACTGATAAAAAGCAACAAAAACACTTAGCTGAAAATGGTTTGCCCATCACCAATTTCTCGACGGGCGAACACCTCGTTGGCAAAAATATCATCTTCACGCAGAAAGATTTGAAGGAGTTTGCTTACGGTTCTATTGCGAAAGTATTTGGCGAAGAATATTCCGTCATTGACAGCTATCGTCGCCGGACGATGTTGCCGATGGATCCCTATCTTTTGGTCAGTCGCGTGACGGGCTTGAAGGGTGAACGCGGCAAATTTGAGCCATCGACCATGCAGACCGAATATGACATTCCGCACGGGGCTTGGTTTACGACGGATAGGCAGATTCCGTGGGCGGTTTCGGTGGAGTCGGGGCAGTGTGATTTGTTGCTGATTTCTTATCTCGGCATTGACTTTCAGGCGAAGGGCGATTTGGTGTATCGCCTACTCGATTGCACGCTGACTTTTGTGGATGATTTGCCCTTTGAAGGGCAGACTTTGCGCTACGATATTTCCATTAATTCATTTGTCAGAAATGGCGACAATTTGTTGTTTTTCTTTAGCTATCGTTGCTACGTACACGACCGATTGGTACTGAAAATGGACGGCGGATGTGCCGGATATTTCAAAGATGAGGACTTGGAAGCAGGAAGTGGCGTTGTGTATAAAGCCTCGGAAATTAAGGCGCGGCAAAACGCGGTCAAAAGACATTTTGTGCCACTTTTAAAGACGCAGAAAACAGCTTTTTCAAAAGACGATTTGAAACATTTAATTAATGGCGAACCTGAAAAATGCTTTGGCGATATTTCATATTTCGCCAATGATAGAAACCCTTCTTTATGCCTTCCGCCGGAAAAAATATTGATGCTCGACCGCATTGTTTCGGTGGATTTGAAAGGCGGTGCTTATGGTTTGGGTTACATCGTGGCGGAGAAAGATTTATCGCCCAAAGATTGGTATTTCCCTTGTCATTTTAGAGATGATGAAGTGTTGGCTGGCTCGCTTCAGGCAGAAGGTGGCGGAAATTTACTTCGCTTTTTTATGCTGATGCTCGGCTTGCAGCGATTGACCAAAGACGCTCGTTATCAACCCATTTTTGACCTACCACAAAAAGTACGTTGTCGCAAACAGGTCGTTCCCGGAAAGGATACAAAACTGATTTATAAATTAGAAATAAAAGAAATAGGTCTAACGCCGACCCCTTATGTCATCGGTGATTTGGAGATTATTTCCAATGATGTTGTCACCGTTCATTTTGAAAATTTGGGGCTTCAATTGCGCGAAAAAGACAATCCGCGATATTTGGAATTGGCTAAAGAAAATAATACGCCCGCTAAGAGAACGGATGTCCTGTTGGATGAAAAAGCCATCGAAGAATTTGCCCTCGGCGACATGTCAAAAGCATTTGGCAACGACTTTAAAATCTACGAAGGTCGAACTTCTTCCCGTCAGCCGAATACCGATTTGCAGGTCATCACCCGCATATTGAGTATCGACGGTGCAAGGGGCGATTTTTCCAAACCAACGACCTGTATCGCCGAATATGATGTCCCGAAAAATGTATGGTATTACGACGAAAATTCGACGCCGACCATGCCTTATTCCATACTGATGGAGGTGGCTTTGCAGCCCTGCGGATTGATGGGCGCGTATCTTGGAAGCACTTTGCAATTTCCTGATAAAGACCTCTATTTCAGAAACTTAGATGGCGATGGTGAAATGTTTGATTTGCCCATAGGTACAGATTTTCGAGGTAAAACAATTCGCAATAAAGCCATTCTGAAATCATCCGTCGCGCTCGGTGGTACAGTCATTCAAAATTATACTTTTGAATGTTCTGTTGATGGTCATGTTTTTTATACCGGAAAATCTTCTTTCGGGTTTTTTCCTGCCGAAGCACTGGCTTCGCAAGTTGGTTTAGATAAAGGAAAAGAGGTTCCGAGTTGGTATCAAACCCAAAATTTGCAGCCGAAAGATTATATGCAAATTAAGTTGGATTCCCTTTACGGGAAAATGAAATTATACAAAGCACCCGACAGCAAACCGCATTACCGATTGGCTGAAAATCAATTGAATTTGATTGATAATTTGCGAATTGTCAAAAATGGCGGCGAACACGGAAAAGGATACGTCCACGCCACCCGATTTATGCAGCCTTACGATTGGTTTTTTACCTGTCATTTCTACACCGACCCGGTGATGCCCGGCTCTTTGGGCGTGGAAGCGATGTTGCAAGCGATGCAGGTTTTTGCATTGCAGCAGGATTTAGGGAAGGACTTTGTTTCGCCAAAATTTGTCCAATTGCCCAATCACCAAACCAAGTGGAAGTATCGTGGACAGATTTTTCAACATGTAGAAAAAATGCACTTGGAAATTCATATCAAATCCATTGAAAAACAAGGCGATATTTTAGCCATCATCGGCGATGCCTACTTATGGAATGAAGGCATGAGGATTTATCAGGTGACGGATTTGGCGTTGGGTATTGAGGAGGCGTAACGAGGGAATTTTGAATGAATGAATGAGTGAATGAATGAATTTTGAATGAATGAATTTTGAATGAATGAATTTTGAATGAATGAATGAATGAATGAATTTTGAATGAATGAATTTTGAATGAATGAATGAATGAATGAATTTTGAATGAATGAATTTTGAATGAATGAATTTTGAATGAATGAATGAATGAATGAATTTTGAATGAATGAATGAGTGAGTGAGTGAGTGTATAAATGAGTGAGTGAGTGAGTAAATGAGTGAGTGAGTGAGTGTATCACAAATCGGTGGTCATAAATTGCAGAATTGTAATGGGTACGAAGCATTCGATGTCAAAGCCTCTTTTAAATGAGACTGTAAAGCAATGAATAAAGCAAGGTGAAAGCAAGCACAAGTATTGGATGTCTCATTAGTTTTTGAATAAAGTGGTATTGCCAAAAAGTGTTGTAAATGATGGGGTGTTTTGCTTTTACGGAAAGTATTTGGAGCAATTTTTTTTCCATAAAAATAATAATACACTTATTTCGTCCCTTATTTTACGTTGTCATCGATTTGTGATACGCTCGATAAAATTAAAGATTTGTGCCTTGCGTAGTCCACCCCCCCAGCCCCCTCCAAAGGGGGAGACTACCGCGAGTAAGTTCTTCGCGAAGCGAAGAATCTCCCCCTTTGGAGGGGGTTGGGGGGTGGAAAAGCGTGAAAAACCAATGTTCAAAAATTCCCTAAAATCAAAATAGACTCCTTACCAAAAATAAAAAATCATGGAAAAAGTACTAAACATAAAAAAAGAAACCGTACAGCCAAAACAACGCAAAATAGTCAGCAAATTATTCTGGCAGGGTTCGCCTTACGACATTGTTTTTGACGCCGAGCAGATACAGGAAAAATTGAAGCGAACCGATTTGCCTTGTTATGTCATGAAGGATTTCAGGGGGCGCATTGGCGTGGCAAACGGGGGCGCATTGGTCGCTGAAGGGCGCGGCTTGGAGGTGTTGGCAATGACGCCGCCGATGAAGCCGGAGCAATTGGGCGATGCGAGTTTTAGGGCAGATTATAATTTGAAGTATTGCTACAAAACAGGCGCAATGGCAAACGGAATCGCCTCCGAAGCATTGGTGATTGCGATTGGGAAAGCGGGTTTTTTGGGGAGTTTTGGAGCAGCAGGACTCGTGCCGAAAAGAGTGGAACAGGCGATTGATACCATTCAGGCAAATTTGCCGACACAGTCTTATGCCTTCAATTTAATTCACAGTCCAAATGAACCGGCTTTGGAGTTTGGGGCGGTTGATTTATTTTTGAAAAAGGGCGTTCATGTCGTGGAGGCGTCTGCGTTTTTGGCTTTGTCTGAAAACATTGTTTGGTATCGGGTAGCGGGTTTGAGTCAGGATGCGGAGGGCAATATTATCACCAAAAATAAAGTCATCGCAAAAATCTCACGTAGCGAAGTGGCGACCCCATTTTTGAAGCCTGCACCGGATGATTTTCTGAAATCGCTGTTGGAAAAAGGACGAATAACGCCGCTTCAAGCCCAACTCGCCAAGCAAGTTCCGATGGCAGATGACATCACCTGCGAAGCCGATTCGGGTGGACATACCGACAATCGGGCTTTGACAGCTTTGCTGCCGAGTATCATCCGTTTGAGGGATAAAATGCAGTCCGAATATCAATTTAAAAAGCCGGTTCGAGTGGGTGCAGCAGGTGGCATTTCTACGCCCGAATCTGCGCTTGCTGCCTTTTCGATGGGTGCGGCTTATGTGGTGACAGGCTCGGTCAATCAGGCATGTGTGGAGGCGGGTACTTCGGAGCATGTTCGGCAATTATTGCAAACAGTGGCTTCGACAGATGTGATTATGGCGCCGGCTTCCGATATGTTTGAGATGGGCGTTGAGTTGCAAGTCTTGAAGCGCGGAACGATGTTTGGACCGCGCGCCAAGAAATTATATGACTATTATAGTCGATATCAGTCAATAGATGACATTCCGGCAGATGAGCGAGCGAAGTTGGAAAAACAAATTTTCAGGCAACCACTCGAAGCCGTTTGGCAAGGCTGTATTGAGTTTTTTCAAGAAAGAGACCCCGCCCAAATTGAACATGCAAAAGGCAATCCCAAACGCAAAATGGCACTCATTTTCCGTTGGTATCTTGGGCTGTCGTCCAACTGGGCAAATGCAGGTACGGAGGATAGAAAATTGGACTATCAAATCTGGTGCGGTCCTTCTATGGGTGCTTTTAATGACTGGGTCATCGGCACTGATTTAGAACCTTATCAAAATAGAAAAGTAGCGGTCGTAGCAGAACGTATCATGCAGGATGCAGCCGTACTTTGGCGGCTCAATGCTTTGAAGATGCAAGGCGTGAATTTAGCGCGTGTTTAGATTTTTCCCGATTACGCGCTTATTTTTTCGTATAAAATTTGTTTTGCTGCGTAAAAGGTGTTATATTTGTAGCAGTTCTTTGAGCCATATCCAGTGTAGTTAGGATTGAAACTTCGATTCGACTATTCGAATACCGCTTTCGTTCCAAACTTTTAGACCCATATCCAGTGTAGTTAGGATTGAAACTCATCAATTGATTCCCAAGCAGGTCAGTAATATATATTTTAGACCTATATCCAGTGTAGTTAGGATTGAAACTTTTCAAAGTCTTCAGGAGAGAAGTCTTTAAATGCATTTTAGACCTATATCCAGTGTAGTTAGGAAGAAGGGCGTTTATTGAGTGAGTAGTTTTTTTTCGCAGTTCGACTTATGGACTTTATAAACTCAATAAACTAATCACTTAAAAAGGCATAGAAAAAGCCGTAGCGCAAATTCGTGAATTTGCGCTACGGCTTTTTCTATTTTATGGCGGAAATGATGTTTAGGGGTTCATCCAAGTTGAAAATTAGGTGAAATATAGGAAAACTTCTCAATCTTCCGGTTTCGGATTCTTCTTCAATACTCGCGTCATCACACGTATGATGTAGTCCTCCATTTTCTCTCCTTTTTCCGGTTCAAAAACATCTAAAGCATTGCTTAGTCCTTCGATGACTGCCGTTGTGTAGCCAAAAAGTTGATGGAGTTTTTCTTCGTTATTGGTTTCCCAATATTCGGCTTCGTCCATCACATTAAATTCATCGAAATATTTATCTTGCATATAACGAAAGAGTTCTACGACAAATTTATGAATTACCGGTCCGGCAAATTGCGTTTTTGTAAACAACATATACAAATACTCATGTTCTTTTGCCGTGGTATCGTGTCCGTAGCATTGCAAACCGAAGGCACTGCCCATCCTGCCATTGGAGAGGAAAGTAAATTGCACCGATTCGCACTCCGGCGGCGTAAAGTGAATGCCATAGATACGGTCGTCATATTCTTTTTTGCCCAAGCTATCCTTCGGAAAATCAGTCTCATAGATATGATATTTCCATTGATGTACTTCGGCTACGTTTTTCACTTCCTCAATCATATCGGGCAGCGATGCGCCCTGTTTGAATCTTCCATTATAATGTATCGTCAATCCCATGTCGTAAAAATACGAAATCTTGTTATATTGCCCTATTGTTCAATTGTTTTATCGTTTCTTTGTGGAACGAATTGACGAGTTGACGAATTGACGAATCACGAATACACGAATCACGAATACACGACATACATGCGAGTTTATTTAGACCATGCAGCCACTACCCCACTGAGCGAAGAAGTCTTAGAGACGATGCTGCCTTACTTCCGCGAGCATCACGGCAACCCATCTTCCATCCACGCCGACGGGCGCAAAGCCCGTACTGCCATAGAAGATGCCCGTAAAATCGTAGCCGATTGTTTGGATGCTTCTTTGGGCGAAATATTCTTTACCTCCGGCGGTACGGAGTCCAATAATATGGCTTTGTTTGGTGCCATGCGCGACTTGGGTGTACAGCGTGTGATTAGTTCACAATTGGAGCATCACTGCGTACTCCACACCTTAGAAGAACTTGATAAACAGGGAAATATACAATTAGATTTTGTAAAAACGGACGGACGCGGACGGGTAGATGTAGCGCATTTAGAGAAATTATTAAAAGATAAAACAAAAAAAACGCTCGTCTCGCTGATGTATGCCAATAATGAAATCGGTACATTGCTCGAAGTGGAAAAAGTATCGGCTTTGTGTAAAGTGAATGACGCACTTTTTCATTCGGATACGGTGCAGGCGGTTGGGCAATTTCCGATAAATGTGCAGGAGACTTATTTTAGTTTCCTGACGGGTTCGGCGCATAAATTTCATGGACCGAAGGGCGTGGGATTTATTTATATCAATGGCGATAATATCATCAAACCTTACATCTTTGGCGGTTCGCAAGAACGCAATATGCGGGCAGGTACGGAAAATATCGCGGGCATCACCGGACTCGCCACTGCCTTCCAACTCGCCCATACACATATGAACGAGCGCAAGGCGCATATAGAGGAAATTCGCAGTTATTTTATCGACCAATTGCAAAGCAATTTTTCAGATATTCAATTTAATGGCGATTACGATGGGAAGTATTTGCACAAGGTCTTGAGCGTCTCTTTTCCGCCTACGCCTAAGACGGATTTAATTGTGTTTAGCCTTGATATTGCGGGAATTAGTGCGTCGGGCGGGAGTGCTTGTAGTTCGGGCGTGGAGTCGGCTTCGCATGTATTGGCAGCCCTCCAACCGGATGATGAACGTAAAACGGTACGCTTTTCTTTTTCACATTATAATACGAAGGCGGAGATTGATTTTACGATAGAAAAATTGAAGACGATTGTGGTGTCGTCCGGCGGTTGATTATTTTCTCTTTTTTAGCTCTTCCATCAGTTTTTTTATTTGCGCTTGTGCTTCATCAAGTTGTCCTTTTGTTTCGTTAAGTTGTTCCTCTTTTTCCGCAAGCTGCTTTTTAAGTGCCTTTTGTTTACCTGCCGCTAATTCGTTGAGGGTGCGTTCCGCTTCATGCCTTTTCTCCATTTGTCCGACGATTCCTTCGGTTAAATTTTCTTCCATTTTTGACATATTTTATGAAATTATGGATAGTAGGTAGTGATAAGCATTTACTGTTTCCTCTTTTTCAATTCTTCTAACTCTTTTTCTAATTTTTCCATTTTTTTATCCTTTTCTTTCATTGCTTTATCCTTTTCTTCCATTGCTTTATCCTTCTCTTCTATTGCTTTGTTCTTTTCTTTCAATTCCTCTTCAATTTCTTTCAGTTGCTTTTTAAGTGCCTTTTGTTTACTCGCCGCCAACTCATCAAGAGTGCGTTGTGCCTCTCGTTCTTTTTCAAGTTTTGCTCGTATTTCGGGGTCGGTACCGGCGTGGTGTAGGATAGCGGTTATTTCTTTAACATATTCATCATCAACTTTATATGTATATTCCTTTATCGTCTCTGACTGTCCGATAAAATTTCTTTGTTCAAATACGCTCAACAATTTATCCAGTCGGGTTTGATACTTACCGTTTATGCGTTGGGCTTGCACCACGTAGCTATCGTGGGTCAGACATTCAATAAAATCATTCTTACTCTCCAACATCGAATGATTAATCATATCTCGATACTGCCTCGCCACATGTAAACAGGCAGTTTCCACTCCCGCTAATTTAAAACCTAAAACATATATCGTTGTAATCGGTAGCGTTACATCTTCTCCTTCAATAACTTCCTGCCTCTTATACTGTTCTGCCAAATAACTTCTAAAACGCATCAAATCTGTTTCCTCTTTCGCCTTTTGAACTTCTATCAAAATCTTCTTAGCCTCTCCCTCGTCAGTCCTGACAACTGCCATAAAATCAAGTCGAAACAATCTCAATCCGCTCGGATAATCATCCTCATAGGTAAATTCCTGCGGTTGAAGTTCCAATGATTCTACCTTTTGACCTATCATTGTGCTAAGGAAGAACTTCGCTACCCGGTCATTTTCCATCAAGCGTTTGAAAACTACATCATATATCGGATTGGCTATTATCATGGATTTTATTTTTTACAAATTTACAAATTTTAACTCAATTTTTATTTAAATTTATTTCTGCGAACAAAAATAAATTCACTCGACCAACTTATAAAAATCCCCCATCGCCACTACAAAATTTCTCCTATCCTGATGTACTTCTAAAAACGGAATGGTATCCCCTTTTTCGGAAACCATCGACATATCGTAACCTTTCAATAAGCCTTGATATATTGCCTTTGCAAACTCAAATTGCGCCTCTTTTGTGGGCGATTTCCATACAAAATTACCCGTCGAATCGGCGTCTTGCCACAGTATATTTAAGTTACCCTCCGGGAAATATTTGTACTTATTTTTTTCGATAAAAATAAAAGCCATATCATTCATCCAATCATTGATAATCAATGGATAAACCACAGGTCGGTCGCCATCTTTTGAGTTTTTTTTCAAAACATAAATATCCTTTTTAGAATTGGGTCGCCTACTCCGAAAATAATACGCACTCCGCATATTCTTGAAATATAAACGTGAAGGGTCGGTGGTACGAAACTCTCGCTTTCCCGTATATTCCTTTCGTGCTTCCTGCACATCACAAGCGAATAATCCAACAAAACACATTAAAACCAAATATTTTTTCATAATTTGCGATAAAGATTTATACTTTTGAATGGCATAAATTTCGGAAAATTGAAAACAGGTTATCCCCCTCCAATAGAACATGTTCCATTGAAAAATAAAGCTCCAAAATTTTCCGAAATTTACTCTATTTACAGTACACACAACAACACCATCACCACGGTACAATAACACAACAAACATGAAGCTGTTCAAATTTACATTTATGCTTACACTTACCGTTGGATGTACGGTTTTGATGTCGAGTAGTATTAAAAAAGGGAAAGCAAACTTACCGCCAATCGGCAAATTCCTAAGCCCTTTTTCCGGTTTTTGGCAAAATGCAGAAAGCGAAACACCAAACTATCAAAAAACACTCGAATTTTCGGAACTTTCCCAGCCTGTCGAAGTACTCTATGATGACAAGTTGGTGCCACATATTTTTGCTAAAAATACAGAAGATGCCATATTTGCACAAGGTTATGTAACGGCTCAACACCGACTCTGGCAAATGGAATTTCAAACCCATGCAGCCGCAGGTCGCTTGTCCGAAATTTTGGGGGAAAGAGTATTGGGAATGGACAGAGCAGCACGCAAACGGGGCATGGTCTGGGCAGCAGAAAGAACCTTAGAACTCTGGAAGCAACTCCCTGAATACGAATTAGTTGAACGATACACAGCGGGTATCAATGCCTACATTAATTCACTCTCTCCTATGGATTATCCGTTAGAATATAAACTCATCAATTACGCGCCCGAAGCATGGACACCTCTAAAGACTGTTTTGCTGCAAAAAGAAATGTCGCGTACCCTTGCAAGTCGGGAATTTGATGTCGAAAATACGCTCACACGCGAGTGGTTGGGCGAAGAAGAATTTGACTTTCTTTTTCCCGAAGATAATCCCAAGCAATCGCCCATTATTCCCAAATCTCGCGAATGGGATTTTAAACCAAAAGTGGTCACAAAACCCAATGAAACATCCCTCAAATTAGGACAAACCAATAACTCATCAACTCGTCAATACGATTTATTTGAGAAACCTTACGAAGGAATTGGTAGTAATAATTGGGCGGTTTCGGGGTCGAAAACGGCGAGTGGCTACCCGATTCTATGCAGCGACCCACATTTGCGACTGACCGTGCCTTCTATTTGGTACGAATTACAAATTACTACGCCGGAAATGAATGTATATGGCGTTTCTTTGCCCGGTAGTCCGGGTATAATTATTGGTTTCAATGAGCATATCGCATGGGGCATGACTAATGTAGGACACGACGTATCTGATTGGTATACAGTGGAATGGAAAGATAATACCCGACGCGAGTACCTCTATAATGGCGAATACCGTAAAACCAAATTACGTATAGAAAAATATCCTGTAAGACGCGGCGAAACGATACAAGACACCGTATTTTACACACATTTTGGACCTGTTGCTTATATGAATGATGACCCGTCGAAAGACCTCGTGCTGCGCTGGCTCGCGCATGATGTACGCGATGATATGACGGTGTTTTTTAAGCTAAATCTGGCAAAAAATTATGACGAATATCAAGTCGCAATCGCTGACTATGGCTGCCCTGCTCAGAATTTTGCTTTTGCAGATAGAAAGGATGTCGCAATATGGGTACAAGGAAAATTTCCCTTGAAAAAAGACCAGCAAGGACGCTTCGTGCAAGCCGGAAATAGCGATGCTACACAATGGGCAGGCTTTGTACCACGCGAGCATAATCCGCATGTACTCAATCCGGAAAGGGGCTACGTTTCTTCTGCAAATCAGCATTCTACATCTGATGATTATCCGTATTATTATAATGGCGGTTTTGGAGATTTCAGAGGGAGGCGCATCAATAGTGTGTTGGATAATTCCGAAAAAAATACCGCACAAGACATGATGGCTTTACAGCAAGATAGCTACGCACTTCACGCAGCAGAATCATTGCCTTTTTTATTGAAATATGTTGATAAATCAAATTTGAATGAAGAAGAAAGCCAAATGTTAGATGTTTTGCAGAAGTGGGATTTTATTTTTCGGAAAAACGAAACTGCGCCCTCTGTTTTTCAGGCTTGGTTTGAAACATTTTATCGACAGACATGGGATGAATTTTATGCTAAAGAAAATGTGGTCATGCCCGAATATTGGCGCACGATTGATTTACTTCAAAATGATGTCGATAATAGGTATTTTGACCTAAAAGAAACCCCTAAAAAAGAAACAGCAAAAGAAATTGCAAACAGCTCATTTAAAGTAGCTTGCAAAACAATAATTGATTGGAAAGCAGCCAAAAATCAAGACGCACATTGGAGCAATTATAGAAGTACGATGATAGAACATTTGGCGCGTATTCCTGCTTTTTCGCTTAAAAATATCGAAACAAATGGACATCGCTACACCCCCAATGCAGTGAGTGAGCGACACGGACCATCGTGGCGCATGATTGTAGAAATGGGCGATGAAATTCGCGCACACGGTGTATATCCCGGCGGACAATCAGGCAATCCGGGGAGTCCATATTTCGATAATTTTACGGCAACTTGGGCAGACGGCGAGTATTATGACTTATTGTTTATGAAGAAAGCAGACGCAGATAATGAGCGTATTATTTTCTCGCAAAAACTTAGATAATAATGATTAATGATTAATGATTAATGATTAATAAAAACCTTTTCGCTACGCGAAAACTAAATATTAACCATTAATCATTGACCGTTAATCATTATTCAAAAGTCTTCGACTTTTTTGATGAGAAAAAAACCGTCGTTGCCTTGCTTTTGGTAGAGTGGCATTAGGATGAGTGCGTTGTCTTTTGAGCGTATTTCGCCATTTTTATCGTGTGCGAGTAGCTCGTCTTTTTTTATGAATTGAAAATTATAGTAACCGGGTTTCATCTCAAAATTATCGCCTTCGTGGATGTCGTGACAATATATAAGGTCGGTGATTTTTGGCAAATTGGCGGAGTATTTTAGTAGGCGTTCATCATGTTTATTTTCTATATTTTGTGGCTCTACACAACCTACACTTCGCAAGCAATTGATGATGGCAGCCACCGCATTATCTATCGAATCCAAGTCATCATGCTGCCCCGACTCAAAGCAAACCGCCACTGTATTTATACCTATATTTTTGGTGTTAAAATAGTGTAAAGTAGTCCCATCAATACCATTCAACAAACCGCGTACTACGGGTGCGTGTAGCTCACTCGCTATCACTTGACTATCTCTATCGTCGGTAGCAATGGAAAAAATACCGCCGTGTGCCGTAGTCGTATGCAAGTCCATCAGGATGAGCTTCGTTGGTTCGTAAGTGTCGATACATTCTCGGATACACGCATGCAGTGCTTTAAGTTCTTTATCCTCTGCATCAAGTTCGTTGTCAGTACTTTGTAGGATACGTTGAACATTTTTCGATGCCCATTGCCGATTGAGGTCTTTTGTTATATAGCGCTGTTTTTTATTGAGTGCCGTGATGTTGCCACGTAAGCCGACAAGCGTTCCGTAAAATGCAAATTCATGGTTTTTCGACGGCTCTTCGTTTATCAATTCAAAAATGCGCTTCAATGCCTGCACTCCTGCCAATTCATTCCCATGAATACCACCAATGCAAATCAACAATGGTCCGGGATTGCCTTCTGTATATGTTCCGATAATACGTTTGCTCATAGTTTTTCTTACTCTCTTCGTAGCCCAGACATTCCTGTCTGGTCGCTTTACTCCAAACAGGAATGCCTGGCTTATGTTGTGACGCAGCAAAATTACTAAGTATCTTGTAAAGTTTAAGTTTAACGGATGAAAAACAATAAACATTATATCTTGACTTGTTCTTTTTCCTTTATACTTCACCAAATTCTCCTTAAATAACCCATTATTTGCGTCAAATTTGGCTCGTCTAAAGGAAAAATAACGGCGTGAAGATGCAACGTTTATTATCTTTTCATACATAAGTAGTGAGACAAAAATATCCTTAGGGAAGACGAAAAAATAGTCTACCCGTCTGAATTGTTTTTTTTTATTATATGTTTCATTAAACCTTCCTTAGTGAAAGAAAATAAATAACTTGCCCCATTATATTTGTTCTTTTCCCTTCTAAGGTCGCACTGAAATATAGCCATTTTTTAATTAATTAAAATTATTTTGTAATTTATTTATTATTAAAAATGAATTATTTATAAATATTTTTTATTATAAAATAATTTAAAAATATCCTTATTTCAGCAGAACCTTAGAAGAAAAAATTACGGCGCATTATCAATATGTTCGCCAAATTCAAAATTATAAATCGAACGCGAGTAATTTATTTATTTTTATTTTTGTAAATGATTTTATTTTAGATAAATATAAATTTATTTTTAATTAACTTGTAATCAAAAAACGCTTAACATCTAATTTGGCGAACATATTGATTATGGAACAATTTATTTAATTTCTTTCACTTAGTACACTGTTTTATAAATTTATTTACATTTTTTGACGTTTATTTTGAAATGAATCGAATCAAAAATGACGCGAATACTCACTGTATTTAAGGATTTTTTGGTGAAGAGTCATTTTAAAAGAAATACTCAAAAAAGTAAATAAATTTGTGAAACAGTGTACTTAGTGAAAGAAATTAAATAACATGTGCCATTATACTCGTCTTTTTTCCGTCTAAGAATCCTTTGAAATCCTTATCCCGAATCGGGGTTCGGGACAGGCTGTGCTAAGGTTATGTGCGGCTTTCAAAAAATCCTTAGACAAAAAAAATACTTCGCATTATGGGACATCTTATTTAATTTCTTTCACTAAGACTCTAATAAGGGATGAAAAAACAATAAATATTACATTCTCGACTTGTTCTTTTTCCTTTGTACTTCACCAAATTTTCCTTAAATACAGTGAGTATTCGCGTCAAATTTGGCTCGTGTAAAGAAAAAATAACGGCGTGAAGATGTAACGTTTATTATCTTTTCATCCCTAAGAAGGCGCAAAGGTGCAGTTTAAGGACGAGAAAGTCAATAGGTGAGTGTGAATAGTTTATAGCGTTTATGTTAGGGAAGACGAAAAAAATAATCTACCCGTCTGAATTGTTCTTTTTCTTATATGTTTCACTAAATCTTCCTTACGTAGCTCGGCTATGCGCGTCAAATTTAGTGAAAGAAAATAAATAACTTGCCCCATTATGCTTGTTCTTTTCCCTTCTAAAAAACACAAAAAATAGTTCCGTAGCTATGGCTATGCAACGATTTTTTGAATTCTTTAGAAGAAAAAATTACGGCGCATTATGGAACAATTTATTTAATTTCTTTCACTTACGTAGCTCGGCTATGCGCGTCAAATTTAGCCAAACATATAAAAAAAATAACTTCTTCATTTGGGGTAGATTATTTTCTTCCTCTTCCCTAACCTCGTCGAAATCGTAAACTTATTAGACTTTATTTAGAAAAATTTTGTATGCAGCTAACTTTGTCTTTTTCCGATACTCTTCACCTATTTTTCGCCCCGTACCGTAGGGTATGCGGCTCAAAATGAGGCTCGATTATCGAAAAAATACAAAAGTTCCATGCATACAAAATATTCCTAAATAAAGTCTATTTTACAATCACTTCCGGGAATAACATTTTCAGGCACTTAACCTCGTAACATTTTACCACAATTTCGTTAAAAAACCTAAAAAAAGCATTTTCTTTACTGATGTTACGCGACATGCTTGCATTAAGAAGTTTAATAAGTGAAAGAAAATAAACAACTTGCCTCATTATGCTTGTTCTTTTTTCTTCTAAAAAACACAAAAAATAGTTCCGTAGCTATGGCTATGCAACGATTTTTTGAATTCTTTAGAAGAAAAAATTACGGCGCATTATGGAACAATTTATTTAATTTTTTTCACTAACCTTTTAAGACATTGTTGGCGGTATATCCAGTCCGACACGTTTCTGCGTAACGTCACTTACCTTACAAACCAAATTTTATACACGTTTAACATTCTATGAAAAAAAATATCACGCTTTTTATCGCATTAATCCTGCTGCTGACTCCTTTTAACTCGCAAGCGCAAGGCACGTATTATGACGGAGTAGAAACGCAAGTTGCGAGTGGACTCAATTGTATGCCACTCAAACAGGCTTTGCACGATTTGATTGATGGGCATACGGTCAGAAGTTACAGCACTGATTTGGCTGCCTTTATGTGTATGTACGATGTAGATGCCAACGGTTTTCTGATTGATAGATACAAAAACACTTCGGAGATGTGTTCGGGTAGCAGCCTTCCCAGTTCGCTCATCAATCGTGAGCATGTACTTCCACGTTCGTGGTGGGGCGGTAGCACGGGTGTTACACAATATTCTGATTTTCATAATTTATTTCCTTCTGACCAACAGACGAATACAGACAAAAGTGCCTATCCACTCGGTGTGGTTAGCAATCCGCTTAGTGGCTATCCGTATACAACTTTTCCCATGACCAATATTGGCTTAGATGCTTCGTCTTGTACCAATATTGATGCAGGTACGACTTTCGATGACGATGTTTTTGAGCCAGATAATGGTTATAAAGGCGATTTTGCGCGAGCATTTTTATACATGGCGGTGCGTTATCAAGACGAAATTATTGCAGGAAATTGGAAAGGGATAAATCCGACAACTGCTGCGGTTTTTAGTAACGATATTTTGACGATTTATGAACCCTGTTTGCTTGATTTGCTACTTCAATGGCATAATCAGGACGCACCAAGTCAGCTCGAAATTGACCGAAATAATGCCATCGCGCTTTCCTCAAATCAAGGTAATCGCAATCCATTTATAGACCATCCCGAATATGCGGATTTGGTTTGGAACGCAACTTGCACGGGCAATCCGCCTGTCAATACACTCTGCGAAACGCCGCTTGACAATTGTGATTGGACAGCGATTTCCGTTGTCACTAATACGGGTTCGCAGCCTACATGGACTTGTACATCAGGTAGTTACGACATCAATGCTTTCACTAATTCAACTAACCCGAGCGAGCAGTGGTTGGTTTATGGACCAATAAATATGAGCGGTATAGATACTGCAAATTTGGTTTTGGATATTATAGAAGGCTTCTCCGGACCTGAATTGGACTTTTTGTGGAACGCGACATCGGGCAGCCCTACGGCGACAGGTTGGAACTCGGTGGCGATGGCTGGAAATACAAGCACAACAGGATTTACAGTCGATTACTCGGTAGCCACAGGCAATTCGGCGGTTTATCTTGGCATCAAATATATGGCTACGGGTGCGGCAGGCGGTACACATTCTTTTACATTATCCAATATTAAATATCAGGAAAGTTGTTGTGCAGGTGTAGATTTGGCTATCAATTTCGATGCTTCGCCACAACAAACAAGTTGGGAGATTTTGGATGCGTCAAATACCGTAGTTGCTTCATCAACAGGAACTTATAGCGGCGCATCGGCACTCGAAACGGCTTGCCTTGCTGATGGTTGTTACAGTTTGATAGTAAGTGATTCGGGCAATGACGGCATGTGTCCGCGCCGCACAACGACCGTTTTGACAGGCATCAATATTGCGACTTTGGGGCTTGGTGGCGTGTTCAATGGCTCGCCCCGTATAGCAGCGGCAATGTGTGGCGATTACACACTCACAGATGCAAATGGTGTTCTACTTGCTTCGGGCGGTGGCAGATTTGGTAGCTCTGAGACGAGTAATTTTTGTATTTCGGGCGGTGTAGCTGCCTTAGTCACGCCCAATAATAATGATTTATTTGTTGATGCTAAAATACAAGAAAATACTCAATTGAGTATTCGTCCCAATATCGTTCAAGACAAAGTTCATATTAATTATTTTACGAAAAATAATACCGCAAAAATTTATATTATAAATGTAAATGGACAGCTTGTAGGAGAATATTTGGGAAATGAAAGTAGCGACATCACATTGAATGTCAGCGATTTGCAGGCAGGATATTATTTTGTACAGATGATTTCTGGGAATGAGGTTATCGTGGAAAAGTTTTTTAAAAATTAATTCAAATAGGACATGGATGTAGAGAAAATTCATGAATTTTCTCTACATCCCCATTCGCGTCCACCTATGAACTATCGACTATTAGCTACTTCTCCCCTTTCAAAATATTTCTTGAAATAACTAATTTCTGAATTTCGGAAGTCCCCTCTCCTATCGTACAGAGTTTGGAATCGCGGAAAAACTTTTCTACCGGAAAGTCTTTGGTGTAACCGTATCCGCCGTGAATTTGGATGGCATCTGTTGCAATTTCCACACAAATTTCGGACGCATAATACTTCGCTATCGCAGAACTTGTCGTTACTTTCTGTTTGGTATTTTTCAGATGTGCTGCTTTGCGTGTCAACAATTCTGCTGCTTGAATCTTGGTAAGCATATCTGCTAATTTGAATGAAATCGCTTGGAACTTCGCAATTGGTTTGCCAAATTGTTCGCGTTCCTTCGCGTACTTTACGGATGCTTCATAGGCTCCCTTCGCAATACCCAATGACAATGCCGCAATCGAAATGCGTCCGCCATCAAGTACTTTCATCGCCTGTACAAATCCATCCCCTTCGTTGCCCATCATTTGATTCTTGTGTACACGGCAGTTTTCAAATATCAATTCGGTCGTTTCGCTGGCACGCATACCGAGTTTATTTTCCTTTTTCCCGGCACTAAATCCGGGCGTTCCATGCTCAATGATAAACGCCGACATACCGTGACTATCCAACAACTCTCCGGTACGCACAATGACCACCGCACAATCGCCCGATTTGCCGTGCGTTATCCAGTTTTTTGTACCATTAATAATGTAGTGGTCGCCGTCTTTTTTAGCTACGCATTGCATACGTCCGGCATCACTGCCCGTATTCGCTTCGGTCAATCCCCATGCGCCAATCCACTCTCCTGTGGCGAGTTTTGGTAAATATTTTTTCTTTTGTTCCTCATTTCCAAATTGCAAAATATGACCTGTACACAGCGAATTATGCGCCGCCACAGACAAACCTATTGAGCTACATACCTTTGCAACTTCCTCAACTACAGTGATATATTCCTGATAGCCTAAACCTGCACCGCCATATTCTTCGGGTACAAGTACGCCGAGAAAACCCATTTCACCGAGTTTGTGCATCACATCTTTCGGAAAATGTTGTGTCTCATCCCACTCCATCATTTTAGGGCGGATATGTTGCTCTGCAAAATCACGCGCACTATCCGCGATAATTTTCAGATCGTCTTGTGCTTCGACTGTATTTACCATTTATTTTACCTTTATTTTAAAAAGCCAACAAAATTAGGTTTTTTTGAGCAATTATTCTAAAAATTTGGTTTGAAAAATACTTGATATTTAACCGTAGGGAGGTTTATTATTATTTCGTCATTCCGCCGATAAAAAAACACGCTTATAAAAAGCCTTTAGTTTCTTTTCTTCTTCTTCCCAAACATAAATTTTGGCGGCTTGTTCACTCGCTAATTTTAATTTATTGTATTGTTCTTTATCGCTTAAAAGTTGCTTTATCGCGTCCACGACATATTTTGTTTCTAATTTCTCTAAAGCCAGTCCCACTTCATACCGATTCAAAATTTTCTTAATTTCGGGGTAATTCATATTTATAGAGGGTACATTTGCTTGAATATAATCTAAAAATTTGTTTGGTAAGGCATAATAATAGTTCAATCCCTTGTTTTCCAACAAATTAAGTCCAATAGTCGCTTGCGGCGTCAATTGGTGTAAATCGGCAGGTTCGACATATCCTAAGAACTTCACGCGGTCAGTCACACCCAATTTTTCCGCCAATTCGCGCAATTCTTGCGACAAATCGCCTTCGCCTGCTAACCACAATTCGGCATCGTCAATTTCTTGCATCGCTGCAATTGCTTTTGCGACTCCCCTACCTTCATTGAGTGCGCCTTGATAGAGGATTATCCCGTTATTCATTTTTTGTTCTTCGTTCGTCCGCTGTCCACCGTCCGCCGTCTGCCGTCTCATCGGCATATTTCGGATGACGCTAAAACTTGTACCGTATTGATTTTCAAATATTTCCGCAAGGCTATCGCAAACCGTATAGGCGTATCGTGTACGTGGAATCGTGAATCGTGCAATGCGTTCCCATACACGTTGGATAGGTGGTCTGCTCACCACTTCGGGAACTTCCGTAAAATATTCGTGGGCATCGTAGATGAATTTTTTTCGACGCAATTTGGCGATAAAAAAGGCAGGTAAAATGGTGTCTAAATCAATCGCACACACGGCATCCGTTTTTGCAAATAGTAAATAAAAAAATAAACGGATATTATATTCAAAATAAAAGAATTTTCCTTTTTTGAAGTAGCAATGCAAGCGTTTTTGCTTGAAAGAAAAGTCACGTAAAGGCTTGGAAGTCGGGAGTTTACGCCCGATGAGCTGCACCTCGTAACTCGCCTTTGCAAGCGTGGTGCAGATGCGCTGCATACGTTGGTCGTAGCTGAGGTCGTTGGTGACGGTGAGTAGGATACGTGGCATTTTGCGGCTCAATTGCCGTTTGTTTTAACCTTGATGTCAATTACTTCCTGTTCTGTAATATTCAAAATTTGTGCGATTTGTTGAACAGATAAATCTGTATTAGTCAACATATTCTTAACGACATTTTCCAATTGTGCTGCTTGTTGTGCTGCTTGTTGTGCTGCTTGTTGTGCTGCTTGTTGTGCTGCTTTTTGTGCTGCTTTTTGTGCTGCTTGCGCTGCTGCTTGTTCTACTGCTTGTTCTACTGCTTGTTCTTTTTCCCTTTCCAAGCGTGCAATAAATTCCTCCACGGTTTCGCCATAAACAGCCTCATATAAACCATCTATCCACATTTGAGCATTTCTTTTCTCATATTCACTGACTTCAGGTTTTAAGTATGTATCTTTCATTTCTGCTATAAATTTATTTTCTAAATCTTCCGGCAACACCAATAAAAGCCTGATGAACTTGAGTAAGGCATTAATTTTTTTGTGATCATACCTTTTATTTATTGCCAGTCGAAATAATGTACGTTTAAAATCATATCGAAGTTCATCTTCTTTTTTCGTTAAATTGAGATATTTGACCGCAAGCATCGCAAGTGCAAAGGGATTATCGGATGCTAATAATTCTTCCTCGCTTACATCTTTGAGACAGTAGGTATTGTACTCGTAGGTAGCTTTTGTACCAAGTTTTTCATATTCAAACCGATTATAATTCTTTGGTAATGAATCACTTGCAAATATAGCAAGAGCCGTTACCACCTCACCAAAATTATCAAAAATTCGATAAAAATAAACAAACATTCGCTTATCAATATTCGGTCTATTCGACGATTCTACTTCGATGTGAATAAGCAATAACTGTTCGCCGCCACCTTTAAGATAGACTTTAAACAATTTGTCGGAAACCACATATCCGCCTTTAAATTTATCTCCAACCAATTTATTCAACTCCTTATCCAAGGATACAACAGGCTTTTTCCAATCCACCAAAGGGTAAACATCCGGCAAAAAAAACGCTGTGAAATCTTTGAACAATACAGTAATCAATACCTTCCAACGAGTATCATGGTCTACGGGTAGTCTCTTCATCTTAGTTTGTTTCTCCAAAAATACAGTTTTTTTTTGACAAAATCAGCTTTTCCAATAAATCATATTATCCTCATCAATGCGTAGAAAACCATTATCCAGCATATAATCTATCGTTTTCAATATTTGCTGTTCTTCCGTGCTAGAAAACCGCCTGACTAATTCCTTCAATTCGGTAGGATTGCCTTGTAACTGTACTTGAATTTTATTTTTGTAAAAATCAAAATCTTTATCAGATAATTTATCTTTTAATCGCCCTAAACAGACATCACAGATACCGCATTCGGGTGCGTCTTTTTCAGCAAAATATTCTAATAGTAATTGGCTGCGGCATCGGGCAGTAGTGGCGTAATTAATGGCAGATTGAATATTGTTGTGATACCTTTTTTTTCGGAAATCATAGAGTTGAGTATTGATGGTTAAATTTTCTGCGGGGACACGCTCACGTATGAAAACCAATTGTGGATCTTCGTGCTGTGGAATGTACTCAATAATGCCTTCCTGCGCCATTTGTGTTAAATGATTTCTCAGAATATCATAAGGTAGTTTTATAAATTTCGCTAATTGTTTCTCGTTGATTTTGATGTGATTAGCAAAAGAACCTTGGTAGGTTCGTAGTATCGTGCGGATTAGATTGTCGAGTTTTGGATGTTCGACTTGATATTTATACAAATCCTCTTGTGTCACAACAACTTTCAAGGTAGCAGGTTCAAAAACGCTATCCGTCAACGCAATCCAACCTTCATCTTTTAGCACTTTCAGGCAGTGATGTGTCTGCAAAATTGCCAATTTGTAGGTCTGTGCAAACTCGACAATATCGAAAGCATAACTATTGCCTTTTCCCCCTCCTGTAGCCAGTTGAAAATAGCTGCCCAAAGCCCGATACACTTGACGAATCGCCGTCATGTCAGGGAAGGATTGTTCGTAGCTTTTTTCTAAATAATTTTTATCCAAATTATCATATAATAAAACCGCATAAGCGCGTTTTCCATCGCGTCCTCCCCTACCCGCTTCTTGAAAATAGGCTTCCAAACTATCCGGCAAACTCAAGTGAATAACTACCCGAACATCTGGCTTGTCGATGCCCATTCCGAAGGCATTTGTGGAAACCATTATTCGGATTTTATTAGTCGTCCATGCCTCTTGTTTTTGGCTGCGAATGTCGCTGCTCAATCCGGCGTGATAGAAGTCTGCTGCGATGCCTTTTTTTCGTAAAAAAAGTGCGATTTCTTTTGTTTTTCGTCTGTTTCGGACGTAAACTATGCCCGTGCCTTTTACCTTCCGGAGGATGTCAAGCATCTTTTCCTGCTTGCCTTCCTCTTCAAAAACGACATAAGACAAATTGTCTCGCATAAAGCTTTTTTGAAATACTTTTTTGCTTTTAGTAAAGGCTAATTTCTCCTGAATATCCTCTACAACTTGGGGCGTAGCAGTAGCAGTGAGGGCAAGTATCGGCACATTGGGCAGCCACTCGCGTATCTCTACAATATTGAGATATGAAGGTCGGAAATCGTAACCCCATTGCGAAATACAATGCGCTTCATCAATCGCTAACAAGTTGATTTTCATACGTTTGATGCGCTCGCGGGCAAGGTCGGAGGCGAGGCGTTCGGGTGAAAGATAGAGGAATTTTGTATTGCCATAAATAGCATTATCGAAGGCACGGTCAATCTCGCGGTAGTGCATTCCGGAGTAAATTGCTACGGCTGGAATGTTGCGTTTTTTGAGGTTCTGAACTTGGTCTTTCATCAATGCAATCAGGGGCGAAATGACGAGGCAAATGCCTTCCTGCATGAGTGCCGGGACTTGAAAACAGATGGATTTGCCCCCTCCCGTTGGTAATAAAGCAAGCGTATCGTGTCCATCCAAAACGGATTGGATGATTTCATCTTGCATCGGGCGGAAAGCATCGTAACCCCAATATTTTTTGAGCGTTTTTTGCATTTAATTTCTTTCACTTAGGGGACAGACCGCGACCTGTCCGTGCATGTACGAGTTCAGTTGCAATTTTTCTTTACGAAAATCTGTTCTTCAAAATTAATTTGTTTATAATCTTTAAAATTAACTCTAATTTTACGTAGAAATTATATTTTTAACAAATTTTATATAAAAAGAAAATTATGACGGAGTAAAATAAATTTGTAAATGAGTATTTTTTACACTTTAAAATGATAGTATCCGCGACTAAAAACGACCACAAAGCCTTGACTAATCTAACCCGATTATCGAAGGCTCATTGGGGCTACAGCGCAGAACAATTGGAAAAATGGCGAGATGAGTTGACGATTACAGCACCTTATATCGAAGCAAATGAGGTGTTCAAATATTGCTTAAATGAACAGTTCATTATCGGATATTATGCTTATTTCTATGCTGATGAATTGACCGTCAAATTGGATAATCTTTTCATCCATCCTGATTATATTGGTAAAGGATATGGGAGGATAATGATGGAGAATTTTATGGCACGAGTAAAAGGAAAGGCGAATAAAATCACCTTAGATACCGACCCAAATGCAGCGTTATTTTATCGAAAATTAGGGTTTAAAGTGGTGGGGAAATTGGCGACTTCTATCCTTGGAAGGTATATGCCTGTGATGGAATTGGACTTGACGAAAAAATGAAAGCTATAAGGTTTTAAAAACCTTATAGCTTTGATAGTCAGTGTTTTATATCGACATTTTTAGCATTTTAAAGATAAAAATTACGCCTAATTCACATAAGTTTCAATATTACTAATATCATTGTCAATATGTCCTAATATCTTTTCATAGGCATTTTCAAAGCCAACTTGTGTGGCTTGAATTTTTTCATCCGTATTGTCAATTTTTTCTTGTATTTCGGTGGCTTTGGCATTATGTTTTTCGATGTCGGCTTGCAGCTTTTTGATTTGTTCTTCTTTCGTCTTAATCGCCTCTTTTAACTTCTTAATATCGTTCTCCAATTTGGCGACGCCTTTTGTTTTTTGTGCTTCGACAACTCTATCAAATTGAGTTTTTTCTTTGACCACTATATCACGATAAAATTTGGCGGTTTTTAAAAGTTTATCGCGCGTCAAACCCATCGTAGAAGCGGTCACGTAAGCCGATTGGTAGCGCATCGCCTCTTCCATATTCAATGCTTCCAAACCATCTAATGCCGAACGGTATTCAATGTAATCAAACCCGTCTATGTTATTCTTTTCTATGGCTTTATATATGGCATTTGCACTACGTTTGTCTTGCTCTGAAGCACCTGTAAATAGGGCGGCTAAACTCTTTTTCATCTACTGTATTTTTGATTTTTAATTGTTGAGTGGAACAAATCCCGGACTCGTTTCGGGAAGTACTTTTCGATTTTTCACAAGATAAGAAATTTTAAAATTTTCTCTAAAAGGATGTAATTCTTTTTTGTAATAATAACCTTTTCATGTGAAATCTGTACTTTAAGTAGTGAGACAAAAATATCCTTACCTTTTGACGGTTTCTTTTTCCGCTATTTTTCCCTACAAAAATCCTTATCCCGAATCGGGGTTCGGGACAGGCTGTAGCGTAGGCTATGTGCGGTTTTTGTAAGAAAAAATATCGAAAAAATAACCACGTCAAAATTGTAAGCCTATTTTTGTCCCACTACTTATTTATTATGAAGTCCCCTTTCCTTTTTTCTTCATTTTAAGTGAAAAAACCAGAGGTAATTTCCCTTCAAAATCCTTTATTTGATACTGTCGTTCACCAACTTCTACCATATTTGGAAAGCAATTATAAGGTGCGAAATCAAACTCTTTAAATTCTTGTAAATCAAGCTCTTGCCCTATCAATGAACCTATAATATCACTCATCGGATGTTGCCAAAAATACTCTGTACCGTCCAATTTTGCGTTGAGGTCGGCGTAGGTATTTTCGACAGGTTCGGAGAAAACGCCGCGATTGAAATACGGATACGTCAATTTCAACGAATCAAAATCCACCATATAATACGTTGGATGAAATTCCGCCATATAAAAAGTACCACCCGGCTTCAAAAAATACCCAACAATATCCGCCCAAGCCTCCAAATCCGGTAACCAACCAATCGTCCCATACGAAGTAAATACAATATCAAACTGCCCCTCCAAATGCTCCTTCAAATCATAAATATTGCAGCATACAAACTTTGCATCCAAGCCCAAATCATCATTCAATTTGCACGCCAAATCAATCGCTTTTAACGAAAAATCTGCGCCCGTCACCTCTGCACCCATTCGAGCCCATGAGAGTGTATCTTGTCCAAAATGGCACTGCAAATGCAAGATAGATTTCCCATCCACCTCATTTCCAAGTCCTTCTAATTCAATAGATTGTAACGATGTTTTTCCTTTTTTAAACCGCTCTATATCATAAAATTCAGACTTTTCATGGTACTTCACGCGATCATTCCAATGTTTGAGATTTTCTTGGATATAAAAGTCGTTTGTATATTCCATATTCATTAATTTCAATTAAAAAATGTATCTTTGCAATCAACAATTATTATCAAGTTCGGGTTTTGTGTAAGTTTAGTAGCCTAAACGAAAATTTACGACTTGCCGTTCGAGTCAGTTTAAACTTATACTTCAACTTCAACTTCAACTTAATACCATGGCAGAAAAGAAAAATCAACCCAAACAACTCAATATAGAGTTGCCCGAAGAAATCGCTGAAGGCGTATATGCTAACCTCGCGCTCATCAATCACTCTCCCTCCGAATTTGTGCTGGATTTCATCCGTATGATGCCCAATGTGCCGCAAGCAAAAGTTAAATCTCGCGTCATTCTCACACCACAGCACGCCAAACGGCTGCTCAATGCCCTCACAGACAATATACGTAAATTTGAGGAAAATTTTGGACCTATCAAAGACCCTAAGCAACCTGTTTTACCCATGAATTTTAATACGCCAAAGGCGCAGGCATAAAGAAATGTAAAATGTAAAATAATAAATGTAAAATGTAAAACTTGTATTGGTGAAAACGTTGTAAATCATTGATTTTCAATTCATTGAAAACAACCGTATACACCTTCTTCATGTCATCGACACCTTTGCATTTTACATTTATTATTTACCCTTCTTCCCCTTCCAATAATTCCAGAATCATCCCTTCAATATACTCGCCCAATTCTGCGATTGTCGAATATTCAAATACCTTATTGACCGAAATTTTCAGTTCGAATGCCTCCTCCATACGTGTCGCAATGCGTATCGCTGAAAGTGAAGAACCACCCAATATTAGGAAATTATCATTTACTCCAATTTGCTGAATATTAAGCACTTCTGACCATATTTCATGCAGGATTTCTTCAAACTCATTCGATGGAGCAATGTATTTTACGTTAATTTCGGACGCATCTGTGAATGTCGGCAGGGCAGCACGGTCTACTTTGCCATTAGACGTCAGGGGCAGCTCATTCATCTGTAGAAAATGCGTTGGAATCATGTATTCGGGGAGATGTTTGGCGAGGTAATTTCGCAGCTCACCTGTTGTTTTTTCTTTTCCAGTAAAATAGACGACCAAGCGCGATTTTGATGTCACATTTTCGTAACCAATTTCCTCCATTATCCTAAGTACTTCCGGTTCGTCTATTTTCTCATTAATTTCTTCTAATGAAGCATCTCTCGTCTTATGTTCTACACGTACATCCCAACTATACGGAAAAGCATAATTACTATATCCTTGCTCTTTTTTATGGACATAAATACCGACTTGATTAATCAAACAATTCGTAGAACGTCCCGTATCCGTAGGGCGCACCCACGGGAGTCGTTCATCCAAATAACGCAGCATTTCATCCAAGCTCACATCGGTATAGCGATAGTAATCGACAAACTGTACTTTTTCAAAAGTTTCATCTTTATCAAACACCGAAGTGTCCAGTAAACGCTTCACGGCATCATCGACTTGGTGATAGGCTTTTCTTGCATTTAAGACGATATTATCAATGCCTTCAATATCCACATCATCCTTCCAAAAAAGTTCTTCTGTCAGGCGTGTTTCAAAAAACTGTCCGCGCGATAAACCTGTGACAATGAAAGGAATACCTTCATCAAGTGCAACTTGTGTGCTAAGTGTATAAATCGTTTTGAAACAGCCATTACACACATTACAATGCCGTTGTAGACTATCTACAAAAATCTCATTCATTGCGGGCGTTTCTCCGAAAATATGGTCAACGCTCAATGCCTTGACAACGCGCCGTACATTATCTTTTGCTTGCTCCGAAATATAGCCATTATCCAATGTAAATGCCAATACAGACAAGCCCATTTTCACCAATTGCGCTAAGACATAAGTACTATCTTTGCCACCACTCAAAAGCGCAAGGCAATCATATTTTCCGGTCTTGCGTTCTTTTCCTTTTTCAAAAAGTATTTGTAGTTCGTTGGGGGTTTTAAAATAGCGTTTGGCACGTTCCTTATAATTTTCAAAACTCCGGCAAATATTGCACACACCCTCCATATCAAACTCTGCTGTCGGGTAATTATCCGGCAAGCCACAGCGGGTACAATTATGCGTTTCCGGTGTCACACTTTTAGCTTGTTTTTGGAATATAACGACGCAGTTTTCGAGGTCGGGGTGAGCGTTGAGCGTGGCTTCGATTTCGCCGAGTTCGATGCGTCGTCCGCTGATTTTTACTTGCTGGTCTATTCTGCCGAGATATTCGAGTTGACCTGCTTCATTCAATCGTGCGAGGTCGCCTGTGCGGTACATGCGTGGTGCGAGTGTAGCGTATTTTTCGGTAAATTTTTCATTCGTCAAATCCACACGTTCCCAATATTTTTCCGCCAAACCTACGCCCGAAATATACAATTCGCCGACCACACCTTGCGGTACAGTATTTCCGAAATTATCCAACACAAAAGCCCCTACATTCGCAATCGGTACACCAATCGGTACGGAATTTTGAGGTGTATTTTCACGGTCAAATTGCTGTACGATACAACCTACCGTAGCTTCCGTAGGACCGTATTCATTATAAATTTTTAAGTCAGAAGAAAAAGAATTTTGTATCGAAATGGCAAGCTCCGTTTTGAAATCTTCGCCACCAACTATCATCGTTCTGATAAGTGAATTTTCGTATTTTTTTCCTTTTAATAAAGCTAAATGAGAAGGTGTTAATTTGATAATATCAACTTGATTTTCTTTTATTACATCTAATACAGATAAATCTGCACCCGTCTCATTTTCTTCATAAATAATTGATTTACCATCACTTATAAACGGCAAAAACAAAGAAGTTACCGTCAAATCAAAACCGACGGATGTAAATAAAGGAATAGCCGGATTGGGCATTGTGACGTATTTCGCCTTTGCCCATTGCAAATAATTGCTCAATGATTCGTGCGAAATCACCACGCCTTTTGGCCTGCCCGTAGAGCCGGACGTATACATCATGTAGGCAGGCGAAGCCGAATTTACTTGTAGCGAAGTGATAGGTTTTTGTCGGATATTTTCACGCTCATTATCCAAATTGACTATCGGCGTTTGAGTCCTCAATTTTTCCGATAAATTTCGATGTGTTATCAGCAGACCTGCCTGTGCATCTTCGAGCATATATTGTACCCGTTCCGACGGGTAATCCGTGGCAATTGGTATGTATGTCGCGCCACATTTCCATACAGCAAAAATACTCATCAGCAGGTCAGGAGAACGCTTCATATAAATCGCTACGCGACTGCCCGATGTGATGTTTTTAGATTGGAGAAAATGCGCGAGTTGGTTCGTTTTTGTATTAAAATCCGAATACGTATAATTATCTTTTTTATAAGAAATAATCGTATTGTCGGAATAATTTTCGACTTGATTTTCAAATAATTGCAAGGTGGAAAGCGGTTTGATGTCCGACACTTCAAAAGTGTCTGACATCTGATTTCCCATTGTATTAAAATCAAAAATAATTTCTTTTTCTTCCTCTTCGGAAATCAAACTCGGCTGAAAAATTGACTGCGTTCTATCCGCGATAAAAGCATCTAATAAAGCCAAAAAATGCCTTGAAATTCGCGCTCGTTGTTCTTTCGAGAAAACGGCAGTATTTGCATCAAAATACAAGCGAATATCTCCCGAATCGTCGAAGTCCATCACTTGTAAACGAAGGTGATGACCTGCATCGGCATGATTCGGATGTCGCCATTCTGCTTGGACAGGTAAGCCGTCGAAATCGCCATAAGTTCCGAGAATGTAATTGAGAACGACATTGATACCCCGATTGAGTTGTGGGCTTGCCATGCCCGTTTTAGCATACTTTAGGAAGTTGAGTGATTCAAGTTTAAGTCGTTGAAAAAGTGCGCCAAAAGTATCATCATTTTCAATATTTGTAGCCAATGGAAATAGCTCAATAAATGCACCCGGCGTGTTTTTAAAATCGCTTGTCGGGCGGTTGTGCACAGGTGTACTAATCGCTAATTGGGACTGCCCCGACACACGATGTAGCCAGGCAAACAAGACAGTTGTCAGGATATTGAACAGTGAAAGATGTTGCGTCCAGCCCTTGATATCCGGTTCTTGCGCGAGTGTGCGTAATTGAGCCGAACGCTCCTTTCCTAAGTCAATACTGATGCGTTGAGAGCCTGTCGGAGTTGCGTTTTTGCTTGGTTTTTTACCGTAGATTTGAGGCGTGGGCGGTAAATTTTCTGATAGTGATTTCCAATAATTTGTTGCACGTTGACTGGCTGATTTTGCTTGGCTTTCGTAGTCAATATAGCTTGAATAAAGCGGTAGAGGCGTAGCATTTTCGAGCGTATTATCAAGTACATGACGGTAAAGTTCGGACATCGCGCGATACTGCACCGCAATTGCCAAACCATCGGTAATTAAATGATGTTGATTGAGGTACCAAATATATTTTTCGTCAGAAATTTTAAGGAGTGCGCTGTAGAAAAGCCGTTTGGAAAGGTCGAAAATTTGAGTATTATGTGTAGCCAACCATTGCTTTAATTTTGCAACTTTATTCGCATCGTTTGACCAGTCTAAATAGGTCAATTCGTCTTTTATGGAAGGTAAAACCTGCTGTTGGGGTACACCATTTTCTTCTGTAAAAATAGTACGCATTGCATCGCATTGTACGCATAATACGGCAAAGGCTTCTTGGAAGGCTTCTACATTGATTTTACCCGATATTTCAAAGGTAAAAATCATGTTATAAAGGGGCGCATTAGGGTGCATTTGTTGTCCTGTCCAAAGTAGTAACTGACTCTCTGTAAGTGACTTAAGTATGTTCATGTTTTGTTTGTAAATGGAACGCAGATTTAGTGGACAAGGCGGATTTTTTGAGCTGAGAACTCGCCTTATATTTTGAAAATGCAAGGCGAGTTCTGTCATCCAAAACCTATAAGGTTTTCAGAAACCTTATAGGTTTGTTTCTCGGCACTTTAAAGTAATTTCCATAAAAAAATCCGCTTTATCCATATAATTCGTCAAATCCGTGTTCTATCCTTTCAGCTTCGCCACGTAATTACTCATGGCTTCGATATTCATAAAATACTCAATGACCATATCTGTCGGCGGTATCGTGATGTCGTATTCTTCTTCCAAAAATGCGATAATTCGCACAAAACCCATCGAATCCACCAAGCCACTGCCGAGCAAATCGTCTTGTGCGGTCAGGGTGGTACTTGGGTCATTGAGGATTTCTTTTTTAATGTATTGTATAATGGTCTCTGTCATGTTTTAGTTGTAGCACGGTGCTTCCAGCCCGTGTATTGCGATTGAGAAGTGCGAGCCAGAGGCATCACGTTATGTTTCAATCAACTGGTTTTCAATATTTTATAATTCACTTTCCCTGCCGTGGTACGTGGTATTGCGTCTATAAATTTGATATTAGACGGTACTGCATAAGCAGGTAAACACTCACTAAGGTACAACTTTAAATCGGATGTTTCGAGGTCTTTTTTCAGGACTACAACGGCATTTATATACGCCTCATCATCGTTTTTTATCGCAAAAATGGCTGCGGAATCAACTGCTTCATGGGTGGTCAACGTTGCCTCTATTTCGTCTAGTTCGATACGATAGCCACGTATTTTTACTTGTCGGTCTTTACGTCCGAGAAAATGTAGATCGCCTTGGTCGCATATGCGCACGAGGTCGCCTGTGCGGTAAAAAACCTCCTCACAACCATTAATTTTTTCTCGTTTATACAAACTTTTTTCGGTCAGATCTCGCCTGTCCCAATAACCTTTCATTTGGGTAGCAGAACGAACGAGTAATTCGCCTGTTTCACCTACTTTTGCAGGGTTATTATTTTCATCAAAAATCAATATTTCAGTATTGCCCCAAACTTTTCCGAGTGGAATCGTTTCGTCATCTTTCGGTGGTTTTGGTAGATTATAATACGTACATTGGTTGACCTCGGCAGGTCCGTACACATTAGAAAAAATCGCATTAGGCAATTGCTCCATCAGTGTGCGAAGGTGCTTCGCGGGGAAGGGTTCACCACCGTATAAAACCCATCTAAGTGCCGTCAAATCACGCTCTTCAATACCTGATTGTAAAAATTGTATCAATGCAAGCGGCACTGAATACCAGATAGTAAGTCGCTCTTTTTCAATCAATTGCACCATACTCGCCGGAAGTTTGGTATGTATATCCGATATGATAACTGTTGTGCCACCGACGTAAGGCATCGTAAAATATCCCATCGTAGAGATGTCAAAATGCAGTGCCGCATGATTGCCAAGTCGGTCTGTCGGTTGTACATTATATAGGTCGGCAGAAAGCTTGGCGTAGGCGAGTCCGCTGCGGTGCGTGTGCATAATGCCTTTTGGTGTACCCGTTGTGCCGGAAGTGTACATAATGTAAGCGAGGTCTTCTTCAAGGATGCAGATTTGGGGTTTTGTGCTGAGTGATTTTTGGAGATTTTTTTGCGTGAATGTTCGGGTATTTAAGTTGGCACAAAACGTTGCGAAGTCCACCCCCCAGCCCCCTCCAAAGGGGGAGATACTATCTGCCCCAAAGGGAGAAATGATGCTTTTTACATTCAAGTTTTCTGTTAAGGTATTTTTCAGATTTTTTTCTTGGCTTTTATTGCTAATTAAATGCTCAATTCCACAGTCTTGAATCACAAATTGGTTGCGCGAAGGCGGCGCATAAGGGTCAAGCGGAACGAATACCGCACCAGCCGAAAGTATGCCGTATACTGCTACCGCCGTCTCCAAACAACGATTGAGATAGACCCCCACTCTATCACCACGTTGCACACCGAGGCTGATGAGCAAATGCGCGAGTTGGTGGCTTTGCTCGACCAATTCTTTGTATGTCAGTGCTTTATCATTGTACCGAAATGCTTCGTTATCGGGATAGTGATTGGCGGAATTCAGGATGCTATGTTGAATTAAATACATTTTGATAGAACGCAGATTTAGATACGTAACACAGATATTCCTGTCTGTGTCGCTCGAAGAACGATTTGCAAAGTTGTTTTACATTTTCCAATCAAACTTTTCTCCTAATAGGTCAATTAATTTTTCGTTTTCCTCTTGAAAATATACATCTAATTTCACACGAATTTCAGGGGAAAGTGCGTCATACGCTCGTGTATTCCGTGGTCTTAGATCTGTGGGATAAAGATGATTAATTTCTAAGAAATTATATACTTTTGTGAGTTCCTTTTTCGGATTTTCAAAGAAATTTTCACTTTTAATAAATAAAAATTGTTCGCGTTTGAAATGCTTTAACCATACAATTAATTGCGAATAATATTTGCTTCTTTCTGTATAAAATAGCTTGTCTCGCGCTTCGCTGTAATGGTTTGAATTTTCTTTTAAAATATTGATTTCCAGCTTTTTAAGCTCTGATTCTTGCTTCAATGCCGCTTCAAATGTCTTCGCAGAATCCCATCCGTAATCGCGCCCCATGATGTAGCCCGAATAGGCTCTATCTATGGGTTCGCGCAGCATGACTATCAATTTTACATTTGGTAAAAGTACCGAAATTCGCTTTGCGACTGCTGGATGGTACATATAACAAGGCGTGACTTCCCCACCGATTTTGTGGCTGCTTTTTAACGGGAAAAAACGCCTATACCAAGATACACCTTTATCGAAATGCGTATTAAAAAAATGCGGTTCTTTCAGCCAAGGCATCATCACATTTGGGTGTTGTCGGAGGTAAGCAAAGAGCGAAGTCGTTCCGCCTTTTTGCGTACCAATGACGATAAATTCAGGCAACTTTCGCCACGAACTTGTAGCGATTTTATAACGTATTTTGGCTTCTTTCGTCCATTTCCGGTAGCGTCTTTGTATGCCTTTTTTTATATTCATATTTTTCCATAGCATAATGTCTTCGGCTTGCGCTGCGTTAGTTTGCGACGCAAGCCGAAGGCGTTGCGCTAAGTTTACAAACCCAAAAATTTTGCAATTATATTTCGTTGAATATCAGATGTTCCTGCATAAATAACTCCACCGACTGCATCTCGTAAACTGCGTTCTACTTCGTGTTCGGTGAGGTATCCGCTGCCGCCATGTATGCGTATTGCATCAAGGCTGGAGGCTACATAAGCCTCGCCTAAATGTAGTTTTAACATCGCTGCTTCGAGCATTGCGGGTTTGTCGTTTTTTTTGAGCCATGCCATTTTATATAATAAAAGACGCGAAGTTTCGAGTCGCAATTTCATATCTGCAATGCGATTGGAAACTGACTGAAATTTGCCGATCGGCTGCCCAAATTGTTGCCGCGATTTTGCGTATTCGATGCTTTGCTCGAGTTGGCGTTGCATTGCGCCCAATTTGCCGGCGAGGATGCAGCATCGGTCATATTCCAGCGAGTGATTACAGATACTAAAACCTGCACCTTCTTTTCCAAGTCGGTTTTCGTCCGGCACAAAACACTCTGTAAATTTGAGACGCCCAATTGGCGCAGTACGCAAGCCCATTTTTTGCTGAATCGGCTGACGTTCAAAGCCTTGCATCGTCTCATCTACTATAAATGCCGAAACGCCCCATTTTCCGAGTTCAGGCTTAGAATTGGCAAAAACGACTGCCACATTCGCAATCGGCGCGAGCGTAACCAAGCGTTTTTCACCGTTCAAAATATATCCACCGTCCACTTTTTGGGCGGTGGTTTTCATTTCATAAACGTCTGAACCTGAGTTGATTTCGGTCAAAGCATGTGCGCCAATCCATTCACCGGACGACATCTTGGGGAGGTATTTTTGCTTTTGCGCTTCATCGCCAAAAATCGTAATCGTCATCACCACTGTCCACAAGTGGGCATTGAGCGCGAGATTCAGCCCGACATCAGGGCAGCCGTACCCCAAACCCTCCAAGGCATAAGCCGCACGCATCAAATCTACCTCTTCAAATGTACCGCCGTAATGCGCCGGAGCCGCGAGTCCCAAGATGCCAAATTTACCACATTTATTCCACAAATTTTGTGGAAATGTACCTTCGTGGTCGCGCTGCACGAGGGTGTTGTCATCGAGTTCGCTTTTGGCAAATTCGATGACGCTATTTCGGTAATCTGTATATTCTTTAGACCAAGAAAAATCCATTTTATATAGATGTAAAATGTAAAATATCAAATTTAAAATGTAAAAATTGTGGCGCGAGACAAACACATTTTAGAGCGTCAGTTAAAAAAGTAGTACCGTTAATTTTGTAAATTCTTAATAATCAGCTATTTGCAATGTACAATTTACTACTTTTTATGTTGATGCTCTATTTTCTCATATTCATCTAATTTTCAGTTAATTATAAATAATAAAAATAAAGCATTTTGCTCGCATACTACAATTACTTTTACATTGGACATTTTACATTTATTATTTTACATTTTCAAAACTCATACTTAACACTACCTTTAATATAAAAGGGAGTGCCTGGTGTAAAATGTATTTCTTCGATGGGTTGGGGTTCGTTAAATAAACGGGATTCGGTAGCAAATTGGGCTTCGTTCCAATCTACATCAAATAAATTTTCTACATCTATTCCTACACTCAGATTTTTGAATTGATAGCCTATATTTAAGTCCGTAATAAGATAACCCTCGGCAACAATGGAGTTGTCTTCATTGGCAGCTCTATCCGCGAGATAGCGGACATTGATACCACCGTATAATTTGTCTTTTTTCATATTCAATCCGCCTGTAACTGTCGTGATAGGTGCGAGCGGAATGTATTGACTACCAACTTCTTCTTCGATACTTCGCGCATAAGTGTAGGTCATATCTGCATCGGCAAACAGCCAATCTAAAAACTGGTATCGCAAGTTAAAATCCACTCCCAAGCGGCGGGTTTTGCCACTCGGTTCGACGACGCCTTCATCGCCTACATAAACGAATTCCTGTTGCAAAAATAAGTACCACAGGGCAGTGTTAACAACCATTCGAGGTATAGGTTTCCAAATCGTACCAATATCTGCACCGTAAGCTGCCGGAAGTATATCTTCTTCTTCGGGATTGAGTACGAGGCGTGTATCGTTGGAGTGAAAGCCAACACCTGTTTTGAAGAAGAATTGAACGTCACGATCCGGGCTATAAACAATGTTCAATTTGGGGCTTGGAAAGACGGTAGATTGCGACTCACTTTTATAAGTAGGGTTAAGTTTATCAGTATAATTAAATTTGAAATAATCAAGGCGAAGTCCCGGATTTATCAACCAATTTCCTGCTTCGTATTCTGCATTCAAATAAGCAAAAATGTTGGACTCATCCACATCGCCAAATTGAATTTGTGTCAGGGTTGTTTTACGATTAAGTGTCCGCGAAAGTTCATTACCATTGATATCATCATAACGCACTCCCATACCCACTTGAAAGAGCAATTCCGAATTATCAAAGTTGGTAATACGATTCCACTCTGTATCAATACCAAAGATTTGTCGGTCTTCTTTCTGCCTGATTTGGTCGCCGTTTATAGGGTCATTTAAGAAGAACGTAAAATTGGAATAGAGTTCAAAATCATATAACGAATAATAAAAATTATTTTTTATAAAAGTATTACTATCAATACTTTTTGTGAAATCAAGCGCAATATTTGTTCGTCCGGTATATCCACCTTCTGTGTCATCGATTGCACCAAATCGACTAATTTGACCAGTATCAACGACTCGTTCTGGTATCTGCCCTGAAGCATCCCAACGACTCGTAAAATGCGACAGCAAGACAGAGATTTTATCCAGTTTTTCTAATCTTCCAGTATATTTTGCCATCATATTTAGGCGGCTAAAATTTTGCGAAGATTCAAACGGGCCATCCGTAATCAAGTATTCTGCGGCAGCGTAAGCGTTGTGTTTTTCGGTTTGTAATAAATTAAATGAAGCAACATTTCGGAAGGTGTTAAACCGTCCGGCTTCTATACTAAACATATTGCTTTTCAAGCGTTCTTTTAATTCAAAATCGACATAACCTGCTGTCGCAAAATTACCTTTATCTGTGTAATACGGTCCTTTCCCAAAATCAATACTTTCTATCACTTCGGGTGTCACAAAATGAAGGTCTGCATAGCCTTGTCCGTGTGCGTGTGAGACCATATTTACAGGCATTCCACTGACCGAAATTGCAATGTCCGTTCCATGGTCAATATCAAATCCGCGCAGGAAAATTTGTTCTGCTTTGCCGCCTCCGGCATGTTGTCCGATAAAAAGTCCGGGTACTTTGCGAAGAATTTCCTGCGAAGATTGTACGGGATTGGTTTTTATGTCGATGTCAGTAATGAAATTAATGGATTTAATATCTTGTCCAACAACGATTTCATCCAAGTCAAATGTTTTTTCTTTTAGCGTTATAATCAATTCATTTTCAGGATTTTCAATGATAATAAACTGATTTTCAAAACCAAAAAATGTCACTTGAATGGTATCGCCTGCGTGAACATCTTCAAGGATGAAATCGCCAAATTCGCGCGTGTGCGTATGGTGAGGATGTTCCGAATTAATGTTCTCAACATAAACACCTATTAATGGTATTCGATATTCATCAAATACTTCACCTGCAAGATTTTGCGCATTCAATAAATTTGAAATACATAAAATTGTACAAATAATTGGAATAACTTTTAGCTGAATAATGGTTTTCTTTGTTTGCATTTTCACTATTTCTTTAAATATTCGATTTCTCTTAAAACCAATGTTTCCACAGGCATTTCACGCATAAATTCATAAGGGTTTTTGGGATCTTCGGAGATGCTCTCAAGTTCCACTTCTGTTCCCAAACCGAGTTTGACGGCGTACTCCATGAATAGCTCCATAGCCACCCAATCTTCCAAAGCCCAACCCGTAGAATCAAAGACCGTTTTTTCGTTGCGATATTTGATGTAATCTTGCTGATTTTGAATGACTTCCATCCATTCCGACCCTATATTTTTTTCATCTAATTGTTGGCATTCGCCCTCAATCAATGCTTGCAACTTGAAGTCAGGACAAACGAAGCTTTTTTCTAAAAATGACAAAGGAATTTCAACTTTTCCGGGAAAATCTGCTCCAACTGCATTGATGTGTAAATGCGCTTGCGATTCAATGCCATTGAATAGCGGACCTGCTCCCACATCTACGGAAGTAGCCGTGCACAAAATATCAGCATGACCAACAATTTCCTTAATTTCAGTGGCTTCAATTGGTATATTCAAATTTAGTACAGCAGATCTTTGTGCAAATGAATTTAGCGCAGATTTATCCGTATCATAAACTAGTATTTTTTCAAAATCAAATACTCGTGACAGCGCATGCAATTGTGTTATCGCTTGCGCCCCGCAACCAATTAAACCTAATATTTTCGCCTCTTTTTTTGCTAAAATTCTACTGATCACCGCCGATGATGCACCTGTCCGCAAAGCTGTTGGCAGTACACCGTCAATGATGCCTTTTAAATGGCCCGTCTTTGTACAATATGCTGAAATTGAAGATATTATAGTTGGCAAACTTCTTTCAGAAGGATTGTCGGGGTGGTAGCCTACAACCTTCATCATTACATCATTTCCTTTGTGATAAAGTGGCATCCATTCGATAAGCCCGGTGACGGGATTTTCGTAATTAAAGCCCGAACGCATTGGAATGTCTATCTCCTCAGCACTGTAATTTTGTATCGCCTTTTCAAGTCGCTCAATAAGCGCGTCCATTACTTGATCCAGCCCTTCATTCAAGATAATTTCCTGAACATCACTAGCCGAAAGCAAGAGCGTTTTATTCTTTTTTATCTTCATGGTTAGGTGCATTGGTTTTCTATCTGTTTTCTCGGTGTATTAAACGTGTTTAGTAAAACATATAAGAAAAAGAACAATTCAGACGGCTATATTATTTTTTTCGTCTTCATTCAAGTTTATACTGTAGGGTAATTTGGCGAAATTTCTCCGATTGCTTTCCCGAATCAAGTTACGGGACAGGCTGTTGAAGAACATCCGCCGTAGCTATGGCTATGCCGAATAGCCTTCGCCTCGTACTCGAATAAATTTCACTCAAGTTCATCCGACACTATTAACTTGGGGATGAAAATCGGTTTATACAGATTCAAAACATAAGTAATATTATATTCGGATAACCGAACAATGTTAACTTATTTTTGTTTCGACTGAATGAAATTTTTTATTAAGCATTCCAGTGTTTTATTTTGCTTTAGTGTATGATATTTCTCGTGAATGGTAGCCAAGTTCTTTGTAAATATTTCATTAGAAAGCACAGTTTCAATGTTCCGACGAATGGTAGACACATTATCTTTATTTTTATCTGCCATAATGCCGACTTGATGATAGGCAATTCGTGCCGCACAAGCGTCTTGATCGCTTTTTTGACCAGAATAAACAAGCATTGGCACACGAAAATGGATACATTCATTGATCGTATGAATGCCACCGTGATTGATGGAGCAATCCGCATGTTGAAGTGCATAAAGTTGTGGTATCCAGTCGAATATGTGTATGTTCTTAGGCATATCACTCAAAATATCACCCTCAGAAATACCGCCATGTCCCATAATTAAAATCCAGTCAGGATGTACCGTAACTGCCTCAATAATTTTTTGTGCAAAGGTATTATCACTCGCTCGCATCGTTGTGAAAGAACAATAAATAAGGGCGTGTCCGTTTTCTTTTTTTTCTTCAAAAATCTGCTGAAGACGTTCCTTCGTGTATTGTTTTGTTCGTGTATCTTTTCGCTCAGCGTAAACCATCGGACCTATATAATGTAAATTTGGTCGCGGCGTATGCGGAAATTCCAATTCCCAAGCCGTCATGCTCAATACGGGCAAAGTGCGATAAGCAAAAGGCGCGGGCCACTGATAAGGCAGCAATTCCTGCATCGGAAAGCCCACTTGACGGGCATACATAGTGAGTATACTGCCTCTATCTGTAAAAAAACTAAGGATTTTTTGCCGCCAAATCATGCTGCGTCGCTCGCGGCGGTTTTGTTGCCAAAGCCGTCGAATAGCGGTTTTATTATTTTCGTTAGGAATGAGGTCACTTTGTAGCGGCGGTACGCCTTCTGCTTCCCACATTGTAAACCATTGAGATAGCAAAACTACTTGATAATCAAGCGATATGCTCGAAATAATATATTCGTGCAATTCGACATCAATCAAGATTAAATCGGGTTGAAGCCGCTGAAGCGTGGCAGTAAATTTATCAATTTTGAGGTCGGCAAGTGCTTCTTCTCTGTGTTGTTTGATATGCGTAAAGCGGTACAAAATTCGCCTCCAACGCTGCGAAAAATTAGGCGTTCGGTCAATTGCCCGGAGTAAGACTTTAGGTAATTGTTCGTAGGCAAATCCCTGCGCTTCCACCTCTGCTCTACATTCATGCGGACAGGCATACGTGAGGTGGTGCCCAGCATTTTCGAGTCTTGACATGACTTCAAAACCGGCATAAAGCACGCCTGTCAGTCCGGTAGTAATAAGAAGGATGTTTGCCATTTATTAAAAGCAATTATTTTACTAAGTGAAAGAAAATAAATAACTTACCCCATTATGCTTGTTCTTTTCCCTTCTAAAAAACACAAAAAATAGTTCCGTAGCTATGGCTATGCAACGATTTTTTGAGTTCTTTAGAAGAAAAAATTACGGCGCATTATGGAACAATTTATTTAATTTCTTTCACTAAGTACACTGTTTTATAAATTTATTTACATTTTTTGACGTTTATTTTGAAATGAATCGAATCAAAAATGACGCGAATACTCACTGTATTTAAGGATTTTTTGGTGAAGAGTCATTTTAAAAGAAATACTCAAAAAAGTAAATAAATTTGTGAAACAGTGTACTAAGTATCAGCTCTTTTTCAAATGTTTATAATGAAAAGCCAGTAAAATTTAATTTTCTTTGACGCAAATATAAATTAGATTTTGTGTTTATAAATGTATTTTGCGCTATTTTTTTCATGTAATCTATATTTTTTCATTATTAATAAAAATTGACATACCTTAGCTCTATTATAACGCAGACAATTTGTATTGACGAATGACAGTATTCTTGTTTGTGTTTCTTGTATATAAGAGACAAGAATATCTTCGTTACGTTCACAACAAATAAATAATTATTAAAAAAATATTATCCATATTAACCGATTCGGAACGTTCGCGATTCAATTTATTATTGATCGCCATACTATTTATGGCAATATTTGAAGTGATTGGCATTGCTTCGATTTTGCCCTTTATGCAAGTTGCCGCTGCCCCCGAATCTATCCAAAACAATACGTGGTTAAATTGGATTTATGTCGAATTAGGCTTTAAAAGTGTCCGCCAAATGCTTATTTTTACGGGTACTGCTGTCTTGATTCTGCTGACTATTTCCAATATTTTCAAAGTCTATACTTCGTGGTTGCAGCAAAAGTTTTCGTGGGATGTCGCGCATGATTTGGGAACGAGAATGTCGCGGGTATATCTCGCCAAACCCTACAAATATTTCCTTACACATAACACCACCGAGCTGCTTACCAACCTCATCGTAGAAGCGGGACGAGTCACAACAGGTATTTTATTACCGCTATGCGAATTGATTTCTCAAAGCCTTTTGTGCTTATTAATTTTCGGATTACTAACCATTACTAATCCACAAATAACACTGCTTGTCGGAGGAATATTGGGTGCGGCGTATGGCTTGGTATATTTCACAAGAAAAGGCTATTTAATTCGTTTGGGAGAAGAACGTGTGTTGAGTAATAGGCGGAAGTTTTTATACCTCAAAGAACTTTTAACAGGCATCAAAACTTTTCGGGTTTATGGTACGGAAAAGTTCTTCTATCGTAGGTTTGAAGGGGCTTCGCTCCAGCACAGTCAGATACAACCCCGTGTTCATTTGGTGTCAATATTGCCGCGTTATGCAATAGAAGTTTTGGCATTTGGAGGCGTGGTAATGATGATATTGGTTTTGATTTTACGAGGGCAAAGTTTGCAGGGAATTTTGCCGCTTTTGAGCTTATATGTCTTGGCAGGTTATCGACTCTTGCCTGCCTTACAACGTGCATTTGCCGCCGCCATCAAAATACGCCATACTATACCGGCAATAGATATTATCAAAGCCGATTTACATGCCGATGATTCTTTTTTCGTCGAAAAAAATATTGACCGAACTATACAACTATTTTCGGATAATTTGGTTTTGGAAAATATCACTTTTTACTATGATGAGTCGGAAGCAAAAGCTGTTTCCAATTTGAATGTTCACATTCCGAAAGCTAAGACAATTGCCTTTGTAGGTTCCACAGGTTCGGGAAAAACAACTTTAGTAGATTTGATGGTTGGTTTATTACAGCCTCAAATGGGTGAAATACGGATAGATGGCACCATTTTAACCGAGAAAAATGCGGTCACTTGGCAAAATCAAATTGCCTATGTGCCGCAGGAAGTTTTTCTGCTTGACGATACTATTTTGAAAAATGTCGCTTTGGGAGATAGCTCTTCAGTTGATTGGAAACGACTCAAATATGCCATGCAAATCGCGAATATTCGTGATTTTGTGGAAGGTGATTTGCCAAAAAAATACGATACTATTATAGGCGAACAAGGTGTGAGACTTAGCGGCGGTCAACGTCAGCGGCTCGGCTTGGCACGTGCCTTGTATCGACAACCCCAAGTACTGATTTTGGATGAAGCTACAAGCGCACTCGATAGCATCACGGAGTTTGCGGTCATTGATTCTTTGAAAGCACACACCCAAGATTTGACCATTATTGTTATCGCACATCGTCTTTCCACGGTGCGCCATGCCGACTGCATTTATTTGCTCGAAAAAGGGCGTATTGTTTCAGAAGGAAATTACGAAAAACTAATACAAAATAGCGAAGTATTTCGTGAAATGGTGGAGCTTGGGTAAAGTCTATAGACGATAATTTATAGCCCATAGTTTGACCCGAAATTACTTTAGTGAAAGAAAATAAATTAAGTAGTGAGACAAAAATATCCTTACTTTTTGACGGTTTCTTTTTCCGCTATTTTTCCCTACAAAAATCCTTACGTAGCGTAGGCTATGTGCGGTTTTTGTAAGAAAAAATATCGGAAAAATAACCACGTCAAAATTGTAAGCCTATTTTTGTCCCACTACTTACTGTCCAATTTTAATAATACGACAACTCGCAACTCGTATACTCGCAACTCACACACTATGAGCATCAAAGACCTATTATTACCATTCGCTATTTGGGCGTTCATTGCCCTACCGCTTCGAATGAATGCCCACAAACCCGACCAATCGTATATTTATTTTAGAGTATATGAAAATAGTGTAGAGGGTTTGGTCGAAATAGAAATTAAAGACCTAAACAAAGCCCTCAATTTGAGTCTAAATCCTGACGATTTTAAGCCCAAATCTGACGACGATGAAGTTAAGCAAGCACTTCCTGCGGCGATTCTCGCACACTACCCGCGCATACAGGCGTATGTAATGGAACGCGTCAAATTGAGTTCGCCAGAATTTGGAGAACACCCTATGGAATTTCTCGAACCCACCATACTCCCTCTCGAACTCGGTGTGTATGTACACACCAATTTCAAACTCGGCAATATGCCTAAAGTCCCTAAAAAACTGGATATTAAATATAATGTAATGTTTGATACAGACCCAATACAGACCGGGCATCTCGTCATCGAACATAACTGGAAAGCGGGCGTCATCAAAAATAAAAAGGTAGGCTTATTTTCCGAACAATCGGAGGAAGAGATGATTGTTTACATTTTCGACCGCAGCAAACGGGATTTTCAACTTGACCTCTCCGGTAATTCGATTTGGCAAGGATTTATAGCGATGATCGGGTTGGGGCGTCATCATATTTTCATTGGGGTTGACCATATATTATTCTTGGTGGCACTACTGCTTCCTGCCGTTGTGCGTCGTCGCAAAGAGGGCGAACTCGCCTCTAACGGAGATTGGCAACCCGTTGACTCCTTTAAAGATGCTTTTTTTTATATACTTAAAATAGTGACACTCTTTACAATAGCGCATAGTATCACCCTGACACTTGCGGCACTGGGTCATATCAATATTTCGTCGCGCATCGTCGAATCTATCATTGCATTTTCCATTGCGCTGGCAGCTTATCACAATATCCGCCCACTTATCAATCGCGGTGAATCTATGATTGCCTTCGCTTTCGGGCTATTTCACGGCTTGGGTTTTGCCAGCGTACTCGGTGAAAAAGGCTTGAATAGTGAGTTTATGACACTCTCGCTTTTTGGTTTTAATGTAGGTGTGGAATTTGGGCAAATCCTTATAATTTGTGCCATTTTCCCTATCCTGTTTTTACTTCGCAAAACTTCTTTTTACCCAAAAATTATTTTCTATGGTTCTATTCTATTGATTGTTATTGCCTTTTACTGGGTCTTTGAACGGCTCTTTGAAATTGATTTGCCTGTCGATGATTTTATTTCAAAATATTGGCGCAAAGTAATGTTGAAATTGGGAGTTTGGTAAAACGTAACGCAGACATTCCTGTCTGTTTTTTAAATTAAATGAATTTTTAGCTAAGGAACAGAGTTCTAATAAATGCAAATTTTGACTTTTTCTTTTTCCCTTTTTCTGCGTTATGAAAATCCTTGTATAGCTTGGCTATGCGCGGTTTTCATGCCTTAAAAAGAAAAAAATAAAGTCGTCAAGAAACTGCATTTATTAAAACCCTGTTACTAATACAATTTTTGAATTGGTAAAAATGCTAATTGGAAGTAAATTATAATATTTTGATTGTCATACTTCTATCAAAAAAATCTGTACAATCCACCTTAATCCGTGTTCTATAAAATATGTCAGGAAAAGCCACCAAGTCCGCTGCGCTCGCTCGTTGGCGCAATCGAAAAAAGCCACAGGCAACAGGCATTCCACGTCTGCCCGAAGGCACCTTTGCGCCCCTCTCGTATGGGCAACAACGCCTATGGTTTTTGCAAGAAATGCAGCCCGAAAATCCATTTTATAACTATGCAGAAACCTACCGCTTGCGCGGAAATCTGAACGTAGAACACCTCTTAAAAAGTTTGGATAATGTCGCACAACGACATGATATTTTACGCACAACTTTTGAATTAAATGATGAAAGCATACATCAAGTAATTCATAAGAACAGTCAATTTAAAATCACAGAATTTGACCTTCAAAATAATCCAAATGCTGAACCCGAAGCAAAAAAAATCGCTTTCCGTGAAGCCAGCAAACATTTTGAACTCACTGCCAATTCACTTACACGAATTACGTTAATAAAATTAGCACAAAATGACCATTTATTGCTTGTTACCATGCACCACATTATCACCGATAAATGGTCCATGCGTATTTTTCGCGATGAATTGGCTACCGCCTATCGTGCGTTCCAAAATGGTGAAAAGCCTCTCGAAAATCCTCTTCAAATTCAGTACGCCGATTACGCATATTGGCAAAAAAACCAAGCACTCGCCGATGATAAAAGCCTTAATTATTGGAAACAAAAACTTGCCGGAGAGCTCCCTACCCTCACGCTGCCCACAGACCACCCCACACCTACAAATCCTTCATTTAAAGGCAATTATGCATCTCAGACCTTTTCCGCTGAACTGTCGCAGCAACTCAAATCGTTGAGCCAAGAAAATAATACGACGCTATTTGTTTTGTTATTGACAGCGTATAAAATCTTACTACATCGCTATGCCGGGCAGGATGATATTTTGGTCGGTACGCCTTTTGCCAATCGCGATAAAAAGGAGCTCGAAGCCTTGATTGGTTTCTTTAATGAGACGCTCGTATTGCGTTCTGATTTATCTGAAAATCCCACATTTATTGATTTACTCGCACAAGTACGTACGACTGTTTTAGATGCCTTTTCTCACAAAAATACACCCTTTGAAACCCTCGTCAAAATCCTACAACCTGAACGCAAAACGGCAGTAAATCCGATTTTTCAAGTCATGTTTTTATACCATGATGTACCGCCTACGCCAGCGTTCAGTTCCGATTTATACCTCACACATGAGCCTTTTGATTTGGGTGTCACCAAATTTGATTTAACCCTATACGTCTCCAACGATGCGGAGCAACTGACCGCAATTTTTGAGTATGCTACCGACCGATTTGACCCCGAAACCATTCTACGTATGCACACGCATTTGCAAGTGCTACTACAGGAGATTGTCAATAATCCCAATCAAAAAATCGCCCAACTTCCTATCCTTTCCGAAGTCGAAAAACAGGCGATATTATATGATTGGAATACATCAAAATCAAAGTCGTCTGACATTTTCAAAATGTCCGACGACTCTACTTCAATCATAGATATATTCCAAAAAAACGTTCAAAATACACCAAATAATATCGCCGTAAAAGCCGATAATCAAAGCCTCACCTACACCGAACTAAATCAAAAATCAAATGCTTTAGCTGCTGAACTACAAGCACTTAGTATCAAAAAAAATACTTTTATAGGTTTACTCACAGGGCGTTCTATTGAAATGATGATAGGTATTTTGGGCATTATGAAAGCAGGTGGTGCGTACCTTCCGCTTGACCCCGAATACCCTGCCGAACGCATCGAATTTATGCTTGAAGACGCCGATGTTCCTGTCATCGTCACGCAAGAAAAATACACCCAAAACCTACCCGATACCCAAGCTAATATCCTCAAATTTGAAGATATTAAAGTAAGTGGGCAGACCTCCCCTTTCGTCCCGATAGCTATCGGGGGAGGGGTCAGCAAGGGCAATTTTGCTTACATTATCTACACTTCCGGCAGTACAGGTAAGCCCAAAGGCGTCCCCGTCACGCACCAAAATCTGTTAGATTCTACCTTCGCGCGATTCGATTATTATTCACAACATCCGGGCTGTTTTTTGTTGATGTCTTCCTTTGCTTTTGACAGTTCGGTAGCAGGTATTTTCTGGGCAATAACGAGCGGCGGTACGCTACTGATTCCACCTCGAAGAATTGAACAAGATACGGAGCAATTAAACGACATTATTTACGAAAATAAGGTAACACATACACTTCTGTTGCCATCTTTATACGATACACTTTTACAGTTTTCAGCTTCCGAAAAACTTGCTTCACTTAATACCGTCATGGTTGCTGGTGAAGCCTGTCCGCCTTCATTGGTGGCGCGTCATTTTGAGCAATTGCCGCAAACAAAATTGTATAATGAATACGGACCGACAGAGGCGACAGTTTGGTGTACCGTACATGAAATAAAACCCGAAGATGCGCAGCGCGTACCAATTGGTCGCCCAACATCCAATGCTGATATATATATATTAGATACTCACTTACAGCCTGTTCCGGTGAATGTTGTAGGTGAATTATACGTTGGTGGTTCTGGTGTTACTCAAGGTTATCATAATCGTGCGGACTTGACCAAATTGCGTTTTTTGAGTAACCCGTTCTCATATACACATCCACGTATGTACCGCACAGGCGACCTCGCTCGCTATCGCGCCGATGGCACGATTAACTTTCTTGGACGTGCTGACCAACAAGTTAAAATTCGCGGTTATCGTATCGAACCGGGCGAAATTGCGGCAGTCATTAAGCAACATCCCAAAGTAAAAGACGTACTCGTAACTGTACAAAAAAATGAACAGCGGCTTATAGCATATTTTTTGCAAAATGAAGTTGTCGAAACTGACGAATTAAGGCTTTTTCTGAAAAGTCAATTACCGGAATATATGTTGCCTTCTGTATGGGTTTTATTGGATGATTTTCCGCGTTTACCAAATGGAAAAATCAATCTCAATGCGCTGCCCGAAGCCCAATATTCACCCTCACAAAATGGTACAAATTTTATCGCCCCACGAAATGTAACTGAACAAAAATTAGTCAAAATATGGGAGCAAGTGCTCAATGTCCAACCAATAGGCATTCGCGATAATTTCTTTGAAATTGGCGGTGATTCGATTTTGAGTATTCAGATTGTTGCAAAAGCAAGAAAGGCTGGATTAGCATTAAAAGCCAACCAACTCTTTGAACATCAGTCAATTGCCGAACTCGCTTTGTTTGTCGCTGCACCTGCGAACGCACCTGTACAACGCAAAATATATACAGGAGAGGTCGCACTTACACCGATTCAATATTGGTTTTTTGATAGCTATCATGCTGCGCCACAGCATTGGAATATGGCAATGCAAGTGAACGTCGATTCGATTATTTCACCTGATATTGTGCAAAAATCAGTGTCACATTTAATTGAGGTGAACGACGCGCTTCGGTTGAATTTTGAAATTGATAAGATGTCGGACGTTTTTAAAATATCAGACATCAGAGCAAGTGTTTTACCCCCCGAAAAAATAAATGCTTTTCAATACTTTGATTATAAAAATATTTCGATTGATGAATTAGAAAATGAAATTAAAATACAGGCTTCGCTCATTCATAGTAATTTAAATTTAGAGCGCGGTTCATTGTTTCAAGTTGCTTATTTTGATTGTCCTGCCACTCATTCAAATATCGTTTTATTTATCGCACATCATTTGATTGTTGATGTCGTTTCATGGCAAATAATCATTGAAGAATTTAAAGAAATTTGCTCACAAATTATTGATAATAAAGGAATTAAATTAACACAAAAACTTATAACATTTAAAGACTGGAGTACACATTTAGCTAGTTTAGCCATGCAAAATTACTTTAAAGATGAGTTGGTTTTTTGGCAAAAACATAATAAAGCCAACACTGATTTCCCTAGTGATTTTGAATATAATTTGCCGATAGAAGAACAAGATATTAAGGATGTTATTTTTGAATTAGATATTGAAACTACGACAAAACTTCTGCAAGAAGCGAATGCAAGCTATTCCACAAAAACTGACGAAATATTGCTAACAGCGTTATTACAAACGTTTTTTAATTTTACAAATAAAAACGAAATACAAATTGCACTGGAGCGTCATGGGCGCGATGCTTTTGATGAAATTGATGTCACAAATACGGTGGGCTGGTTTACTTCCTTTTTTCCTTTGAATCTCGCTTTGGAAGAACCTACTAATATTGGAAGATCATTAAAAGCTGTAAAAGAACAAATTCGTGCAGTCCCCAATAGCGGAATTGGTTATGGTGTATTGCGTTATTTGCAAAATGAACTGCCCTCTTCAAAACAGGTTGCACCCATCATTTTTAATTATTTGGGCAATCAAAAAACAAATGAAACAGGTATTTTTAGTGCCGCCAAAATGGTCTTTGAAAATGCCCGCCATCCGCAGAGCGAACGACACAATTTACTCGAAATTAATGCTCAAATCAAAGGTGGAAAATTAGAAACACGTTGGTCATATTCTCCGAAAATACATCGTACAGAAAATATTAATAACCTCCTTATTAATTTTGAGAAAAACCTTCGAAATATCATTAAACATTGCCAAAATATTGAAAGGCAATATACACCTTCCGACTTCTCAGAAGTAAACCTGAATGAAGCTAATTTAGAAAAAATAATAAGAATTTCACCTTCTATCAATCATTCAAATATCACTATTGAAAATATTTTTTCACTAAGTTTTATCCAAAACACTCTACTATTCCATCATTTGCAAGGTGGAAATGACGAAGGACTTCTGCATGTAGCCTGTGTTTTGCACGGCGAACTGAATGAAACTTTATTTAAGGAAGCATGTCGAGCGATCGCACAGCGTCATAGTGCCTTGCGAACTTCGATTCATTGGCAAGAAATTGAGCAGCCTTTACAAATTGTATTTTCGGAAGTTGATTTAGATATTCAGGTATTGGATTGGCGTAGTGTTTCACAAGATAATTTCAACGAAAAGTTAATTACATTTAAAAAAGAAGATACTGAAAAGGGCTTAAATTTATCAAGAGGTTCGGTCAATCGTTTTACTTTAATTCAAACAGAAAACAATGAATATCAATTAGTTTGGTTGTGTCACCATATTTTATTGGATGGTTGGTCGGCAGTAATAATTTTGAAAGATATAATTGAGTCTTATGCGGCAAAAATCGAAAATAGACTGCTACAATTAGAAGCTATTCCATCTTATGTTTCTTATTTGAAATGGTTAAAAAAACAGGATAAAAACTTAGCACAAAAATTCTGGAAAGGCTATTTTTCAGGTTTTGCATCACCTACTTTAGTCGGTGAAAATGCGGTAAATACTCAACAAAAGAATCAACTTACAGATTACGATTTTTCATTATCAAAAAAAATAACAGACGCATTACACACGCACGCACGCACGCACCGCCTAACGCTCAATACGCTCATACAGGGTGCGTGGGCGATACTATTAAGTCGCCTTACGGAGAACGATGATGTAGTTTTTGGCACGACAATATCGGGACGAAATGCAGACTTGCCGAATATAGATTTGATGGCAGGTTTATTTATGAATGTACTGCCAGTACGTATGAAATTTGATGCCAAAAAGTCCTTAAAGGAGTTGCTCAATCAATTGCAAACAAATCAATTACAAACAATAGATTACGGATATATAAATTTAAATGAGGTAAATTCATTCGCAAATATTTCAGGGCAAACTGCTTTATTTGACAGCTTGATGGTCTTTGAAAATTTCCCATGGAGTGACTTGGAAGGCGGCGGATTAGTCGTCAAAAATTTCAAGGGAGGAATCACAACGACCTATCCCTTAACGATAGTAGTAGTGCCGGGCGATGTACTTCAATTTCATATTCGTTATGATGCCGCACAAGTCCCAATATCAACGATTGAATGGATTTCAAAAGGTTTTGAAATTATTTTTTCATCTATTATAGAAAACCTATCAATAGCTGATTTGCATGAGCATATTGAAAAACCTGTACTGACAGGTATTAATCGGAATTTGAGTACTTATTTTAATGCTAACGAAAAATATATTGCTCCACAAAATCAAACTCAACTCAAACTAGTCCAAATCTGGGAAGAATTATTTGCCCGAAACCCGATTGGTATTCAAGAAAACTTTTTTGAAATAGGCGGTACTTCCCTGATGGCAGTTCGTTTACTTTCAAAAATTGAAGAAAAACTCGGGTATAATTTACCGCCTGCTACTTTATTGCAACACAATAATATTGAAGCCCTTTCCAAAATCTTAAAAAGTAATGAATTGGCTTGGAGTACGCTCGTGCCTTTACGTGCAAGCGGCTCACACAAGCCTTTGTTTTGCATACATGCGGGGGGCGGTCACATCTTATTCTACAAAGATTTGGTGGATAATTTGAAGGATATTCCCGTGTATGCGGTGCAGCCGGAAGGTTTGGATGGTTCGGATTTTGGCTACGCGAGTATCGAGGAAATGACGGCACATTATCTGCGTGAAATGCGCGAAATACAGCCAAAAGGTCCATATTACATACTCGGCACTTGTTTTAGTAATTCGGTGAGTTATGAAATGGTAAAGCAACTGGAAGCGGTGGGCGAAACTGTCGCGATGCTAATTATTGTGGATTCTGCACCAGGCTTTTTAGTGACAGAAAGAAAGCAGCATAAAGGAAAGTTGGAGAGGTGGATAGATAGGGTTAAAAAAGAAGGTTGGCGAGTGACTTTAGGGGCGATTCAAAATCGATTGCTAGATAAAGTAATAGATAAAGAAGAGTTGCACAAACAGCGTTTGCAGCGTGTACAATTTAGCCTAAAAACGCTGTACGATGCTTATGAATGGAAGCCCTATGAGATGAAAATCATACTCGCCCGAAGTGAAGAATTTGCCGAGCGTGAAGATAAGTGGTTTCATATCGAAACATGGAAACATCTGACCGGACGTGAGCCGGATGCTTTCGTCGTTCCTACATCGCATGGTGGTTTATTTGACGAAGGCGCAGAGGCAATGGCAAAGGAATTACAAAAACGAATCGACGATGGACGGAAGGAAGACTGACGGTAGACAGTGGACGGTGGGCGGGAGTGTAGCGCATGTTTGGCTTATAGATTTAAGTAATGAAATACTTGTAAATCAATGCTTTAAGTTACTTTCAGACGATGAAAAAAAACGAGCAGTCAGATTTTATTTTGAGAAAGACCGAAAACATTTCATCATTGCACGAGGTGTACTCAGGCAAATTTTAGGTTTATATTTATCCGAGAAACCTAATACACTACAATTTAAATATGGTAAAAACGGCAAACCTTTTCTTCCGAAAAACACTTTACAATTCAATCTTTCTCATGCAGGAGAAATTGCCTTAATTGGCTTAACAGAAAATAATATAATCGGCATTGATGTAGAGGTTATTAATCCGAAAGTAGAAGTCGAACAAGTCGCGCAACATTTTTTTGCCAAAGGAGAAATTGACAGCTTGATGTCCCTCCCAAAATCAAAACGCCACGAAGCATTTTTTAATTGTTGGACAAGAAAAGAAGCTTTCATAAAAGCTACAGGCGATGGGCTTTCTTTTCCTTTAGACCAATTTGAAGTGACGTTAAAATCGAATGAAAAGACAGAATTATTGGTCACACATTTCGATGAAAAAGAACGTGAAAAATGGTCGCTATTCGATTTGGAAATGAAGGAAAGATATAAGGCGGCATTAGCCGTGAGGGGAAAAATTGAGGAGATAAAATTTTACGACTGGAAGTAATCGTTTACCCTGTGAAAATGTAGGGATAGGGCATGTTCTGCCCCTACATTTTCAAGGTGGATGTAAGAGCGTATTTAAAATGCCAACTAAGTAACGAATAAATAATAACTTCACGATTTGGACGGATTCTTTTTCCGCTATTTTCCCCTACAAAAACCTTTATCCCGAATCGGGGTTCGGGACAGGCTGTAGCGTAGGCTATGTAGGGTTTTTGTAAGAAAAAATATCGAAAAAATAACCACGTCAAAATTGTAAGCCTATTTTTGCCCCACTACTTAGTTGGCATTTAAATTCATTATTTTCCATTATCTTTATCCGTGAAAAAATCATTTACTCCCCGAATCAAGTACGGAATTTCGCTTTACTCAACATTTATTCGTCTACATATTTAGTTATTTATTCTATGACCTACGAATCATTCAAAGTTACGATAGAAAATCACATTGCAACGGTGGCGTTTAATCGCCCCGAAAAAGCCAATTCGCTGCACGATAAAGCGTGGATAGAATTGCAGCAAACCTTTGAAAACCTGGACGATACGCCCGAAGTACGTGCTATCGTTTTGGTAGGTGAAGGGCGCATTTTTTGTGCAGGAATCGACTTGTCAATGTTGATGGATATTCAGCGATTGCAAGATATGAAATGCGAAGGTAGAAAACGCGAAATGCTACGTAAAACGGTCTTGAAATTGCAAGATACCATCACGGCTATCGAACGATGTCGCAAGCCCGTACTCGCAGCTGTGCACGGGGCGTGTATAGGTGGCGGCGTTGATATTATCTCGGCTTGCGATATGCGTTACGCCACACAAAATGCTTATTTTTGTATCAAAGAAATTGACATGGGCATGGTGGCAGATTTGGGAACCTTACAGCGTTTGCCCAAGATAATCCCCGTAGGAATCGCCAACGAACTCGCCTATACCGGACGTAAAATGTATGGAAAAGAATCCACACGTATCGGCTTGACTAACAACGTATTCGAGACTAAAGAGGACATGATGGCACACGTCATGGACATCGCCAAAAACATCGCTTCCAAATCACCAATCTCGATACGCGGAACGAAGGAAATGTTGCTCTACACACGCGACCACTCCGTAGCCGACGGACTCAATTATATGGCAGCATGGAACGCCGCAATGTTCGTTTCAGACGATTTGATGGCAGCTTTCGCAGCGTCAATGTCGAAGGAGAAGGCGGAGTTTTCTAACTAATGAATGAGTCAAGATGTAACGTTTATTATCTTTTCATCCTTTATAGCATGTTTAAATCGAAAGTCGAAATGAGTTAATAGAAAGCTGCTGCCAATCAGTTGCTTCAAAGTCAAAATAACTTGAATCTTGGTTCCAGACGATGACTAACCTTTGACTGGGGTTGAGTAATTCGTTGAGGTCGGTTTTTATGATAGTGGGGTCAAAATCATAGCCCGTTGGTATCAACATATTTTCGTGTAGCCAGTAAGTTTCGCCTTTAATGGGCAGCATCGGCAAACCCATAATCAAAGCCGAATCCCCATTGACGATGACCCATTTCAAGGGCTTCAATCGCACATCGGGCGCACTCGTGATATAGGCGCGTAGCGTGTCAATTTTTGTTAATATCGCCACAGCTTTCGCTTCTTTTTCTGATGGTATCAATTTCGTAGAAATTTTTCTTTCTATATCAAAATAATTATGATTCAAATGCGGCAATTCGACTGGCAAAGCACGGGCTATCGACGTCCAGATTAGCGAAGGAATAATGCGGTCGGGCAATAAGCTATTTTTGAAAAATAACTCTCCGTTTTTGCCATAATACACCGTTTTGTAGGGCATACTTTTGACTTCTAGAGAATTGATTTGCTGATGGTTAAAGCCTTTCACCCAAACATGTTCTTCATCAAAACCTAACTTTAAATCAGTCCATGGACGAATGTTGGTGAGGTCGTCTTGATACTCCTTTTTTATCCGTAAGTAGTAGTCTACACGGCGTGAAGAATTTTTTCCCATAATGATTGTATCTCTTGCAAAATGTATTGTTTGTCTGTTTCGTTTTTAGGGAAGAGGAAGAAAATAATCTACCCCAAATGAAGAAGCGGAGTTTATCTTTGATGACGTTTTGTTACTCAAATGAGAGGTCGTCTGCGTCCCATTTTTCGGTCAATAATACGATTAGCTATCGGGATGCTATGCAACGATTTTTTAAATTCTTTACAGAAAAAAATTACGGCACATCTCTGTCTAATTTCTTTAATTTCTTTCACTAAGCATCATTGTTTAAAATTTGTTTCGACCGCAGAGCGGTCGCACTATTTTTGGAGTGCTGAAGTAGAATTAGTATCAGGAATTAAATAAATGTACATTCTTCGCGTCGTTATTTTTTCTTTAGACGAACCAAATTTGACGCGAATACTCACTGCATTTAAGGAAAATTTGGTGAAGTAAACTTTATTCTAAAATAGTTTGGATGAAAGAGGAAATAAAGATTTTTTCACTAATCAAGGCGGTTGAAATTGAGCTATGCCTTAGCATAGTGAATTTTCAGGCAACGCAGAGTAGTGGAAAAAGATTATTTACTTTATACAAAATATTTTGGAATAAAGTCTAATATAAAGGAAAAAAAACAAGTCGAGAATATACATTTATGGTTCTTTGACAAATCCAGTGAAGTGAATGAAAATTTGGGCGTATCCCCCTCCTTATCAGTCGGGGGTCGGGCTATCCGGCACTCTCTCCACTCCGCTATCGCTACGTTACGTTCAAACAACACCTACT
>Ga0209185_1000135_pt1 | contig 112995 bp, 105 predicted proteins | sample SidtaG_2_FD_187425 | JGI IMG/M metagenome (GOLD analysis project Ga0209185, IMG submission 187425) | Marine algal microbial communities from Sidmouth, United Kingdom - Sidmouth_Asex2 metaG (SPAdes) (version 2) | ecosystem: Host-associated > Algae > Red algae > Unclassified | place: Sidmouth... | reverse complement strand
GACTGTGCCTCTATACGGTCAGAAACTGGATAATCAGATTGAAATTGTGGCCTGATGGCAAGAGGCGACTGACACGGGCTGAAATCACTCAGCGGCATATATCAGCGGATTTACACCGGCACTAACATACGCCAAGATTCACAGCGCAGAACATCGACTATATGACGAAATAATCAAAGCACGTCAGTTCGATCCAGCTGATGCGCTGACTTTATTCGCACCACAGTTATCAGAATTTAATCCTTCAAAAATAGCACGGGAAGGTGCAAAGCTAGCAGCATGTATATCGGAGCAATCGCGAAGATTGTCGCTAGGCCAAGTCATTCGAATTCAACATGAATTTGGAATATTTACCTTACTTAAAGAGCATCCTGACTCTAGAGAAGACGGGCTCCCGTCAACTGGACTCTGTTTCACAACAGACGAAATGTCGATTGAAGAAATTAAGGATGGTGAGAATCTGCCCTCAACTCTGCTAGATATGACTTCTTTGCTTCTAACTGACGCTAGCAAGAAATTTGCTCAATACCAGCATACTGAGAAAACACTAATTTTCAATCTTATAAACTCAGGCTTAGACTCTCTTTCTAAGATTTGGTGGGACGCTTTATTCAATCAAATATCTGTGCCACGAAACATCGACAAAGTATGGACGTCATTTAACTATGACCAAAACCATTGGAATTTTGAGAGAATACGCTGACGATATGCAATACGCACTTCTAACATTACGCTGAACCCGTAGCTGGACAACGTCGTGGAACCTAGCTACGCCAGAACCCACGTCGCTATCAAGCTCGGGTTAGCGCTGTTGTTATGTTTCGATATTACACTCCGCGAGAATTCGACACAATCTACACAATCAGTCAGAATAAATGCTCATAAATATCAGTCAAAATTGGTAGATCCAAATTTATGCAAAGACTTAGGCCATCATCGGTGATTTTATCAAGATGTTAAAAATCTGGGAGAATCATCTCAAGCGTTAATAGTGTCAATAGAGATGCAAAACGAATGTACTGATACCCAACTTACGGATATTCAGTAAAAATATACATCGATGAGGTAAAAAGTAAATTAAAAACTACTGCACTAGTGTCCCGTTAACTTGCCGACAAAGGATAGCTGGTTAGGGTTGATGTGTATTCTTTCGGTCGATCTGCCGTGTATCAGATCGTGGATACACCATTTCTCGAATAGATTCATGTGCAAAAGATTCAGAATCTGCTGCATCGATTTCTTTGATTTTGACACAAACTTCAGATAAGCAATCAGAAGGTAAACGCACAGCGCAATCCAGATCTGTGTCATCACGGCGTTCTTGCTGGTTCCCATGAACGACTTAATTTTCAGGTTTTGCTTTATCCATTTAAAGAACAGCTCGATCTGCCAACGAGACTTGTAGATCGCGGCGATTGTGTTGGCTGCCAGTGAGAAGTTGTTGGTCAGAAACTCATAACGCTTTCCCGTCGTAGCGTCTCGATAGCGGATACGTCGCAAGTGTATCGGGCAGCGCTTTGATGTCGTCACGCCTGTAAATTCAATCGTGTGATCGCTCGAAACACCTTTGCTACGGTTAACTGCTCGGCGCTCTACAATGCGAGTTGTGGCGTTGGACTTGAGTCGCGAGACAAAGTAAATACCCTTGTCTGTAAGGGTTTTGTACCATTCATAGTCTGTGTATCCACGATCAACAGCAACGATACTGCCTTTCGGGAAATCCACGCGCCGCCCTTCATTAACCTCATGTGTTCGTGCTTCAGTCACCGTGACAAATTCTGGCAAATTTCCCTTGTGATTCATGGCAACGTGAAGTTTGATTCCACCTTTAGCTGTTCGAAATGAGGGCAAGGAACCACCGATAGACACAAGTCAATGGTGGAGGCGTCCATCGAATACAGTTCAATTTTGAACCTAAACCCGTGTCCAAGGGCGACAGATTGGCAATTCTTAAGCAGTGCCGCGAATAACGATTGATAGAGCTCGTCCGGTTTGTCCTCGTTGATTCGTGACAGGTTGGAGCGTGAGAGTTTCCCAGATCCTAGATGATATAGGCGCTGCTGCTGAGCGCAGACATTGTCCACCAGTCGCGCAAACTGCGTCGTCCGGATAGCTGGCCAATAGCCATAGTCACGAATTGTGACCAGCGAGAGGCTGTGCGGAACGTTCGGCCAGAATGGTGCACTTTTGCAAGCCGCTCGAAGTCATGTCTCGGAACCAATTTCAGTATTTGAAAGAGGATCGTATTACAATGCGCCATGGCCTGATTTCTTCCTTTGCTTTATGTGTTTCTCGACAATTCACATTGTAGCAAGTGGTTGAATTCAGGCCACCTTTCTCAAGGTCTTAACGGGACACTAGTGAAACTATTGGAATAATTAAGTGGCCATACTTGAATTTGCTACTGTCAGTTTAGTTGGACTAATATTTATACACCTGATAGTCGCTGGTCTATTGGGATTCACCAACGCGATTGCATCTAAAGGATCCTGGCGGTTTTTTTCGGCATTCCAACCTCTTGCAGGGCTCGCAATCTATTTCTCGTTCATTGCATATGGAAAAGGAAATGAAACTGCGCTAGTTGCTGGATTGGGGTTCATCTTCTTAATGACTGTGTCTGCAATAGTATTCACAGGTGTTGGGATAAAATTGATACACAGATGGTTACTGCGCAGATCAAAGCGTAGTTGGATCCTCCAAGTTGCGGCATATCCTTTATTCGCCTTCTCGTTCTACCCAGCTTTCTTCCCTCCAGATAGTTTCTACATCGATGAGTTCGAGAGACGAACGGAAATAGAATTGCCTGATAGCGTGTATGTATTGAAGAAATCTGCTAGCTACCCAGATTTTCATGGTGACTACAGTTCAGAGGCGATCTTTCGACTTTCAGTGAATGATTATAATAAGCTTGCTTCTGAGATGCCAATCGAAAAACGAAATGAGGGTGAAGGTTGCCTCGTAGAAACTCAATACGCATACATGGGTACTGGATTTATTCCACAAGGGTGCTGGCGACGCGAAATCAGAATGGACTCTCGTATTATGGTTACATTTTTTCCCAAGGAATTCGCCTTACACTTCTACTACATTCAAACATAGAACAGAATGGGGTTATCGTCGTATCAAAGTTAGATACAAGCTCTTTACATATGCATCTTCATTGTATATCCAGAGATGGTTTGTCCAAAGCCGTTGCAGACAACAATAGCAGGGCGTGACTTGATTAACCGACATAACAATACGTTGAAGCTGTAAATTGCAGCCGGCACGCAACCATGAGTACCTCAGAACACGCGCTGGCCACAATTTCACCTTATCGTCGCTGTTCGGTTTCACCGGACAGAAATTTCAAGAGAAGGGCAAAAATAGTGAGTAGTGATATCTGTATCAATCAGCGGATTGCTTGCAGGCCGAGGAGACCAGACGAAGCAAGGGAAAGTGCCTGTGTGACGAATCCAGTAGAGAAACGGTCGAGACTTTCGCAAGGCAACAGTACGTAAGATAGCAAAGCAATAGAGCTGTAACTTGATCCCGCCACACCTACGCTGCTGCTCCGGCGCGTCAGCCTCAACATCACCTTACCGCTTTCTCGCCACTATCTGAAGGTATCTGGCCGTCTGTTTATAGGGAAGGCGCTCACCCATGGCAGTTTCCAGTGACTGAAGTTTGTCCAGTAGCATTTGTTCTCCACCGGGTCCTTCGGCAATAGATTGTTCATCGGGACGGCATAAAAGACCGTAGTCGCCGAGCACATCGAACCCCTGTTTTCTCAGCCACTCTTGAAGAAAGGCGGCGGAGAAAAACAGCACATCGGCATCAAACACGCGAGACGGTCCACGCGTTCGCTCGAGTAGTTCAGGCAATTCTGCAGCGGAGTGGGCATTGACGTCTATCCGGTAGGGTTCCGAATACCAGTTTCTGACGACCAATGACAGCAAGCCACCGGGTTTTAGTGGCGCACTCATGGAAACTAGCAAATCTTCCCACGCCGCACTGTACTGTATGACGTTGTGGCAAATGAGCAAATCAAACGTGTTGTTTTCAAACAGCTCATGAATGTTGCGAATGTCGTGTGCATGAGCGGTGATTCTGTCTTGTACGCCACTCGCCTCAGCCACTGTTTCAAGATCATGCAGCATGGCCATTGATCGATCGACAACATCGACAGTTGCGCCCGATTCGGCAAGCGGCAAACTGGCGAGGCCATTCCCACCTCCGGCATCCAGTACCTTGAGGCCGTTTATGTCGGGAACATGACGTAGCAGGTAGTTATGTGACAACTTGCGCCGCAGGCGCACTCGTACAGTCTGTTGTTCTTCCTTCCAGCGAGGCATGCCTGATTCAAAAGCCAGTGTAGCGCGGGTTTCATCCAGGGCATCGCCCAGACCGAGTTTGCCGCTTTGCAGTGCCTTGCCGACGAGCACACCTGTAATTCCCGGGCGGTTGTAGCAGGCCACAACATCCTCCAGATTACGCACTTCACCCCCTACAATCACATCCATGCCAGACAGTTCAGCCAGCTCTTCTGAGTTGTCCAGATCTGTACCGGTCATCGTGCCATCTGGCTGCACCTTGGTATGCACCAGTGTGGAGATACCCAGCTGTGACATTTGTACAGCCAATGTCAGCGCATTCAAACCGCCTACCGCAGTCCAGTCCTCATCCACGACATCGCCATCGGGACTCGCTGTAATGGCTAGTGCAAAGCGCTCACGTCCGTGCTTGATGATGGCGGCTGATACTACCTCAGGTGATTTGATGGCCAGTGTATTCAGCAGGACTCGGCTAACCCCGGCGTTTATGGCCTTGTCTATATTTTCGGTGCGTGCCAGCCCACCACCGTATTGAACCTTCACGGGCAGTTGGCAGAGTTGCTCAAGTAGTGCCCAATCGTGTTCAGCTGCCGGATCAAAGCTGGTGTCTACGTTGACCACATGCAGCCACTGGGCACCATGCTCGATAGCGTGCCGGGCAGCTGACAGCTGATCAGTGTCGTCGTCAAGTACGGGCCCATCACTGGACGTATCAGCGGTCAGGTCAACCAGTCTGCCTTGCGATAGATGCAGTGCAGGAAATATATCGAAGTTGCGGACCTGGCTAGTCATAGTGCGGATACTTTGAGGGTGGTATTACAACATCCTACCCTATCGCCTTCAGGCATTCCTTCTCTGTGGCGGCCATAACTTACTTAGCTGTACGATGATGATTTTCTTAACACGATATTGGATTCGTAGCGGTTCTTGACCTATTCTCTGGCATGGCATATGCTTTGGCATATACATATGATTGATTGGAGTTTCACATGAAGGACGAGCGACATGTCCGGCTATTCCGAAATGGCAGGAATCAAGCTGTGAGAATTCCCCGAGAATTTGAATTAGACGGGGATGAGGCTATTTTGAGCAAGGAAGGTGACCGGCTTATCCTTGAACCTATCAGAACAGGAAAGTTGCTATCAGTTCTTAGAGCTCTTGGACCATTGAAAGAGCCGATTCCAGAGTGTGATGATCCTATGCCACCGCTGGATGAGCCGAAACTATAACGATGCCTTTTCGATTTATGCTCGATACCAACGTGATATCTGACGTGATTCGAGATCCGATGGGGAAAGTGGCTAAGCAACTTGAGCTGGAAGGTGAGTCAAGTGTATGCACCAGCATAATAGTCGCTTCAGAGCTCCGGTATGGTGTAGCTAAGAGTGGGTCTGCTGAGCTAACTCTGCGAGTTGGCGCAGCGTTGTCTGCAATCGAGATTCTGCCGTTTGGCGTGCCTGCAGATTCTGAGTATGGAAAAATTCGAGCACAGTTTTCCGCAATAGGTAAGCTCATAGGGCCGAATGATTTGCTCATTGCTGCTCATGCACTATCGTTAGGTCTCACACTAGTGACAGACAATATCCGTGAGTTCAAGAGGGTCAGCGGTTTGTCAGTTGTTAACTGGCGTAGATAGGTGGCATGGACTATTGAATACACTAGGTATCATGTAACGACCTGTCCATCTCAATAATATTCCACGTGTTTGAGGTAGACAGGTTACTACATGATGTCTAAACCTTGCTCACTGTCATGTAAGCATGCACGTAACCCATCCCATGGCCTTCAGGGTTTTCGCGCACTTGTTGCTCATAGAGGCTGTAGTACGCTTCAATCAATTCGTCTTTCTCAGCCGCGCTGCGGGTGTCTGACAATGCGCCTTTGAAAACACTCTCATTCCATGAACGAATGGTGGGGATGTAGGCCTTGGCAAATTTGGCGGCATCTCCGTGCTTCTGGAAAGCAGCAGCAAACGGGCAGGGTACTATCTCCGTCTGGATGCTATCCAGCCGCAAACCTGCGCGGTACGCTTCTGATTCTGTGTCTGTCAAAGGGTTTGAGAATTCTTCAACGTTGTTGTAATACTGCGGCAGCGTCATCGATTTGTATTCTTCTTCGGTGATGGTGCCTTGCTCGAGAAACGTCTGCCAGTTCTTGTTGAAATTATCAAACATATTGACGCCACCGGTATTGCCGAGGTGGTGACCCTTCTCATCAATACAGAAATTGACTAACACCAGCTTGCCACCCGATACCAGTTCCCGGCTGCGATGCAGCAGGATACTGTGCCAATCCAGAGCCGCTTGTGTGGCAAATGCCTCTTTCTCTTGACCGGTAGCACCCACCATATGAATGTGATTGCTGATGTTGCAATGCATTTCGCTCAACCAGTGCATGGCCGTGGCAGAGAACCCCAGATGCAAGGATTCCTTCGGTAATATCGGCTGATAAAACGATGAGGCGGACTGTAATACGTGGACATCGCTGGAGCCAGGCAGGTAGGAGTCAAACACCGTATTACCATGCAGTATTTTCGCCAGTGCGTTGAAATCGTTGAATACCTGGTCTGCGTACACTATCTGAATATCGTTAGTGCCACCCGCTCTAATCGATTGCACCACAGCACGCCAGAGATCCAGTGATGTTCCTCCATCAGCACAACCCATGTCGCTGAAACACCAGTTACCGTTCTGTGATGGTTGCGGAACAGTGGCAAGTGCTGCGAGCACGATGGGAGTTGCCTTGTCGATGACATCCTTAGCGCCTAATGTCGCCAGGGAATACAAACCGCCAGAAGACATGGTGATGTTGTCAGCTTGTGCTTTTTTGGTACTCATGACGTGAGGTTTCTCCTTGTTTCAGCAGCGTGAGTTCTGGCTGTATGAGAGCGTGCTCCCCGTTTTTTTCAGCGGAGGGCAGATTCTCTACCTGAGCTCTGTTTAGCGAAGCTGCCCTGCGTGTGCATACTCCATAGTGCAATGGCACTGCTTTAAGACCGTCGTCCCCGCGGAGGCGGGGGTTCGTCTCAGTACTCACGTGGAATGGTGTGAGCGTCCAACTATAAATCAGAAGTTCAGTGACACATCCCGATGGTGTGAACTGCACGATGCAACAGCCAGCGCCTGTTCGCGGGATAGCCTGTCCTGCTCTCTGATACCGATGGTCTTGGCCATTTCGCTTTCATAGGCTCGCAGTTGCGGATAGATAGCCGTTTCAGCTTCGCTACGCCACTGCATCTCATTGTCGTATTCTTCCATTGCCTTATCGATGGATTCCATCGCTGCATCAGTGTCAGGATTTTTCTTGCGCAAGATAGTCCTGGCCTTGGCTACCGCAGACTTGATCTTGGAAGCACCTTCAATGTCGCCAAACTGATCGGCCAGAGCCTTGAGAGGATCGACCAGATCGGCAGGCTCATTGGTTGCCATTAACGTCTTCATGTCAGGAATGGCGCTTCCCAGTTCTCGCAGGGCTGCGGTGGCGCCCAGAATGGCAGCAACTTCTCTGGGAGCCTCATATCCGTCGCTGGCAATGCCCTGATAATCTCTACGAGCGGCCTGTTCGATTTTTTGCAGTTCGGCATGACGCTCGTATTCAGCGTCCCACTCTGCAGGAATGGTCTGCTCCAATGCTGACATCTCTTCTTCAAGGCCTGCAATGCGGTTGGATAGAGCTTCCTTTCGGGTTTCTACATCATCACCACTCACACGACTCATGCGAACACGCAGAGTCTCGGCACGCTCTTCCAGTTTACGAACGTCTGCCTGAATCCTGCGCACTTGAGTATGGAAAGGTCTGTATCGATCCTGATTATCGATCACAGCTTGCTCCGCCGCTTTGACAGCGGACAAGGCCGCTATAGCTCCACCGGCAGCTTCAAAGCTGTCTTCCAGCTCACCCGTCATCTTGTCCGGTAATACGGACAGGTCCAGAGCGCTTACACTGGTTAACGCTGAGTCGTAGGCGTTTCGATTATCGGTGAACTGATCGTAGGTATATTCCTCGATGCAGTACTGCAATCTGGGATTACGCGGTGGTGGTGCAGTCTCAGACAGCAGGGACATGCGGTTAGGCAGGTAATTAACCAGCGGTGGAAAATAGCCCACGATGCCCAGCGCGGTTATCTGCAAGGCGATAAAGGCGATAACACCTTTGTACATGTTGATGGTCTTGACCACCGCAGGCGCAACCCCTCGCAGGTAGAACAGGGCAAAACCAAATGGAGGTGTCAGGAAGGAGGTCTGGATGTTCAGACCAATCATGACACCCAACCAGACCGCCGTGATATTGGCACCCGGATCGGCCAGCAGTATCGGCGCCACAATAGGCACAACGACAACAGCAATCTCAATAAAATCGAGGAAAAAGCCGAGCACGAATATGACCGCCATGACGATGACAAACTTCATCCAGAAGCCACCGGGCAAGCCGTTCAGGAAGTCACGCACCAGCTCTTCACCGCCAAAGGCGCGGAAGGCAGCCGTAAGCATCGCAGCACCTAACAGTATGATGAACACCAGCGATGTAGCCTTGGCCGTTTCGATCATGACTTCGTGCAGCGTGTTATCGATGCGGTTGACGCGATAGCCGCTCCATAGCAGCGCAAGGATGAACACCGCCACGATGCCAAGGGCAATGTAGACAGCCTGCAGGTCTTCAGCGGTCTTGATGTTCTTGATGTTGGTGTCGTTGACTGACAGGGAAACTGCAATGCCGACAATAGCCATCAGCGCAAGAGCCGCTGGCCAGTATTTGCGTTTTCCATCTTTCAATCGGTAACTGGCCATGATCAAGGCACCCGCTGCACCAATAGCACCCGCCTGATTGACTGTTGCAACGCCTGTGATGATGGAGCCCAGTACCAGAAAAATCAGCGCCAGTGGCGGTACCAGTGTGCCGGCAACATTGAGCAGAAACTTGCCGTCGTAAGCACCGTCAAACCGCACTGCGGGTGCCTTTTTCGGATTGAGCAGTGCATAGACAAGAATGTAGGCCATGTAGAGCCCGACCAGCACCAGACCGGGTATCAGTGCACCCAGGAACATCTCACCCGCACTGGTGGAGGTCACTGCAAATTCTGACGGCATGGTCAACTCGCCAGTGGCTTCCTTATGCAGAATTTTTCTCGCTGTACCTGCCTGATCGGTGGCACTGGCCAGCTGATCGGCAAGAATGATGAGTACGATAGAGGGTGGGATTATCTGCCCCAATGTGCCGGAGGCTGCAATGGTGCCTGTCGCCAGAGATTGCGAGTAGCCGTTTCTCAACATGACGGGTAGCGATATCAAACCCATGGCCACAACCGTTGCGCCAACGATACCGGTGGTGGCCGCCAGCAAGGCACCCACGAATACAACAGAGATACCCAGGCCACCGGGTACCGGGCCAAACAGGTTGGACATGGTGATCAGGAGATCTTCTGCAATCTTCGAGCGCTGTAGCATGATGCCCATGAAGATGAACAGTGGTATGGCGATGAGCGTGTCCCGTTCAACCTCCCAGTAAATACCGCGTAAGTTGGTGACCCCTGCACTGAGCCATTGACTGGGGCCTCCGTGTGCAAAGTAGGCATCCACACTTCCACCAAACAGATAACCAGCAGCAGCAGCGAGAGAGATAGTCAGGATGGCGGCGCCCGGGAGCGCAAAAGCCACGGGATAACCAGAGCCTAGAGCGAAGGCCAGTGTGACGAGAAGTAGTGCTAGAAAGAATAGTTCCATGGTGTCAGTCTCTTCGCAGATCAGTGAGTGGCGAGTGCTTCTGAGACGGGCTCAGGTGCGCCCGGGTCGTTTCGCATATCTGCGCGTGCATCGAACAACTGACTGACAAACTGGATAAGCATGGAGATGGCAAAGATACCCAGATAGCCAGCCATCAGGTACTTGGTATACATACCGAAGCCTGACTGAGAGACTTCAAAATTATTGAGTGGGCCGTAAATAATAGATGCTTTGCCCTTCAGACCGATGATCAGGATGGTCCAGCACAGTGCCATGCCAAACAGAATGGCACCGACGGTATTGACGCGCCCTTTGGCTCTTCGGGATAGCCCGGCGTAAAACACATCGACTCGAACATGGCCTTCGTGCAGCAACGTGTAGGCGCTGGCAAAAAGAAACAGTGCGGCATACCAGAACCGGACAAGGTCTCCCATGAAGGCTTGCTCATAGGAAAATATGAATCGCGTTATGACGATGGTCAGCTCGGCTGCAACAATGAGCAGTGCAAGCCACTGAAAGCCTAAGGTACGTGTGAACAAAGCGATAAAAAATCCAGCTGCGATCAGCGGGTAGTGAACATACAGACCGCGAAAATTCGGGCGTCCCAGCTCCTTGACCATCTCTTCGCTGAAATAGTTACCCAGGATGCCTTCAACGCGTAAAAAAGATATGGCCATGTCTGCCAGGCCAACAAATAACACGGCAAAAAAGCAACCGCGTATGAGATAGGTGTTGAAGCGCGTAATCAGCTTTGCATCGTCGCGCAGTGCGCGTGTGCGATCGCGATAAACGTAAGCGGCGGCTATGGCGAAGCCAATCAGGTAGATACAGAGCTGCATCACTGAACCTATAGAAAAATTGCCCATGAACAATTGCCCGGCACCGGGCAGGTCACGATCAATGGATAAATAGTTGTTGAGTAGATACGTAAACAATGTGGTTAGCATTGTCCAGCCAAACAGGCGGGTTAGCAGTGCCGGCGATTGAAGAGGCTGTTCCGAATCCATAAGCAGATTTTTTATCAGAATTTGTTGGGTCATTCGCTTGAACCCAGACTGGATATCAGCGATCAGACTCACGTTAAGACTAGCCAGCACGTGGTGGTTGCGTTAGCAATCCAGAGTGGTGTTCCGTACAGCGAATCGTAGGGGCCATTGGTCGTACTTGCAAAAGCGGGCGAGGTGTTAAGACCTCGCCCACCTGCGTTACCGAAGTTAAACGGTAACTAACCGAGAATTTCTAGAGATCAAGAACGCGGTTACGCTGGTTGCTGTAGCCAACGCCTGCATTTTTCAGCCAGGTACCCAGCTCTGTACGAGCATCAACAAAGCTGTCGTGGACTTTAGCTGCCAGTGGGCTGTGATCGCGAGTTTCCTCGAACACCTCTTCAGCCGCTTCACCGAAGCTGTCATAAGTCTCGTCGTTGAACTGACGCAGTTCAACACCGTTCTCATTAATCATCTTCTGCAGGTATTCGCCGTTGCGAGCCGTGGCTTCGTCATACTGGTTGGCATGCTCTTCGTAGCAGGCTGTTGTGATAACAGCTTGTTCCCACTTGGACAAACCAGACCAGAATTCCTTGTTCATGCCGAAAGACAGTGAACTACCCGCCTCGTGCATGCCAGCTGCGTAGTAGTACTTAGCAGCCTCATAGAACTTCATGAAGTAGTCGTTGTAAGGACCCACCCACTCAGTCGCGTCGATAGCACCAGAGACGAGGTTCTCGTAGATCTGACCACCCGGCAGTGACACCGGAGAAGCTCCCAGTTTAGCCATGACGTCGCCGCCCAGACCAGGAATACGCATTTTCAGACCCTTAAGGTCGTCAGCGCTTTCGATTTCCTTGTTGAACCAACCGCCCATCTGGCAGCCTGTTGATCCACACGGCAGACACTTCAGGCCAAAGCCATCGGCGACTTCGTCCCACAGTGCCTGACCATCCATGAATTTGATCCATGCGGACCATTCGGTGGTGGTGAGGCCCATTGGAACAGCAGTGAAATACGCCCATGCAGGGTGCTTGCCCTTCCAGTAGTAATCAGCGGCGATGTAGGCCTGTGCGTTACCCGATGCGACTTCATCGAAAGAGTCGAAAGCACCCACACGTTCGCCGGCGGCGAAGTATTCCGTTTCGATACGTCCTTCAGAAAGCTCGGCAATACGCGCTACCAGGCGCTGTGCACTCGTACCCAGACCGGGGAAGTCGCGTGGCCATGTAGAAACGACTGTGAGTTTAGTCTTGTCCTGCGCAATGGCAGGTGCGGAAGTAATAAGGCCTGTGCCTGCGACGGCTGTGAGGCCAGCGGCGCTGCCAGTGAGAAATTTACGACGTGACATAGAGCTATTTCCTCTAGGGAATGAAATGGAAGCAGTTCTTTCGCTACAAAATGAAAGGCTACCCCGTGATTACACCACAGGCATAACACTGTGTACATTCAGGAATATGTGATTGACGTTCAAAAAGAGTCAAAACACGGTGTCACCGACCCAAATCCAACAGGCGGAGCCACTAAACAGTGCGTTAGACGAAAAGTGTCCGAATAAGCGATTTTCGAAATTGCCTGATAGACATCGAATCCAGCCGGCTACCTATCCTTGATCAGACACTGGAGCTATCTGACACAATCCGGCCAGATGTGGCACCTTATAGGTTAAAGATCCAAGGATGCTGACAAGTCCATGCCTACGCTGACGTCTGACGCTGGTGAACTGCTGATGCAACGCATTGAGCAGCTCGCCGCCATTACCGAATCTGATAGAGGTTTGACACGGCGTTTTGCTACCCCGGAACACCGCCGGGCCAATGATCTCGCGGCTAGCTGGATGGTGAAAACCGGAATGTCCGTGCACGAGGATGCCGTTGGCAACGTCATCGGGCGCTACGAGGGCACCAAGCCGGGTGCGCCTGCCATCATGCTGGGTTCGCACCTGGACACGGTGGTCATGGCGGGTAAATACGACGGCATGCTAGGCGTGCTCTGTGGTCTGGCTTGCGTTGAACATCTGGCTGCCAGTGAACAACGCCTGTCACATGCCATTGAGGTTATTGCTTTCGCTGATGAGGAGGGCGTGCGCTATCAATCCACGTTTCTGGGCAGCCGTGCCGTTACTGGTGAGTTCGACTACGAACAGCTGGATCGTCTCGACAAGGACGAGATCAGCATGCGTGATGCTCTCATTGAGTTTGGCAAGAATCCTGACGACATCGCCAAGGCTGTCAGACAGCCGGGTGAGATCACAGCGTATCTGGAAGTGCATATAGAGCAAGGTCCGGTATTGGAACAACAGAACCTGGGTGTCGGTGTCGTGACAGCTATTGCCGGTGCCACGCGCATGGTCGCCACCATTAAAGGTGAAGCGGGTCACGCGGGCACGGTCCCCATGTCCTTACGTCAGGATGCCCTGGTGGCTGCGGCAGAATGCATCACTGGAATCGAGACGATCTGTACCGGTCCCGCGGATCTAGTGGGCACCGTGGGCTCCATTCGCGCTGAGCCTGGTGCGGGCAACGTGATTCCCGGCCGAGTAGAATTCACCATCGACATTCGCTCTGCCACAGACTCCCAACGCATTGAAGCCGTGGAGGCTGTTGTGGCTCACCTGCACAGTGTCTGTGAACGACGTGGCCTCGGCATTACCGTGGAGACTGTCCACAACGAGCCCAGTGAAGCGTGCGACGACACGCTGATAGAGCATATTAGTAACGCTATATCCACCTGTCAGCCTCGTGTCCTCAAGCTTGCCAGTGGTGCCGGGCATGATGTGATGGTGATGTCTCACCTGAGCGCTGCAGGTCTTATTTTCGTGCGCTGCGCCGGTGGTATAAGTCACAATCCGGCAGAATCCATAACGACCGAAGATGCCTGGCTTGGGGCCGAAGTCATGATGCAATCGGTGCTGAATCTGGACGGTGTCCTATCCTGACTACCCTGTCGGCGAGCTGGCACACACTAACGATGGTTTTGGGTAACCATAATCCGGGCGTGTGCGTACAGGCTTCGGTTTCCACTTTTGTTAATTGTCACGACGACCTATGACCACGAAACAACCGGTGCTGTTCAGAGAGCTCGACCCCGATCCCAGATTGCTGATGGGCCCGGGTCCCGTGGATGTCTACCCTCGCGTATTGCGTGCCATGTCTACCCCGCTTCAGGGGCAGTTCGATCCGCAGTTCACGCAGTACATGAACGAGGTCCAGGTGTTGTACCGGCAGGTTTTCGACACGGAAAATGAGCAGACATTTCTGGTTGATGGCACGGCCCGGGCGGCCATAGAAGCCTGTCTGGTCTCTGTTATTGAAAAAGGGGACAAGGTGCTCGTGCCCATTTTCGGGCGGTTTGGTCATCTGCTCAAGGAAATTGTTATGCGCGCCGGTGCTGATGTGGTGTCCATTGATACGCAATGGGGCACGGTATTTACCCCCGAACAAATTGAAGAGGCGATGATCGCACACAAGCCGAAGTGGCTGGCAATCAGTCAGGGTGATACATCCACTACGATGAAGCAGCCGCTTCAGCCACTGGCAGAAATCTGTCATCGTCATGGTGCGCTGATCTACGTTGATGCAACCGCCAGTGCCGGAGGTAACGCATTGCCGGTGGATGAGTGGGGCCTCGATATGGTGAGCATAGGCTTGCAGAAATGCCTGTCGGGCCCACCCGGGTCTGCGCCGATAACATTCAGCGATGAGGTGGCTGAGCGTATTCGTCGTCGCAAACATACTGAAGCCGGCATCCGGCCTGACGGTGTGGTGGACGGTGTCGGATCAATTATCCAGTCCAACTATTTCGACTTGGCGATGTTGATGGATTACTGGAGCCCACTGCGACTGAACCATCACACTGAGGCTGCCACCATGCTGTACGCGGCACGTGAATGTGCGCGCGTGTTGCTCGAAGAAGGGCTTGAGCCTTGCCAGACAAGACACCAGTTGACCAGCACTGCATTGCGTGCCGGACTTGAGGCAATGGGACTGAAGCTGTTTGGCGATGCAGCAAACCGCATGGACAACGTGACTGGAGTCTTCATCCCTGAGGTCTGTGGTAACGGTGCAGCGCTACGTAGCGAGATGCTCAATGATTTTGGTATCGAGATTGGTACCTCCTTCGGCCCGCTGGATGGCAAGATCTGGCGCATCGGTACCATGGGCTACGGATGCCGCAAGACCAACGTGATGCGCTGCCTGAGCTCGCTGGAAATGACGTTGCACCGCCAGGGGTTCAAGACAAAGCAAGGTGCCGGTGTGGATGCTGCGTATGACGTATATGCTAAACATGGTCAGTAATCCGTTGCCCGATAGTCCAGGCTAGTGTGGCGTTGACAGAGACACTGCGTCGGTATCAGGCGAGTTCGATCAACATGATGATTCATAAACAATGAGTACTACTGACAAGCAAAGCCCGATAATGCAACTACTGGAACATAAGCCAGTTGTGATCAATGTGGGTCTGGAAGGTTTCGCGGACGAACTGGATAGTCAGGACGTAACTGTCGTGCATCTGGACTGGCGACCGCCTGCTGGCGGTGATGCAGAGCTGGCAGACTTGCTGTCCAGGCTGGGTAGCTGACATGAACCCCATCGACGAAGCCAATCACGAAGCCTTACAAATCATGCTCAAGGCGGATCCTGTATTAATAGATGTCGTTTCCGCCGAGCAGGCAATTCCTGCGCTGCGCGAAGGCAAGAAGATCTTGCATGCCGGCCCTCCCATAACCTGGAAGCGTATGTGCGGCCCTATGCAAGGGGCGGTGATGGGTATTGCGGTATTTGAGGGTTGGGCAAACGACCTTGATGATGCTGCACAGCGCGCCGCTAACGGCGAGTACGAATTCCATCCGAATCATCACTTCGACGCCGTAGGGCCGATGACGGGCATGACGACTCGCAGTCAGCCACTGATGGTGGTTGAAAACCGTACCCACGGTAACCGGGCGTTCTGTGCCATCAACGAAGGGCTTGGCAAAGTCATGCGATTTGGTGGCAACGATGAGAGCGTGCTTGCACGGCTTGCCTGGCTACGTGATGTACTGGGGCCCCTGATGGGCAAGGCTCTGCGATCGGGTGATGGCGTTGCGTTGAAAAACCTTGTGGCTCGTGGTTTAACGATGGGTGACGAGATGCACCAGCGTAATGTGGCGTGCTCCGGCTTGTTACTACGGGCTCTGTCACCGTCTCTGGCACGTGCCAGCACAGACACTGCTGTTTTGGCAGACGCGCTGGCATTCATGGGCGGTAATGATCAGTTTTTCCTCAACGTTGCCATGGCCTGCGGAAAATCCATGATGGATCCTGTACGCAATATCGAACACTGCTGCGTAGTGACCGCCATGTCGCGCAATGGAACCGACTTTGGTATTCGGGTTAGCGGTACGGGAGACCAATGGTTTACGGCGCCTGTGGAAATGCCAGAAGGACTCTATTTCCCGGGCTTCAGCGAAGCGGATGCAAATCCAGATATGGGCGACTCTACCATTGTAGAGACGATTGGCTTGGGAGGCTTTGCCATGGGAGCCGCCCCCGCTGTTGCAGGATTTGTAGGTGCGGGCGCTGCATCAGAAGCAGCGCTGTTCACCCGTAGCATGCGTGAGATCACCTGCGGTGAAAATCCGGAATGGACGATACCGTCGATGGACTATACCGGTGTACCCACAGGCATCGATATCAGACTTGTCGTAGAAACTGGATTGCCGCCCACAATCAATACCGGTATAGCGCATCGCGAACCGGGTATAGGTCAAGTGGGGGCAGGGGTTGTAAAAGCGCCTATGCGCTGTTTCACTGATGCTTTGCGAGCTTTTGCCCAGTTGGAAGGTGTGGCATGAGCGTTCAAGATGCCGGTTTTCTCCAAACACGCTTTCGCCGCCAGTTCTATCTGGACTCTGTGGCATTGATGCGTATGTCGCGTACCTTGGCCTCCTACGATAATGTGTATGAGGCGGCCATGATGATGGGCACGCCTGCCAATCTGGAAATTCTGAGTAATGCGGGTCTGCTTGATCTGACGTCCAGTGACTTAGCTGAGCCGGATATCGGTCCCGGGGATCTGATCATTACCGTGCGCGCACGGAGTGAAGCGGATGCCTTGAGTGCGTTGGACGAGGCCGAGCAGTTGTTATCTCAGCCTCAGCAAGCGGGTAAAAGCCGGCAGTGGCAACCGCGCAGTATTCGCCGTGCCGTACTGGAAAAACCGGATGCCAATCTGGTTCTGATTTCGGTGCCAGGTGCGTTTGCGATCAGCGAGGCACGCAAGGCTATTCGCCGCGGGCTACACGCCATGATATTCAGCGATAACGTGCCAGTAGAAGATGAAGCAGCGCTCAAGCGGGAAGCGCGTGATCTGGGTGTGCTGGTGATGGGACCCGATTGTGGTACTTGCGTGATCAATGGTGTGCCGCTGGCATTTGCTAATCAGCTACCACGAGGCAATATCGGCATTGTGGGTGCTTCCGGAACGGGGATACAAGAAGTTACTTGCTTGCTTGCCGGAATGGGCAAAGGAATTTCCCACGCCATCGGTGTGGGTGGACGCGACATGAGCAGCGCTGTAATGGGTATATCAACTCTGATGGCGATTGATGCATTGGACGCCGACGAGGCTACACAGCATATTGTGTTGATCTGTAAGCCGCCTGCACCTGAAGTGGCAACAGCTGTATTGAAGCGCATTGCAGAAAGTGCCAAGCCGTGCACTGTCTGTTTCATTGGTGGCCAGCCCCCTGAGCTTCCTGCCAACGCCCAGTGGGCTGGCACCTTGGCGTCTGCGGCTGAACAGGCGGGTGGTGCGGTTATTCCGGCGATGAAGGCATCGGGTGGGCTCATCGCCAAGGATGCAACTGCAGCACAAGCCCATGCCACTAGTGTTGGAAAAGTCGGTAAAGGATCATTGCTACGCGGGCTTTTCTGTGGCGGTACCTTATGTGCCGAGGCACAGGTAATTTGCAGGGCTGCGGGTGTGGTGGTGACATCCAATGCGGCTATTCCCGATGTGTCATCTGAGCTGTCGTCTGAGGGTCACACACTGATCGACCTGGGATCTGATGAATATACCCAAGGCAAGCCTCATCCGATGATTGATCCAGCCGTGCGCGACGAGTTGCTTGCAGATGCTTTGAATGATTCTGATACAGCTGTTGTATTAATGGATGTGGTGATTGGCTACGGTGCACATGCGGATCCTGCCGGGCAGCTGATAGAGAGCCTGCCAGCAGATTTCAGTGATAGTGGAATACCCGTTATTGCATCAGTCACTGGTACTGAACAGGACCCACAAGTTCGTAGCCGGCAGATAGCCATACTGCTCAGTGGAGGTATAAAGGTGGCTGAGTCCAATGCCCGCGCCACGTCGATGGCTATTGAGCATTTACTAGTTACTGTGTAGTTAAATTGTTACGGAGTAACGCATGATCACCCCTTTTGAAATGCCGCAGCGTTTACTGGTTGCTATTGGTGGCAACGCCACGCACCCTGAAGATATTGCGGGCACCTCGGAAGAGCAGGCGAGTATAGCGGCGCGCACAGCTCAGGCTTTGCTGCCGTTAACGAGGCTGGATAACGAGCTGATCCTGACGCACGGCAATGGCCCCGTAGTGGGCAAGATACTAATGAGGCAGGTACTGACGCGTGATCGTATCGCCCCCATGCCGCTGGATATCTGCGTGGCACATAGCCAGGGTGGTATCGCGTATCTGCTAATGCAGGCAATAGAGAACGCACTGCGTGAGAAAGATAACTCGCGACATGTGGCAGTACTGCTCACACAGGTTGAAGTGGCTGAAGACGATCCCGCTTTCCACAATCCGAGTAAGCCCATTGGTGCGTTTTATTCGGAAGAGGACGCGCAGTTGATAGGTAAGGAGCTGGGTTGGCATATGGCTGAGGATGCCGGGCGGGGCTGGCGGCATGTGGTGCCATCACCCAGACCGTTGCACATCTGTGATGTCTCGCTGGTTCAGGTGCTGGCCCGTCGCGGCACTATAGTCATCGCTGGCGGTGGTGGCGGGATACCGGTTATTCGCGGTGACAAAGGAGTGCGCCGCGGTGTTGCAGCAGTGATCGACAAGGATCTCACCTCTGCCTTAATGGCCAATGTGATGGATATCCCTGTCATGATGATACTGACTGCGGTAAGTCAGGTGGCGATACATTTTGGTTCGCCTGAACAACAGTTGCTGGATAGGGTGAGCCTGCGTGATATGCGCCGCTACCATAGTGAAGGGCATTTTCCAGCCGGCAGCATGGGGCCGAAAGTGGCTGCTGCCATTCAGTTTCTGGAAGGTGGCGGGCAACGCGTTATCATTGCGCATATTGATGAAGCCATGGCTGCCTTGCGCGGTGAAACAGGTACGCATGTCGTTGCTGATGAAGCACACGACGACAATCACTCATAGTCTTTTGGCCACTCACGCGAATCTCTTGCCAGAAAATACCCAGTTGTGTAGCACCGATTCAATAAGCAAACACGACGCAAGCTATCCGGAACACCGTGGCTCATGCCATTCGGATGTCAGTCCTGAGTTAAATGGTAGCGAACATAATCCGTATTTCAGAGTCGGTTTGGCTGAATGCCCGGTGGCCGTTTTGAGCGTTGGCTCAGAGGCTCGCAAAATCTTGCAAACAAGCTTCTGCGCACAAGTCGTTGCCGTGTTTAAAAGCAGCTTCTACGTGCAGAACGAGCAGGGAATATTCTGCGTGGGAGTGGCATCACTCGGCCGTGGGCCGTTGCAGATTCAACTAGCCTCTGATTCGGATAGTCTGTTCAACAAACTCGTCAGTGGAGGAGCTTTGGCGTTTCACAATGAGCAGGCCGCGCTACTGTCAGACTATACGGGCTTGGTGACATGCACTGATAACGTATCGCATGAACCAGCAAGGTACTTTTCAGAACGAACCCTGCAGATGCTTGACAGGTTCAAACCACCGTCAGCGGCAGGCTTCGGATGGTTAGTCAGTGAACACAGCGTGGAACATGCATCAGTGTGTTATGCCCGAGCCATGTCAGGATATGAGTCACTCGATACTATCGATCGTGGGCTACGCCAGCAATGCTATCCCGCTTTACGCCTGCTTGATTCTTGGCTTGTGAGTGAGTTGTCCAGTACGGCAGAACAGCGTCACGCTGCTGCAGGATCTAGCAGCGAGCAAGTCAGTAAGACAGAGCAACAGACCACTGCAAAACCGCCGCAGGACATCAGGACTCTTGTGGGGGCAGGACTAGGCTTGACACCGTCAGGTGATGACTTGCTAGCGGGTGTACTACTGATGTTGCACCGAACCCGATACGGTGACCAGGCGCAGGCACTCTGGCAGATGCTGGAGCCTTCACTCGTTCAACGTACGAATGTCATTAGCGGGGCACACTTGCGCATGGCAGCACAGGCTCAATGTGCTGAGCCCATGTTGCGGGTGCTGGATCAGTTGACAGCGTCAGAGACGCCCGATGCTCGTGGAGCCAGTAACATTAACAACGATAGTCATTCGACTGCTCGCCTTGTCTGTGCAACTGTCAGCAGTATCGGCAGCTTGTCCGGATGGGACACGCTCGCTGGCATGAGTCTGGTGATGCGTGCGCTGTTACAACACAACGTTTCGAACTAGACTATTCCAATACCTCATTTCATCAACTAGTGTATTCAGGCGACAGATAAATCATGCTTCAGACCAAATGCAGTTACCACGGCATGGTGGTAGCACCTCACCATCTGGCCTCGCAGGCTGGTTTGCGGGTGCTACGCGAAGGTGGCAATGCTGTTGAGGCCATGATCGCGGCTGCCAGTACCGTCGCGGTGGTCTATCCACACATGAACAACCTGGGAGGCGATAATTTCTGGCTTTTTCATGCACCGGGTAAAAAGGTGACGGCCATTGATGCCTGTGGTGGCGCAGCCGCTCTGGCAACACGCAAGTTTTACACGGAGGGAGGCTATTCGGCCATTCCTGATCGCGGGCCACTGGCCGCATTGACCATGGCGGGGGCCGTGTCAGGGTGGCAGGCGGCGCATCAGTATAGTCAGCAACAGCTCGGTGGCAAGTTGCCCATGAGCCGCCTGCTAGAGGACGCCGTTCACTATGCCAGCGATGGTGTCGCTGTGACTGAAACACTGGCCAACAACATCAAAGGAAAACGTGACCAGCTCGAAGCACAACCCGGGTTTGCACAGGCCTACCTTCGGGACGGCAATCCGCTGCAGCAAAACGACAGGCTGTTGCAGTTAAGAGTATCGGAAACGCTTCAGCAGCTAGGTCATGCCGGACTGGACGATTTTTATCGTGGCGATCTAGCGAGAACGCTGGCCAGCGAGCTTGAGGCTGCTGGCAGCCCTCTCCGGCTCGGTGATTTTGAACGTCACGAAGCGCTGTGGGTCGATCCCCTGAGAGTGCAGGTTGATGGCCATACTGTGTATAACCTGCCACCTCCAACGCAGGGTCTGGCCTCGTTGCTGTTACTGGGAGTCAATGATCGACTCAAGACACCGGATGTTGATAGCAGCGCCTACATTCACGCACTGGTAGAGGCTACTAAGTGTGCTTTTCGCATTCGTGATCGACATGTCACTGATCCCGCCTACATGTCGATACAAGCTTCTGAGTATCTGGCCACTTCGCAACTGGATGAGATGGCCAGTCAGGTCGATAGCAACACGGCTGCACCGTGGCCCGACGCCGCCGTAGGGGGTGACACTGTCTGGCTTGGAGCCATAGACAACGCAGGCTGCGCCGTCAGTTTCATCCAGAGTGTGTATTGGGAATTTGGCTCTGGTGTGGTACTGCCATCAAGCGGAATAACCTGGCAGAATCGGGGAATCAGCTTCTCCCTTGAAGCGGGTCACCACAACGAACTAAAGGCGCACAGACGACCCTTTCATACCATTCAGCCTGCATTAGCTGTACTGAGCGACGGACGAGTGATGTCATATGGAACCATGGGAGGGGAGGGGCAGCCGCAAACACAAGCCATGGTGTTCACCCGTCATGTGGTCCATAACCAGAGTTTACAGGAGTCGATAACCGCGCCAAGGTGGTTACTGGGTCGAACTTGGGGAAGCGAATCCACCAATCTGCGGATTGAGAATCGCTTCCACCCTGACATCTATGATGAGCTCAAGTCGATGGGGCACGATGTTGAGATTGTCGGTAGCTACGAAGAAATCATGGGCCACGCTGGAGCGTTGGTGCACCACCCCGACGGGCTCATAGAAGCCGCAGCAGATCCGCGCAGCGACGGCAGTGCGGTGGGTTTCTGATGGCGTGTTCTGATCAATGGCTGTGCTTAGTTACCCGAGTATAACGTGTTACTACCATAATCAGCCCCACGTAAGAGGCCTGCAAACGGTTCAGGCTTAATAGTTGCACCTACCCGTTGGACTGTTGAGAATTTTGATCGCCAGTGATTCACAGCGTTATCGTAGTCAATCCAGTGCCGTCAAAATTCTGCAGAGATACCTTTATCGCTCGCTGTTCCTACGAAAATGCAGGTCATGACTATGGAAAGTAAAGGCTATGATTGAACCCCCAACTCCGCCCAACGAGGTGGATCGACAGATTGCCGTAGAGCGATACCACATCCTCGATTCGCTACCAGAGCGAAGTTACGACGATATTACAGCGCTGATGGCTCACGTGTGCAACGTACCGATCTCACTAGTCGGGCTCATCGACAAGGATCGTCACTGGTTGAAGTCTCATCGCGGTATCGATTTTAACGAATCGCCTCGAAAACTGTCTTTCTGCGGTCATGCCATAGCCTCTGAAGAGGATATTTTCATCGTAACGGATGCGCGGACAGACATCCGATTCGCAGACAACCCGTTGGTCGAGCAGCACGGAGCGGTAGGGTATGCCGGCGTACCGTTAATCGACGTAGATGGCTTTGCGCTAGGCACTTTGTGTGTTTTCAACAATGAGCCGCTAGAGCTGGACAATTCTCAGAAGGATGCGCTGAAGGGTATGGCCAGGCAGGTCATGTATCTACTTGAACGGCATTTACGGGAGCGTAATCTTGAAGAGACGACTCAAAGGCTTGAGAGGCACAACGACGAGCTCAAGCGCTTCGCAGCTGCATTGACTCATGACATACAGTTGCCCGTGACCAATATGGTTGAACTGACACGTGTCATCGAAGAGGATGCTTCAGAGTTGTTAAATGAAGAGACTCTGGATTACCTAAAACATCTGAGAAATTCATCGATTGCCCTTCGGACCTACGTCGATGGATTGCTGGCACATTACACCAGCGACATACTACTAGCCAGTGATGCTGATACGTTTTCGATCAACGAACTGTTTAGCGGTCTTGACCAGATAGTGGTGCGCGATGCAGATAGAACACAGATTGCATTTGCAGGTATGCCGGTTGAGGTCTGTTTGCAGAGGGCGGCACTTCAGCAGGTGTTGCTTAATCTTATCGCCAACGCTGTAAAGTACGGAACGGGGGAGCAGACACACATCGAGGTAGCGTTTACGCAAGATGATTTGGGCTATCGGTTTAGTGTTGCTGACGACGGCCCGGGTATCGCGCCCGAATGTCAGCAATCCATATTCGGGCTTTTTGAAACTGCAGACAACCTTGACCGAGAAGGCTCAAGAGGTACCGGGATAGGTCTCGCAACGGTCAGTAAGCTGGTTGAGAATATGGGGAGTAGTATTCAACTTGAGTCTGCCGTAGGTAAGGGCAGCACGTTTTCATTCATTGTTCCCTTTAATGGCGCGCACGATTCACGTCGTCTGGCCGCATGAGCCTGCCAAACGCCACGGTAGGTATGACATCCATAGCTAACTGTGATGTCTTGTTGGTTGATAACGACAAGATAGTGACGGCACTTGCCGAGCGTCGATTACGTGATTCGGTTTTTACGATAAAAAGCTGCAGTTCAGGAGAGGAGGCGCTTGAGTATCTGAGTGATGCTAACGCGCGTCTTCTTCTAGTCGATCTGAACATGAAGCCTATGGACGGTATCGAATTTCTGGAAGCTTTGGCAGCTGACAACAGATTGGAATCCATGCAGGCCTATCTCTCCACGTCGGCTGTGCCTGAGGACTCAGTTCAGAGCCGGTTGCAAGAAATGGGTATAGAGATTGTATCTAAATCCGATATCTTGTCAGCAGACGGAATCGCGCAATTACTGAAGTAAGCTATGACTCGTGCCGTGTGTCAACTCGCCTGAGGAGAAAACGTTCGCAATTGCTCAGCTCACTGTGTCCGCCTTGATGCTCAATAAGCCACTGCTCGTTGAAGAAAACGCATAGCTCCTCGAGAATCCCCGATACCATAGACACAAACCCCGTTCGCGTACTGTGGTAGTCGAGATAGAAATCATCACCCGCCAGACAGACTTCGAAGAATGGCATGTTGGCATCCGGCATGGCATCGCGAACACGCTGATGCATTTCGTCCAGTCCTTTGAGGCAGGCTATAAGATTGTCACCCGACATCTTGAAGTGATCAGACCAGCCTTCCTTATTGGTATAACGAACCCAGTGACGACCGAATTCGAATAACAGAGTGTCGACAGGTATGTTCAGTATCTGGCTGGCAGAGCCCACCAGATCCAGTGACACTTGATCGTCATAATTTGTGGCGTGGTCGATGTGCAGTTTTTGCAAGCCCGCATCACGCTTGACGTGCTCCCAGGCTTGCTCACCTCCAGCGTCCAGAACCATATCCTGTATTGCCTTGTTAACTAGCCCGTACATGGCAAGACTCTGCTGTCAATCTTTTCCATAATTAGTCGTTGAAGATAAATGGCATCGAGTTCCCAACTTTTCTAAGTGGCACTTAAGTGGTCAAATGAAAAGCATTGCGTCTTTCAGTAACGTTAGCGACACTCATCGGGCTGCGCTGAACCGTGGCGACACTGTTTCAACCAAGTAACGTAACAAGCCAGATCGTGAGTGTCTGGTTTGCACCCTCCGCCCATGAGCCAGTCGTATCGGTGCCCTAAAGGGAGTCGGACACTCCAGACAATTTTTACACCGAGTCAGGTAATGTTATATGCTGCCGGAGGAGGCAAGGTGTTCAATCCCTGTGCGGTCTCACTTGCAGTGCGCGAGTGTGTTTCATTGCAAGCACCACGGCAGGGAACTTTACGACTACTGGAGGAGAATATGCTTACACGGCCCGATCCCACTTTTCACGCCACAGCCAAACTTGCCATGCAAGCGCCTGTGGAAAACTACGGATTTACAGTGATGCTAAGCCCGGACGGCTCAGCATCGGATGGCATTGCAGTAGTCGATCTGAACCCATCCTCATCGACCTACGGACAAATCGTCCATCAGGTCATTGTTCCCACCAAAGGCGACGAATTCCATCACTTCGGATGGAATGCCTGCTCGGCATCTTTATCACCACTCAGTGGTCATGCCTTTTTGGAACGTCGCTATCTGATCGTGCCGGGTATCCGCTCATCACGAATCTACATCATCGACGTTAAAGAACCGCTGAAGGCGAAAATACACAGGACAATTGAGCCTGAAGAAATCTTTTCCAAAACCGGTTATTCTCGTCCGCACACGATTCACTGTGGGCCCGAAGGTATTTATGTGTCAACGCTGGGTGGCGGTGGGGAAGATGGTACCGATGGCCCACCGGGTATTTTCATCATGGATTGTGAAACGTTTGAGATTGTGGGTCAGTATGAGATGGATCGTGGCGCTCAGGACAAGCATTACGATTTCTGGTGGAATCTTCCTCAGGACTACATGGTGAGTTCCGAGTGGGGTTTGCCGCCACAGTTCGAAAATGGTGTAGTCGCTGAAGATCTGTTGAGTAACAAGTACGGACACTCGATTCACTTCTGGGATTTACGCAAACGCAAGAATATTCAAACGATAGATCTTGGCGAAAATCATCAGATGGCACTTGAGATCAGACCCGCTCATGACCCCAAGAAGTCTTATGGTTTTTGTGGTGTCGTCGTAGACACCACGAACCTGCAAGGGGCCATCTTCACCTGGTGGCGAGACGATGATGGTAAATGGCAAGCGAAGAAAACGATCACTATCGACCCCCATCCTGCAGATCCAGACGATTTGCCTGAGTTGCTCAAAGGCTTCGCGGCCGTACCGCCTCTGGTGACCGATATCGACTTGAGTCTTGATGACAAGTATCTGTATGTTGCCTGTTGGGGTATTGGTGAAATGCATCAGTACGATGTGACGGATCCCATGAATCCAGTACTGGCCGGCAAGGTGGAACTGGGCGGTGTGGTCAAGGATACAAAACATCCTAATGGTAAAGACTTTGCCTATGGGCCACAGATGGTTGAAATCAGTCGCGATGGAAAACGGGTTTACTGGACCAATTCGTTGTACTCAACCTGGGATGATCAGTTCTATCCTGATGATGAAGGCGGGCAGATGGTGATGGCGCGTGTCGGTGACGATGGTGGTTTTGAACTGGATAAGGACTTCTATGTGGATTTTCCCAAAGGCTATCGAAGTCATCAGATACGGCTCGAGGGTGGTGATTGCTCTACCGACAGTTTTTGTTATCCGAGCGTATAGCCTGAGTTACTAACTATTGGATGACTGATCCAGCATCTGCTACCGCCCTGTGGTGGGCGGTAGTGTTCTCCGGCATATATCACGGAATCAATCCCGGCATGGGGTGGCCACTGTCGGTATCGGCGGCGTTAATGCGTGGTAGGGCTAGCCAGCTACCCGTTGCATTAGGTGTGCTGGCCTTGGGGCATCTATTGGCGATGCTGGTAATCTTGCTGCCCTTTTCAGTGTTGACCATCCTTGTGGAGAATCAAAGTAGGGTTCAACTGGGTGCTTCAATTATCGTGTTGCTGATGGGGTTGTATTTGTTGTGGAATCGGAAGCACCCCAAGTATCTGGCGCGTGTACATCCTGCACGATTAGCGCTCTGGTCGTTTCTTGCGGCCATGGCTCACGGTGCGGGGCTGATGTTGGTGCCTTTTTATCTGGGCATTAGTGGCCGTGCCGATGTGGGGGCCGAAGTTGTAGAAGACGCACATGCACACCATGGCCATGCCGGACATATGATGGCTGATAACGTGATGCAGGCTATTGGCGTTGCACTCGTGCACAGCCTTGCCATGTTGGTAGGCGCTGCGATCATTGCAACGATAATCTACTTTTGGCTGGGTTTGAAATTCTTGTCCAAAACCTGGTTCAACCTGGATGTGTTGTGGGCGTTGAGCCTTGTTGTTGTGGGTATTGTGGGGATTTTTAACGCGATGTAGCGTTTCCTACTAGTACCTGACTTTATTCGATCCGCAACACGCTATAAAATCTATAGGACATTCGAGCGTCAAGAAAATCTGTTGACTTGTTGTCTGGCTAGGCTGATCGGACCACTTGAGCAGCAGCCTACACTTGCAGTGAAGGCTAGGTAGTAGGTGGGTAGGTGGTGTGAAATAGCAAAGCCCCAGCAATCGGGGCTTTGTATGTCGTACTGTTTCGAGTTCAGTCTGCCATAAGCATGCAGACTGAACTCGTTCCCGCTACTGTGCGGGCGTTGCGAGTTTTAGCAGCTGTAATACATATCAAACTCAACCGGATGCGTAGACATACGCATACGAGTCACTTCTTCCATCTTCAGATCGATGTAGCCGTTGATCTGATCGTCAGTGAACACACCGCCAGCAGTCAGGAAGCCACGATCGGCATCGAGTTCTTCCAGAGCCTGGTCCAGTGAAGAACACACCTGTGGAATGTTTGCCGCTTCTTCTGGAGGCAGGTCGTAGAGATCTTTGTCTGATGCATCACCAGGATGGATCTTGTTCTGGATACCGTCGAGGCCAGCCATCATCAGTGCTGAGAAAGTCAGGTACGGGTTGCCGGTAGGGTCAGGGTAACGAACCTCGATACGACGACCTTTAGGGTTGCCAACATACGGAATACGAATAGCCGCTGAACGGTTACGCGCAGAGTAGGCGAGCATGACCGGTGCTTCAAAGCCAGGAACCAGTCGCTTGTAGCTGTTGGTAGAGGCGTTGGCGAAGGCATTGATAGCGCGTGAATGCTTGATGATGCCGCCGATGTAATGCAGTGCAGTTTCAGACAGACCACCATAGAGCTCACCAGAGAACATGTTCTCACCACCTTTGAATAGTGATTGATGCACATGCATGCCGCTGCCGTTGTCGCCGACGATTGGCTTGGGCATGAATGTGGCAGTTCGGCCGTACTGGTGAGCAACGTTCAACACAACATACTTGAGGATCTGAGTCTGATCAGCACGCTTGACGAGTGTGTCGAACTTTGTGCCAATTTCACACTGACCAGCTGTGCCCACTTCGTGGTGATGCACTTCAGGTGTAACACCCATCTGCTCCATCACTAGACACATGGTGGCACGAAGATCGTTCAGGGAATCGACAGGAGGTACCGGGAAGTAACCGCCTTTGACAGTAGGTCGGTGACCAATATTGCCGCCGTCCATTTTCTTGCCGCTGTTCCACGCTGCTTCATCAGAATCGATGGAGTAGCTCATGCCCTTCATATCGGTTGTCCAGCGAACGTCGTCGAAGACGAAGAATTCTGGCTCAGGACCGAAGTAGGCCGTATCAGCGATGCCCGTAGACTGCAGGTACGCCTCGGCACGGATAGCCACTGAGCGTGGATCACGCTCGTAACCTTCCATGGTGTCAGGTTCGACGATGTTGCAGCGAATGTTGAGTGTGTTCTCTTCTGCAAACGGGTCCATGACCGCTGTGTCTGCCTGAGGCATCAGTAGCATGTCAGAGGCGTTGATGCCTTTCCAGCCTGCGATAGAGGAGCCATCGAATGGCTGTCCGTCTTCAAACACGTCTTCTTCAAACATTGAAGCCGGAATAGAGGTGTGTTGCTCCTTACCGCGAGGATCAGTGAAGCGGAAATCGACGAATTTTACTTCGTTGTCCTTGATGGTCTTGAGAACGTCGTTCGAAGACATGTGTAGTTTTCCTGTGTAAATTTATTTATGTTGGCCACGCACGCGTGGGAGGCACGCCCGATGCTGTTGGTGCAGAGTATGTACCAACAGTGTAACTCGGGTAATTACTAGTTAAAACAGAGGCTTAAAAAATCTACGCTACGCAGAATCGCACTGAATTGGTGCGTTCCAGCAGCGATTGAACCAAATAAGTGCGTACAACTGCCTGTGTACCTGCATAGTCTACCGTATCGTCGTAAGGCTTCGGATTCAGTACACTTGCATACCCCGTATCCGAGCTTGACGTGACCATGACCGATGCTGCCGCGCATCCCGATGTAAACACCTTTCAGGGCATGATAGCCGTGTTGCAGAATTACTGGTCTGCACAGGGTTGCCTGGTGCAGCAGTCCTACGATATGGAAATGGGTGCGGGTACGTTTCACCCAGCCACCTTTCTACGTGCCATCGGCCCGGAGCCCTGGTTTGCCTGTCACACGCAATCATCCAGACGCCCCACTGACGGTCGCTACGGCGAGAACCCCAATCGGTTACAGCACTACTACCAGTTTCAGGTGGCGATGAAACCCTCCCCCGAGGGCATGCAGGATTTGTATCTGGGTTCGCTTGCGGCACTGGGTTTTGACACACTCGAGCACGATATCCGCTTCGTTGAAGACAACTGGGAGTCACCGACGCTTGGCGCCTGGGGGTTAGGTTGGGAAGTCTGGCTCAATGGCATGGAAGTGACTCAGTACACCTACTTCCAGCAGTGCGGTGGCATCAGCTGCAAGCCGGTGCTGGGCGAGCTTGCCTACGGTATCGAACGGCTGGCCATGTACATACAGGGTGTAGAAAGTGTCTACGACCTGGTCTGGGGCCACACGGCTGAGGGTCCTGTAACTTACCGGGATGTTTTCCACCAGAATGAAGTGGAACAGTCTGCCTACAATTTTGAACACGCAGACGTCGATGCCCTGTTTGCACAGTTTGATCAGTGTGAGAAAGACTGCGCGCGGTTGTGCGAGCTGCAACTACCGTTGCCGGCTTATGAGCAAGTGCTCAGAGCCTCACACTCTTTTAATTTGCTGGACGCCCGGCACGCCATCTCTGTTACCGAACGTCAGCGCTATATACTTAAAGTAAGGACGTTATCCAGACAGGTAGCTGAAGCCTGGTTGGCTAAACGGGAGGTACTGGGATTTCCATTGTTGAAAAACAACAAGGCTACTGCTGAGACGGAGTCCAAAGCCGATGTCTGATCTGATTATTGAAATCGGTTGCGAGGAATTACCGGCGGCGTCTGTCATGCCGATGGCAAAGCATTTGGGTAATGCTCTTTTCACTGTGCTCAAGCAAAGCGAGCTGTGTTCAGAGCCGGCTGAAATATTCGCAACCCCTCGGCGTCTGGCAGCACGCTTTACCAACGTGGGCAAGCGTCAGGCAGATGCTGAAGTGGAGCGGCGTGGCCCTGCAAAGGCAGCCGCGTTCAAGGATGGCGAACCCACCCAGGCGCTGGAAGGATTCATGCGTTCGGCCGGGGTCACCGTGGATGCGTTAAGTACTATTGTTACACCTAAAGGTGAGTGGATTGTTGTCAAGCAGACGCAGGCAGGCAAAGCGCTGGACGAGGTGTTGTCCGATGCTCTGCCCACAGTGCTCAAGAATATGCCCATGCCGCGACGTATGCGCTGGGGCGCTGAGTCTGATGAATTCCTGCGACCGGTAGTGTGGCTGTTGGCCATACACGGGTCGGATACGTTGCCACTGACGGTACTGGGCTTGCAAGCGAGTAACCAGAGCCACGGCCATCGCTTTCATGCGCCAGGGCCACTGGTTATCAGTGATCCATCCAGCTATGAAGCGTTGCTGGAAGCTGCGTTTGTGATGGCTGATCCTGCTGAGCGTCGTGCAAGCATCATCGATGCTGTTCAGCGCGAGGCGGTGGCGTTGGGTGGCACACCGGTCATGGATGATGATCTTGTCGATGAAGTGACGCAGCTGGTTGAATGGCCGGTTGCACTGGCGGGGCGATTTGATAAGCAGTTTCTGGAGATCCCTAAAGAGGCGCTTATTCAAACGATGCAGGAAAACCAGCGCTACTTTGCGCTACTCGATAAAAAGGGCGATCTGATGCCTGCGTTCATTACGGTCGCCAACATACAGTCCAACAACCCCGCCACAGTGGTGGATGGCAACGAGCGCGTTATCAGACCTCGTTTTGCCGACACCATGTTTTTCTGGAACCAGGACAAGCAAGTGACGTTGGCCTCACAACAGCCTCAGCTGTCTCGTCTGCTGTTTCAGGAAAAGCTCGGTAGCGTTGCCGATAAAGTGGAGCGCATGGGTGTACTCGGGCAATGGCTATCGGACAAACTTCATGCTGACAATGCCAGCGTACAGTTAGCTATTAGCCTGTGTAAATGTGATTTGAGTACGGAGATTGTCAAAGAACTGGCCAAGATGCAGGGTATTTGTGGCCGCTACTACGCGTTGCGTGACGGACATCCTGAAGCGGTGGCGGAGGCTATGGAGCATCATTATTTCCCGAAGCAGGCTGGCGGTGAGTTGCCTAACGGCACGGTGTCCCAGATCGTTGCGCTGTCGGATAAAGTCGATACGCTCGTGGGCATATTCGGTTTGGGAATGAAGCCGACGGGTGCGAAAGATCCGTTTGCACTGCGGCGTGCATCACTGGGTATTGTGCGAATCATGGTTGAGCACAAGCTTGATCTGGGGCTGGATGCTCTGCTTAGTGCCAGTATTGCATCGTACGGATCGAGGCTCAGTGATCCGGACAAAGGGGACATGCTTGCGTATATCGTGGAGAGGATGCGAGGGTATCTGGTGGATAAAGGATTTACCCCCGACGCTATCGATGCGGTACTGGCGCGGCAAACTGACAAGCCGCTGGATGTGGTGGCGCGACTGGAAGCTATGCAATTGTTCCGCGACACTGAGGCTGCGGTTTCACTGGCGGCTGCCAGCAAGCGCATGGGCAACATATTGAAGAAGGTCAGAACGCCGCTTCCCGCTAGTGTAGATAGCTCGCTATTAAAAGAACCCGCCGAGTCCACGCTATACAAACGCGTTAGCGAGGTAATGCCGGTTATCGAAAAATTAATGGCCACTACTGCCAGCGATGCGCCCAACTATAAGGGTGCGATGGAGTTGACGGCACAATTGCGCGAACCTGTTGATGTGTTTTTTAATAGCGTGATGGTGATGGACGATGACATAGCCCTGCGTAATAACCGACTGGCATTGCTGGCTCAGGTTAATGAACTGTGTTGCAGAACGGCAGAGCTCAGCTTGTTGAATACTGCTGAGAACCAAAGTGAGCAGGGTCACTGATGATGAAATTGATCGTCCTGGATCGTGATGGCGTCATCAATGAGGATCTTGAGCGCCCTGTTGCTTCACCTGAAGAGTGGGTTCCCATTGCGGGAAGCCTTGAGGCTATTGCGCGTCTGAATCAGGCGGGCTGGCATGTGGCGGTTGCCACTAACCAGAGCGGTATCGATCGAGGATTGATCGAGCTTGAAATGCTGCACGCCATACACCAGCGAATGCACGAGATGGTTAACCAGGCCGGTGGCAAGATAGATGTTGTGGCTTTTTGCCCGCACAGTGATTCCAGCCAGTGCAATTGCCGAAAGCCTGCGCCCGGGATGCTCTACACGATCTGTGAACGGTTGGATATTGATCCCAGCAAGGTGGTGCTGGTGGGCGATTCATTGCGCGATATGCAGGCGGCCATGGCAACCGCTGCCACGCCAGTCATTGTGCGTACTGGCAAGGGACAGGTCACGCTGGATAACAACAAGGGTCTGGAACACATACCAGCCTACGATGATCTTGCAAGCTATGTAGATGCCTTGCTGGCTCCGAAGGAGAAGGAATAGTGTATCGATTGTGGCTGATTGCGCGCAGTGTTGTGTTCTGGATATGGCAGATTCTGTGTACATTCATCATCGGTATCCCGGTACTGATCGTAGGTCTGTTTTCGTGGCGTGTCGCCTACTGGCTGGCCGTGTTGTGGAACCGCAGTAACATCTGGGGTCTGCGCGTGATTTGCGGTGTGCGCTGGAAAGTGGAGGGCCGTGAAAACATTCCGGAAAAACCGTGCGTGGTGTTATCCAAGCACCAGTCCACATGGGAGACCTACTTCCTGCCCATGATCTTTTACCCGAGTGTGTATGTGGCGAAGCGTTCGCTGCTGTGGGTACCGATCTTCGGCTGGGCTTTGTACCTGCTGAAATTCATCATGATAGATCGCAAGAGCGGTCGTTCTGCCATCCATCAGATGTGTGAACAGGCGGCAGACCGATTGTCGTTAGGTCGCTGGATCATCGTGTTCCCCGAAGGTACCCGACGCCCTGTGGGTGCGGAGCCGGGTTACCGGATAGGCGGGGCGATGATCGCCCACCGTGTGCCATGCGACGTGGTGCCCGTTGCACTTAACGCCGGTGAGTTCTGGCCTCGCATGGGTTTTATAAAATGGCCTGGCGAGATAACCGTTACCATCGGACCGGTTGTCACCAGTGATGGTAAGAGTGCTGCGCAAATCATGGCTGAATCACAAAGTTGGATTGAAAGCCGAATGGCCGAAATCACAGTGCCGGATCGTTTTCCCTATTAGCGTGAATCACAACCTGAGCGCGATGGGTCGCCAGTTTTATAGTGGTTTTACTGCAGTAAAGCGGTTTAACGCAAGCGCGCAATGACGGGCAAGCGAAACAGCTCAACCGCGTTAGCGGTAGTAGCCAAGGCAATGTCATCAGCCGTTTCGTCGCGCAGACTGCTGACGCATTCCCAGACACGGGCCAGATAGGCGGGCTCATTCCGCTGCCCGTTGCGGCTGGCATCGGGTTGGTCCGGAGCATCGGTTTCCAGTAACAGCGCATCCAGAGGTAGCTGGGCAACCAGTTCGCGTAGGCGCTTCGCACGCTCAAAGGTAACAGCACCGCCAAAACTCAATTTATAGCCCAGATCTATCAGCCGGGTAGCCTGCTGTCTGGAGCCATTGAAACTGTGCACCATACCGCGATAGTGACCCGATGAACGGATCATGCGGATAACATCTTCAACCGCCTTGCGGGCATGGATGACGACGGGCAAATCGAATTCACGCGCTAGCGCCAATTGCGCTGAAAACAGATGCTGCTGACGTGCCTTGTCAGCACCGGCTATGAAGTAGTCGAGCCCACATTCACCAATAGCAACGGGTTTTTCGCGCCCGATCCAAACGGCCAGATCGTCAATATCACCGGTTTCATGTTCATCATGAAAGCAAGGATGCAGGCCATAGCACGCGTAGAGATCATGATGCTGCTCGCACACGGCCTTGATGCGTGGCCATAGACGTCGAGAGATTCCCGGTACCACCTGGGCGATGACATTAGCGGCGCGTGCGGCTTCCAGAACCGAAAGCCTGTCATTTTTAAACCGGTCATCGTCGGTATGGACATGACTGTCGATCAGCGGGGGAAGGAGCTGACTTGGCTTGGGCAATTTGCAGACTGATCCTGACCGAAAAACGTGTAACAATCTACCATGTGAATGCATGTCTTATTGCCCGGTGTTCCGGGGTGTAATGAAGTGGTGGGAGAACAGCGATGCGCTGGAAAAAAGGTCGACGAAGCAGTAACGTTGAAGATAGACGCGGAGCGGGGCCAGGCCGAGCTCGACTGCCGGGCCGTGGCGGACTGAAAATTGGCGGCGGTGCCGGAATCATCGTATTACTGATTGGCATGTTTCTGGGTGTGGACTTATCGGGCTTGCTAGGAACCGGTGGTAGTTCGTCTACCGCAAACCTTCCCAGATTGGCTCCACAGTCCAGCGAAACAGTACGGAACGATGATGAGGCAACGGCTTTCGTCTCTACCATGCTGGCCTACAACGAAGATGTCTGGACCAAGCTGTTCAAGGAATCCAACCAGCAATATCAGCCCGCCAAGCTTGTCATCTTCGATGGCGGTGTCAACTCAGCCTGTGGTTTTACATCCTCGGCTGCAGGTCCTTTTTACTGTCCCGGGGATTACCAGATCTATATTGATCTGAACTTCTTCCAGGAGCTGCAGAAAATGGGAGCAGGTGGTGACTTCGCACAAGCCTATGTGCTGGCTCATGAAGTGGGTCACCATATTCAGAATCTGCTGGGTGTCTCCATGGCAGTGCAGAAACGTCAACGCCAGGTCGCCAAGATTGAGGCGAACCAACTCTCTGTGCGAGCAGAGTTACAGGCCGATTGCTATGCCGGTGTCTGGGCTCACCATGCGCACAAAGACAACCAGCTTCTTGAGCCGGGAGATCTGGAAGAAGGCATGAATGCCGCTGCGACCATTGGCGATGATGCACTGATGAGAAAAGCAGGCGCCCGAATACGTCCTGAGGCCTTTACCCACGGTTCTTCCAAGCAACGTCAGGAATGGTTGTACCGGGGGTTAAATTCAGGTGACCCGCAGCAGTGCGATACGTTCGCCAGTTAACCCTAGTGATGCATAAAATTTCGGCCCAGGCGGCCCCATCCAGAACCGCTTCGCGGCTTCTATAGCAGCATCTAAGTACCGGAGGCGGCCCCCGCTGTACTCTTTTTTCTGGATCTCACCTAGAGTGACTAGGCTCAATCCAGTAAAAACTCCGTGCAGCGCCTTATATACTGCTCTATAAGCTTGTGGAATCGAAATTTTATGCATCACTAGGGTTAAGAAAGCAGATACTTTAATGCGAATGGATCGAGAGGAGTTCCTCAAGTGGCCGCGTAAACGCGTGACTCTGCTAGGAATGTCAGGTGTTGGCAAGACACGTCTGGCCAATATGCTCAGAAACGATGACTGGTTTCACTACTCGGTGGACTACCGCATCGGTACTCGGTACCTAGATGAGCCGATTCTGGATAACATCAAGACGCAAGCCATGCAGGTGCCATTTTTGCAAGAGTTGTTGCGTTCCGACTCCATCTATATCAGCAACAATATCACTGTTGATAATCTTGCACCTCTGTCCAGTTTTCTGGGCATGCTGGGCAATCCGGATAGGGGCGGATTGGCATTGAGTGAATTCAAACGCCGACAACAACTGCATCTCCAGGGTGAGCTTGCGGCCATGCGCGATGTTCAGCAGTTTGTGGAAAAGGCCAGAACCATTTATGGCTACGATCATTTTCTAAACGATGCCAGTGGCAGTTTCTGTGAAATCGAAGACTCATCTGTCATTGATGCAATTGCTGCCAACACACTAGTGATCTATATCAAGACAAGCCCTGAGGATGAAGCATTCCTGATTGATCGTGCAGCACAACATCCTAAGCCGCTCTACTACCGGGAGCCGTTTCTTGATGAGCAACTGACAGAGTATTATCGTGAAACCGGACTTGAGTACACGGTTCAGATAGACCCATCGGATTTTGTACGCTGGGTATTCCCCAGATTGTTCAAGACTCGCCTGCCGCGATATCAGCAGATCGCCGATGCTCACGGCTATGAGATATCAGCGCGCGATGCGTTCGAGGTACAGAACGCGAGTGAATTTCTTCAGTTGATTGGCGATGCGCTTTAGCGCTGAGGATCATCAATGCCATTAGTCGCCCATAACGACTTACCCAGTTTCAAGCGATTGCGCGCAGAAGGCCACCGGATCCTGTCGCCGGAGCGTGCTCATGAGCAGGATATCCGTGCGCTGCATATCGGCTTGTTGAACATGATGCCGGATGCAGCTCTGGGAGCTACGGAACGTCAGTTTTTCCGTCTAGTGAGTTCCAGTAATTCTATCTCGCAGTTTTATATTCATCCGTTTACCTTGGACGAGATACCGCGAGGCGCTGCGGCACAGCAGCACATCGATCAGTATTACGAACCTCTGGCCAATATCCGTGAACTGGGTCTGGATGCATTGATCATATCGGGTGCCAACGTGACCCAGCCCGATCTTGTCCAGGAGGTGTTCTGGGACCCGTTGTGTGAGGTCATCGAATGGGCCGATGCTAACGTCACGTCCACACTGTGTTCCTGTCTGGCTACTCACGCGGTTCTACTGGCAAGGTACGGTATTCATCGGCAAGCGCTTCCACACAAGTGCTGGGGGGTCTATGAGCATGATGTGATCAGAAAGGATCATCCGTTGGTACAAGACATCAACACCCGCTTGTTTGCACCACATTCAAGATTTAATGAGGTCAGCGAACAACAACTGACAGAAGCAGGATTGCATGTCCTGATTACCGGTCGTGAGCCTGGTATGCATCTGTCGGTAAGTCCTGACGGATTTCGCACCCTGTTCCTGCAAGGTCATCCAGAATACGACACCATCAGCCTGATGAAGGAATACAAGCGTGACGTGGGAGAATTCATTCACGGCCCGGCTGCGCAGTATGCGCCTATGCCACAGCACTATTTTGATCGTTACACCCGAACGTTGCTGGATGAGTATAGCGAGCGCGTCCACATGGCCCTTAAAGCTGGGCAGCAAGCTCCCGAATTTCCTGAAAATTTGACCACTCCACGGCTATCCAATACCTGGCACGATAGCGGTGAGGCTTTGGTGGGAAACTGGCTGGGGCTGGTCTATCAAGTTACTCATCGCGAGCGTGCGTTGCCGTTCATGGATGGTGTAGATGTCAACGACCCGCTAGGCTGGTTGGCTGGAGATGTGTCACGGCTCACGTAATGGTGTTTGCTACTCCATTAAAGCACTGCTAGCGCCGACAAACCGGATGGGTATCCTCATGATTGTGTGGCGGTGGATAAAGTGAGCCTGCAAGGTGTCAGCGAGGTTAATGTCGATCTGCTAAAAGTGCTCGGACTTGTTCTGTGCATTCTGGTATTTGCCTCCCTCATAGGGCGGATGATGGCCAGACGATCCACAGAGAACAACGCATCCCTGATTGATAATCTCAATGCCAGAATCAATGCCTGGTGGGTCATGGTTGTGTTAATCGGACTAGCATTTCTGGGTGGCAGTACGGGCGTGGTTCTGTTGTTCGCCGTGTGTTCATTGCTGGCGTTACGAGAATTTCTGGCGGTTACCCGTTTGCATCGTGAAGATAATTGGGCGCTGATAGCCATGTTTGTGGTGGTACTGCCATTGCAGTACGGCTTTGTCTGGCTCGAGTGGTACGGTCTGTATTCCATTTTCATACCTGTCTATGCATTTTTGCTACTGCCCATGCTGTCAGCGTTGCGTGGTAATACGCAGCACTATCTCGTGCGCGTAGCAGAGATTCAATGGGCATTGATGATCTGTGTTTTTTGCGCCTCTTACGTGCCAGCCCTGTTAACACTGAACATAGAAGGGTATGAAGGCAGGCAGGTCCTGCTCATTGCGTTTCTGGTGCTGGTCGTTCAGCTCAGCGACGTGTTGCAGTATGTGTGGGGAAAGCTGCTAGGACGAACACTGGTCGCGCCAGCACTATCACCGTCAAAGACGGTGGAGGGCACGGTCGGTGGTATTGTCAGTGCAACGGTTGTCGGGATGCTGCTCTGGTGGATAACACCCTTCACCCTGTGGCAAGCCGGCATGCTGGCGTTGATCTGTTCGGTGATGGGGTTCATGGGGGGGCTGGTACTCTCTGCGATCAAACGCGACAGAGGTCTGAAAGATTGGGGAAGCGCCATCGCAGGCCACGGTGGCTTTATCGATCGACTGGATTCGGTATTGTTTTCAGCGCCGGTCTTTTTCCATCTGGTGCGCTATGGATGGGACGTGCCATGAGCGATGACTCAACAGAGCGCGACACCACCGATCGCCGGCCGTTAAAAAGCCGTGGCATGCGATGGGCGACTCGACTCGCCGGTTGGCTGGCAGGCTCGGGCATAACACCTAATCAGATTTCCCTGTTCAGTGTGATATTGGCTGTTCTGTGCCTGCTTTTGCTGTGGACGTCTACCCATGCCAACAGTGGTGTTAGAGCGTTGTGTCTGCTTCTGGCAGCTGTCTTGTGTCAGCTTCGGCTGTTGTGCAATCTGATGGATGGAATGGTGGCGATTGAGGGGGGCAAGAGCACGCCCGCTGGTGCCTTGTGGAACGAGGTGCCGGATAGAGTGGCGGATGTGGCCATACTGGTGGGTTTTGGTATAGCGGCAGAGGCTGTTGTGTGGGGCTGGGCTGCTGCATCAATCGCACTGACCATCGCCTACCTGCGTGAATTGGGTAAAGGTATTGACGGGCATGTGGATTTTAGCGGGCCGATGGCCAAGCCGCAGCGGATGGCACTGATGACAATTGCGTTGTTGCTGGCTTCAGCAACCATGACAGTGCTCTCTTCATCACCAGCAGCCGGACTTTACGCCACGCTCGTGCTGCAGGCAGGTTTATGGATCTGCATAGGGGGATCGCTGATGACGGCATGGCGACGAACACGCCATATTCATCAGCGTTTGTCACGCCACTGACGTGCAGCTTTTATCACCTGGAGGCTAGCACGTGCAGGCCAGTGTGTGGAAGCAACGCGGTACTTGCTGTAAACAACTCGGTCAGCCAGACAACGGTTAAACATGTCAGCGTCAGCTGACGCACAGGAATCTATATGGTCGATAGCGGGGTTCTGAAGAACATGCTCAATGATGTCGAGCATAAGGATATGTCCGATGGAATAATTTTTCCACTGGCTGTCGACACCGATCTTGTAGATTAGCAGAGTGCCATCGTTGATCAAACCGTATTGTGCTGCTGCAGGCTTGTCGTCGAGATAGGCGACGGCCAGCATCAACCGGCCGGATTTTGCGGCATGAGCGGCGGTGGCCTCCATGAATGAGAAGAGCGCAGGATGCGATGCGATTGACGAACCGTGGTCCCCCTTCCAGCTCTGGCTTTCCACGAGGCTAAGACCTTGCAGCAGCCGTGATATTTGCAGCGGATCGTTCTCTGCGTACTCTACGCGCCACGCGCCAAAATCAGCCAGTTTGCGCTGCTTGCGTTGTAGCGAGTTTCGGCTTTTCCCGCTCATGATCTGTTGCCAATAATCTGGAAATTTCAGTTCAGAGCGATTCAGGCTGGCTCGATTGTGAGTATCGATCTTCTCCATTTCCTGAACTGCACCTGTTTTCATCAACAGCTTGCTGAACGGTTTATGGTCGAAAACTTCGTGGACATAATAATGTCGCGCAGTTGGCCCTTCGTTAAACCACTCCCAGAAAGCAGCCATGCACTGTGCGGTGTGTGATTTGTGAATCAACGGTGCACAAGACATGAAGTGATCTTCAAACAGACTTGAGAACTGATCAATCGGTAGTGGCAGGAGCCTAATGCTTTGCATCGGGAAAAAACCACACAGCTCATCGCCGCGCCATATCAGTATGACGAACCAGTCCGGATAGGATAAGTTGTCGAGCAATGCCAACAACGGCACAGGTTCGTAGTTCAGATTTTCTTCGACAGCATGTTCTACTAGACGCGTCCATGCGAGTACATGTGTACGCAACTGTTCAATACTCGAAACACGCTCTGACTTCATGCGTTGCATGGGAAAGTTAAACCACCAGGTTAAGCATTACCAGACTCACCACGAGAAACAATATCGTCATGATACCGCCCGCCCGCATGAAATCCGCGACCTGGTAGCCACCTGGACCCATTAGTAGCGCGTTTACCTGATGAGTAGGTATCAAAAATGAGTTGGAGGTAGAGATGGCTACGGTGAGCGCAAACACCGCTGGATCTGCATCGACAGCAACCGCGATGTTAACCGCAAGCGGTACGAGCAATACAGTAGCGCCTATGTTGGACATTACCAGCGTAAAGAAGGTTGCAAGCAAGGCTATGACAACTTGCAAGACCCAGTTGGGAACGTCACCGACTAACAACAGTATTTCTTGAGCAATCCATGCAGCCGTTCCTGATTGATCAACGGCTATTCCCAGCGGTATAAGACTTGCCAGCAGAAAAACAGTTTGCCAGCTAACGGCGTCGTAGGCCTCATCCATGGTTAATACGCCCGACAGCACCATGCCTATTGCTCCAGTTAGCAGTGAGATTGACAAGCTATCGGTCAGTAGAAACAGAGTCAGTGCCAGAGTGAAAAAGGTCACGGCTTCGCGGATCTTGTTGGTACGCAGATCTTCATACTTGACGTCTGTGGCCAGTACGAAGTCACGGTTACGCGACAGGTTTTTCAGATCCTTCCAGCTTGCGTGTACCACTAGTGTGTCACCGGCAAGCAGTTTCTGATCACGAAATCCTCGCTTGATGATGTCCTCATTCCGGTAGATCTGCAGAATGTTGGTGCCAAAACTTCTGCGTGGTTTGATGTCGCCAATCAGTTTGCCGATTAGTCCGGAGCCCGGAGGGATGACTATTTCTGCTATACCGCCATGCTGGGCGTTGAGAACGTCAGAAAAGCGATCTGGCTCACCGAGAACTTCCCAGTTATTCTCCTTGCAGTAGGCCGCAATCTGTTCTTTGTCTCCCATCAGCCCGAGACGAGTATTGACCCATATGATCTCTTCTCTGTCAGGGGGGACCTTCACCACGTCGCCGCTGTAGAGTGCGAGCATCAACGGAGTGTTGGGGTTGTTTTCCTCAACCTGATGAATGGACATGCCGACCTGTGGACTGGCGTCAGTGATGCGCACTTCAACCAGCTCACCTTTTATGCCGTATAGCCGTTCAAAATACTCAGAGGCTCGTGAGGTTCTGTTAATGTTAGATTCGTTGCCCTTAGGCAGTACGAAGCGCCCGGCAAGAATAAAATAGACCACACCGGTGATGACAAGCGCAATGCCGATGGGGGTTACCGAGAAAAGCCCGAAGGTGTCCATCTGCAGTTCTGCTGGCAGCGTCTTGTTGGATGAAATCAACAGATCGTTTAACAGTATTAAAGGACTGGAGCCGATCATGGTGACGGTGCCACCCAATATCGCGCAGAAACCCATCGGCATCAGTAAGCGAGACATGGGGATGTCGGTGCGAGCACTGATGCGAGAGACAACCGGCAGGAACAGGGCTGCCGCTCCAATGTTCTGCATGAAACTGGATATGATAGCTACGGTGCCGGAGATCAGCGGGATAATCCGCTGCTCAGTCTTGCCACCTTTGTTCATGATAATGGCCGCAAGTTTTCCCATCAGGCCGGTTTTGTCGAGGCCGGCGCCGATGATCATGACGGCGATGACCGAAATGACCGCATTGCTGGAGAAGCCCGAGAACAGATCTTCTCTGGCGATGATGGGATCAATACCCGGGAGCATGGTGCTGAGCCCGAGCAGAACCATCACACAAATGGCGGCCACATCGACACGCAGGATCTCAAATGCAAACAGTATGATTGTTATGACTAGCAAGCCCATGACTAACAGCATCTCGGTGCTGAGTGTGAGCTGCTCGATCACGAAGCGTTACGTGTGTACAGCAGATCAACCACTTCGTGTCCGAGACGATGTCCCCGTTTCTCGAAGCGAGTGACGGGTCGCCAGCGGGGTCGGGGTGATGGGTTGCCGGGACCGGCCTGATTGGTGAATCGTGCATCGGCTTCCAGCCTTTCGATCATCCATTCGCCGTACTCTGCCCAGTCTGTTGCGCAGTGCAGTACTCCGCAGGGTTTGAGAGTTCTAGCCACGGCGTCCAGAAAATCTTTCTGCACAATGCGGCGCTTGTGATGGCGCTTCTTGTGCCATGGGTCTGGGAACAACAGCAACACCTGGTCCAGACTGGCCGGCTGCAACATGTTTTCCAGCACTTCCATGGCGTCATGCTGCAGGAAGCGCAAGTTGCTTACACCGGCGCTTTCCATGCCGATCAGAGCGTGGCCAATACCAGACTCATGAACCTCTGCGCCCAGGATGTTGATGTCGGGATGCTGTCTAGCCATGCTCAGCAGAACATCGCCATTGCCGAAGCCGATTTCCAGCCACACAGGCGCAACTCGGCCGAAAGTATCGTCCAGATTGACGGGCTCGTCGGAATAGGGGATGCCGACCTGAGGCAACAATCGTTGCAACGCATCAGTTTGAGCCGCTGTGGTCCGACCGTTTCGAACCACAAAGCTGCGTATGGAGCGTCTGGTCAGACGGTCCGTTGCTGCTGGATCTGGGGGGGGCTGACGGTCGCTGTCGACCTCGTCAGGGATGACCATCTATGCTCCATTGCCGGTGACGCCTGTCAATGGGCGATCACGTGAATCGTATACCTAATATTATAGGCGGCAATGTTAGAACAGGTTTACGGATTTATGGGGTCATCGGTCGGAAAACGATGTGGCCAGTGCGCCTTGCCGGCGGAAACTGGCCCATCGGGATAGCAGTATAGATCAGCGGCGACGGCCGCCACGCTTACCACCTTTACGTGGCTCTTCGAATTGGACCTTCAATGACTTGTCACCAATGATTTTACCATTCAGGCCCGCAATGGCTGCGCGAGCCTCATGACCTTCCATTTCGATGAAGCCAAATCCCTTGCACTTGCCCGTGAATACGTCGGAAGCAAGCTTGATGGAGCGCACTTTTCCGTATTCATTAAACATTTCGGTCACTGTATCTTCAGTGGATTCAAGCGGTAGGCCACCAACAAACATCTTTTTCACGTATTAACCTCGTAGTTCGCAATCGATCAACGATGCGGGCAAAGCCAGACTACCAATTCCTGGGGATGGAATTGATGACGGATTTATAACATCGTTTTTTATCAGTGTGTCCCGAGCCCAGGCGGTAGATCGCTTTGTTAGCGGCGCCTATGCGAACTGGAAGGGAGTCTGACAGATTCTTAAGTTGACGGCATTGTACTCCTAAGTTGACACATTTGCTAGGAGTGTAGTGGCCTGAAACTGACGAATAGCGGGCTTCCGGCCACCTTATTCCCGGACAGCTTCCTGGTACAACCTGTTCTTCTCGGGCCGTTTCAGTTTTTTGATTTGCCATTCGAGACGCGAGGCGTCTGCCCGATTTTTCTGATAGTCCGTATAAACCAGTGTCACCGGTCGGCGCCCGCGCGTGTAGCTTGCCCCACCGCTCAGCAAGCCATTGTGCTGCTCAAGGCGTCGGGTGAGATCGGTCGTGATTCCAGTGTACAGCGAGTCGTCATTACACCGTACCATGTAGACACACCATCGTAACGTGACCTCGGATGTCAACTCGGTTCCCTGATCCTGCCTTCGGCGCTCTTGCTCGTGTTTATGGCCAACAGAGCTATCGATTTTTGCCACAGTTGCGATTTTGTGTCGTTGGTATTGGGGGCGTGGGGACTTGGGTGGTCGAGTCACTCGCCCGCACGGGCGTTGGGCATATCACGATGATAGACCATGATGATATCGCCATCAGTAATGTCAATCGACAGCTCCATGCGCTTCAAACCACGCTGGGGCAGTCCAAGGTCGTCACGATGAAAGCTCGGGTCGAACAAATCAACCCGGCTTGTGAAGTACACGCCGAAGACGATTTCCTGGCGGAGAAAAATCTTGAGTATTACCTGAACCGGAATTTTGACGTCGTCATCGACGCTATCGATAATATTCGTTTCAAGGCAGCCATGATCGCATTCTGTAAGCGTCGCAAGATTCGCATCATCACAACCGGAGGCGCGGGTGGCAGGACAGATCCCTTGGCGGTGGGGGTGGCTGATCTGTCAAGAACCTGGAATGATGCGCTCGCGGCCAAGGTCCGATCAAGATTGCGCTCGGATTACGGGTTTACGGCAAATCCTAAGCGCCGGTTCGGTATCGAGTGCGTGTATTCATCCGAACAACCCGTGTACCCCGGAGCGGGTGGTGAGGTGTCGCACGCCAGACCTGGCGTGCCTGGAGCAACGCTGGATTGTGATCAGGGCTATGGTTCCGTGTCGTTTGTAACGGGTACCTTCGGGCTCGTCGCTACATCCCGAGCAGTAAACAGGGCATTGGCGCAACGTTTGCGTACTGATAGTTGAGTTAACCTGTGCTGGTAATGAAAAAAGGATTACAAACCCAATTCTGGCAGGACCGCCTGCGAACCAGCCTGATAGTGCTGAACTTGTGCGTGCTTCAGCTTGGCTGCTCGGGTTCGTCGGCCCCACCAGACTCTACACAAAACCCGGTAGCCATTGCTCCTGAGCAATCGTCCGTTGATCGTATCCCGACCGTATTGCTGCAGCTCCAGGATGATCCCGGGCTGATTGCCGACATCCCGGATATCGTCAATAGCGTCACCTTGGCCAACACCGGTCTGCAGGTGGCATACACGCGAGCTGGCCAGGAAGCCGATGCTCCGGCGCTCGCCATTGAAGGGCAGTGGGTGCACATGCAGACCTGTCTGGAACAGACTGCCGTGCCGCCCATTGTTGTTGTCAGGGAGGATGCGGTCATCCCCTTTACGGCAAACGACGATGTGATATACGGTATTGAAGGTATTCCCAATGCCAGTTCCAGCAAACAGGATGTACCTCTCATACAGGTTCTGGCGACTGACTTCGACGGCTCTCTGGGCAATGCCGGATTCAACCTGCGTTCGATCATGGGGCGGCTTCTGTGGATTTCGGCAGGCCTGGCAGAGCGTGACTATCCATTCCAGTGCGCACGACAACAAATCGATATAGGGCTGTGACCGAACTCTTTGAGGAACAGGCTCCCAGTGCTGCCGTACTGTTGATCGGCAATGAATTACTGAGCGGTCGCACGCAAGACTCTAATCTGGCCTACATCGCCTCGCGCATGGACGGGCACGGCATACGTCTGCTCGAAGCGCGCGTGATTCCCGATGAGCCTGATGGTGTAATCAACAGCATCAATGAGCTTCGCACACGCCATACTTATCTGTTCACGACAGGAGGAATTGGCCCGACACACGATGATATAACGGCAGATTGCGTTGCCAAAGCCTTTGGTGTGACGCTGCCTCACCATCCGGAGGCGACGCAGCGGTTGCTGGAATACTTCGCCGCCCGCGATATTGAACCTAATGAAGACCGGTTGAGAATGGCCAGAATTCCCGAAGGGGCCTCGCTGGTCGATAATCCCGTGTCCGCGGCTCCGGGTTTCAGGATGCAGAATGTGTTCGTGTTCGCTGGCGTACCACGCATCATGCAGGCAATGCTCGATTCGGTCATACCGCAATTGCGAGGGGGTGCCATCATGCACAGCGTAACGGTTGCCTGTGATCTTGGAGAGGGCTCGCTGGCCTCGGCGTTGAGAGCGCTGCAAGCTCAGTTTTCATCCTTAGACATCGGTAGCTACCCTGGCCTGGTGCAGGATGAATTTCGTCTGTCACTGGTTGTGCGTGGCACTGATCAAGTGGCGCTTGAGCAAGCTAGGCTCTTACTGATAGACGCCATTGCTCAGATGGGCGGCAAGATTCTGTAGCGTAGCGCCTTACCCGATATTGCGGGTCGTCAACACCACAATGGTTGCTGCTAATTTTCAACCTCAGAATTGCTGTGCAAACTTATGACGAGCGTGAAGCCGGCTTCTGTTTCAGTGGTCCGGTGGATGCTCCCAGGGTCAGGTTCGCTTCCAGCAGTTCATTCATCGGAGACAGCTGTGGGTTGTCAATCAGCTTCAGCAGCATTTCTGCAGCGCGCATACCGGCCAGTTTTACGGATGATTGAGTTGCCGTGAACTGCGGGAAAGCATCGCTGTTGTGGAAGAACGACAGCTCATCGTCGTGAATGATGACAGACACATCCTCACCCATCACAAGCCCGGCCTGTGATACGGCGCGTCTGATGCCCAGTGCGGCCACGTAGGATGACACCAGAAACGCGGTTGGAGGATCTGCATGAGCCAGCATGGCTTGGGCTGCTCTATAGCCATTGGCTTCGCTCAACTCGGCACTGGTCATCAATGCGTCGTCAATAACCCGTGCTGCACAGCTCATGGCTTCCAGATAGCCCTGGCGTCTGAGCCAGGCAAAATTTAAGATTTCCGGGCCATTAACGAGTGCGATACGTTGATGCCCCAGATCAATCAGAAGCTGTGTAGCGCGTTGAAAGGCGTGGCGATTGTTAACATCCACCCAGCAGTAATCGAGTGTTGACTCGTTTACTCGGCCATGAATAACGAAAGGTAGTTCCATCTCTTTTAACAATGCCACACGAAAATCGTTCGTTCTGGGCGAGTGGACAATGACCCCATCCACAGAACCTTTTGCAACGATATTGCGGTAGGTCTCTTCTTCGTTCTGATCCTCTGCCATGGTGAGAAGCAGTTCGTAACCATTAGCCTGGTAGGTCTGACTGGCACCGGCGATGAACTCGCCAAATACAGGGTTGACCACCTCGTTTTTGAAATACATCGGGATGATATGGCCAATAGTCATGGCTTTACCCGTGGCCAGGCCCATGGCACGGATGTTGGGTCGGTAATTATGAAGCTCGGCTGTTCGTACCACCCGCTGGCGCGTGGATTCGCGCACCTCGGGATAGCCATTGAGCGCACGACTGACAGTGGTTTGCGATAGCCCCAGCACATCTGCAAGTTCTTTGAGATTCATGGGCGGCAACGCAAGAGGTTCGAGGGGCTTCATTTTGAAAGCGCTTTGAGCGAACTATAAAGGGCTCATCGATTGAAGTCAAAATTTGGAAAACGCTTAAAAATTCGTCAAACACAACCATTTTCGTGTCTTGCCCATAAATTGTGCAGGTCGGCTTGACACTGATTTCATGCTCGTGAATACTCCGAGTTCCAAGGCGCTTTGGATTTCTGGTCGTGACAGTTGTTCCTGGTCATGCATTGGTGTCAAAAAACGCTATCGAACACTTTTGGAGAAACTATGAAGCCTTTAATGAAGTCTGCCGTTGGGGCAGGTGTGGCCGCCGTACTGCTGGCCGCTAGCGCGGCAAATGCTGCAGATCTGAAATTCGCGCCAGGTGAAGGCGACTTCAACTGGGAGAGCTACGAAGCTCTTCAATCGATGGATCTGAGCGGTGAGCAAGTCACTGTCTTTGGCCCTTGGTTAGGACCGGATCAGGTCCTTGTAGAAAGCGTCCTGGCCTATTTCGCTGAAGCCACAGGCGCAGATGTAAAGTACACAGGATCTGACAGCTTCGAGCAGCAGATCATGATTGATGCTGAAGCTGGGTCTGCACCCAACATTGCTGTTTTCCCGCAGCCAGGTCTGGCAGCAGACATGGCAAAGCGTGGTTTCCTGGCACCTCTGGGTGAGGAGACAGCTGGCTGGATCAGCGAAAACTATGCAGCCGGTCAATCCTGGGTAGACCTGGCCACCTTCGAAAACGAAGCCGGCGAAGAAAACCTGTTTGGTTTCTTTTTCAAGGTCGACGTAAAATCACTGGTCTGGTATTCACCTGAAAACTTTGAAGACGCAGGCTATGAAGTGCCAACATCAATGGAAGACCTCAAAGCGCTGACTGACCAGATAGTGGCTGAAGGTGAAACACCCTGGTGCATCGGGCTGGGTTCCGGTGGCGCTACAGGCTGGCCTGCTACCGATTGGGTTGAAGACATGATGCTGCGCACTCAGCCAGCCGACGTCTACGACCAATGGGTCAGCAATGAAATCGGCTTCGATGACGAGCGTGTTGTTGCAGCGATTGAAGAGTTCGGTTACTTCGCTCGCAATGACGACTATGTCTCCGGTGGAGCCGGCGCGGTTGCCTCTACAGACTTCCGTGACAGCCCAAAGGGTCTGTTCTCATCGCCTCCACAGTGCTACATGCATCGTCAGGCTTCTTTCATCCCGGCTTTCTTCCCTGAAGGAAACGTCGTGGGTGAGGATTCAGACTTCTTTTACTTCCCATCCTACTCTGAGAAGGATCTAGGCTCACCGGTACTCGGTGCCGGAACCATGTTTTCGGTGACCAACGAAAGCAAAGGTGCAATGGCTCTGATCGAATTTCTGAAATCTCCTATTGCTCATGAAGTCTGGATGGCTCAAGAAGGCTTCCTGACACCTTATGCGGGAGTTAACACTGAGCTGTATGGTTCGGATTCTTTGCGCGGTATGGGTGACATTCTACTAAACGCGACAACCTTTCGTTTTGATGGATCCGATCTGATGCCTGGCGGCGTCGGCGCTGGCTCTTTCTGGACAGGCATGGTCGATTATGCCGGTGGTAAGGATGCTGCAGAAGTTGCCAAAGGCATTCAGGATAGCTGGGACGCACTGAAGTAATCAGTGATTAATGCAAGCGCGCCCCTGCATTGGGTGGGTCGTGCTTGTTAACACTGAGTAGTTTGTTTCTTAGTAGTACCTTGGCCGACAAGTTAGTGCAATTTCGCATTTTTGTATGAGTCGACGTGCCCGGAGGGTGTATGCATCCAGCTTTACAGGCAGTACTCACTATCGTCATTGGTGTTGGCGGGTGTGTCGGATATTTCTACTTCTCCAATCAGTTTCTGGACAAGGTCATGTTTCGCGCCTCTGGCCCGAACGCCGGCAGAAACATCAGCCGCGCCAACATGATCAGGCCCTGGCTTTTCCTGTTTCCAGCTTTTGCTGCGCTGAGTGTCTATCTTGCATACCCGGTTGTTGAAACACTACGCCTGTCGCTGACAGAGCGCCTTCCTGGTAACGAATCGCGGTTTGTCGGGCTACAGAACTACCAGAACATGTTCAATGAGCCCAAGTTCTGGGAGGCCATGCGTAACAACATGATGTGGCTGTTGATCGTACCGGCCTTTTCAACTATGTTCGGATTACTCGCCGCGCAGTTATCTGACCGGGTTCGCTGGGGCAATCTGGCAAAGTCGCTGATCTTCATGCCAATGGCCATATCCTTTGTCGGTGCGGCAGTCATCTGGAAGCTGGTCTACGATGCGCGTCCCATTGATCAGGATCAGATTGGTGTAATGAATGCCATTTATCTTTTCTTCGGAGGCACAGAGCCGCAGAACTGGCTGACTATTCCGGGCTGGAACAATATCTTTTTGATGGCTGTGCTCGTCTGGATACAGACAGGCTTTGCCATGGTTATCCTGTCAGCTGCTTTAAGAGGTATTCCGGAAGAGACCGTAGAGGCTGCCATTGTCGATGGTGCCAACCCTTTTCAAGTGTTTTTTAAAATCAAGGTGCCACAGATCATGGGCACCATCGTGGTGGTCTGGACCACCATCACCATCGTGGTGTTGAAGGTATTCGACATAGTCTTTGCGATGACCAATGGGCAATGGGAAACGCAGGTACTCGCCAACTACATGTACGACAAACTCTTTCGAGCTAACGACTGGGGTATCGGTTCGGCAAGCGCCATGATCATCATGCTGCTGGTGTCTCCGATACTGGTCTGGAACGTTTATAACGCACGCAAGGAGATGCAATAATGGCTAGCATTGCCGGTACGAAGTCCAGCCTGGTCTGGGCTGTTCATCTCTCATTGCTGGCCATGGTGCTGCTGTGGCTGTTTCCAACCGCAGGCTTGCTGGTGTCCTCGTTTCGAACCGGTGACCAGATTGCCACCAGCGGCTGGTGGAAATCTCTGGGCGACTCTGAACAGAACCTGACTCTGCGAACCGGTGGCGCCGCTGAGCAGGCTGAGAAAGACGGTCAGTTTGTCATTGACGGCAATCTGTTTGGTGAGCCTGGTGACGCTGTTATCTCTGTCTGGGGCACCAGCTCTCGTAGCATCAGTGATTACCAGGCAGGCGACACGGCGGAGTTGTCCGACACCGAAAAGGTGACTGTTGAGGCTAACGGTGACTACACAATGACTAACTCTGAGGCGTTTTCGGGTGGCCGTGGTCAACGAATATTCGTGACAGCAGAAACACCGCCTGAATTCACGTTAAAGAACTACAACTATGTGCTGTTTGATCCGTCTAACAGAGAGGGCATGGCCAAGGCCTTTTTCAATACACTGACCGTGACGATTCCGGCCACCATCATACCGATTCTGGTGGCAGCCTTCGCCGCTTATGCGCTGGCCTGGATGGATTTCCCGGGACGTGCATTACTTATCGCGGTTGTCGTCGGATTGCTGGTGGTACCACTGCAACTCGCACTGATTCCGCTGCTGAAGCTGCACAATGAGATTGGGATAGGAAAAGGCTATCTAGGAGCATGGCTTGCGCATACCGGATTCGGATTGCCGTTAGCCATCTATCTGTTGCGTAACTACATGGTGGGACTACCTCGCGACATCATCGAAAACGCCAAAGTCGATGGCGCGACGGATTTTCAGATATTCACCAAGATCATCTTGCCTTTGTCGTTTCCAGCCCTTGCCTCGTTTGCCATATTCCAGTTTTTGTGGACGTGGAACGATCTTCTCGTAGCGTTAGTATTCCTGATTGATTCTACCGGGGATACTACGGTCATGACCAAGCAGATTGTTGAACTGTTGGGTACTCGTGGAGGCAACTGGGAAATTCTTGCAACGTCTGCCTTTGTTTCGATCGCTGTGCCGTTGATGGTGTTTTTCGCCATGCAGAAGTACCTCGTTCGCGGGCTTCTGGCTGGTTCAGTCAAATAGGAGATGAGAGAAAATGGCCAACCTTAAACTGACCAATGTCGAGAAGACCTATTCAGGGTCTGTCAATGTGCTCAACAATATCAATCTGGATATCAAAACCGGTGAACTGATTGTCTTTGTCGGGCCATCCGGTTGCGGCAAGTCCACACTGCTCAGAATGATTGCAGGTCTTGAATCCATCACGGGAGGTGAGTTCACCATTGACGGTGAGCGGATGAACGAGATGCCGCCGGCTCAGCGTGGCATTGCCATGGTATTTCAGTCGTATGCGCTCTATCCGCACATGACAGTACGCGACAACATGTCGTTTGCACTGAAGCTTGCTAAGAAGTCGCCCGAAGAAATAGATGCGGCTATCACCAAGGTTGCCAATACGCTACAGCTGACAGAGTATCTGGATCGGCTACCCAAGGCGTTATCCGGAGGACAACGTCAGCGCGTTGCAATCGGTCGTTCAATTGTTCGTGATCCCAAGGTGTATCTGTTCGACGAACCGCTGTCGAATCTTGATGCAGCCTTACGAGTCGCCACGCGTATCGAAATTGCTCAGCTAAAGGAGAGCATGCCTGATTCTACAATGGTCTACGTGACTCACGATCAGGTAGAAGCCATGACACTGGCCACTCGCATTGTGGTTTTGGCCAACAAGGGCATTGCTCAGGTGGGTAGTCCTTTAGACTTGTATGAGCGTCCGGAAAATGAATTTGTTGCGCAATTCATCGGCTCACCGGCTATGAATCTGTTAGCCGGCAAGATCGTTGAAACAGGTGAAGTTACACAGGTCAGTGTTAATGACGGCAAAGGGGTTGTCTCTGCTAACGTGCCTACAACGCCTGACCAGAAAGGTACTGCGGTTAATGTGGGTATACGGCCCGAAGATATGCTCCCTACCACGGGTGACCACTATGCCTTTGAGAGCAAGGTAGAGATATCAGAAGCACTGGGTGAGGTGACGCAGGTCTATTTTGAACGCCAGACTCCTGAGAGCTCACCGGTTATCGCAAAGCTGCAAGGCATACATCGGGATGTTCGCTCTCAAATCATGCGTATGTCGGCAGAGCCCGCTAAAATTCATCTGTTTGCTGAAGGCAAGTCATTACTCTACCGTTGAGCCTGGTAAGGCTTAACCCTTTGTCAGGAAAACTACCCCCGCATGATTGTTTCATCGATCAGTATTGTCGAGCCCGATATTGTCATAGATAAAGACTGGTGGCGTGGAGCCGTGATCTATCAGATCTATCCTCGCTCCTATCAGGACTCCAACGAGGATGGCATCGGCGATCTGGCCGGTATCAAGGATCGGCTCGAACATATCGCCGAACTGGGTGCTGATGCGGTCTGGATATCACCGTTTTTCAAGTCGCCGATGAAGGATTTCGGTTACGACGTTTCTGACTATAAAGATATCGATCCCATGTTTGGAGACTTGCCATCGTTTGATGAGATGGTGGAGCACGCGCACGCTCTGGGATTGAAGGTCATGATTGATCTGGTGTTGTCGCACACCGCCGATCAACACAGCTGGTTTGCTCAGTCCAGTTCAAGTCGAGACAACGAAAGGCACGACTGGTATGTCTGGGCAGATGCCAAACCTGACGGTAGTCCACCGAACAACTGGCTATCGATATTTGGTGGTCCGGGCTGGTCATGGCATTCAACGCGATGTCAGTACTACCAGCATAACTTTCTGAACTCGCAACCTGACCTGAATTTCCACAACATGGATGTACAGGATGCCATGCTGGATGTCGCACGGTTCTGGCTTGATCGAGGCGTCGACGGTTTTCGTCTGGACACGATCAACTTCTATTTCTGTGACGACCAGCTACGCGACAATCCAGCCTTGCCGCCAGAGGAGCGTAATGCTGACATTGCGCCAGAAGTGAATCCGTATAATTACCAGAATCACCTGTATGACAAGAACCGTCCGGAAAATATCGAGTTTCTGAAACGCTTTAGAGCGGTGCTCGACGAATACCCTGCCGCAACTGCGGTTGGTGAGGTTGGGGATGCGCAATACGGGATGCAGATACTCAAGGACTACACGAGAGATAAAGATCGTGTTCACATGTGCTACACCTTCGATTTTCTGTCCGCAGAGCTTCCCACGGCAGAACGGGTAGCCGCGGTACTCAATAAATTTGAATCCGAAGCAGGCACTAGCTGGATGTGTTGGGCATTTTCAAATCACGATGTGACACGCCATGCTACCCGATGGCGTCTACCCAAAAAGCACTACACCCAACATCTGAAGATGCTGGCTTCGCTACTCATGTGTCTGCGTGGCTCGGTGTGTCTGTACCAGGGTGAAGAGCTAGGGTTACCGGAAGCCGATATACCCTTCGAAAAACTGCAAGATCCGTATGGCACCGCCTTCTGGCCCAAATTTAAAGGTCGAGACGGTTGTCGGACGCCGATGGTATGGAATGCGGATTCCCCACACGGTGGTTTTTCCAGCGTCGAACCCTGGTTGCCCGTATCAGATGCGCACAAAAAACTGGCAGTGTCTCAACAATCTGGTGTTGACGGTAGCCTGCTCGAGCACTATCGGCAGTTCTTGTCTTTCCGAAAATCCTGTAACCCCATGGTCAAGGGGTCGCTGAATGGGATCAACGTCATTGGCAATGTGCTCAGCTTCGTGAGAACTCATGAGAACGAAACTGTCTACTGCGCATTCAATATGGGTAGTGAGCGTGTACGCTGCGAGATAAATTCGGATCGCGACCTGATGCTGATGATTGGTCATGGCTTCGATCCGGCGCTGGATGATGGAGCGTTGGAAATCCCGCCCTACAGCGCTGCATTTGTCCAACTCGGTTAGCCAGAAAGAATAATCTCTGGCTACGCTACGCTACGCTACGCTGCGCTGTATCAAGCGTTGCAGACTAACACTCACAAGTTGGTAGTACACGTCTAGTCCAGACAGATGCGAGCATTGCATCTGTCTGGACAGGTGCCTGAATCGGTAAGTTGGCTAACCGGTACAGTTAACCCTGAATAGCCTTACAGATGTTTGATCAGATATCCACAACGAGGTTTACACTGGTAACGCTGTCGCTGCTTGAATCCAGTGGGCTGTCGCCTGAAGACAAGTCGCTGTTACTACGTGAGAAGTGTGCGATCTTGAAAGCCAGTTTTTCTGACAGCTTGAAGGCTACGCCCAGACCGATTTCCACGAAAGTGTTGTCACTACCAAAATCGCTGCGCAGATCCGCGTTGAATGTGACGTTCTCGTTAACCCGGCTGAGGAAATTCAAACCGAGATAGCCGATGCCGCCGTCTACGTTGTTGCCGAAAACCAGATCGGTGTTCTTGTTACCAAAGCCGACCTCTCCTGACAGAAAGCCAGAGGCGTTTGAATAGAAACGGTGACCGACGCCGATAATCTGACGACTGGCGCTATCGATATTACCTGGCTTGTCTTGCTCCCAGTCAAGGATTCCGAAGAAGTAAGTCTGGGGTGTGTAGTAGAACTTGGGCTGGTAGCCAATCGCGATACGGTCAGAGTTATCACCCTTGACGATAGTTCGTTCTGGTCGGCCGTCGTCGCCGATGACCGGATCGCCGTTTGCGTCACGCTCAACAATGATGATGGAAGAGGTGCCTTTGAAGATGGAACCGAAAACGAGGTGTTCCCATCGATTGACTGTTTTGCCGAGTCGTATGGAGCCATTGATGTTACTGGCTTCAGAATTACCAGTAGAGCTGGTAGCGCCCAGAGAGGCTGTTCCGCTCCAGCCATCAAGTGCACTGCTAACCAGTGACTTTTCATCGTCCTGCGCTGATGCAATTGAAGAGAAAGCCATAGCGCTCGTCACCACTAGAGCGGCAACGGTTTTCTTTGTGGAGGTATAACGAGTCATATTTACTACCGAGTGTGGTTTAGGGACCCTGAGTATGGGGCTTGGGGTACAGCATACAATGTAGCGCAACGATTTTTAACAATTAATGAAACGTGTGTCATGCACTAGACTGGGTACTCCGTGTTTAAGCACCTTTTGAGTGCGCATGTAACCTCTGTGAAACATTCTTGTAGACAAAATGTTACCTACGTTGACGTGTCAACTTCACAAGGTTTATGGCGCATGTCGTGACTGACACTCAATATCTGGCATGTATCAGTGTTTACGAGAATGTAACTGCAATACAGTGTAGTGGAACAATTTCAGGTAGTCGTAAAAATTCCTGGTACCAGACCAATTTCACTCAAACGATTGAGCCAAGTTCATTAGGTGTTGTCCACAATCGCCGGGTATTCTCAACGATGCCAGATCATCCGCCCGGGTAACGCCATCGTTGATAATGACGATGGGCTGATCCCGACGTTGTGCATCGCGGCAGAAGCGGAATCCGGAATACACCATGAGCGAAGAGCCTGCCACCACCAGTGCATCTGAAGCACTCAGAGCATCCATAGATTGCCTGACAATCTGTCGATCCACGTTTTCACCAAAAAATACGACGTCAGGTTTCATGAGCCCATTGCAACGTTCGCAGGCAGGTACGTGCATCGAGGCAAGGTTATCAACCTCCAGATCAGCATCACCATCGGGTGCATGGTCGGCGCTAAGCGTTGTCAGCCACGAGTTGGCGCTGAGCAGCTGACGTTGAAAGTCATCACGATGGATGCGGTGATCACACGCAAGGCAGCTAACGGTTGTCAGGCTGCCGTGCAGATCAACGACACCTTCATGCCCGGCTTTCTGATGCAGTTGATCCACGTTTTGCGTCACCAATAGCTTCAGGTGATTCTGCTTCTGCAATTTTACCAGAGCATGATGGGCCAACCCCGGTTCTGCCTTGCTGAATGATGGCCAGCCTACAGAGCTACGGGCCCAGTAACGTTTGCGAGCCGCTTCATCCTTGATGAACAACTGACCGGTAATGGGCTGCTTGCGCTTCCATTGACCCTGTTTGTCACGATAGTCACCAAGACCGGATGACGTGCTACAGCCTGCGCCTGTCAGTACAAATAATGTTGGATGGCGAACAACGAACTCCGCCAGTTTGAAGTCGTCCGGGTCTTGAGTCAAAGTGTTCAGTTGCGCAGTTTATTGTCCAGTTGACCATCAACGTTAAAAGGAATTCTGACGGGCCAATTTGCCAGTTTTACAAAGCCGCTGATGTTGTAATCCAGTGCGTTGGCAGGATTGCTTGCCAGCAGCAGTAGTTGGCCCAGAACACGATTCATACGAGTACTGACTATCACTTCGATCTCAGCGTCACCTTCTGCAGGCAGGGTGACTGCATCGTTACTGATCCCTTGCGCCAGTTCTTCACCATTGAGTTTGGCAATGAACGTGACTGTCTGCAACGCAAGGTCGTAGCTGTTCGGGTTACTCAACTGCAACTGAAGCGCCAATTGCTGTTCGATCAGACCCAGTTTTTGAGGTTTGATGGACAGAAGTTTTACATCCGGTGCTATCGGTTTACTGGTGGGCAAAGTGCTACATGCGCAGACTGATGCGATCAATGTCAGGCAGAGAACGAATGAATAAATACGGCGTAATGCGTTGATACTCACGAGGTCAGACTCCCCAGATCGCCTAAAAGCGACTGTATGGACGCAATACAGGCCGGCCCTGCAGTTTCAGTGCGTAATATGCGCGGCCCGAAGCTTACTGCTTGTGCGCCGTAACTGACGGCAAGATCAACTTCATCGGCGTCGAAGCCACTCTCAGGACCAATCACCACTGTGACCTTTTCCAGCGCTTTGGAGTCCAGTGCAAGGTGATGAGCCAGGCTCTTCTCAGACTGAGGTGCAAGGATCAAGTGAATGCTCTCAGAGCGTTGCTCAGGATGGTCAGGCACAGTGGCAAGCCAGCGCGATAGCTCAACCGGTTCAGACAATTCTGGTAATCGGGTCCGGCCGCTTTGTTCGCAGGCACTGACGACTATGTTCTGCCAGTGATCCATTCTTTTGCGAAGCCGTTTTTCGTCCAGTGTCTTGATGGAGTGTCGAGTGTAAACCGGTTGTATGGCGCTTACGCCTAACTCTACGGACTGACGCATCGTGGTATCCATGCGCTCTCCGCTGGATATCGCCTGAACCAGCTGAATAGTCAGTGGCGACTCTGTTTCGGGACGGTAGCGCTCCTGAACATCCAGTGATGCACACTTGCCAGCTGATTGTTGTCCGGTATCAATCAGTGTTGCCCGATAGTTGAATCCGTCGCCATTAAATAGTTCAACCGCGGCCTCAACGCGCATACGCAGTACATTAACCAGATGATGGCTAGTGGGTTTGGGAAGCGTCAGTACTTGGCCCGTAGGAATGTCACTATCAAAGTAGAAGCGAGGAGTACGAGCAGTTCTTCTAACTCGTTGATGCTGTCTGTCGCTCATTGCCGACGCACGGCCATAAGTCCTGTACGTGCCGATAGCTCCACCTTGTCGACCAGAGTCTGCTGGCTACGCTCACGTAGCCGAGTAATACAATGTGCAAATTCTTCTTTGGCGGTGTTCAGGTCAAGCTCACGGGCATCAGGATAATACGGCTTGGTTGCAAGAGTAATCAGATAAGCGTGGCGACTGGTATCTCTGAAACGTTCGAGTAATCGGGCGGTTGTCATTGTGGCGTCAGCGTCGCAGAAGCCAATCAGTTTCAACAGCACATCCGCACCGAGTAATTGTGGATTAATCTCGATGTCGTCTGCAGGCACTGAAGCCACAACCGCCGGGTATTGCAGGCAAAGTGATACTGCCCGGCTCATGGGGGTCAGGCCTGTATCTTTTTTAGCGTGTGATGTTCTGGCTTGTGCCGGAGGTGCTCCGGCGTGTGCACTGCCTAGAGATACGCCTATCAATGCTTCAAGACGACGCAAGGCCAGTTGTTTGTATACGCCTTTGGGAATAGTTGCCAGTAAAGGCTTGGCTTTCTCAGCCAGTTGGGCCTTACCGCCAATACCGGTGATGTCTATGTCAGTTGCCAGATACTGATACAGGTAGTCGATGATGGGTAGCCGCTGCGTTAACAGATCGTTAAAGCCTGCTGCACCATCAGCCTTGACGATGGAATCAGGATCCTCGCCGTCTGGCAGAAACAGAAAGTGTGCGTCTCTGCCATCCTGCAAGCACGGTAGTGTGGCGGTCAGTGCGCGCCAGGCTGCTGCTCGCCCAGCGCGATCGCCATCAAAGCAGAACACCACATTGGGCACTACCTTGAACAGTAACTCGGTGTGTTGCTGGTTAGCCGCAGTACCCAGCGTGGCAACGGCATTGTCAATACCATGCTGAGCCAGGGCAACCACGTCCATATAGCCTTCCACAACGATTGCCATACCCGAGTCCTGAGCACTCTTGCGTGCTTCATACAAGCCGTACAGTTCGCTGCCTTTATGGAACAACGGGGTCTCGGGTGAGTTGAGGTACTTGGGTTCCTGGTTATCCATGACGCGACCGCCAAAGCCGATCACGCGTCCTCGTCTGTCTCTGATAGGAAACATGATGCGATTTCTGAATCGTTGATAGGGACGTTTGCCGCCATCACCACCAACCAGCATGCCGGTCTTTAGCATGGCCGCTTCTTCACTGGGAAAGCTCTTCTGCAATCCGTCCCAGCCATCAGGTACAAAACCGATAGCGAAGCGCTTTGCCGTTTCTCCACTCAGGCCACGCGCCTTGAGATAGTCAATCGCCTCAGGTGACTTTCGCAGCTCTGCCGTGTAGAACGCGGCTATAGACTCCATCAGCGTGTATAGCGGTTTGCTATCGTTTCGCTTCTGCGCCGCTTTCTGGTCACGAGGAACTTCCATACCCACCGAATCCGCCAGTGATTCGATCGCATCCACAAAGTGCATGCCTTCATATTCCATCAGAAAACCGATGGCATTGCCGTTTACGCTGCAACCGAAGCAGTGGTAGAACTGCTTAAGCTGGCTGACGGTGAAAGAGGGTGTTTTTTCGTTGTGAAACGGGCAGCAGGCGCTGTAGTTATTGCCGCTTTTCTTGAGTGTGACTCTCTGATCAATGACATCGACGATATCTACTTTTGCAAGCAGGTCGTCGATGAAATGTTGAGGTATCTGCCCAGCCATAGCCTCACTATACGCCGCTGGTCAAGTCTGTCCATGAAACGTTGTCACGTCTCGTGTCCAGGCTCAACCAGAGTGCTACGTTGCCGCCTTGGATCACAAATCTAGGCTGCACGGCCCAGCGTTGAGAGCAGTTCACCAAGTTCGGCCGCCTTGGGCTTGATCATCCAGAAGCGCGATGCCAGCGAGTAGAAGTCCTCTACCAAGTGTTGTCCCAGGTTGCTGCCGGTCTCGGCTACGTGATCCTCGATCAGTGTATGCAGGTAGTTTCTGTAGCGTTCCATCGATTCTGCATGCAGGCGATGAATATCGATCAACTCGTGGTTGTAACGATCGACAAACACGTTGTGCTGGTCGAATACAAATCCCAGACCACCGGTCATGCCAGCGCCAAAATTGACACCGGTTTCACCCAGCACCACTACACAGCCGCCCGTCATGTACTCGCAACCGTGATCACCTATGCCCTCTATGACCGCCACGGCACCGCTGTTCCGGACGGCGAAGCGCTCACCACCCAGACCGGCCGCATAGAAGTTGCCACCAGTGGCACCGTACAGGCAAGTGTTGCCGACAATCGTGGATTCGCGCCCAACGAATCGTGCATCACTGGGCGGCCGGATCACGATCTTGCCACCTGCCATGCCTTTACCGACATAGTCGTTGGCATCACCGTCCAGGTGCAGATTAAGGCCCCCTGCATTCCAGACCCCAAAAGATTGCCCGGCAGTCCCGGTGCAATGGATGTTCAATGGTGAATCACTCATGCCCTTGTCACCGTGCAGCTTGGCGATTTCACCCGATAATCTGGCACCGATGGAGCGGTTGATATTCTTGATGGTGTAGTGAAATTCCCCGCCCGATTTTTTGCGAATGGCAGTTCGGCAATCAGACACCATCTGCTCAGCCAGTAACCCCTTGTCGTGCGGCGTATTGCGTTCCACGTTACAAAAACGCGGTGCAGAATCCGGGATGCCTCCAGTTGCCAGAAGTGGCGTCAGGTCGAGTCGCTGTTGCCGTGGCGCGTTGCCCGCAGCCGGCGTTAGAAATTCGGGGCGACCAATGATGTCGCTCAGATTTCGCACACCCAGATGAGCCAGATGACGACGCACGTCTTCTGCCACGAATTGCATGTAGTTCATGACCTTTTCAACGTTGCCGTTGAAGTGCCTCATGCGGAGTACCTTGTGTTGAGTTGCAATACCGGTTGCGCAATTGTTCAAATGACAGATGCGCAGGTACTTACAGCCCATCGCTATCATGGGGCCCGTGCCGAATCCAAAGCTCTCGGCGCCCATGATGGCAGCCTTGATCACATCCAGACCGGTTTTCAAACCACCGTCAGTTTGTACACGTACTTTGCCGCGTAGGTTGTTGGCGCGTAATACCTGATGGGTTTCGGACATGCCCAGTTCCCACGGCGAACCGGCATACTTGACGCTGGTTAGCGGCGATGCACCTGTGCCTCCGTCGTAGCCCGAGATAGTAATCAGATCTGCGTAGGCCTTGGCAACCCCTGCTGCAACAGTACCCACGCCGGCTTCGGCAACCAGTTTGACCGATACCAGTGCGTCAGGATTAACCTGTTTCAGATCAAAGATCAGTTGCGCCAGATCCTCAATGGAGTAGATGTCGTGATGCGGAGGCGGAGAGATCAACGCAACCCCGGGGTTGCTGTGACGCAGGCGGGCAATCATCTCATTGACCTTGTGCCCGGGTAACTGACCACCTTCACCCGGCTTGGCGCCTTGGGCGATCTTGATCTGCAGCACTTCGGCGTTCACCAGGTAGTGTGGTGTGACACCAAAACGCCCGGACGCAATCTGCTTGATCTTGGACATTTTAAGCGTACCGTAGCGCGCCTTGTCTTCACCACCTTCCCCTGAATTGGATCGACCACCGAGCCGGTTCATGGCTTCGGCTAGCGTTTCATGCGCTTCAGGTGACAACGCACCCAATGACATGCCGGCAGAATCGAAACGAGACAGGATAGACTCGACAGACTCCACGGCCTGAACCGGAATAGGCGGACCTTTGGGGGTCAGATCCAGTAGATCGCGCAGCATGGCCGGGCGTCTGCCATCCACAGTTTTTGCATAGACCGCGTACTCGTCATATTCGCCGCTGGTGACTGCCGCTTGCAACTGATTGACAACATCAGGGTTGTAGGCGTGATACTCGCCACCGTGTATATACTTGAGCAAGCCTCCCTGAGTGACCGATACCTGAGGGTTAAAAGCCGTTTTCGCCAGCGCCTTGAGATCGGTTTCCAGGTCGCTGAAATCCATGCCTTCAATACGGCTGGTGGTGCCGCAGAAACACAGATCCACTACGCTGGAATGCAAGCCGACTATTTCGTACAGCTGCGCACCGCGATAGCTGGATATTGTTGAGATACCCATCTTGGACAGGATCTTCATCAAACCCTTGTTGATGCCTTTGCGGTAGTTCTGTTCCAGTTGTGGCACGTCGGTGTCGGGTACTTCACCGCGGCGTGACATGCCGTGGATGGATTCGTAGGCAAGGTACGGGAATACGCAGGTAGCACCATAGCCGACCAGTACAGCAACCTGATGGGAATCTCTGGCGGTGCCGGTTTCCACCACAATGTTGGCATCACAGCGACAGCCAGCTTTAATCAGTGCGTGATGTACGGCACCCGTTGCCAGTAGTGCATGAACGGGCAACAGGCCGGTTACCAACTCACGGTCACTGATCACGATAATGACCTTCTGTTTTTCGGTAACAGCGTCAATGGCTTCAGAGCAGATACGCTTGACCGCCTCTGCCAGAGACTCTTCATTGGGGTCGTACATGAGCCCGATACGCACGTGCGAATAACCTGGCTCGTCATCCATTGCCAGCAGCGTATCGAACTTTTCGCTGGACAGAACTGGAGAGCGGACCAGCAGGCGGTTGGCGTGATGATGGGTTTCCCGAAACAGGTTCTTTTCACGACCAAGGCAAGTCTCGAGAGACATGACTATGGTTTCCCGCAGGGGATCGATAGGCGGGTTGGTGACCTGCGCAAACTGCTGGCGGAAGTTGTCATAGAGATGACGCACATGTTCCGACATGACCGGGAATGGAGTGTCGTCGCCCATGGAGCCGATCGCTTCGGCTGCACCTTCGGCCAGAACGCGCAGCACCTGGTCTCGTTCCTCGAAACTGACGTTGAACATTTTCTCGTAGGTGGCCAGCTGGCCGTCCTCCATGACTGCTAATGCAGGTGGCAGATCACGCAGACGCGAACGCAGGTGACGTGCATTTTTTTGTAACCATTTTGCATACGGCTGACGGTGCTTGAGCAGGTCGCTGATATCCTGTGGTAGCAAGAGGCGGCCAGATTGTGTGTCCACTGCCAGCATCTCGCCGGGCTTGAGCCTGCCTTTCTGAGTGATGTCGCTCGGCAGATAGTCGTAAACGCCCACTTCTGAGGCGAGTGTGATATGCCGGTCTTTGCTGATGACATAGCGAGCCGGGCGCAGGCCGTTTCTGTCCAGAACGCAACTGGCGTATCGACCGTCAGACAACACAACGCCGGCTGGCCCATCCCATGGTTCCATATGCATCGAGTTGTACTCAAGGAAGGCACGCAGATCGGAGTCCAGCTCCCAAGTGTTCTGCCAGGCGGGTGGCATGAGCATACGCATGGCCCGGAAGACATCTATCCCGCCTGCAATCAGCAGTTCCAGCATGTTGTCCAGTGACATGGAATCTGAACCGTGCTGACTGACCAGTGGCAGTAGTTCGTTCAATTCTGGCAGCACCGGCGAACGCAGTTTGGACGAACGTGCGTTAGCCCAGCTGCGGTTGCCCTGAATCGTGTTGATCTCGCCGTTGTGAGCAAGGTACCGAAACGGCTGGGCCAGTCGCCACTGTGGCAGTGTGTTGGTGGAGAATCGTTGATGAAAAACGGCGATGGACGATTCGAGTGATTCGTCTTCAAGATCGGTATAGAACGTTGCCAGATACTCAGGCATCACCAGACCCTTATAGAGAATGACGTCGCTGGACAGAGAGCACACATAGAAGTCTGAGTCCGTGTCGCGTAACGCTATTTCAGAGCGTCGGCGAGCCACAAACAAGTGACGGTTGAATTCGGCAGAATCCATCTCTTCTGTAGGTGATACGAATATCTGCTCGATGACCGGTACGCTACGTTGCGCCTCCGCACCACACGCCGTGATATCGGTGGGCACCACGCGCCAGCCATCAACGCGCAACCCGCGTGCTTCGCACTCTTTATTCAAAGACTGTTTAGCGGCTGTGGCAAGTTTTTCGTCACGACTGAGAAAAACGATACCTGTACCAAACTCGCTACCCAGCGAAATCCCACACCCCTCAGCAGCCTTGCGTAAAAATGCCTCGGGCTTGCGCAATAACAGACCGCAGCCGTCCCCCGTCTTGCCATCTGCGCCAATCGCACCACGATGAGTCATACGTCCCAACGCCGTTATGGCCGTGTCTACCAACCAGTGGCTGGTACGGCCATCCATCTGCGCAATCAGGCCGAAGCCGCAGTTGTCGCGCTCGAAGTTGGGTTGATATAGCCCGTGTTCGGCTAGATTGTCGAGGTAGGTCATAGGCAGTAAACGGTAAATGGCCATTGAAGCGGTGGGCAGATAAGGGTCTGCTCTTTCCACTATTATACCGAGTCCTACGTCTGCAGCTTCTCCAATGGATTGCAGGAGGGCTGGATAATGCTATTTCGACGTCGGGGCCTGTGTATTACTGGGCTTTCAGAACGTCCTGAACACGACCGACCGAGCGAATCCACGGCTGATTGGTCAGCGCGGATGAAGGCATGCCCTCAACCGCCGATCTGGCATCGTCAATACTGGGGTATAAACCATTGAGCAAAGCGAACCAAGTGTCGCCATCTCTGACGAAGGTATAGATGGAATTGGGGGTAGGTAGAGCCGAGGCGTTTCGTTTGAGGAAGTTCTCGACAGACTGGCGATCCCGCGAAGCGCTCATCTGAACGGTGAACAGATCCTGATCCTGAACCAGTATCCACGTAGGTGACTCCAGAACACCTACAAGGTCGGGGTCTACATCTGCAGCAGCGTCTGCGACAGCGTCTGTAACCGTGTCCTCTTCCACCTCAGTTGCAGGTTCGTCGGCTGCTGCTGCTGCGCTTTGCGTAGCAGCGACATCCGTGGCGACCGATGTCTCGCTGTCTGTGGGCGATGGCAATGGGCTGATTGGCTCGGACACGCCAACATCAGACGTATGGGATTCAGGCGATTCCGGTAAATCCTCGCCAGCCACATTCACGATAGCATCGGTCGGTGGCTGCCGGTTCGCATCCTCGTTGACAGGCGCGTCTGGGCTGTTATTTACCGTTGAAGTTGCAGAACCTGCCGGTGCGGTGATATCAGTGAGAGCTTCCGAGGCGTCCGGAGATTCTTCGGTCAACGTTGGCATCGTCGAGGCCGTGTTGTCTGCTGATCCGTCAGGGTCGCTACCTTCGCCGGTTGGCAGCTCCTCCGGTGGTTGCGCTTGAGTAACAACAAAGGGTTTTGGTTCAACCACAGGCGCCTCTTCTACCAGCTTGAGCGTCTGGGTCGACTCTTCGACATCCTGTGGCGTGGCTTGTTCGCTCGAGTAGCGATCAGCATTGTCACCTGATCTTTCCGGAATGAACATCGACAGCCCACCCACGATCAGTATCGCAGCCAGCACGCCCAAGGCTAGCTTACCAATACGCGAATCCATCAGCGATCCGCTCTTTTCAGTAATCAGTTCATCGGGTAGTAGCTCATCGGCTGGCCCGTAGCGTTGATTAAGACTGGTTGCTGTGACCGCGTGCAAGGTGCCGGGAAGCCCGCCAGACTGCGCGACAAGGTTTTCCACATCACGCTCCGAAAAGGGCCACTCACCCACGAATTCAGCTTGTGCCAGACGGTACGAGAGATAGTCTGCGGCTCTTGAAGGGTTCATGCCGTCAATGGTCAGACTCGAATACGGCAGGTCTGCGCCTTCTGGTAGCAGATCGGGAATATGATCCTCAAACTCGGCGGGTGCGGCTAGCGCAACGCGTAGTAGCGTCTCATCCTGGCTGTTGAGATACAGCATGCCGCTGAGCAATTGCGTCAGTTCAGTCTCGGTTACCCGATGAGCATCATCGAGCACGATGGCGCTGAGAGTGTTGCGCGTGACCATGGTTTGCAGGCAGGGGATCAGCTCGTCGAGTATGTCCTTGAGCTTCTCCGGGGGAGGGCGCTTGAATGCTTCCAGCATGCCGGCGAAAAGATTCAATGTGCTGAAGCGCGCACTGCCCTTGACAGCAAAGCATTGAATTCGAAGTCCGCTGTTCTCGCCCAGCTGCTTGAGCAGCACGGTCTTGCCTGCACCCGAAGCGCCAAGAATCAGCAGGAGGTCGTCGCCTGTAATCAGAGCCTGTTTAACATCCGCCAACTGTTCGGAGGTTGTTTCGTCCAGATACAGGACACTGTCGGCCTCTAGTGGACCAAACGGTTGCTGATCGATCTGGAGCGCCGATAACGTGGCGTCGGATAACAGAACCGAGTGGTCGATATCCAATGCGTCTTTTGACGACATGGTTGAGCTGCGAGGCGGTAGATGTGGACGAGTCTACTATATTCTGAGGAATGACCGTAGGCTCTGGATCAGAATACTCAGGCCGTGAAGTGCGCAAGCGTCGCGTGGAGGGCATCGTGGTTGTAGTTGGCGCTCACATGTGACTGCCCGATACCGTCCAGCAAGATCAGTCGGATGTTTCCGCCGCTCACCTTCTTGTCACGTGCCATGTATTGCAAAAAAGTATCGGCCGTCATGGTCGCCGGCGGCGCCGTTGGCAGACCGCATCGCTCAATCAGACGCAGTCCGCGCTCCTGAGTGCGTTCATCGATGAGACCCAGCCTTGCTGATGTGTCCAGCGCCATGGCGATGCCTGCCCCAACCGCCTCGCCATGCAACCAGTTGCCGTATCCCATGGCCGCCTCGATAGCGTGTCCGAAGGTGTGTCCCAGATTCAGCAGCGCTCGCCGGCCGTGTTCTCGTTCGTCCGCTTCCACCACACGTGCCTTGATCTCACAGGATCGGCGAACGGCTGTGGCGGTGGCGACAACATCGCGCGCAAGCAGAGCGTCCATGTTGTCTTCCAGCCAGCTGAAAAAGTCTGCATCAATGATGAAGCCATACTTGATAACTTCTGCAAGTCCGGCCCTGAGCTCCCGGTTGTCGAGGGTGGCCAGAGTGTCCATGTCAGCAATGACAGCGACTGGTTGATGGAAGGCACCAATCATGTTTTTACCCAGCGCATGATTCACCCCGGTCTTGCCGCCGACCGAAGAATCAACCTGAGCCAGCAGCGTTGTGGGTAACTGGATGAAATCCACACCCCGCTGGTAGCTTGCGGCCGCGTAGCCGGTCATATCACCGACCACGCCACCACCCAGTGCTATCAGGGTACAGCTTCGATCAAAATTTTCGCTCAGCAAAGCTGTGAAAATTCGAGTCAGCTCATCCAGATTCTTGAATGACTCCCCATCAGGCAGGATGACGCTGGAGCAGGGGGTATTACCCAAAGCTGCCAGCGTCTGGTCAAGATACAGCGGCGCTATTGTGCTGTTGGTTACCACCATAGCGCGATCGCGGACGTGTTGTGACAATAGTCCGCGCTGGTCTATCAGGCCACTGCCAATCTGGATCGGGTAGCGACGATGCCCCAGATCTATCGAGACGGTTTGCATAGGTAAATCTAGTCGGTTGAATCGGTAGCGGAAAAAGCGGGTGAGCCTGGTCCTTGGGTGAGTGGCTCCTCACCACACGTTCTTTCGAGAGGTTCGCAAGGGGCCGGTTCGATAGCGACGTCCACTTTCTTGAGGTGGCGAAGAATTCGAGTGACCACGTTGTACATGCGCCTGGAATCTGTGGAGATTTCCACGTGGGCAACCGCTTTGTAAATGGGCTCGCGCTCTTCCATGAGTGCGCGCAGGCGCGCGGCAGGGTCAGCTGTTTGCAGCAATGGACGATTGGTGTCGAATGCGACGCGTCGCAGCTGTTCCTTTATATCAACCTGTAAGAGAATAACGTGGCCACGGGCTTTGAGAATTGCGCGATTGTCGTCTCTGAGAACTGAGCCACCACCCGTGGCCAATACAATGCCCGGCATTTGGGTAAGTTCGTTGATCATGCGCGATTCCCGATCTCTGAATCCGGATTCGCCCTCGTAGTCGAAGATGGTGGGAATATCCACGCCACAGCGGGATTCGATCTCGCGGTCGCTGTCCAGGAAACGGTAGCCGATCTTGCGCGCCAGAGCTCGACCCACGGTACTCTTGCCAGAGCCCATTGGGCCGACTAGAAAAATACTGGTCATGATCTCAGGCTAGATGGGCGATGATCCATGATACCCACTACCGGTGTTGCGTCAACCGGATAATGTGGTCTATAACCCGTATGGGTGATAGAGACGGTCAAAATTTGTTGTCCTTGCCCGCCAACGAAGATTGCAGACAGCAAAAAGCCCACCGCTATAAGGTGGGCTTGAGTTGCACGCCCTGACCTTCTCGGCTCAGGGCAGTAGTCAACGACGGTTAGTAGTTTATGGAGACATTCTCTTTGATGATCTTGGGTGTCACAAAGACCAGCAGTTCTGACTTGTCATCCTGATTGGTGGTGTGCTGAAACAGTTTGCCGATCAGAGGCAGGTTGCCAAAGAAAGGCACCATATCTACCTTATCCAGCAGGGTCTGTTCATAGACACCACCCAGTACCACGGTCTCGCCGTTGTCGACCAGCACCTGCGTGCTGACTTCGCGAGTATCGATACTGGGAACCTGCAGGGATCCGGCACCAAAGATTTCTCCGACGGTATCCTTGTTCACTTTAAGATCCATGATGATGCGATCATCCGGCGTGATCTGTGGTGTCACAGTCAGTCCCAGAACAGCTTTTCGAAAGGAGACGGATGTTGCACCACTTGAGGACGCTTCCAGATACGGAATCTCGACACCTTGCTCAATGTAGGCTTCATGCTGGTTGGCTGTGATGACGCGAGGACTCGAGATAACTTCACCTGTGCCTTCTGCCTGCATCGCCGAGAGCTCCAACTCCAGCAATGTACCGAACGGTAGTTTCGCTAGCGCAACTCCCAGTGAACCAGCTGCGTTACTACCCGGAAGATTTACGTTAAAGCGGCCATTGTCCACACTGTCGCCATTGAGCAGATCCTGAATGCCGGAGGCGTTACCCGACAAGGCAAACCCGTCACCGGTTCCAACACCACCGGGGTTAACCGTGTTGCGGTTCAGTCCCCAGCGTACGCCGATGTCCTTGTTGAAGTCATCTGATGCGATAACGATGCGTGACTCGATCAACACCTGACGGATAGGGACATCCAGTCGATGGACCAGAGCGCGGATCTCCTCAAGTTGATCGACCGTATCGTTGATCAGTAGTGTGTTGGTTCTATCATCAACCGAGACGCTACCGCGTTCAGTTAACATGCCGCCGTCCTTGGTTTGCAGCAATGCCGCCAACTCACTGGCCTTGGCATAGTTAGCCTGGAAGAACTCGGTACGCAACGGCGCCAGCTCGGTCTTCTGCTTCATGCCTTCCAGCTCGATTCGTTCGCGATTGGCAATCTCCTCTGCCGGTGCAATCATGATGACATTGCCAGCCTGGCGCTTACCCAGAGCCTTGGTTTGCAGAATAATGTCCAGAGCCTGATCCCATGGGACGTTTTTCAGTCGTAGCGTCAGCTTGCCTTGTACAGAATCACTGACAACGATGTTGAGGTCGGTGAAGTCAGCCAGAAGCTGCAATACCGAGCGTACTTCAATGTCCTGAAAGTTCAGTGACAGCTTCTCTCCCACATAGCCGAACTTGGCTTTGCGGTTCTCTTCTATCTGATCGCGACTCATCGGTTTGAGTTCAACCGTAAACAGGTTGTCCGACTGATAGGCGAGTTGTTCAAACTCTTGTGTCGCAGGCTGGATAATGACCTTGGTTCCGCGCTTGTTGGAGATTGCATCGATGTACTGTACTGGTGTTCCGAAGTCCATGACATCGAGTCTTTTCTGCAGCTTGGCTGCCAGCTGAGTATCCGGGAATTCAATGATCAGTCGACCGCCCTCCTGGCGCATATCGGAGATCACGCTTGCGGAAGAAAGTTCGAACAACACTCGACCTTCACCCATAGGGCCACGGCGAAAGTCCAGTGTATCAATGGTGTTGACGCGTTCCACAATCGGGCCGCTGGTCACATCCATCAACGGTTCTTCTGTTGATTTTGCTGCTGCCAGTAGTAACGGCGCGGAGGTTTGTGATTTACCGTTTGCAGGATCCAGGGTTACCAGTAGCTGATTACCTTTGACCGACGTTGTATAGGGTGTCAGCGCAGTCAGATTGATGACGACGCGCGTTCTGCCTCCGGCTTCAACCGTGGTGACGTTCTGCAACATGCCGGAGCTGATGCTGATGCGTCGATCCTCCAGTTCATTGGACGTGTCCGGCAGATCCAGTGCAATACGTGCAGGATTATCGATCGTGAATGCCTTGGGCGTCAGTGCTGGACCACTCAACGTCAGCGCCAGTTGTTGCTTGTTTCCCGGCAACGTAACGTGTGAGATATCAACCAGTGCGTTGCCAGCTGCCTGTGCTTGCTGGCTTGCAAGAGCAAGCCCTGCGAGTAGCAAAAGACCGGCGGCACGAATCACGTGACGCGTTGTAACAGGGCTGGGGCGGTGCGTGTTTTCACGGACTTGCATTTTCAACATATTCTCCGTATTCATCTAGTCTTCGGTCATCGCGAGCTGTGCATCGCGATTGACCCAGCCACTGAGCCCATCAGGCACCAGTTCGACTATTGCTATTTTGGTTTCAGAAACTTGAACGATTTTGCCGTGATTTTGACCGGCATAATTGCCAGGCTGAACTCGGTGAATTGTCCCGTCAGGATCACGTACCAGACCCCAGGTTTGTGTCTTCTGTTGCAATAACCCGACCATCTTCAAAGCATCTACCGGATAACTTTCAAGTGGTTCGCGCCGTCGTGTAGCTTCAGGTCGAGGACCTGCATATTCGTTCTCTGCCGCAACGGGAGAACTGTTCAAGTCTGTCTGCGGACGAAAAGGATCACGAATATCCTGTGCGTCGTACAGAAACGTCTGATACGGCGGAAACTCAGGTAAGGGGTCTACCTTGCCGTGATGGGCCTGTTTCGTATCATCAATAAATTGCTCGAGGTCAGACATGTCACCACCGCAGGCGGTGAGCATGGTTGTGAGACCGAGCAGCGGTATGATTCTCAACCGTTGCATGGCTTATTCATCCTCCTCGATATAGCGATAGGTAGTAGCCACCAGATCCATCTTCAGGCGACTGGCCTCGTTCAGATTGGGTGAGCTACCGTTAAGACGCATTTCAGCAATATCGATATTACTGAGTGTGACGATACGGGGTAGTGAGGCGAGTCCGCTGATGAACTTGCCAAACTGGTGATACTGCCCAGTGACGCTGATTCGAATCGGGTACTCGGCGTAGAATTCGCGTGGCACTTCACTTTCAGGTTTGAAGAACTCCACATCAAGTCCGCTGGCGACACTGGTTTGCGACAGATCCACCAGCAGGCTTTCAATGTCTGTCTTGTTAGGCAGTTGCCGCAACATGACGTTGAATGTCTTTTTCATCTCTTCAAGCTGTTCGACATAGGCTGTGCGGTTAGCTGCCTTGGCCTGCTCGCTGTCGAACTTGCTGCGAAGTTGAAGCTCTTTGGCTTCAACCAGTTTGAGTTCGTCAAATTGCGGCTTGATCATCAGGTGAGAGATTGCACCGATGACAGCTGCACAGGCCAGAATGCAGATGATGCCCTTGAGTACGACAGGCGCTGTACCGATGCGCTTGAAATCCTCGCCATCGATTTTCTGCAGCTCACCGAAGGTGTCACTAAATGCCATTGTTAGTCTCCTGCTCTGTTTTAGGCTTGCTCTGTACCAGGCTTAGCTTGAAAGTGGAGATGCTGTCGTTCTTGTCAGACTCGATAACGTCCAGTCGTGGTTTGGTGAAGTACTCACTGCGATCCATTCGGCGCATCAGTGCTGATACTCGAGCGTTCGATTCCGCGCGTCCCTGTAGCTCAAGTTGTTTTTCACCTTGCTGCTTCATCGCCGTGAGGAATATTCCGTCGGGCAGTCGAGTGGCAATCTCATGGAAGGTATGAACAATCTGTGGGCGCTGTCCCTGCAGTTGCTGAATGATTTCCATTCGAGCCAGCAGGTTGTTTTTGGTCTCTTCCAGCTCCTTGATCTCTTTGAGCTCTTCTTGCAGTAATGCTATTTCCGTATTTAGTCGATCATTGCGCTTGGTCTGGAAGTTGACTTTGTCTTCGGCGAATTTGTATCCACCTAGGCCAACCCCTGCCGCCAGCACCATGCAGAGTCCGAGAACAACATAGAACTCGTTGTTCTTCTCTATGCGATAGGTTTCGCGCCAGGGAAGAAGGTTTATACGTGTCATTGGTTTGCTCCTCGCATGGCAAGTCCACAGGCAATCAACATGGCCGCCCCATCATCTTTCAGTCGCTGTGCAGGGATATCAGAACCCACACCCATTTCGCTGAATGGATCAGCAATGACTGTGGGCGTACCTATCCGCTGTTCAATCAGTTCAGCAACACCGGGTATGCCTGTACAACCGCCAGCCAGTACAATCTGATCGACGTAATCGTTTTTGTCCGCTGAAAAGAAGAATTGCAGGAAGCGGTTGGCCTGCTGCACCATCAGATCTCGAAACGGTGTCAGCACCTCAGGGTCGTAGTTGTCAGGCAACCCGCCGACGCGTTTTACACGGCCCGCATCCTCGTAAGACAAGCCGTAACGGCGCATGATCTCTTCGGTCAGCTGCTTGCCGCCGAAAGGTTGTTCGCGTGTGTAGATCAGATGTTGATCACGCAACACACACAGGCTGGTCATGCTTGCACCCACATCCAGTATGGCCACTGTCTGATCCATGCCTTCATTAGGAATCTGATGCTTGATCAGCTGAAAGGCGCCTTCTACGGTGTAGGGTTCAACGTCCACGATCTTCACATCCAGTCCGCCGATTTCTGCAGCGGCGGTCCGATCTTCCACATTCTCGCTTCGCGAGGCGGCGAGTAGTACATCGACCATACCGTTGGCCTCTTCGGACGGTCCGATGACGTGGAAGTCCAGATTGACCTCTTCCAGAGCGTAGGGGATGTACTGGTCCGCTTCGAGCTGGATCTGCGCATCCATTTCATGGTCTTTCAGATCGTCTGGCATTTGAATGACCTTGGTAATGACCATGGCACTGGGCACCGCTACTGCGCAGGCCTTTGTGCGAGTGCCGGAGCGTTTGACTGCACGTCGAATGGCTTCGCCAACAGCTTCCACGTCTTGCAGGTTCTTTTCGTTAACCGCGTTGGCCGGTAAGGGCTCAACGGTATAACTGATGACCTTGAAGCCTTTTTTGGTCGGTTTCAGCTCAAGCAGCTTGACCGATGTCGCGGTGATATCCAGACCGATGAGGCCCGCGTTTCTGGAAGATATTTTGAGTGCCATGTCTGGTTTAGCGCCCAAACCGCAAGTTTTCTTTAGCGCTGGTCGAGATTTCTCTTGGCCAACTTTGCGATTTGGTTCACATTCCTCCTTAGGAAACTAATAAAAACAGTGCACAGACTGTTTCGCGGGGCTGTCCCGGTCGACAAACTGTGGCGAAAGCCCCGCGCATTTCAGGTTCGACGAAAAAAACCATGTCGATCATGTAAGTGCAAGACATCTTTTACTTTCGCGTGCCGGTCAGTTGATACAATTCGCCCATCCATCAATCAAAGCGGCGGCAAATGCCTTCATCATCTGGTTCAAGACGCAGTCACCGCCGTTCAGGTCGCCGTCGATCACGGCGCCGCAGTGGCGGTTGGGTAGGTAAACTATTCAAATGGCTTGCCATAACAGCCATTTCGCTGGGGATACTTGCCGCAATCGGGGTTGGTTATCTTTATTACAGCATCGCGCCCAACCTGCCGGATGTGCAGCAGCTGCGTGAAGTTCAGCTGCAAATGCCGCTTCGGGTTTACACGGCAGAAGGGGATCTGATTGCAGAATATGGCGAGAAGCGCCGTGAGCCTGTCATGATCTCCGAGGTGCCGGACAGCCTCAAGAATTCGATTATTGCTGCGGAAGATCAGCATTTTTATTCACACCCCGGTGTGGCCTGGCAAGGACTGGTGCGAGCTGCCGTCTATCTGGTCAAGACAGGTCGCAAAGGACCGGGTGGTAGTACGATCACCATGCAGGTTGCCCGAAACTTTTTTTTGAGTAACGAGCGAACCTATGATCGAAAAATCCGCGAGATTTTTCTGTCGTTCAAGATCGAAAGTGAGCTGTCCAAGGATGAGATCCTGGAGCTATACATCAACAAGATCTATCTAGGTAATCGAGCCTACGGATTTGCTGCTGCGGCCAAAGTCTATTATGGCAAGCCAATATCAGAGCTGGAACTGGCTGAGTCGGCCATGCTGGCAGGACTGCCAAAAGCGCCATCCCGATATAACCCCATTGTTAATCCGGAAAGAGCCCTGCTACGGCGTGACTATGTGCTGGGTCGGCTTGCAGCGCTGGATCTGATCTCGGGAAGTGAACACGACATTGCACGGGCATTGCCTGTCACGGCCAAGCCGCATTATGCGAAGCCTGAAGCAGAAGCCCACTACGTGGGTGAGATGGCGCGTGCACGAGTACAGAAACTGTTCGGTGAGAACTGGGCGAACGCGGGATACAACGTGTATACCTCCATTCGCTCTGCAGATCAGAAAGCGGCTAACGTGGCATTGCGAGACGCACTTTACGATTACGAACGCCGTCATGGCTACACCGGTCCTATCGATCAATTCGATGAAGAAACACTTGCTGATCCTACTCTGCGCTCTGAGCGACTGAGCGAACTGTCGGATCCGGGCGACCTGCAGCCGGCAGCCGTTCTTTCCCTGCAGGACAACACGGCTACGGTGGTCACTGAGTTCGGTGATGAGCACGTATTGCCGTTCGAAGATGTTGAATGGGCGCGCACCAGAATGACCGTCGACCAGCGTGGCAAGGAGTTAGCGCAGGTAGAGGACGTGCTTGCAGTTGGCGATGTCATAGCCTTGCAGATGCGCGAAGACGGTACGGTTCGCTTTGTTCAGGAGCCTGTTGTCGAGGGTGCGTTTGTAGCGATGGAGCCAGCCACGGGCGAAATTACCGCGTTGGTTGGTGGCTACGATTACTACAGAAGCAAATTTAATCGTGTTACGCAGGCCCGTCGCCAACCAGGTTCTACATTCAAGCCTTTTATCTACTCCGCAGCTCTCGAAGCGGGCGATACCCCGGCCACCATCTATAACGATGCGCCAGTGGTGTTTCACGATGATGCGCTTGAAGGTGAATGGCGGCCGTCAAATTACAGCGGACGCTTTTTCGGGCCCACACGGCTTCGGGAAGCGTTGGTAAAGTCACGTAATCTGGTGTCGGTCAGAGTGCTGCGTGAAATCGGGATTCCGTTTGCCGTGGACTACGCACAGCGATTCGGCTTCAAGGAAGAAAACCTGCCACCTGATCTGTCTTTGGCGTTGGGCAGCGCTGCTGTGTCTCCATTGGAATTGTCGTCGGCGTTCTCGGTATTCGCCAATGGTGGCTACAGGGTGCCCGCGCACTTCATAGAGCGTGTGGAAGACCCGCGAGGTAACGTGCTGTACAGCACGCCAAAGGTGGTGTTCTGTAATGACTGTGACCCTAACTTTGCCAATCCGCTGGATGCCGAACTGCTGGATGAACCGGATTCCGGTGCTGCCAGTCCTGAGGACGATAGCGTTGCTGCATTGCGAGATGAAGACGCCACAGCAGAAGAGAGTGCAGCGGCCAGCCCGGAGCTCAAGAAAATATTGCTTGATACCGTTGATGCACCGCGAGTCATAGATGAACGTAATGCATTCATCATGACCAGCATGATGCGTGAAGTGGTGCAGCGGGGCACGGCTCGTCGCGCTGGTGAGGCGTTGAAGCGTGGTGATCTTGCCGGTAAGACGGGTACCACAAACAATCAGCTGGACGCCTGGTTTGTGGGTTATAACCCTACCAGAGTGGCCACTGCCTGGATTGGATCAGACGGCCTTGATCCGTTGGGACGTGGAGAGGCTGGCGGTATTGCGGCCTTGCCAATGTGGACCAGTTTCATGGCGCAGACAGTAACGGGAACTCCGGAGATTGATTTCAAAACCCCTGAAGGAATCGAAACCCTCAGGATTGATCGAAAGAGTGGGGAACCGGCTGCCGGTGACAACACCATGCTAGAGTTCTTCTTGGCCGACAACCTGCCGGACGAGGCTGCGATTGAAAGAGCTGAAATAAAACGGCAGTCTAATGAGTCTGGTGAGCCGAATGTTCTGGACAAGACCACCCAGGAGAAAGCCACGGAAGTTGAGCAACTGTTTTAAGGCTGCCTCAATGGTCACTGGTTGGCGCGACCCGCGCCGATTTGGTCATCTCCGTATCCATATAGTCACTCCCGCGGAGGCGGGAATCTTGTAGGTGATACATGGATCTACGCCGTCGCGGGAATGACAGTTACTTGCAGAGATGACAGCGATAATAGAGATGACCGTAACTGAGGAGGTGGGGATATTCTTCCGTGTTATCGCGCGCTCTGTTCGCGAACGGCTTCGACCATGACTGCAAGATGCTCGGGATTCACAAATTGATGGATGCCATGACCGAGGTTGAATACGTGCCCCGGGCCTGTGCCATAGCTGTCCAGAACCTGTTTAACCTGCGTCTTGATACTCTCTGGCGAACCGTACAGAACGGAGGGATCCAGATTTCCCTGTAGTGCCACTCTGTCACCTGTGCGTTTTCGAGCATCGGCAAGATCAGTCGTCCAGTCCACACCCAGACCATCGCAGCCGGTATCGGCCATAATATCCAGCCACTGTCCGCCGTTTTTGGTAAACAGGACAACAGGCACCTTGCGGCCATCTGCCTCACGTGTCAGGCCATCGACGATCTGCTGCATGTATCGTAGTGAAAATTCCTTGTAGTTAGCTGGTGATAATGCGCCGCCCCAGGTATCAAAGATCATTAGCGACTGGGCGCCTGAGGCCACTTGAGCATTCAGGTAACTGATTACTGATTGCGCTGTCTTATCCAGCAGCTGATGCAGCAGGGCAGGCTCGCTGAACAGCATGCCTTTTACCTTGGCGAAGTCTTTGCTGCCGCCGCCTTCAATCATATAGGTTGCCAATGTCCACGGGCTACCGGAGAAACCGATCAGAGGCACACGTCCGTCCAGTTCGCGACGAATCGTGCTGACCGCATCCATGACGTAGCGCAGTGAATCCATCGGATCGGGTACGGGCAGTTTATCCACATCGGCTTTTGTGCGCACCGGATTCGAAAATTTAGGACCTTCACCGGTTTCGAAATGCAGGCCCAGTCCCATCGCGTCAGGAATGGTCAGGATATCTGAAAACAGAATGGCAGCATCCAGATTGAATCGATCGATGGGCTGCAACGTAACCTCGCAAGCCAGCTCGGGTGTACTGCACAGCGTCATGAAGTCGCCGGCCTGCTTGCGTACCTTGAGGTACTCCGGCAAATATCGGCCAGCTTGTCGCATCACCCATACTGGGGTGCGGGGAGTTACTTCTCGATTCAACGCTCTCAGGTAGAGATCGTTCTTCAGTGGTGTGCTCATGTCGGCGAACTAGTCTGGGTAGAAATTATAGTGAACATCGATAGCCCGGACTGATACCCCGGACAGGCGTTGGCTGTCGAAAAGGGGTGAGACTGATCAGGCGTTGGCGACGTGAGCTGCTTCTGGCGCGGTTACCTGTTGACTGGCAAGGTACTTGACGATGCCGTCGGCCGCATTACGTCCCTCAAACACGGCCGTCACGACCAGGTCAGACCCTCGGACCATATCGCCACCGGCAAATATTTTCGGATTGGTGGTCTGGTGCATGAAATCAGCAGCTTCGGGTGCTGTCACCCGGCCTAAATCGTCCGTCGAGATGTCGAAGTCCTTGAACCAGTCTGCAGGATTAGGGCGAAAGCCGAAGGCTACCAGTACCGCGTCTGCCGGAATAATTTCCTCTGTGCCTGCGACCACTTCTGGCATGCGGCGGCCGCGCTCATCAGGCGAACCCATTTTGGTCGTGACGACTTTGACACCGGTAACCGCGCCATTGTCATCGCCAACAAGCTCAACCGGCTGTCGGTTCCAGAGAAACTTGACGCCTTCTTCCTTGGCATTTTTGACCTCTCGCCGTGAGCCCGGCATGTTTTGCTCATCACGGCGGTAAGCACAGGTGACGGACAGTGCATCCTGCCGGATGGAGGTGCGATTGCAGTCCATCGCCGTATCGCCACCGCCCAGTACCACCACATTCTTGTCCTTCATATCGACGAAGTTGTCAGGATCCTTATCCCAGCCGTACTGTTGGTTAACGTTGGATATCAGGTACGGCAGTGCTTCGTGAACACTAGTCAGATTTTCACCCGGGAAGCCACCGCGCATGGAGGTATAGGTTCCCATGCCGAGAAAAACGGCATCATATTCGTCAAGCAGCTGTTGCAGTGGAATGTCCTTGCCAATCTCAGTGTTCAGGACGAATTCGATTCCCATCTCCTCCATCATCTCGCGGCGCGTAAAAACCACCTCCTTTTCCAGTTTGAACGGAGGGATGCCGAAGGTGAGTAGGCCGCCTATCTCGGCGTATCGATCGTAGACCACAGCCTTGACGCCGTTACGCGTCAGCACATCTGCACAACCCAGACCTGCGGGGCCTGCGCCAATGATGGCGACCTTCCGACCCGTCTTTACCACACGGGATATATCCGGGCGCCAGCCTTTCTTCAGCGCTTCATCGGTAATGTACTTTTCAATGGAGCCAATGGTTACGGCGCCGAAACCATCATTAAGGGTGCAGGCACCTTCGCACAAACGATCTTGTGGGCAAACACGGCCACACATTTCAGGTAATGAGTTTGTCTTGTGGGACATCTCGGCTGCTTCAAACAGATTGCCTTCAGCAACCAACTTCAGCCAGTTTGGGATGTAATTGTGAACGGGGCATTTCCATTCGCAGTACGGATTGCCGCACGCCAGACAGCGCCCGGCCTGATTACCGGCCTTTTCCGCAGAGAACTGGCCGTAAATTTCCTTGAAATGCTTGATACGGACAGGAGCTTTGATCTTTTTAGGATCTTTTCGGGGAAGATCGAGAAACTGAAAGGTCATGTCACTCATATAGTTATCTTTTTATCCCTGTCTCGCAGAAGTGGCAGCCGGATGACTGTTGGTTGCAGCAGTGCTCAAGCCTGATTGAGACGCTCTTTGATGGTCTTGCTGACAACAGACATATCAGCACGTCCCTGCATCCTGGGCTTGACTAGCGCCATTACCTTGCCCATGTCTTTTACTGACGCGGCGCCAGATTCGTTCACTGCGTCATTGATTATTGTCGCAATCTCTTCATCTGTCAGCGCAGTAGGCAGATAGTCCTGAATAATCTCGATCTCGGACTGCTCCTGAGCGACCAGGTCGTCGCGTCCGGCAGATGAGTACTGAGAGATAGACTCGCGACGCTGTTTCATCAGCTTGTCGAGAATAACCAGCGTGGCGGGTTCGTCGAGTTCAATACGTTCGTCGACTTCTTTCTGTTTTATCGCTGCCGATACCAGACGCAGCGTAGCGAGGCGTGGTTTGTCGCCAGCTTTCATAGCAGTCTTGATATCGTCCAGAACGCGCTGACGGGTTTGGCTCATCACGTGTGTCCTTTGAACGGATTAAGAATAGCCGCTGACATACCGGCCGGCTGACTGTCAATCAATGACCAACACTGCAATAACCACAGTATCAATCAGGCACAAAAAAGCGCCCGGTTGCGGGCGTAACATCGAAACGAATGTGTTAGATACTAACTGAAGACCATTAGCCTCCAGCCGGTATCGGAAAATCAATACATTCGAACGCGACGTGAAGATTCCTTGGAAACCTTCTTCTGGTGACGTTTGACAGCCGCAGCAGCCTTGCGCTTACGCTCGGTTGTGGGCTTCTCGTAGAATTCTCGACGACGAGTTTCTGTGAGAACTCCCGCCTTTTCACAGGATCGCTTGAAACGGCGCAGGGCCATCTCGAAGGGTTCGTTCTCTTTGACGCGTACTGATGGCATTAATGAATTACTCGACTGAATCGCGGAAAGCTCTCTATTATAACGGGATCTGTGCCGTAAACTCAAACCTTCGTGTTAATTCTTTAGAAAATAATCCATGATTACGCTCGGTATCGAGAGTTCCTGTGATGAAACCGGGCTGGCTCTCTATTGCACGGACAACGGTTTGCTGGCACATGCCTTGTTCAGTCAGGTCGATTTGCACGCACTCTACGGTGGCGTGGTACCGGAGCTGGCTTCGCGAGATCACGTCAAACGACTGGTGCCACTGACCCGGCAAGTGTGTCATAGCGCCAGTATTACGCTGAGCGAGATTGATGCTGTGGCTTATACTCAAGGTCCCGGCCTTGCTGGCGCTCTGCTAACCGGGGCGATGATGGCCCGTGGCCTTGCCTGGGCTCTGCAGCTGCCAGCTCTCGGTGTTCACCATCTGGAGGGGCATCTACTGGCACCGATGCTTGAAACCCCGGCGCCCTGTTTTCCGTTTCTGTGTTTACTGGTATCCGGAGGGCATACGCAGCTTGTAGCTGTTGCCGGATTGGGGCAGTACCAGTTACTGGGGGAATCCATCGATGATGCTGCCGGGGAGGCCTTCGACAAGACAGCTAAAATGCTGGGACTGGGTTATCCTGGTGGGCCGGCACTGGCGGCTCTTGCTGAAAAGGGCGATGCATCGGCCGTTGATCTACCCAGGCCCATGATGAATCGCAACACGCTGGATTTCAGTTTCAGTGGTCTGAAAACCGCCGCCATTACCCGCTACAAACAGTTTTCCGGAAATGCCGAGCAAGAGTCGCAGTTCATTGCTGATCTGGCTGCCAGTTTTCAGCAGGCGGTGGTTGATGTGCTGATTGGCAAAAGTAGCAAAGCGCTGCAGCGCACGGGTCTGCAAACGCTGGTCATATCGGGTGGAGTCAGTGCGAATTCCCAGCTGAGAAAGTCAGCAGACGAGCTCTTGGGTGCTGACGTCAGGGTATTCTACCCGCGACTGGAATTTTGTACCGACAATGGCGCCATGATAGCGTTGGCCGGTGCAAAGCGCCTCTTGCGCGGTGAAAAATCCGATTTGTCGGTCAGTGTGAAGCCACGCTGGCCATTGGAGAGTCTGACCTGAACGCCCTCCAGGCTAGCGCTTGCCAATAATGGGCTCGCTGCCGTCTAGCAGTCGCTGGACGTTGGCGCGGTGGGTATAGAAGAGAAACCCGCCGATCATCACGAAGCCAAAGGCGAACACGCTCTGGCCCTCGAACAGTAAATACACGGGCACCAGAGCGAAAGTGACCAAGGCTGCCAGCGACGAACGCTTGAAGACCAGGCTGATAGCCAGCCAGGTTAGCAAAGCAAGACCGCCGACGGTGATATCGATACCCAAGAGCGCTCCCAGTGCTGTCGCTACACCTTTACCTCCTTCGAATTGAAAGAATACCGGATGCAGGTGACCCATGAAGGCCGCCAGTGCCGCCAAGGCAATTGTAGGCGGGTGGTCGATTACCGCCGCTGTGATGAATACCGGCAGGAAGCCTTTGAGGCCATCGCCCAGTAACGTCAGCGCGGCGGGTAGCTTGCCACCAACACGCAGCACATTGGTGGCACCCGGATTTCCGGACCCTGTGGTTCTGGGGTCGGCCAGGCCCATTGCCCTGCACACAAGAATCGCTGCGGATACAGAGCCTGCCAGATAGGCCATGACAGCAACCAGCAGGGCGGGTAGAACTAGTTCAGCGCTGAGCACGTGATGTTTATCTTCGTCAGGACAGTAAGCGCTTACTATATAAGAATCGTATAGAGAACATGGAACTCGCAGCCAAGCGTTGTGAGTTTTTTGCTGTCCCTTCATCCCGTTGACTGCTTAAACCCCACCGAATGAGCTCTTTGATCCAGCCTGGTCCCATTCACGACATCCGGCGTCGTTTTTTACGCGCCAATGCCACCTTCGACCAATACTCTGCAGTTTATGAGGCGGTTGGTGCAAGATTACGGGAACGGCTCGACCTGCTGGCAATAGAGCCGACGCGTGTGCTGGACCTGGGTTGTCGGAGTGGTTATCAGCTGCGGGCGTTACAGCAACGGTACCCGCAGGCCGAGATAATCGGCGCAGACCCGGCACCCGGTCAACCGCTCAGGCTGCCTTCCAGCTGGCCTTCGTGGTTACGACGACAGCCCAGTGTGCCTGAGCGCATTGCCTGTGATCCCCATGACCTGCCGCTGGCCGACGAGTCATTCGACCTTGTTATTTCCAATCTGTTTCTACCTTGGTGTCATGCGCCGCATCGCGTGTTTGAGGAAGTGGCGAGGTCTTTGCGGCCCGGCGGCGCGTTCATGTTTACCAGCGCAGGTCCTGACACACTCCTGGAGTACCGGTCGGCTTGGGCGACAATCGACAGCTATCTCCATGACTTCGGCCTCATCGACATGCACGACATTGGCGACACCATGATGGCGTCAGGTTTTGCGGCTCCCGTGCTGGATCGAGACACCGTTAAGGTCGACTACCCGAATGTGGCGGCGTTGCAGCACGAATTACGAGCGCTAGGAGCCACCAACGCTGCTTCTGGCAGGCGTCCAGGGCTCATGTCACCAACCGTACAGGCGACTCTGGATCAGGTAACACAGCGTAATGAGCGTTTTGTCGTATCGCTTGAGCTGGTGCAGGGACATGGATGGAAGGGCGAATTGCATCCGCGTGGGAAAAACACTGATGACGGATACAAAGTGTCAGTCGATCAATTGCGAGGTTCCCGGAACCGTAAGCCACCTGCACGCTGAGCTGCGAAGCGGCATGACATTCGCTGATCGAACGATGGCGTCAACCAAACTTTACGTCTAGTCGTACATAGAGCAAACTGGAACGTGTGCCCGCAACCTCCAAACAAGAAGAGTCATCCCTTTGATTGAAGTTCAAGCAGATCAAGGTTCTACTACTCGACTGATCGTCAAGGCGAACCAGTCCATGAGCTGGCGAGCCAATCTGTATCTTGCCGCCAGTCTCGGGTTCATTTGCATGGGGGTCGCTATTGCGTTGGCCACATTCGGCTTGTGGATGGTTATTCCGTTTGCCGGGGCGGAAGTCATTTTCATCGTGGTTTGTCTGTACTGGACACTGAAAAGATTGTCCCGCAAAGAAGTTATCACCGTCGACAATGAAGCTATTCGGCTTGAGTGGGGCTACAATTATCCGGATCACACTGTAAACTTGCCGCGCCGATGGAGTCGGTTGTCGTATCGGTGCACAGATAACGTTTTTGAAGTTGGCGATTTGAGCGTGTCAGCGCATGGCAAGCATTATGCCTTGGGATGTTGCCTCAACCGAGACGAGAAGAAGGCGCTATATACAGAATTGAAGTCAGCTCTCGGACGCTGAACGAGGCTGCCAGCCAGCCAGTTGCCCTGTAGCGCAGAGTGGTAGTGGCAAGGTATTGACGTTTTTGATAGTTAATTTTTTTGGAGAGTGTTTATGACGTCTAACGTTTCTCGTTGGGCGCTCCTGTTGTTAGTTCTGCTTCTGGCGCCGGTTGGTGCATGGGCAGACTGGGGTGCGTTGAACATGCCGCAAGGCGTGACGGAAATCAGCAACGAAGTGTATTCATTGCACATGCGGATCTTCTACATCTGTTGCGCCATTGGTGCTGCAGTGTTTGGAGTGATGGTTTACTCGATGTTCATGCACCGTAAGTCGAAAGGCGCCAAGCCTGCCGATTTTCACGAAAGCACCACTGTAGAAATTGTCTGGACGGTTGTACCTCTGATTATCTTGATTGCTATGGCCATTCCAGCGGCCCGGGTGTTGATCAAGATGGAAGATTTCAGCGATTCTGAGATGTCAATCCGAGTAACCGGGTATCAGTGGCGCTGGCAGTATGAGTATATGGACAGCGGCGTCACGTTTTTCAGCCAGCTCGCACCTGAACACAATCTAGCCCGCCAGCGTGGCTCAGATGTTGACCTCGAAGAAACCTTTGCGATATCAGACGAGATCGCTGATGCCAGCGAGGGTCCGGGTGTCTATTTGAAACAGGTCGATAATGAGCTCGTCGTGCCCGTGGGCAAGAAGATCCGTTTTCTGCACACTGCAGCCGACGTCATCCATTCCTGGTGGGTTCCGGCGCTAGCAGTCAAGAAAGATGCTATTCCAGGATTTATCAACGAGAACTGGGCGCGTATAGAAGAGCCGGGTATCTATCGAGGCAAGTGCGCTGAGCTGTGCGGACGTGACCACGGATTCATGCCGATTGTTGTGCGCGCTGTGCCGCAGGAAGAATTTGACGCCTGGATTGGTGAGCAGCAACTGGCTATGGCTGCGAACGATGCAGAAGTTGATCGCCAATGGGCTCACCAGGAGCTGGTGAGCGTGGGCGAAAAGGTCTATCAGGCGAACTGTATGAGTTGTCATCAGGCAGAAGGTCAGGGCATTCCCGGTATGTTTCCAGCCATTGCGGGTAGTGGTGTTGCCACCGGTAGCATGGACGAGCATGTTGCCACTGTCATGAACGGTGTCGATGGCACACTCATGTCCAGCTTCAGTGAAGTGTTGTCCGACGCCGACCTTGCGGCGGTCATTACCTATCAGCGAAACGCATTTGGTAACGGCACCGGTGACACGCTTCAGCCGTCGCATATTAAATCGCTACGTACAGGCTTTGAAGTCAACCAGCCCGAAAGTGTTGCCTCTCTGCCAGAAGCCCTTACTAAGACGGGAGTCAACTGATGAGTTATAACGATGTCACTCACCACGCGGCGGACGAACACAACCATGATCACGATCATGCAGAGCACGGCCCCGCCAAAGGCTTGATGCGCTGGGTTACCACAACAAACCACAAGGACATCGGTACCTTGTACCTGTGGTTTTCTCTGGTCATGTTCTTTATCGGTGGCGCCATGGCGTTGGTTATCCGGGCGGAGTTGTTCCAGCCTGGTATCCAGATCGTCGATCCGATGTTCTTCAATTCCATGACCACCATGCACGCCATTGTCATGATTTTTGGTGTTGTCATGCCAGCCTTCGTTGGATTGGCTAACTGGATGATTCCGATGATGATCGGTGCGCCGGATATGGCGCTGCCAAGACTCAATAACTGGTCCTTCTGGATCATGCCTTTTGCTTTCACCATCATGCTTTCTACCCTATTCATGGACAGTGGTGGTCCTGCTGGTGGCTGGACGCTGTATCCGCCGCTTGTACTACAGATGGGCGACAGTTTCGCCTTCGTTATCTTTGCAATTCACTTCCTTGGCATATCGTCTGTCATGGGTTCAATCAATATCGTAGCCACTATTTTCAACATGCGCCCGCCCGGCATGACGTTCATGAAGATGCCTATGTTTGTCTGGACATGGCTCATCACGGCTTACCTGCTCATTGCAACTATCCCGGTCTTCGCCGGTGCAGTGACCATGCTGTTAACCGATCGTTACTTTGGCACCAGCTTTTTCAGCGCGGCAGGTGGCGGTGATCCGGTCATGTTCCAGCATATTTTCTGGTTCTTCGGGCACCCTGAGGTATACATCCTGATCCTGCCTGCATTTGGTATCGTCTCTTCGATTATCCCCACCTTTGCTCGCAAGCCCCTGTTTGGTTACGACTCCATGGTGTACGCCACAGCGTCTATCGCATTTTTGTCATTCATCGTGTGGGCTCACCACATGTTCACGACCGGTATGCCACTGGCCGGAGAGCTGTTCTTCATGTTCTCCACCATGTTGATCTCCGTGCCTACTGGCGTGAAGGTGTTCAACTGGGTAGCTACCATGTGGCGCGGCTCCATGAGCTTCGAGACGCCCATGCTGTTTGCCATCGGCTTTGTCATCATGTTCACCGTAGGTGGTCTGTCAGGTCTGATGCTCGCTATTACACCGGCAGACATTCAGTACCACGACACCTACTTTGTCGTAGCGCATTTCCACTACGTACTGGTGCCGGGCGCTATCTATTCACTGATGGCTGCAACGTACTACTGGCTGCCCAAGTGGACCGGTAACATGTACGACGAAAAACTGGGCAAGCTGCACTTCTGGATCTCCACGGTCTTCGTTAACGTGCTGTTCTTCCCGATGCACTTTGTAGGATTGGCGGGTATGCCGCGTCGGATTCCTGACTACAGCTTGCAGTTTGCAGACTGGAACATGATTGCTACCATCGGTGCCTTCGGATTTGGTTTCAGTCAGCTGATGTTTGTTTACATTATCGTCAAGTGTGTTCGCGGCGGTGAGAAGGCAACCGCAGAAGTCTGGGAAGGTGCACGAGGTCTGGAATGGACCGTCGCCTCGCCTGCGCCTTACCACACCTTCGAGACAGCGCCAGATATTCAGGCGTCTACGGTAACGCGCTAATTACCGGATACCACAGGCTTATCAATGCTAGAAACAGGCTTAGTAATGAATAACAAGCAGGCGGAGAACGTTCGGTCGACTACTGGAGAAGCAGCAACTCCCGGGTTTATCCGTCGTCACCGCCTGCCGTTGTTTCTGGCGGTAGTGGCGGTCTGTCTGTACGTCACCAGCATTTTGTACATTCTGTACGGGCGAGGATCGGTTGCGTGAGCACGTCTGCACAGCCTCCTGAAACTCGCTCCCATGCCCGTGTGGCCGGCAAGATGGTACTGCTCGCGTGTGCCATGTTTGGCTTCGGCTATCTGATGGTGCCGCTGTACAACATCATATGTGACATAACAGGACTGAACGGCAAAACGGGCCGGGTAAGTATTGAAGCCGCTAACGAGTCAGAAAACAACCTGATAGCCGCCGACCGCGAAATCATCGTGGAATTCGTGGCCAGCATTAATCAGGGCGGCTCATGGGTGTTCGAGCCTGTTCAGAAAACCATGAAAGTGGTCCCAGGCAAGCTTTACCAGACCAGTTACTACGCCGAAAATCTCTCAAATCAGTCTATGGTGGCCCAGGCCACACCCAGCGTGTCGCCCTTTGCAGCGGCCAAGTACTTCAACAAGACTGAGTGCTTCTGCTTTACTCGGCAGGCTTTTGAACCCAAGGGGTCGAGAGATATGCCGCTAAGTTTTATCATAGACGAGGATCTGCCGATCAATGTAGATCGGGTGACCTTGTCCTACACGTTTTTCAAGTCTCCCGAACAGACCTGACAAGCGGGAACACGCTTGTCGAACAGGTCATGATGGCGTTCAGCCCTCTGGCCGTTGTCGAGTAAATAACCCGTTGTTTTTATTGGCGAACCGGGCGCGGCAAGCGCTCACACAGGATTGACTCATGAGCAGTGCTACTACTGGCTACTACGTTCCCCATGCCGCACGCTGGCCTATTGTTGGTTCGATAGGGCTGTTCATCTTCTTTTACGGATTTGCGTCATGGCTTAACGACGGACTGTTCGGCAAACAGATGTTTTTTATCGGGGCCGGTGTCGTCATCTTCATGATGTTTGGCTGGTTCGCACAAGTAGCCAAAGAGAGTGAGGCCGGAACCTACAGTGCTCAGGTCGATACTTCTTTCCGGCTGAGCATGATGTGGTTCATCTTCTCCGAGGTCATGTTCTTTGCCGCTTTTTTTGGTGCACTCTTCTATGCCAGAACGTTTTCAGGACCTTGGCTAGGCGGTGTCGGTGGCGGCGGTGCGGAAATGACCAACGCTGTTTTGTATACTGGTCATGATTATGTCTGGCCCAGCAATGGTCCCGGCGGTATTGGCGGTAACTTCCAGCAAATGGGGTGGTTTGGTCTGCCGCTCATCAACACATTGATTCTGTTGATCAGTGGTCTCACGTGCACATTTGCGCATCACGCCATTCGCGCCGGTCACCGAAAACCCTTTATCCTATGGCTACTGGCAACTGTGGTTCTGGGTTTCATCTTTGTGTTCCTGCAGGCCGAGGAATACATGCACGCCTACGGCGCGATGAACCTGAAGATGACCAGCGGCATTTACGGCTCAACGTTCTATCTGCTGACAGGTTTTCACGGCTTCCACGTCACCATGGGTGCCATCATTCTTCTGGTTGTCATGATCCGCGCTATCCGCAATCACTTCAGCGCCGAAAATCACTTCGCCTTTGAGGCTGCCGCCTGGTACTGGCACTTTGTAGACGTTGTCTGGTTGGGACTGTTTATCTTTGTCTATCTCGTTTAAAGACAGGGCGTCAAGCTAATAGCCAAAGGGATGTAGGGGCGATCTCACATTCCTTTTTTGCGCTGCTTTGCTTAACAGGAACTGAATGCTCGCTGCTGTCATCCTTGCGAAATCGGCAATTGATGCACAATTCAACATCGAACCCCACCTTGGCGAGGGTGACCGATTCAATCGGGCTGTATCAGACGTCTGCCGCCACCGCTTGCCGGTTGTTCATTCTCAGTAGATTCATTCGAACCTGGTTGACCATTGGCACTTGACGATGCCGGCTGATTTGTGCCAGACAGAGGGCTGGGGTTGAGCTCAATGATACCCGTAGCACCGGCTACCATGACAACCACTATCGCCAGAATAGACAGGCCGATTCGCACGCTGAGCGCGTTGACTGTGCGGTTTGTCTGACCTTTGTCATTGACCATGTAATACAGGCCAAAAAAAAGGCTGATGACGATGAAACCCAACAGCAGTAGAACTATGAACTTGACTAGTAACATCCTGCTAGATTACCACCATGCGAATCGCTAGCCGGCAATTTTCACCGAAGTTGTGGGCAGTGCTGTTATATGTGGCAGTGCTGTCATGCATGCTGTGGCTGGGCAACTGGCAACTTGAACGTGCCGCTCTAAAAGTGTCGTTGCAGCAGGCAGCGGTGGCGGCGCAAAACACAGATGCGGTGCCGCTGCAGTCGATCAAAGACATTGATGCAGCAGCCTCGGCTTATCAGCGAGTGTCTGTTACCGGTCGCTATGATCCGGTGAGGCAATTTCTCTGGGATAATCGCATCCACAACTCACAGGCAGGTTTCGAAGTCATCTCTCTTTTGAAGCTTGAAACGGGTCAGTGGGTACTGGTTAATCGTGGATGGATAACGCCTGGCGCCTCTCGGCAACAACTACCAGAGGTGGCGTTGACTGAGGAGGTTGTCAAAGCCACGATAACTCTGGAAGGCCTGGCGTCGCAGCCGTCGCAAGGATTTGCCAGCGGTCCTGCAGTAGTGGCACGTGAACAATGGCCTCAGCTACTCCAGTATTTTGATTATCAACAGATAGCGGAAGCTGTCGGTGAGCCGGTTTTACCCGTCGTCGTACAAGCACAGGCGCTAGCTATTGACGGCAAGAGTGTGGATGTTCCCAGCCCGCGGCCGGAGTGGTTACAGGCTAACTGGCAGCCTGCAGCTTCAGGGCCTGCCACGCACTACAGTTACGCTTTCCAGTGGTTTGCCATGGCGTTGGCACTGACAATCATATTTCTGGTGGTAAACATCCGTAAAGATGAATCCATGAACGAGAGGTACTACCCATGAATGAGCCATCAACAACTGTGGTGAAGAACGATCCTGGCTATCCGGATATTGACCCGGCTGCGCGCCGTCGGTCGCGCATCAAACTGCTGTCAATTATTGCGATTTTTGCCATCCCGTTAATACTGGCCAGCATCTATTTGCAAATGGTGCGCAGCAGTGGAGGGCAACTTGGAGACACATCACGCGGTCAGCTTATTCAGCCGGCCGTGCCTCTCACCGAATTTACCTTCGAGCAGTCTGATCCTGAATTCAATACAGACACTTTGAGAGGCCTCTGGACACTGATGTATATGCCTGAGGGTGAGTGTACTGATATCTGCGAACTGAATCTGTACCACATGCGACAGGTCAGGCTGGCGCTTAACCACCGGATGGATCGGGTGCAACGGGTTGTCCTGCCTGAGACCGAAGGACAGATATCCGACGCACTGCAGGCAGAGCATCTGGGTCTGCTGGTTGCCAACGGCACCGATGCTGAAAGGGCAGCCCTGCGTGATCAGGTCAGAGCGGCTGAATCTACGATGGACGCTCTGCCAAACGCTATCTATCTGGTTGACCCTTTTGGCAACATCATGCTGCGGTTTCCACCCGATCTGAACCCCAAGTCCATGCTTAAGGATGTAAAGCATCTGTTAAAAGTATCGCGCATCGGTTAACCTCACAACCGCTTGGCGTACGCCTTGTCGCTTGCGCTTCACGTCGATGCAAGACTTCGATGCAGGACTTCATGAAATCCACAACACAAAGCAGTTCGACCGATGGCGTGCTGGCGCATTCTATAGCGCACTGGCGTGACTATCTGGAGATAACCAAGCCCAAGGTGGTGCTGCTGCTGGTATTTACGGCATTGGTAGGCATGGCTCTGGCGGTTCCGCTGTGGCTGCCTCTGCAAGAAACTGTTTTTGGCCTGCTCGGGATTGGGCTTGCATCAAGCTCCGCGGCTGCCATCAATCACGTGATAGACCAGCGTACAGATGCGATCATGAAGCGTACTGAAAACCGGCCTATTCCGCAGGGTGCACTCACAACACGCCAGTGCCTGATCTTTGCAATTGGCATTGGCGTTATCGCCATGTTTATGCTGGTTTTCCTGGTCAATCCGTTAACTGCCGTGCTGACATTTTTCTCATTGATCGGTTATGCCATTGTCTATACCGTCTATCTGAAGAGAGCTACCCCGCAGAATATCGTGATTGGCGGGGCTGCAGGTGCCATGCCGCCCGTCCTGGGATGGGCTGCGGTAACCAACGAGGTAACCGCTGGTGCTTTGCTGTTGTTTCTCATCGTATTCATCTGGACGCCACCGCACTTCTGGGCTCTGGCGATACACCGTCGAGACGATTACGCGAAGGTAGATATTCCCATGCTGCCGGTAACACACGGAATACCATTTACCCGCGTACAGATTTTTCTGTACACCGTGCTGTTAGTCATCGTGTCTATATTCCCCTACCTCATCAGAATGAGCGGCCTGTTGTACCTGGCTGGTGCGCTGGTACTAGGAGGCATGTTCCTGTACCACGCGTGGAAAATGTTTGACGATGAAGCAACACGTCAGCCAATACGTACCTTTGTGTTTTCCATCAACTACCTGATGTGGCTGTTTGGCATCATGCTTGTTGATCATTACATACCCGTGGTGCAGCGTTTATTGACTTGAGGGTCTTATTCTCACGAACAATGGCAGCAGGTATGGTTGACGTGTTACTCAAGTAACCTCTGAGTATTCGGCTTTTTCATCGTTCAGTGCGTAATTGCTCGAAATTTCCGATCTATTCGGAAAATAACATCGAATTGTTCGAATTTGCTGTTGCCGTAAGATACACGCAGTTCCGAAAAGCCTAACTGACCCCGCCGATCCATGTCTCAAACTTCCCCTCGTGCTGGATTCATCGTTGGGCTGCTGACAGCAGCAGCCTTGTGTGCCTGGTTCGGTGCCCAGGTACCTGGCGTGTCCTCGGGCCAGGCCATGGTGCTGGTGGTGGACTGGATACCTCGGTTAGGTATTGACCTGGCGTTCAGGCTTGATGGTCTGAGCCTGCTGTTCTGCCTGCTCATTACGGGTATTGGTGTGCTTGTCATGCTGTACACGTCCAGCTACTTCAAGACCCACCGCGATCAGGGCCGACTTCAATGGTTGTTATTTGCTTTCATGCTTGCGATGGTGGGGGTGGTAACCGCCGATAACGTTTTGTTGCTGTTCGTATTCTGGGAACTGACCACCATCACCTCTTTCCTGCTGGTTGGTTTCGATCACGAAAACCGCAAGGCAAGACGCGCCGCCATGCAGGCTTTGATCATTACGGGGGGTGGTGGACTGATACTGCTTGTCGGGCTGTTGATGGCCGCTGATATTGCCGGAACCTATCGGGTGTCCGAGATGATCGCGTCAGGTGATGTTATCAAGGAGCATCACCTCTACGAGATCGTACTGGTGTTGATTCTGGTTGGTGCGTTTACCAAATCTGCGCAGTTCCCATTTCACTTCTGGCTGCCCAACGCCATGGCAGCGCCATCGCCTGTGAGTGCTTACTTGCACTCGGCAACGATGGTCAAGGCAGGGATCTATCTGCTGGCACGTTTCCAGCCCTCGTTAGGTGGTACGGAAATCTGGTTTTATACGTTGTCTATCGTTGGTGCAATCACGGCTGTCTGGTCGTCCATCATGGCGTTGAGACAAACTGATCTCAAGTTGATGCTGGCCTGGACCACTGTCATGGCACTCGGCACTCTGACACTGTTTCTGGGGTCAGATGTGCGTATCGCGGTGCTCGCTGCCATGACCTTTCTGCTGGTTCACGCCTTCTACAAATGCGCACTGTTTCTTGTCATTGGCAACGTGGATTACGCCACGGGTACCCGAGAAGTTGATCGTCTGGGTGGACTCATGAAGGTGCTGCCCGTTACCGGTGTGGTGGCTTTGGCGGCCGGGTTTTCCATGGCAGGTTTTCCGCCGTTTCTCGGCTTTATCGGTAAGGAACTCAAATACGAAGGTGCTCTGGCCATTGCAGGAGAACCCTATCTTATTGCCGCTGCGGCGCTGGCTGCCAATGCCATGATGGTTGCAATAGCGCTCGCCATTGTCATTCGTGTTTTTCTCAAAGGCAAGACACGCTCAGATCGCGAGCATATCAGGGAGGTGCCATGGCGCATGTGGTCTGGCCCTTTGCTGTTGGCAGCCGCTGGGTTACTGACAGGAATCTTTCCTGACCTGTTAGCGAAAAGTATTATTCAACCGGCCTTGAGTGAGGTCCTGCTGCAAGAGACCACCGTGAAGCTGTCGCTCTGGCATGGAATCAATGTGCCGCTGCTTATGAGCATTGCCACGGTAACAATAGGTTTTGTATTGTTTCTAAAATCAGTGACCATCCGCAACCGACTCAACCAGTGGATGAGTGCCTGGCCGGTAACGGGGGATCGTGCCTATCAGTCTGCCCTGGGCGGCACAGAGCGTTTCTCACGCAGGGCAACTGACCGTATCCAGTCTGGTTCACTGAGTCAGTATCTGACCATCATCTTCAGCGTATTCGTGGTGTCGGTAGCCTTGGTGTGGGTCACGCAACGAGTCTCCATGGATCTTTCATCGCTGACTGAGGTGCCACTTCTGGCATTGGTGATCTGTACGCTGATGATCGGAGCCACCGTGGTGGTTGCAGTCAGTCGATCCCGTTTGTTGGCAATCTGTGCTCTGGGCATTGTCGGTAGCGGTGTTGCCATCCTGTTCCTGATTTTCGGTGCTATCGATGTGGCCATAACCCAGCTGATGGTAGAGACCTTGTTTGTCGTACTTATTGCAGCCGTCATGATCAAGTTGCCCAAATTTCCGGGCAAGGAACATCCCGGTGCGGCCGGCGGATTTCGTGACGCTAGCATTGCCATAGGTTGCGGGTTGGTGATCGGGTTAATCACCATTGCAGTCGGCTTATCGCCGCTGGATTTGTCCATCACCGAATTCTATGAGGCGGCCAGTTTGCCAGAAGCCTACGGACGCAATATTGTTAACGTCATACTGGTTGATTTCAGAGCATTGGATACATTGGGAGAAGTGGCTGTAGTAGCGAGCGCAGCACTGGCCGTAATAGCGCTGGTGACTGTCAAAACTCAGCGACGTTCATCATGAGGCTGCTGTCATGAATTCAATCATATTTCGTACGGTCAGTCGCCTTTTGATGGGGCTCATGCTGTTGTTTTCGCTGTTTTTGCTATGGCGAGGGCATAACGAGCCTGGTGGTGGGTTTATCGGTGGGCTGGTGGCGGCAGCTGGTCTGGTGGTTTATGGCCTGGCAGACGGGCCTGACTCTATGCGCCAGATATTGCGTGCCGACCCAAGATCCATCGCACTGAGCGGTCTGCTCATCGCTGTACTATCCGGAATTATGCCATTGGTATCGGGTTCAGAATTTCTGACCGGGCTCTGGCTATTCATCGGGGCTACGGCGACAGACAAGGGGCTGGCGTTAGGCACACCATTGTTGTTCGATATCGGTGTCTACTTGACTGTCGTAGGGGGCGTGGTCGGTATGGTCATAGCCATTGAGGAGTCGCTGTAATGGAAGTGCTCTTTGGCGTGTTGGCAGGTGTGCTGATGGCTGGCGGTGTGTGGCTCATCCTCAGTCGTAATCTGTTGAGGTTTCTGTTTGGGCTGGTGTTGATCAGTAACGTGGCCAATCTGATCATCTTTGCCTCAGGCGGTGTTACCGAAGGTAGTCCTCCGCTAATCAGTAAAGCGGGTCTGTTAGAGAATGCCGCCAACTCACTACCCCAGGCGCTGGTTCTTACGGCTATCGTCATCGGGTTTGGCCTGGTGTCATTTACATTGACGCTGGCCCTGCGTGCGTGGCAATCCATCGGTACAACCGATGTGGAAAAGATGTGCCTGAGTGAGCAAAGATCCGGGGCATCAGATGAGCAGGGTGGCGTACTGAGCTGTGAAGAATTCACTCGTATCGAGAGACAGGTAATCGCGGACAATCATCCAACGGAGGAGATCGCACGATGAACTGGCTTCTCGTAGCGTGCCTGCTAACGCCGATGCTCACGGCCATACTGGCGTTCCTGTGGTCCGGTAGTCGTACGGTCAAAGGTGCCGTTAGTGTGGGCGGGGCCGTATTGCTTAGCATTTTTGCCGGCTTGTTGTTATGGGAAGTCTGGATCAACGGCCCCATCAGTGCACAGATGGGCGGCTGGGAAGCCCCCTTCGGCATAACGCTTATTGCGGATCATTTAAGCGCCGTACTGGTTCTGGTTGCAGCACTGGTGGGCGTTGCTGTCAGTATCTACGCGCTTTCAGATATTGATGACGAACGCGCCAAAGGCGGCTTCGACACATTCCTGCAAATACTCTTGACGGGAATCGTGGGAGCGTTTCTTACAGGTGATCTGTTTAACCTGTACGTCTGGTTTGAAGTCATGCTGATATCCTCGTTCGCGCTGATTGTGCTGGGTGGTGACAAGGTGCAGCTGGACGGCGCTGTCAAGTATGTTGCTATTAATCTGGTGTCTACCGTAATACTACTCACGGCTATCGGCCTGACTTACGGTCTTGCGGGTACGTTGAACATGGCTGATCTTAACAGTGCGCTGGCGCAGCACCCTGAGCAGGAGCTGGTTACAGTGGTGTCCATGTTATTTCTGATAGCGTTCGGTATCAAGGCTGCTGTCTTTCCGTTGTATTTCTGGTTGCCGGCCTCGTACCACACGTTGCCAATCAGTATCGTTGCCATGTTTGCAGCATTGATGACGAAGGTGGGTGTCTATGCATTGATTCGAACCTTTACTCTGATCTTTACACCCGATGGTGATCTCATTGCGTACATCATCCTGGTCGTAGCATTACTGACGATGGTGGCCGGTATAATCGGTGCGATCTCGCACACCAATATTCGCAGAATACTGTCGTATCACATCATAGGATCCATCGGATTCATGTTGCTGGGGCTGGGGTTAGGGTCACCGTTAGCGATGGCAGCCTCCATTTTTTACATGATCCAGGGCATTCTGGTCAAAGCGCTGTTATTCCTGATTGCCGGAATCATCGAGCGGCGCGGTAACAGCAGTGAGTTATCGGAGCTGGGAGGTTTGTACCGCTCGGCTCCGGGCTTCTCCATGCTCTATTTGTTTGCAGCGTTGGCGCTCATCGGGATTCCACCGCTCTCGGGATTCTGGGCCAAGCTGATGGTGCTGGGTGCAGGTCTCGAACTTCAGGCATGGTGGGTGATCGGCGTTGTGGTTCTGGCAAGCCTGCTGACGTTTATCCCGCTCATGCGAATCTGGTTTGAAGCGTTCTGGAAAGCTGCTCCGGAGGATCATCATTCCAAGGCGGCAGCGACTGTATTGAAGGCATCCTCTACAGTGAGCATGTTGCAGTTGGGTCCGGTTCTAGCGTTGTCTGCTGTGTTGTTGCTGATTGGGCTGGCTCCCTCGTTTCTGATTGAAGTGGCTGATCGTTCAGCAGCTGAGGTGCTCAATGTGGACGCCTACCTGGAGGTGGTACTGGGAACGGTTGCCACCCCTGACGTGGAGCTCAAGCCATGAATCCTTTTTCCATAAATCTAGTACTCGCTGTTGTGTGGGCTGCCTTGTCGGGTCAGTTCACTCTGGCCTCCTTGCTGGTGGGGTTTATCGTAGGCTACGTGACTCTTTGGGCCATGCAACCATTGTTTCCAGCCAGTCGCTATTGTGCCAAGGTAATCGGTTTGGTAAAGCTTGCCATTTTCTTCTTGTGGGAGTTGTTGGTGTCTAGTCTGAAGGTTGCCTGGAGCGTGGTGACTCCGCTGCGTTACAGCAAGCCCGGCATCATCACGGTGCCATTGGATGTGAAATCTGATACCGAAATAACCGTACTGGGTAATCTCATTTCATTGACGCCAGGGTCTCTATCACTGGATATATCAGATGATCGCAGGCATCTGGTTGTACATGCGATGTTCATCGAAGATCCGGAAGATTTCCGTCGAGAGGTGAAGCTGGGTATGGAACACCGTGTTCGAGAGGCGCTACGCTGATGATTGATCAAGAAACAGCATTAACTGTCGCCATGACATTAACCGTGGTCGGCCTGATTTGCGCCTGCATACGCTTGATCATCGGCCCAAGCCGTGCCGATCGTGTGGTGTCACTGGATCTTATTACCGTACTACTCGTGGCCTTAGCTGCACAGCTTTCGCTGCTCTATGAAGTAGCAGCGTACCTTGACCTGGGTTTGGCCATTGCCCTGATCGGTTTTCTGGCAACCGTTGCGTTTGCACGGTATATCGAAACAGCGCCGCATGGGAAAAGCTCCGGAGAAGAGCCGACACAGCCTAGCTCGACGCTACAGAGCGCTAACGTTGCCGACCATCAATCCATCAGTGAGACGCCCTGATGAGTGAATCGCTAATTACCATTCTGTTGATCGCCGGTGGTACCTTCGCAGCCATTGCCGGAATCGGTCTGTTACGTTTTCCGGATGTACTGATGCGAATGCACGCCTCCACCAAGGCTGGAACGCTGGGTGTCGGCCTGAGTGTGGTCAGCGTAGCCATTTACTTTAAAGATGATCTGGTGACTACTAAAGTGGTTCTCATAGTCTCGTTCCTGTTGCTGACCGCACCCGTGGCTGCGCATCTGATTGGTCGTGCTGCTTACAGAACCAGAACTCCACTGTGGGAACCCACCGTCGTTGATGATCAGCGTGACCAGTCTGAGAAGCCCTAGTATAGAAAGTCCGTTTAATGTCCTGATGCCAATGGAACCCACCGCGGTTGTAGGCCTGAATGTCAGGCTGCTGCCGCTGATCTGTAAGTTGTCAATGCCCCCTCAAACTCGTTCGTCTTTTTTGGAACTCTCGTCCTTATGCTCTTTTTTATCCTCGCCATAGCCGGTGGTTGCCTGGGTTTGTACCTTGGCGGTGATCTGTTGCTGAAAGGAGCCTCAGCCATCGGTCAGAAGCTGGGGTGGTCAGCAGCTATCATAGGTTTTGTACTGGTGTCGTTGGGTACCAGTGCTCCCGAACTGTTTGTCAGTGCCGGAGCTGCCATGCACGGCTACGGTGATGTTGCTGCTGGCAACGTTGTGGGTTCCAACATCGTGAACATTGCCATTGTGCTCGGACTCGGGGCCCTGATCATGCCGTTGGCTATCAGCAAGTCGATACGCTTGCATCAGCTTCCATTGATGATAGCCATTACAGTGATAGCTTTCTTTTTCCTGAAGGATGGTCATGTCAGTCGTACTGAGAGTGTCATTCTTCTCGCCGCAGCCATGGCCAGCGTCTGGTGGGCCATGCGCGTTGATGGCGCACCGGATCTGGAAGAGGCATTAGGCGAAGATGCTGCTGATGCAAAGCATCAGAGTAATCTGGTCAGTGCGGCCTACCTGGTGGGTGGTGTTTTGCTGCTTGTCGCCGGTGCTGAAGGTCTGATCTGGGGTGGAGTTGGCCTGGCTCAGGTATTCGGTGTACCAGAGGCGGTCGTGGCGTTAACGGTGACATCTATCGGTACCGGTTTGCCCGAAATTACCGCTACAGTGCTGGCGGTTGCTCGCAAAGACGCCGATATGGCTGTGGGTAATGTCGTGGGATCGAATCTGATGAATCTGGGTCTGGTACTGGGTGTCAGCGGGCTTATTGCGCCCATCGATAGCGCCGGTGTGGACATGCTGCCGTTGGGCGTTATGTTAGCGTTGTCACTGGTACTTATGTTGCTGGCATGGCGTCCTGGCCATATTGCACGCTGGGTAGGGGGAAGTCTGCTCGCCAGTTTCGTGGCCTATACCGTCCTGCTGGTGCAGTAGGAACTCCAACCGGTCTGTACCGGATACGAGGCACACCTATGAGACATTTGAATTACAACCATCTGCTGTATTTCTATACGGTGGCACGGGAAGGTAGTGTTGCCAAGGCTGCGAAGGTTTTGCATCTGACGCCACAAACCGTGAGTGGCCAGATCAAATTGCTGGAAGATGTCATTGGTAAACCGTTGTTTTTGCGCGTGGGCCGAGGGCTGACTCTGTCAGACACCGGCAGGGTCGTCCAGACCTATGCCGATGAAATATTCTCGGTAGGCACAGCCTTGGCCCAACGCCTGCAAAATGCCGGTCAGGAAAGTGCGCGTGCTTTGCGTGTGGGTATCGTGGATTCCTTTCCCAAGCTGGTGGCGTGTCGGTTGCTGGGCGTTACCCTCAAAGATGACGAGCCAGCTCGCCTGTCTTGCTCTGAGGGAAAACTGGATGCATTAATGGCAGACTTGTCGGTACATAGACTGGATCTGATTCTGTCAGACAGACCGGTACCCACTGAGCTTAACGTACGGGCCTATAACCATGTGCTGGGATCAAGCCGCATGGCGTTCTTTGCGCCTAACGACTGGTCGGAACGTTTGACCCGTGGCTTTCCTCATTCACTGGCAGATGTTCCTGTACTCATGCCCGATTCATCCAGTGCATTGCGACGCAGCCTTGACCACTGGTTTGATGAGCTCGAGATTGCCCCCCATGTAGCCGCTGAATTTGATGACAGCGCGTTGATGAAAACGTTTGGTGACGCCGGCCATGGCGTATTCGCAGCACCAGAAGTCATTGCCACCGATATTGCCCGTAACTTCCACGCCAGCCAGATTGGGTTGATAGAGGACGTCACCGAAACGTTCATTGCTATCTCCCCGCAACGCCGGCTCAGACATCCCTCAGTGCTGCGCATTGCCAAGATGGCGAAAGAGGTATTGAACGGTTAGTGGTGATCCTGATGAGGATCCACCCTGAAGGCAGTCCAGCTTTTCGGGGTAAGTGCTTGCTAATCTTCATTGGATAGGTGCAAGACTGGTTTACAGTCATGCTCTCTGTCAGTAGCCTACACTTTGTTCGGAACTGTAGACGTGAAACGTGCACACAATCGATGAGCCATTGCTGGAAAAGGTGCGAGAGCGTTTTGCGCTGGTCGATGAATGTCCACAGCAGGGCAAACGGATTTTTTTTGAAAATGCGGGTGGTGCGCTCACACTGAAGTCAGTACTGCAGACATCAACCCGCTATGCTGCCATTCCTGATAATCAGGGTCGGGACAACCGTGGCAGTCTTGAATTGATTGATGTCATCGATAAAGCCAAAGATGACATGCGTATTTTCATGAATGCACGGGGTGGGCAATTTTTCGTCGGGGAGAGTGGTACAGAGCTTCTGTTTCGTTTGGTCATGAATGCCTGCCTGGCTGCAGATAATGGCGGTACAGTACTGGGTTCCACTCTTGAACATCCGGCGACACGTTCTGCGTGTGATCGCTGGTCCAGAATCGGTGGGCATAATCATGTTCTGGTTGAACACGACGATGCCACCGGTACAGTCACGCCTGAGTCCTATGCATCACAGGTGACTGACAATACGGTTGTTGCGACGATATTGCATACCTCCCCTGTTACCGGAATGGGTGTTGATGTTGCACAGTGCGCGAAAGCCATACGAGCTGTTTCACCGGCTTGTATTATTGTTGTCGATGGCATTCAGCACGCAGCCCATGGCGGTATTGATCTGCAGTCATACAATGTAGATGGCTATGTAATCTCCCCGTATAAGGTGTTCTCTCGTCACGGATTTGGGGTAGCCTGGGTCTCAGATGCGCTGTCTGCCGTTCCGCACAATAATCTGCTGGGTGGCCCTGAGGATAATTGGGAGATGGGCACTCGCGATACTGGTGCGTATGCAACGTTGTCTGATCTTGTCAGCTATTTTGACTGGCTGGGTGGGCAAGTACTGCTTGGGCAGGTAGGGCAAAGCGTGAACAGGCGAGGTCGATTATGTGCTGCGGCCGATGCTGTCAAGCGTCACGAAAAAGCACTGACAGAGACACTACTTCACGGCGATGAAAACTTGCCGGGGCTGGCGAGCCAGGATAACGTGATTATTATTGGTGGTGCCGAAAATCCTGCACGGGAGGGTCTTGTATCTTTCGTTGTCACGAATGTGCCATCAGTGGATGTTGTCAGCAAGCTTAACGATGAAGGCATACGAACTCATGTGCGCAAGGCTGACCATTACTCTGGCAACATACTGAATCCTCTGGGCTTGGACAGCTGTATCAGGGTGTCCATGTGCCACTACAACACGGTGCAGGAAGTCGAGAAGCTACTGGTTGTCATGAACCACATGAATAGTTGATACGTGCGACATCAATCAGAAATAGTAGTAATGATGAAACAGCGTGTGGGCTATTGCCTGACGCAGGCGGTATTGACGACCGTCGGGCGAGTTCACTCAAAGTCATACTGTGCCTCTACGCTCACCGGAAAATTCAGTGATCGGGCGATAAAACAATACTGATGTATTTCCCTGTGGATGGCGTCTGCTGCGTCAGAGTGTGATCCTGTAGCCAACGTAATCACAGGCTTGAGGGTTACTTCTAAAAATCGCCCCGCGCCATTGGCAGAGACTTCACCTAGCCCTGACGGCTTGTCTTCATAGGCCAACACTACTATGCCTGCCGTACTGGCCAGATGCAGATACCAGAGCATGTGGCAGGCAGATACGGCATTAAGCAATAGATCCTCAGGATTGGGTAACAGAGGATCGCCACCGAGTAGCGGATCATTGGAACAATGGATAACCGGTTTGCCCGAGGTCGTTATGTCCCAGCTACGCTCATACGCTCGATAGCTACTGGTCCCCGTACCTGTATTGCCAGTCCAAGTGACTTGCGATATGTATTCGTGTTGCCTGAACATGTACCCAATCCTGTGTGGTCTGCCGCGATTCGCTACTCGACACTTGTCAAAACGCAGGCGAAAAAAAACCGCCCTCGATATTTTCAAGGGCGGCTCGTAAGATCAGACAGTTGTCTGGCAGGTTACGCTGCCATCAAATGCGTCTTGATCTTCTTCATGGCTGCTTTCTCGATCTGTCGAATTCGTTCGGCTGATACCCCGTACTCATCTGCCAGTTCGTGCAGCGTTGATTTTTCATCTTCTAACCAGCGCCTTTGCAGGATGGTACGACTACGATCGTCCAGGATTTCAAAACCAGCGGCAAGTCCCTCGTGAGAGTTATTGCGGCCGTCTTCTTTTTCAAGAACCATGGACGGATCGTCCTGCTCCTGAAATAATGACTCTGAAGGCGACAGACTCACGCGATCTTCGCTTGCACCTGGAGGCGCATCAAAGGCGCTATCGTGACCGTGCATGCGAGATTCCATCTCGACCACTACCTTGGCGTCTACGCCCAAGTCGGCCGCGACGGCTTCCACTTCATCCTGGCTGAACCAGTTTAGTTGCTTTTTGGCACTTCGCAGCTTGAAGAACAATTTGCGCTGTGACTTGGTTGTTGCAACCTTGACAATACGCCAGTTCCGGATCACATACTCGTGAATCTCTGCTCGAATCCAGTGGACGGCGAAGGAGATCAAACGCACACCCACATCAGGGTCGAAACGCTTCACCGCTTTCATCAGCCCAATGTTGCCTTCCTGAACCAGATCAGCCATGGGCAGGCCGTAGCCCTTATAGGTTCTCGCAATGTGTACCACAAATCGCAGCTGTGACATGACCAGCTGGCGAGCAGCGTCAAGGTCTTCATCTTCGCGCAAGCGGCGTGCAAGTGTTTGTTCCTGCTCTACGGAGAGAAGGTCTATGTTGGCAATTTTTGCCAGATAACTATTCAGGTCATCCGTGATGACAGGAATAGGCATGGTGTTCTTGTTGACAATCAGGGCGTTACTCATCTTTTTTCTCCAACTATTGTCGGTGTGTATCTATTTTAGCACTCACTACATGAGAGTGCTAATTAGCGGCAAAGTTCCAGCCAAATTTACTGTATTTACACCCACCTTCTTACCAGTTTGTAAATAAAACCCGTATGCGAAACAACAAGATACACGTTAACCCCCCGTTTTATCCACCTGTGTTAACTGTTGTGAAGGTCTATACAAACTACTGATCGCTCCCGCAAGGCCCAGAAACGTCGAAATCCCCAGAACTGCCAGAATTTGTAAGGCAGATGGCATGGAGAGCTGAAATGAGCTTTCGTACAGTGAGGAGAGCCTATCGGCAGGCTGTCTTATCGCATTGAATGCAACCATTGCGATAATGCAGGCCACCAGACCGCCCAGAAACCCGTACAACGCCCCGATGTACAGGATAGGCCGGTTCATGAACCACGCTGTGGCACCCAGTAGGCTGGCTACTTCCATCTCGTTTCGACGCCTCAGCAACTCAAGCCTGATGGTATTGCCAATGACCATAAGTGCGGTAAGGGTCAGAAATCCAGCCAGTAAACCGCCGATCAGCTGAATCAGCTCAACAATAGCCTGCAGTCGTTTGACCCATCGCAGGTCAAACTGCACCTTGGTTACGGTGTCCAGGCTACGCAGGCTGTCGGCGAGTACCTGCACTCGTGAAGACTCCAGCGTATTGCTGTCTGGAAAGACCATGATGGCACCAGGAAGCGGGTTTGTGCCCAGAATGTCCACCGCGGCACCGATTTCGCTGTTGTCCTTGAACAGGCCCAGCGCCTCGTCACGGGTAATATAGGTGGTGTCCCGTATTCCGGACTTGCCCAGCCATTCCTGAGCCAGAGCTGCGCCGTCCAGGTCACTGACATCCAGATTCAGGTAGGCCGTCAGGCTCTCTCCCTGCAAACTTTTTTCGCCCAGTTTCTGCAAGCTGCTTGAGGCGAACAGCAATATGACGGGAAGCGCCAGCGTAAGGCCCAGCACCAGTAGCGTCAGGAAGCTGGCTATCTTGTAGCGCTTGAACTGCCTGAGGCTATGCGACAACGCATAACCGCGTTTTCCATAGGCCCAGCTGGGTCCGGCTGCGTCGACATCGGATCGGACAGGTATAGGCTTTCGTTTACCGGTACTCATTCTGATATCTGGCCCTGATTGAGCATCAGTCGGGGGTAAGGAAACGTGCTGAGTAGCCCTTCATCGTGGGTAGCCAGCAGTACGGTGACACCCGACGCATTGAACTGCATCAGCAGTTGCATGATTTCAGCACTGATGCCGGCATCCAGGTTTCCGGTGGGCTCATCGGCCAGTAACAGCTTAGGCCTGGCCACCACTGCACGAGCAATACCCACGCGCTGTTGTTCACCACCCGACAGAGAGCGGGGATCATCAAATGCCTTGCCCGCCAGTCCCACTTTTTTTAACGCAGCCGAGACTCGAGTCGGGATGTTGGTGAATTTGTATCCGCCGATAATCAAAGGTAGTGCCACATTGTCGAACACGTTGCGATCATTCAACAAACGGTTGTCCTGAAAGACCACGCCCATTTGTTGCCTCAAAGCAGGCTCTTGTCTTGGACTCAGTTGAGTGTAGTCAATGTTGCCAACCTGAATGAACCCGCTGGTCGGACGCTCCAGTCTGGCGATCAGCCTGAGCAACGAACTCTTGCCAGCACCCGAGTGGCCGGTGAGGAAGGTAAATGAACCTGATTCGAGCATGAAGGAGACGTCCTGCAGCGCAAACTGTCCGGCTTTGTACTCCAGGCTGACCCGTTCAAACGAAATCACGACACAGACACCAGCGCATTGACGTAGCGTTCGGATTCAAACACTTCAAGGTCCTCGACTTGTTCGCCCACACCGATAAATCTTATGGGCAGGCCAAGGTGCTCGGCGATGGCGAAGATAACGCCGCCTTTGGCCGTTCCATCCAGCTTGGTAACCACCATGCCCGTCAGCTGCATGGCTTCGTGGAATTGCTGTGCCTGGTTCAGCGCATTCTGGCCTGTACCGCCATCGAGCACGATCAGTGTTTCGTGCGGCGCGCTGGGGTCTACTTTGCCAATGACCCGTTTGACCTTCTGCAGCTCTTCCATCAAATTATTTTGTGTATGCAGACGCCCGGCGGTGTCTGCTATCAGTACATCAATTCCACGGGCCTTTGCCGATTGCACCGCGTCGAATATCACTGACGCGGAGTCTGCTCCAGTGCCTTGTGACACAACGGGTACATCGTTTCGCTCCCCCCAGGCCTGTAGCTGCTCTACGGCTGCTGCCCGGAACGTGTCCCCTGCGGCCAGCATGACGCTCTTACCGCCATCCTGCAGTTGTTTGGCCAATTTGCCTATCGTGGTGGTCTTGCCGGAGCCGTTGACGCCCACGACCAGAATCACAAACGGTGCGTCGCTGTCGGGTATTTCCAGAGGTTGTTCCACCGGCACCAGCAGCTTTGTGAGCTCACGTTGAAGCGCTAGCCGCAGTGCACCTGAATCGCTGACTTCAGATCGTCCCACCTGACGATTCAGCGCTTTCATCACTTTAGCGGTTGCCTCGATACCCACATCTGCCATGATGAGCTGGTTTTCCAGTTCCTCCAGCAAGTCGGCATCCACAGGCTTGTTGCCGAGCATGAAGTCGAGCAAGTTGTCGCGAAAACGTGAGCGCGTGCGAGAAAGCTTGGCTTCCAGCGGTGCTGCCTGTTCAGGCTCCGCGTCGCGCTGCGTTTTCTGGCGTTTTAGAAAGCTGAAAATTCCCATCGATTAAATCGTGACTATCCAGTGATCTGAAGCTGATGAATCGAGCGACAGGTGATACGCCCGCCGGTATCATGACGTTATCGTCGCAGAAGCGCATCCTAACACCGTGTCACCTCCATCAAATGCTAGTAGAAAGACGCGCCAGAGCAAGTCTTCGGGCCAAGTCCGTATCATTGCGGGTCAATGGCGTGGGCGCAAGCTGGTTGTGCCGGATTTACCCGGCTTGCGTCCCACCGGCGATCGCGTCCGTGAAACAGTTTTTAATTGGCTGCAACCTTGTGTGGCGGGCAGCCAGTGCCTGGATTTGTACGCAGGCTCAGGCGCATTGGGATTTGAGGCTCTATCCCGATACGCAGCCTCGCTGACGCTTGTTGAGCCTTCTGTGGTTGCAGTTGGCCAGCTCAGGGCATCTGCACAGCTATTAGCGCCTGATGCGGTGGCTGATGCATTGTCTATCGAGACAATGACTGCTGAGCGTTTTCTGGCTGGCAACGATCAGCGTTTTGACGTAGTGTTCATAGATCCGCCATTTGATCTAGCCGTTCAGTGGCAGACGCTGGCAGCCCTGGTTCCGCAACATGTCCGCCCGGGTGCGAGAATTTACATAGAATCACCCTCGAGCCAGAGCACTCCTGATACCTGGCCCGCTGGTATCACCCTGTTGCGCGACAAACGATTCGCTGACGTGACTGCGCGCTTGTTCCAGTACAGTGGGGAACAGCATGCGAGTCGTTAGCAGCTCGCGGCTTTCGCTATCTTGCACTGCGAGAAAAATTGCCCCACACTCCACCCTCGATTACGCAGGGGTTCCTGATGCGCGTTACTGCCATATATCCTGGCACATTCGATCCAATGACCGTGGGTCATATCGACGTGGCCAGACGTGCCAGCAGTATGTTCGATGATGTCATCGTAGCAGTGGCTGCCAGCACAGCAAAAAGTCCGTTCTTTTCTCTTGAAGAGCGTGTGGATATGGCCACCGATATTGTGTCGGACCTGGACAACGTCACGGTTCAGTCGTTTGGCGGGTTGCTGGTCGAGTACGCGGCCGAGGCTGGAAGTAAGGTGATCGTCCGGGGCTTGAGAGCTATCTCCGATTTTGAATACGAGGTACAGATTGCAGGCGTCAACCGACACCTGTCGCCGGATATAGAAACCGTATTCATCGCTGCTGCTCAGGAATACACGTTTCTGTCGTCCAGCATCGTGCGAGAAATTGCGCGCCTGCAAGGCGACGTTAGTGAGTTCGTACACCCTATTGTTATCGAAGCCTTTGCACGCCGTCACCAGCGCGCGTTGCAAGAGGGTGGAAGCTGATGGCTTTGCTGATCACTGATGAGTGCATCAATTGCGATGTGTGTGAGCCTGAGTGTCCCAACGATGCAATCTATATGGGTGAGGAGATCTATGAGATTCATCCGCATCTGTGTACTGAGTGCGTAGGTCATCACGATGAATCACAGTGTGTGGTTGTCTGCCCGGTAGAGTGCATAATTCTGGATCCGGACAATACTGAAACTCAAGGTCAATTGAGACTCAAGTACGAGTCTCTGATGAAGCAGGCTCCGCAAACTTGACGTTAACTACATCGCTGTTCACGTTCGGTACTCTGATGGATACCGAACTGCTGGAGCTTGTCAGCGAACAAGCTGTTGATACGTTGCAACTCGAACCTGCTCGCGTTGTGGGTCACGCCCGGCGGTGGGTGATTGATGATCATTACCCCGTGTTGGTGCCCGCACAAGGCCATGACACTCAAGGCCTGATTATTCGTGGTCTTAGCGACGCCGCCCTGGACAGAATCGTGTTTTTCGAAGGTGAGGAATTCTCCCTCAAATCGCTGGATGTTCTGCTTGAGTCAGGTGAGCCTGAGCAGGTTGAGTACTTTGCCGACAATCATCGCAAAAGCATCAGCGAGAGCGAATGGACGTTAGAGGAGTGGCAACGAACAACCAAGCACGACACCATGCCTCGGGTACGTGTATACATGCAGTGCTATGGCAAGATGACAGCCGCTGAAGCGGATGCTTACTGGTAGTTCTAGCGTGTCTGCGCTGCCGGATTGCCCACCACGGTGACATTCGCTGGAACGTTGCGTGTAACGACGCTTCCTGCGCCGATCACAGCATTGTCGCCAATGGTAATGCCGGGTAGCACAATCGCGTGCCCACCAATCCAGACGTTTTTTCCGATAGTGATCGGTGCGCCGGATTCATAGCCGGCGTCGCGATCACTGGCCTCTCTGGGGTGATCTGCTGCATAGAGCTGAACACCCGGGCCGATCTGTGTAAACGTTGACAGAAAAGTCTGACTGCATGACAGCGAGTGAAAGAGACGGGTGATTTAACGTCGCCTATCAATAAGCACGCAGACTCGACTGATTAATTGATCAGGTATTTGAGCTTTAACGTCTGGATTCAGGGGATGTGTCACTGGAGTCAGAGTTGGTGACTTTTCAGGATTTGGCAATAGATACGGTTCAGGAGATTGCAACTGAGGCCGCCTGTAAAGGAATAGCGTTGCGGTTTATACCGTGTACAGAAGACCAGAATCCGCTGGTCAGAGCCGATCTGGGGCAGCTTGACCGAGTGCTGGTTAACCTGCTGTCTAACGCAATCCGTCATACACCGGTTGGCGGGTTGATCACGGTGCAAACCAAAATGGAAACAGATCAGACACTGGAGGTGATTGTTTCAGATTCCGGCTGTAGCTTTGCAGAACGCATAGACCAACGGCCACTGTCCACGATCGATTGTATATCCCATGCGAATGAGGGAGTCGCTAGTTCTGGCACTGGGCTTGGCTTAAGCATCGTGTCCAGAATTCTGATGCTCCATGGTAGTGAGGCTATGCTCGATAGCAAACCTGGGCACGGTAGTCAGATAACATTTCACCTGCCAATCGTTGAAGATTAGCGTCAGGCACCAATTGCGTGTCGAAGCTGCTGATAATGGCAATGGCTATTTAATGGCCAGACGAGCGTTGAACGATATGTTGCGCGACAGGCTCAGCGCAATGTACACGTCTATATTCACACCAGTGTTTGTAAAGTCGTAGTGAGAAATGTCATATTGTTCGATAGCGCATAGTTGTCCCTGGTGTTGACAATGCCTGAATAGAACACTGCTACAGACTTTTTGGGGTAAACAGCCTCTTGATGGACGAGATTTCTCCAGCACGCAGCACGACTGCATCCAGTGGCTCGATAACACAACTTGATGAATGAGCGGTTGCATGCAATAGCGTACGGGTATTGATGAGTATGCTCGTGTGTCTGGGCCAATAGACAATGTCTTGAGGCATCCGGGCATCGAATTCGACACTGTGCGGTAGTGCTGCCTCCTGATCGCCACTGTCTCTGGGAATGTCGCTGCCCTTTGCCCGGGCCAATGCCTATATAAGCCCCGAGCAATCCACGCCTTCAGATGCGCAACAACCCCAAAGATAAGGTGCATCAGAAAAACGCGATAAAGCCAATTCAGCTGGGTTCAATCTCGCCGCTTGACCGACCTGTAGCAGGTACTGTAATCACACAAAGCCACCCGAATGCAAACGAAGAAACAGCGACGGTGAATTATTCTGCGATGTCGTTTTCGACGGGAAAAGCAGTCGTCTAAGGACCGGGCTTTCAATCGATGCTTCACTGAAAACCAGCGTACTCTTCAACACTACCCGGTGAGTACACTCTGCGGTGTTGGCGTCGATGGCTTGTAGACGCTTCTTCTGGATATATCCGGCGTAGTTGTCTCTCAGGGCGACAACATAAATCTACACATCTTGTTTATCATCGGGGTGAGAAGCTTATCCCGTTAACGCATGGGCTATTGGTGTATTCTCAATATTGAAGAGTGAGTGGAGCAGTCGTTCACCAAGTAAGTACTCGTTACTGCATTCGGCATTGTTGTTGGGTGCCAAACGTATTGGCGAGGTAGAAATGGCTAGTTAGTGCTCTTGTTCCGTCCCTCCAGTCATTGACAGATAATAGATCGACCTATGAATAACGTATGCCCGTATCACTGCTCTTTGAAAAGATGTCGGATATCAGTGCGATGGTTCTTCGTACTGTTAGCAGCGCTAGTGATCTCAGGATGTGAATCAGAGTCGGCATTGGGGTCGGCATCGGCTTATCCTTCCAGATATTCGCCAACAGTGTCATTGTTTGAACCGCAACTCTGCGCGGCCAGTGCGTCCCGGCCCGCGCCAGTGAGCGGTGAAGTTTTTACGCGCGCCGCGGCCCCACAGGCGTCAAAGCCACGCGTGGGTGTTTCTATAAATGAGGCCGCCTATGGATTATGTCTCATGCGGCTGACAGACGGTAAAGCTCAGCCGCCGTCAGGCTATGTACGCTCGGACTATTCACGGCGGCAAGCATTCAACGCCGATGGCTCAAGTATGCTTGTCGTTGCAGAAAATGGCACCTGGCATCTTTATGACCCGCGTGTGCCCGCTTACACCCGTCAGTTGTCAGGTTTTTTAGGTGCAGTAGAGCCACACTGGGATATCGAATACCCGAACCTGATCAGTTATCTGCCAGACACCGGCCGCAGTCTGACAGTTAATGAGCTGAACCTTCAGACAGAGCAAGGTAAGACGTTAGGTGATCTGGGTGAGAGGTTGCGCTCTGTATGGCCAACTGTTGTGCGTATGAGTACAGGCGCGGAAGGCTCTCCATCAGCGGATGGTCGCTATTGGGCATTCCAGATCAATGATGCCAATTTGCAAGGTCTTGCGATAGTTGTCTGGGATAAACAAACCGATACGATCATCTCAAGTCTTGACGTAGACGAGGCGCCCGATCACTTGAGTATGAGTCCCAGTGGTCGTTACGTTGTGGTGTCTTGGGATGACAGAACAGTTGCCTACTCTAATCAATTTCTTGAACCTCGTCTTTTGCTTGACAGTAGCGAGCACTCGGACCTTGCCATTGGCTCCGATGGCGATGACTATTATGTGTCTATCGACTACGCCTCGGATGGTGGTGACCTTTTTATGGTCAATCTGGACACCGGTGTGCGGACTGTACTGATGTCGAGTTATATCTCTCGCAAGGCCACCACCGTGCATGTTTCAGGTAAGGCGTTCGATAAACCCGGTTGGGTTGTTGTCTCAACCTATGACAGAAATGAAGGCGATCCGGAATGGTTTTATCAGCGCATCTGGTTGATGGAAATGAAGGCAAACCCCAAGGCGTACCCTCTGGCATTTCATCAATCCCGGATGGTACCATCCAGTGGTGAAGATAATTACTGGGCTGAGCCACAGGCTAGCATCAATCGGGCGGGCAACAGGGTCGTTTTCAATTCCAATTGGAACAACAGCGATGTTCGTGACGTGGATGTATATTCCGTTGTGATACCGCCCATTGATACTATGGTCGCAGATCAGTATTAGCTGATCGGTAATAGCTGATCGGTAATAACGGATTGTTACAGTACACTGGTCGCAACAGTAGCATGCCGATTGATCATATACAGCGCTTCCTGGGGCGCCCGGCTAGGGGCGCCCGGCCAGGGGCGCCCGGCTAGGGGCGCCCGGCCAGGGGCGCTCGGCCAAGGCAATGGCTGCGCGTTGGAGACTGATCAAGGTGCCAGATGTGTAATTGAGTGGGCTTGTTGGGTCGCAGCCGGTGCGTCAGACAGTAGGTGAGGTAGGTGAGCGGGAAATGGGTAGCCGTCTCACTATTAACCCTGGTGATGCATAAATTTTCGGCCTAGGCGGCCCACCCAGAACGCTTCGCTGCTTCCATAGCAGCATCTAAGAACCGGAGGCGGCCCCCGCTGTACTCATTTTTCCTTGGATCTCACTTAGACGGGCATACCGTGAGAGCGAGCAACTTCGCTCCTGCGCCCCTGAGCAATCGCCCTTCGGAGTTCACGGGGACGCCCAGTCCTTACCTGCGAACAGCGCCTTACTGAGCCACTTTGGGTGAGCTCTGTCTGGACGTTTAGCAGGTCACACTAGACTAGCTCATCCGGAATGATGAATAGATTAGTGTCTAGTTGTGGGACTTCGATTTTCCAGTCCCAGCGCGAGTTGCAAATGTCACCGTCTCTACATCTAGTGTTTACTGCAAACAACGCCATGCTGGCAAGATGAGGTGGTAGTGCGATTGCTGCTATCGTAATACTATGCCGACACCAGCCTGTCAAAATAAATTACTCAGGTGGCGGGCACATGGTTCCTATTTTCAGTCTTTCTCTACGATCTCGAGCGGAGAAATAGCATTCGTTTTTTTCTCGAGATTTACCGCCAACCCCAGCTTGGGCAGGTTTACAGTCCGGCACTCGCTGGAGTAGCCATTTGTGTATTTCATCTCTATGGTAGCTCCACGGGTGTGCTCTATCGTACGGGCTTTTTTCTAGGCGTGTAGCTGCATATTTTATTTCGCTGGGGTGAAGCTCATGGTGTTTTGGCAACTCTGGGGTCATGGGGTAGACCTTGTATCCAATTGCGCTGGTAAATGCTGTATCTTGGTATTCATATTTTCCCAAGACTTCTGGAACAAAATTTATCGAAGGGTCTGCGCCATTTTTCAGCAGATATTCAAATGCTTCAAAATTCTGAAAAAGTACAGAGCAGACCAAAGGTGATCTCTGCACCACGTGAGCGTCTTTCCAGAATGCATTTGGATCAGCCCCGAACTCGACCAACAGCTCGAGCTTGTCAGATTTTCGATCGTCTATTGCCGTGCAGACTACATTTTCTGTCATATTTTCACCAATTATAGCTTCTGGATTGGCGCCGGCTACGAGATACTTGCGTGTATTTGCCAAGTCGTTTCTGGCCAGATCATTGATCAGGCGTCGATCCAGGCTCTCGGGAATTGTTGTGACTTATTCGCACGCACTCGTAAACGCGAGTGTGGAAAAAAATAACAATGTCAATTCGATATTCACGATCTTTGGTTCGCAACGTTCAGTATGTCTGACGGTCGAGCAAAATCCTGTGGGTTATAGGTCAGCCGTTAAAACTCTGATTTCAAATGGCCTGTATGTGCTCAGTGACAGATTGTGCCTTTCTTGAGGCCTTCTTCATCGTCACGAAATGAAAACAAGCACTCCTGCTTATATCCCTCTGGGATTGGAGCGGCAGGCCTGGGATTGAAATCGTCTACACGTGCGCGAGTCCACTCGATCAATGCATTACGCGCGCCGTTCCAAGGGTGAGAGGCATCAGCTGGACTGTTTTCCATCGAATCGACTAAGACTTCAATCTCATTTGGGTGTGGCTCGTGGTAACTCAGAATCTTCAGCGCCATGGGGTATTTTTTGCCGACGAGAGCTCTGGTAAAAGCGGTATATAAATTCAGGCTTTTTTCGTCACCGGCATCAGGGTAAAAATCTATAGAAGGATCAGCGCCATTCTCCAGAAGATAGTCGAATGCCTCAAAGTTGAGTAATTGTATAGCGCAAGCTAAAGGAGTGGGGCGTGTACTGTGCGCGTCTGGCCAATAGGCATTAGGGGACGCACCGAACTCTACAAGTAATTTGAGAAAGTCGGCACTTCTGTCGTTAATAGCTGCGCATACCGCAGTCTGATCGTAGTCTTTGCCTATTGCTGCTTCGGGATTGGCTCCTTTTTCCAGAAGCCGGCGTGCTGTTTTCATATCCTTCCGGTTGATGCTCTCAATAAGTTGACGATCTAAACGGTCATTTGATTTTAAATCTGCATGAATCGGTGTGGGGAGTATTGTAGTGATGAGAAGCACGAGAAGTGTTTTAAGTAAGTTAGGTGTGTTCACTGTTTAGTTCCTTGCGTTGTTATGGACAATTGTATTTTATGACGGATTCCAATACATGAATGACAGCACTCATTGAGTGCCAAACAACCGGAAAGAACCCATCAATAAATTTAGCTGAATTTTGGTGAGTGGCATTCATCCAGGTTACGTCAGGATTGGTGATTTTAGTTGTTTTACCTGGTACTGGCTGAATTTTTAGTGTCACACCCGCTTGTGAAGGATCTTGAATTCGGGTGAGGGGGTCAGATTTTGTGTGGATGTGGTTGATGTGTTGGTCAGGGGCGTTGTACTTATCAGTCAGGTTGTAAAGATCAGCAGTTTTGGATTGCACTGCCGCTGCATTAAACACGGTTGCTTGTCCTGCTGTCTCGAATGCAGCAACTGTTGCCAGGCCCCCTCCGAGCGAGTGACCTGAAAACTCCAGCTCTGAACCTTTTGTGAGATGTCTTACATCTCTTGCTAACTGAATGGCCAAGCCGTATTGCCTCGATTTTTTACCTTTGCTTTGTTGCTTGTTCGCCGTCCAGTCATCTCCAACGTTGTCAGTGCCTCGGAACACGAGTATATATTTGTTCGCCCGAGGGTCTCGATAAAGTTGAGCGTTGAATCCCTTGTCGTCGTATCTATCTGCCTGTAGATATACGACGCTATCCTTTGGAGGAACCAACTCAAACTTCGGCTCACAACTGACCTTACCGTAAGCGCACTTTGATAACTCGGCCATCTCGAGGTCTTTTTTCAAATCAGCACAGCTTTTGTTAGCAGGCAACCCGCAGTAGCGGCGGTCTGAGCTGTACCACGGGATTTTCTTCGATCGGCTGCGCAAGGTTGATTGTGTTGCTGTTTGTTGCGGTTCTGCTCGAGCGTAAGCTTCGAGTTCATGCACGACTTCTGCGTAGACAAGGGCGTCTGCACCGCAGGGCTCGTTGCCGGTTGCAAGTGCCAAC
>Ga0209185_1000134_pt1 | contig 113319 bp, 110 predicted proteins | sample SidtaG_2_FD_187425 | JGI IMG/M metagenome (GOLD analysis project Ga0209185, IMG submission 187425) | Marine algal microbial communities from Sidmouth, United Kingdom - Sidmouth_Asex2 metaG (SPAdes) (version 2) | ecosystem: Host-associated > Algae > Red algae > Unclassified | place: Sidmouth... | reverse complement strand
AAAAATTACAATAGTAAAAAAGCAGCAGAGAATAATCCCCACTGCTCACTGGCTGATATAAAAAATATCGCCTTAAGTTTGTAAAACTAGTAAAACAATTTGGATAGGAACACAGAAACTCATAGCCACGTACGTTAGCAGCAACTTAAGCAAAACTTATAAATAGCACAGAATGACTGAAAATGAAGAATTTATTTGTGAATCTATTTTCAACCAAATCCGAATGGGTTTCCTTTCAATTTCAGAAATTAAGGAAAATATAATTGAAGAAATTGAGGATAATGGATTTGATAAAGAAATGTCTGAAAAATGGGCTTTAGAAATTATTGATAAAGAATATCAGAAAGTAATATCTGAAAGTGAAAACTGGGAAAGTCCAACAGATACTGAAAAATTAATAGAAGCTTTTGATGAATTATGTAGGAATAATATTATTGCACTACACAATGCTGGTTATACAACTAGCGATGGAGAATATGAAGTGGTAGAAGTAGAAAGAAATTTACGTGAAAATCAAATAACTTCCGAAGGTTATTGTTTTTATCACGAGCAAGACCTTTCGAGAGCAGTTAGTCTTGAAAACCCAAGTTTATACATTGCATTCCAAAAAGTTGATAATTCAGATAATGAAGTAACATTAGGTGTTGGAAGAAAAGTTGTAAAAGTATTGACTAAAAAAGGATTTGAAATAGAATGGAACGAAGACGTTAATTCAAAGATTTTAATCCCCAATTTTAAATGGCAATATATCTATGATGAGAATAAAAGAGATTTACTGAATTATGAACAAACTATTGAATTAATGTCGCAGAAAAAGCAGCAGCCAACAACGTATGAAAATAATGGCGAAAATATTACTAAAACAAAAGATCGTAATAACAATAACATTTGGTCTAAACTAAAAAACTTGTGGTCATAAAATCGCCACTATTCTTATACAAGACCGTTGTGCTTAATTAAAAAAATGAAGTATATTTTGACAATAGCGATTCTTATTCTGAATGGATTAACCCTCCTAGCGCAAAAACAATCGACATACACAGAAATTGACACTATCGAAAGTTACGCCAGTAAAACCCTAGTGGAATACAGAATCTATTTAGATTCAAACCTTACACAAAAAGCAACCGCGTTTTTCTATCCGACCGTAATAAAAATCCCAAGATTTCGATTTCTACAAAAAGTCTTACAGACTAAAATTCAAGCTGATAGTATTGTATATCATGGCGAAAGAATTGAATATAAGGAAAATGGATTTTATCATCCCGAAACATACGAGAATGGTGCGATATTGAACTCGCTTTTTTATGACTCGTCGGGACAAGAAATTAGTGAATCCGAGTACAAAGGAAACAAGATAACAATTGGACCTTGCAGAAATGAAATAGGACACTACTTCTTACATAGAAATAAGAAAAAAAACTGAGCACAACATCAGATGATATCCAATGCTAAAAACATACACACATTAAAGGTGGCAAGCTAAACCGAAACTCCTCTACCCATAAAACGCTCCCGCCAATAGCGGGACGTTTTCTGAAAATAATTAAAACACAAATCGTAGATTTGTCCGAAGCTTCGGACTCACAGCACTAGAACCCAAGCACTCTGCTTCGTATCTTAGCACTGGTCATAGCTTAAACCGTGAGTGGCAACTAAAAAAAACTAAAAGTTGATTAAGAAATATCCAACAATCAAATTATTTGAAATTCTTTCATTAGGCTTCAAAAGATATTTCTTTAAAATTGAAAATGACATTCTTACAATTATTCAGTTTGCTTCTATCCATAAAGATATAAATAACATTGAAAACAAATCCAATGAAGTGATTAACGTAAGAAGGAGTTCTTACTAGTTATGTTTATACAATAACTGAAACTGGAAAATACCAAAAGAAAATTTAGGATTTGATTTCATTAAATAATGCTAACTTTATACCATGCAAATCGAAAGAACAAATAAGGAAATACTAATTCGATTATCCTCAGGTACTGACTTGATTGGACTTCAGCGCATTTTAGATTATTTAAAGTTTAGAGAAATTGCTTCCAAAAGCAAAGCCACGCCAAGTCAAATAGACGACTTAGCTGCTGAAACTAAAGAATCTTGGTGGAGTAAAAACAAAAGCCGTTTCTTGAAATAATGAAACTGGTTGTTGATACAAACATAATTTTTAGTGCACTTTTAAGTCCGAATGGTACGCTAAGCGACCTTATACTTAACTCTGATAATCTCAATTTCTACTCGCCAACTTACGTGCTGGAAGAGTTAGAAAAGCACAAAGAAAAACTACTGAAGCTTTCAGGCTATTCCGCAAAAGATTTAGAATTTTTAATGCGTATAGTTTTTAAGAAAATTGATTTGATTGATATTGAATCTGTCAAAGAATCTACATGGGCAAAGTCAATGGAACTTGTAAAAGACGTTGATGAATTTGACGCTCCTTTTATAGCTTTAGCACTCGAATTAGATTCACCACTTTGGACAGGCGACAAGAAACTAATAAATGGATTAAGCCCGAAAGGAATTGATTGGATTTTGACGACTGATATTATTAGTGAAATAAGAAATGAGTAAAGGAAAACGCTCGCTAACAAAGAGCCTATACGCCATGCTAAAAATATCTCAAACCGAAAACCTCTGCTCTTAAAACTGAAGCACTCTGCTTCGTACCTTAGCACTGGGCATAGCTTAAACCAGTTGTGTGCACATTAAAAATAACAATGAATAAAACTTTTATTCTATTTATTTTCTTAGTATTTACCTTGCCATTATTTGGACAGACTGATTCATCTAAAATTGCTTTTATAGCGTATTGGTCAAAAGGTGATAGTTACGACTTCAAAGTAACTAAAGTAAAGAAACGATGGACTAATGATAAACTGACAAAAAACGATTCAACACAATACATTACGAATTTTAAAGTGATTGACTCGACAGAAAAATCTTACACTTTACAATGGTCATTTAAAAATTTTCTGACGAATAGCCACAGAGAAAATTTAAACAAACTCTTTGATAACAAACAAGCTGTAAATGATATTGTAAAAAATTACGGTGTTACTAAAGTTATCTACAAAACAGATGAGTATGGTTCGTTCTTGGAAATAATTAATTGGGAGGAAATCAGCATCCTAATGGGTAATATGCTTAAAGAATTAGAAGAAAGTATTAAGATTCGTAAACCAGAAAAAGCAAATGATGTTGAACAAGCTATGGCACCTTTTGTAAAAATTTATAGCTCTAAAGAGGGTATTGAGCAGTTGGTTTTTTACGAATTACAATATTTTCATTTCCCTTTCGGTAGTGAATATGATACGAATAAGCCTTTAGAGTATGAACAAGAATTGCCAAGTATGGTTGGAGGAGAACCTATTAAAGCAGATGCAAAACTTTCAATCGTTGAGACAAATTTGGAGAACTTATACTGCGTTCTCAAAGAAGAGGCAATAATTAATCCAACTGAAACTAAAAGACAGGTCACTTTGTTATTTAAAAAAATGGGAATCGATGAAAAAAAAGCCGAAGAAATTATGAAAACTGCCTTGTTGAAAATCTCTGACCTTAATTACTATCAATATTATTTTAACCCCGGTATTCCTCTTAGAATATATGGGAATCGAAAGACTCTTTTGGATATAGATAAAACCAAAGTTAAGAATATTGATGAATTGATAATAGAACTAATTAATGACAAATAGAAAACGTTCTACTACATAGGAGTAATTCGGCAATCACACAAAACAAAACCTCATTAATACTAAATCGCCAAAACTCCCTTTGGTCCGAAGCTTTGGCCTTAGGAAAAAATAAAGCAAAAGAGTATCTTTGGCTAACAACATAAAAGCTACGAGTAAGCACTTCGTAAGTCCACACTACTTATAGCCAATTCCGTCTCAATTCAATCTCAAAAATATATTTCCCGATTAATAAAATGAATCAGACAATCTTTGAATAATTTTGACTCTTAATTTGAAATAAAGATTGCCTCAAACCATAAACCATAGCGCTAAGCGATATATGATAACCGCTTTAAACGGAGATCGAACCTTTCGATCTTTTTTACTGGGTCATAATTTATCAATTGGTTCTGTGTTCACGCTCAATTTTAGCCCAAAGTATTCTAAACTAGTGAGCCTTACAGTGCGACAAAAAATTCTGTCGTTACGAATTCAAGATTTTGAAAAAATAGAATGCGAACCAATAGCCTAGATACAGTATTACTGGTTGGTAAACCCAATGCAGGTAAAACGAGTTTGTTCAATCAGTTAACTGGCTTGAACCAAAAAGTGGGCAATTATGCAGGGGTAACTATAGAAGTTTTAAAAGGGAAACTAGGCCAAAAACAAATCACAGATTTACCCGGTTTGCAATCTTTATTGACCACCTCACCGGAAGAACTTATTTCTCAGCGAGAAATCCTGAAAGCAGCCGAGCAGCAACAGCCCATTTTATTTGTAGCCAATGGGATGCAACTATTTGATAGTTTGATTCTTTTTTCGCAATTAGCCGACCTTCAATTACCCATGATATTGGCCATTAATTTTGCGGACGAAGCAAAGAAAAATGATGTCAATATTAATCAAGGCAGTCTGGAAAAAAGCTTGGGGTGCCCTGTGTTTCTCTTAAACTCTCGGAAAGGTGATGGCGTAGCTCCTGTAAAAGAGGCTATAAAAAATAACGCCTATAAAGTACCCAACTCATTTTGCAGAAGCCAATACGACATTCTACTAAACGAGACAATTGAAAATAATTATATAGAAATACTCACCTCTTCTACCAATGAAAAAAGCTGGGATGATGATTATGCCATGCGGCAAAAAACAATTTTACCCATTGTAAATAAAAACATCCAAAGTACGCATCCCGAAAAGTATTTACTCAACACTCATAAATGGGATTCGGTATTGCTCCATCCTATATATGGTTTACTCATTTTTTTGGTTACGTTGTATGTAGTGTTTCAATCGGTTTTCTTTTTCTCAAGTTTTCCTATGGACTGGATAGAAAGTGGGTTTGCTTGGCTCTCTCAATTCGCTACGGAAACTATCAAACTTCCTTGGCTGCAAACCTTAGTCGCCGACGCTATTCTCCCTGGCATTTCTGGAGTAATTATTTTCATACCTCAAATAGCCATCCTCTTTTTCTTGATTGGCATTTTGGAGCAAATCGGTTATCTCTCGCGCATTTCATTTATCTCCGATGCCTTTCTAAGGCGTTTTGGATTAAGTGGCCATAGTGTTATTCCGCTGGTATCCAGTTGGGCTTGTGCTATACCGGCTATCATGAGTACACGCATTATTGAAAACCCGCGTGAGCGACTCACCGCCATTCTTACCCTACCCCTTATGACTTGTAGTGCTAGGCTCCCCGTGTACGTCATTCTCATAGCCGTTTTATTTCCTAATTCTTCTGACTCATTTTTTGGCGTGCAAGGCCTGTTTCTGTTAGCCTTATATCTTTTAGGTGTACTGGCTACATTGGTTTTGGCTTGGCTCATTAATAAATATAATAAAGTGCCCAATGTATCACACTGGGTTTTAGAACTCCCTGTTTTTAGAAAGCCAAATTGGAATAGTATTTTTCTCAACGTTTTTAATAAAACTAAAACGTTTGTAGTACAAGCGGGTAAAATAATTTTTATAGTAGCGATTGCACTTTGGGCCTTAGCCAATTGGAGTCCTAAAAGCAAAGAATTTTTGACCCAACAATATATCGAACATCCAAATCAGACTAAAGAATCCATTGATCTCGAATATTCGTACTTGGGCTACACGGGTAAAATAATAGAGCCTGTCATTCAACCGATAGGCTACGACTGGAAAATTGGGATTGCCTTGGTAAGTTCTTTCGCGGCTCGTGAAGTTTTTGTAGGTACGCTGTCAAGTATTTACAGTATAGAAAATAATGATGAAGCTACCATTGTAGAAAAGTTGCGAAACGAACAAGACAAAAATGGCGAAAAGCGATATGGCTGGGGGACATCACTTTCCTTACTTCTCTTTTATGTTTTTGCGATGCAATGCATGAGTACCTTAGCTATTGTAAAAAAAGAAACAGGTGAATGGAAGTACGTGGCCTTTCAGTTTTTGTATATGCTAGTGCTGGCATACGGATCTGCTTTCCTAGCGTATCGCTTGTTTGCATAAAAAAAGCGGAAACAAACTGTTCCCGCTGTGAATACTTTTTTTATGACCTATTTAGCCGCGTCTATCGCTAGTGTCATTTTCACTTCGTCATAGATCCATTTATCTTTCAACGATTCGTCGTTACCATACACCATGCCCCAATCTTTACGATTGATTACAAATTCAGCTCTAGCTCCGATTTTCCCATCTCCCATTTCTAGATTCGCTGGAAAAGAAATTGAATTCGCTTTTCCGTTCATGTCTAAATTTCCAGTAATCGTGTGGGTATTTTTTTCATCCCCTTCTAAAGCTTCTACGCCCGTAATCTCAAATTTTACATTTGGATGGTCTGATGCGTGGAAAAAATCTTCGCCCATTAAGTGACCTTTTAATTTTTCTTTTTCTTCCGCTGGTAAATCTTTAGTTGTAATTTCCATATCGGGTAAAGCTACGGTCACGCTCCCGCCAGTAAGAGCATCTTCCTTTACATACAAAGCTCCTTCGCTTATGCTAAAACTTCCATTTTGAGTATGAGAAGGTGTAGCTCCTTCAAACGAAATAGTACTACCGTCTGTGATAGTATAGGCCTCACCGTCTGGAGTGGCTGTACTAAGCGTTTCTTCTTCTGACACTTCGGCGCTTTCGCCCTTTGGTGCAGTATTACAGGCTGAGAACAACAAGCCCGCCGCTAAAATTGATACATATATTTTTTTCATAACTTTAAATAATTGTGTGCAAAGTAACGAAAGCTTAGAGTAAGAAAAAAGTTAATATTACTATGAAATTTATGATAAAATACCATCCCCAATCATGTTCAAAATGTGTATAGATTCTATTTCTGTTGGTTATTTAGCACTTATCTTTGTTGCTTCTAATTTTTAAGAAATTATGCAAGAATTCGGAACAAAAAACCCTAATGCGTCATTGAACGATTTAGGTATTCAAGCTTCTACCCTACATTGGAATTTATCTACCCAAGAATTGTCTGACAAGGCAGTTGAGCTAGGACAAGGCTCTATAACAAGCCAAGGCGCTTTAGCAGTCAATACAGGTAAGTTTACCGGACGATCACCAAAAGATAAATTCACTGTGAAAGATGAAATTACAGCGGATACAGTTGATTGGGGTGATATAAATTACCCTATTTCTCCTGATCATTTTGATAAAATATATGAAGACATCACAGCTTTCTTAAATGACAAAGAATTGTATGTACGCGATGCGTATGCTTGTGCTGATCCTGCACACCGATTGAACATTCGAGTCATTAACGAAACGCCATGGGCCAATTTATTTTGCAACGACTTGTTTTTACGTCCTACCGAAGAAGAAATTAAAACCCAAGAGCCTGAATGGATTATTATTCAAGCTCCTAGTTTTGAAGCAAACCCTTCTTTGCATGGTACGCGGCAAGGGAATTTTACAGTAGTAAATTTTACTAAAAAAATGATTTTGATCGGTGGTACTGCTTATACTGGTGAAATGAAAAAAGGTATTTTTGGAGTATTAAACTTCATTTTACCTCACGACAAAAAAGTGTTGAGTATGCACTGTTCTTCTAATGAAGGTGAAGCAGGAGATGTTTCTTTGTTCTTTGGGTTGAGCGGAACGGGAAAAACAACTTTAAGCGCGGACGCTAAAAGAAAATTAATTGGTGACGATGAGCATGGTTGGGATCAAGGCTCTGTATTTAACTTTGAAGGTGGTTGTTACGCCAAATGTATTGATCTGACAGAAGAAAAAGAACCACAAATTTATAATGCAATTAAGCACGGCGCTTTAGTTGAAAATACAAAATTCAAAGAAGGAACGAACGAGGTAGACTTTACGGATATTACTATCACGCAAAATACGCGTGTAGCTTATCCAATAGACCATATTTTCAATGCGAAAGAACCTAGTGTAGGTGGCGAGCCGCAAAATATTTTCTTTTTAACTTGTGATGCTTATGGAGTGCTACCTCCTGTTTCTAAATTATCTGTAGGCCAAGCAATGTATCACTTTATTAGTGGTTATACGGCTAAGGTAGCTGGAACTGAAGTGGGTGTGAATGAACCACAGGCTACGTTTTCTGCTTGTTTCGGAAAGGCATTTTTACCCTTACACCCAACGAAATACGCAGACTTATTAGGTAAAAAACTAGAAGCAAACCCCAATATAAATGTTTGGCTGATTAATACCGGCTGGAGCGGCGGTGGATATGGTGTGGGAGAGCGTATGAAATTAAAATACACACGCGCTATGATTACGGCAGCAATGAACGGCAGCTTGAATAATATCTCGTATGAAACGCATCCAATATTTGGTGTGGACATGCCAACTACTTGCCCAGATGTACCGGATGAATTACTGATTCCTTCGAATACGTGGGAAGATAAAAAAGGGTACAACGCAGCTGCTAATAAATTGGCAGGATTATTTAATTCAAACTTCGAACAATATAAGAGCGAAGCAAGTGATGAAATAAAAAATGCAGCACCTACCATTTTACAAAACGCATAACCTTTACTACTAAAAGCTGAACGAATACATTTATGTATAAAATACACTATACTTTCGAAGAGAAAGGACTAGAACCCATCACAATAGAAAATGCTGAATCAGGTTTTAGTGTTCTAGAAATTGCACTTAAAAATAAAATAGAGATTAGTCATAATTGTGGTGGTGTTTGTGCATGCAGCACGTGCCACGTTTATATTGAACAAGGCGATGACCAAATTGAAGAGTTAAGTGACAAGGAAGAAGACTTTATTGATAGAGCCAGAAACCCTAAGCTAAGTTCACGCTTAAGCTGCCAATGTGTATTGGAAGAAGGTGAAGGAGAAATTAAGGTTCACGTACCCGATCAAAGCGTTATTTTAGGAGAATAAAAATTAATATTATGGATTTTGAACCACCGATACACTGGAAAGACTACGAAGATATTGCCATCAAACTATATGAAAAATTTGGCGATGAGATGAATGAAGGCAAAATTTACCGTATCCGATTTACGGCACTGCGAGACTGGGTTTTAAGCCTTGACGGTTTTGAAGGTAAACGGGAAGAATGCAACGAAGGTCATTTAGAGATGATTCAAAGCAGCTGGGTATACGAATGGCGAGACAATCAATAGAAAATGCAAAAGTGAGTTTAGTAACTCACTTTTTTTTGCATAAAAATGTATATAATATAGCTTATTTTTTTAATATGAAGTATATTCACGCTAAGACCTAAATAAAATTTTATGACGCCCAGTGTATTGATTATAGACGATGAAAAGAGTATACGAACCGCCCTCCGTGAGATTTTAGAAATGGAGAAACTCAAGGTTGAAGAAGCCCAAGATGGCAAAGAAGGTTTGAATTTACTCATGGCCAAAAAATATGATTGCGCACTCTGCGATATTAAAATGCCAAGACTGAGCGGTATGGATGTGCTAACCAAAGCCAAGGCAGAAGGTATTGACACTCCAATCATCATGATTTCTGGCCATGGTACTACTGATGATGCCGTAGACGCTGTTCGCTTAGGAGCTTTTGATTATATTTCAAAACCACCAGATTTAAACCGTTTACTCATTACCGTTCGGAACGCCATCAATCATGACAACCTAGTTAAAGATAACAAACAGCTTAAAAGAAAAATTAATGGTGTTCAGGAAATTGTAGGTGATAGTCCTGAAATAGTGAAAGTAAAGGAAACAATTGACAAAGTAGCTCCGACCGATGCGCGTGTACTCATTTTAGGAGACAACGGTACCGGAAAGGAACTTATCGCTCGCTGGCTACATGAAAAAAGTAACCGTGCCAATGGCCCGCTTATCGAAGTGAATTGTGCAGCTATTCCTTCTGAACTTATTGAGAGTGAATTATTTGGTCACGAAAAAGGATCTTTTACTGGAGCGGTTCGCCAAAGTATAGGCAAATTTGAACAAGCCAATGGCGGAACCTTATTTCTTGATGAAATAGGTGATATGAGTCCTGACGCGCAAGCTAAAGTACTCCGAGCTTTACAAGAAGGGCGCATTAATAGAATCGGTGGAGACAAAGAAATTAATGTAGATGTTCGGGTTGTAGCGGCAACAAACAAAAATTTGCAAGAAGAAATTGATAAAGAAAACTTTAGAAAAGATCTTTATTTCAGACTTGGAGTCATTGTGATAGAAGTCCCTGCATTAAATAATCGCAAATCAGATATTCCTCTGCTTGTGGAACATTTTTTGGACTCCATTTGTGCTGACCAAGGAAAAAAAAGAATAAAAATTACCCCTGATGCTTTAGAACTTCTTTCATCTAAAGATTGGCAAGGAAATATTAGAGAGCTCAATAACATTGTACAGCGACTAGTAATTTTTGCGGACAAAGAGATAGATAAAGAAACGGTTCAAAACCATGTTTAGACAAACTAAGTAGTATGAAAGATTTCTCCTTAGATAAAGCTATCAACCAGATGCTTGGTGAAAGTCGGTGGGGACAGCGCTACATGGCTATTAGCATTGAGAACGATTGGGAAGCTATTATGGGAAGTACTATAGCTAAATACACTAAGCTAAGCTTACAGCAAAAAAAGCTAATCGTATCTACCGATGTAGCTCCTTTGAAAAATGAACTTTCATTAAATAAAAAAGGCATTATCGAAAAGATAAATGCCTTTTACAAAAAAGAAATAGTCACCGAAGTGGTGATTAATTAATTCATCTTATCAATAATTCCTAAAAAGGAATCTGCTTGTAAAGCAGCCCCACCGATTAGCCCTCCATCAACATTTTCTTTCGCAAATAATTCTTCTGCATTATCTGGCTTTACACTACCACCATACAGTATAGAAATATTTTCAGCGGCGTCACTCCCCCATTTTTCTTCAATCAGTATTCTAATATAGGCATGCATATCTTCTGCCTGATCTGCTGTTGCCGTTCTGCCTGTGCCAATAGCCCAAATAGGCTCATAGGCTATCACTAGGTTTGATGAAACTGTTTCAGAGTTTAAATGATATAAACTTTCTTCAATTTGTTTTTTCACATAATCATTTTGACCATCCTGCTCTCTAATTTCTAAAGGCTCTCCGCAACAAAATATTGGGATCATTTTTGAAGATAAAACTGCATCTACTTTTTTCTGAAGCAATTCATGACTTTCTCCAAAAATTTGACGACGCTCAGAATGGCCAACTATGACATATCTAACATTCAAGCTCACCAACATTTCAGCGCTGACTTCACCCGTATAGGCCCCTGAAGATTTATCTGAAATATTTTGAGCCCCAAGACTCAATTTCGTATTCTCGATTTCCTCAATGGATTTACTGACTCCAGCAATCCCAGTGAAAGGAGGAAATACGACTACTGCCTGATTGTATTTTAATTCAATTTTTTCTTTAAGGATATCGTTTACTAAACTCACACCTTGCTCGGGTGTTAAATTCATTTTCCAATTTCCTGCAACTATTTTTTTTCTCATCGGTTGTTCTTATTTATTTGGTATTCATTAGGTCAACGATTTCCGTTGTAATATCCAAGCTCGTATTCACGTGAATAATGGAGCCATCTTTAGAGTACGATAAGATATAATCGTACTTGTTATCCTTATTGTATTCAGTTACTACTTTATCTAGTTTTTCTTTCAATTTTTTATTAAATGCGTCTTGATCTTTTAATAGTTTAGAAGCTAAGTTATTTCTAAGTTTCTCAAGATTTTCCTGGCGCTTCAATAAATTTTTCTGCATTTTTTCACCCTCTGCTTGAGTAAGTGATCCCGCTTGCGCTTTCTTTTGTAAAGCAATATAAGAGGCCTCTAGGCCCTTTGCCTTTGAAGCTAATTCAGTTTCTATCTTCTTTTCTCTTGATTTAAATTCTGCCTTTTTCTTACCAAAAAGATTATACTTCGCTTCTAAAGTATCTAGGTCAACATAGGCAATTCTTGATAAGGGTATCTCTACTTTTTTGCCTGAAGAATCTATCGTGGTGGTTACGGGTTTCGTATTTTTTCCATTGCCTTTGAACAATAAAAACCCAACACCAATGAGGGCTAGTGAACTGATTACGAGTGCTAAATTTTTCATAGTATTTATATTCTGAAAATCCCGCAAATATATTGGTATATAAGCAAGCAATAAAGAAAAGACTAGCTAAATTGTTCCCAAAACGTTTTTATTTTGATTCAAACAGCTTGATATAGCTTCCCAGGTAATGAACGTACCATTCCATTCATTTCAAGTTGTAGCAACAAGGGCGACAATTTACTCATTGACAATTTAGTTCTTTGGAAAAGTTCATCGACATGAAGATTGCCAGATTGCAAACTATCGTAGATAAGCTTCTCGTTATCAGATAATTCTACAAATAATTTCCTTTGCGCCAGTGGCGCCTCCCCATCCTGATCCCAATTAAGATAGTACACCACATCTTCTGCACAGGTTATTAGGTTCGCTCGTAAGTTTTTAATCAAATTGTTACACCCCTCACTTCTTTTATCACCAATTCTTCCTGGCACGCAAAATACATCTCTATTATATGAAAATGCGAGATTAGCCGTAATCATCGATCCTCCTTTTTTGGCAGTTTCTACTACTATAACCGCATCGGCCATTCCAGCAACGATTCGATTTCGAGTTGGAAAATGTTCACGATCTGGTTTAGATTTTTGAGGGTACTCTGTTAAAAGCCCACCATTGCTTTTCATACTTTCTGCTAGCTTTTTGTTTTGAGCTGGATAGATTGAATCCAATCCCGTGGCCATGACCCCTATGGTTTTCAAACCATTTTTAATTGCAGCTTTGTGAGCAATACTGTCAATTCCATAGGCCAATCCGCTAACAATCAAAGGCTGATGAGGCGCTAGGTCTTCAATCAATTTTTCGCACACTTGTCTGCCATAATCGCTGCAAGCTCTTGTGCCAATGAATGATAAAACTCTGGTATTGTGTATCGATTCATCTCCTTGATAATACATGAAAGAAGGAGAATCAATTGCTCGTTTTAATTTGCTTGGATAGTTCTCTTGATCAAAGGCTAAAAACTGAATCCTATTTTTTTTAATAAAGGAAAACTCTTGCTCTGCTTTCTTAAAATTGCTAAAATTCTTGATGGCTTTCCAATGAACCAAACCAATTCCGTCTACCGAACTGTTACTAGAATTATTGGAAAATACGGCCCCGGCTGAACCATACTCAGTAATTAATTTCTTAGCTCGGGCTGCTCCTATACCTTCAACTTCTTGAAGAGCCATCCTGAAAACAATTTCTTGGTCACTTAATTTCATTGATAAAAAAATATCTTATCTACAAACAAAGCAAATAAATTTGGTATATTTGAGTAAACATGAATAAAAGAATGAAAAAAATAATCTTACCATTAGTCAGTCTCTCACTTGTTGGACTTTACTTTATGAGTCTTTCGTCCTGCACGCCAGATACGAAGGACCGTCTTTTATACAAAGCTGACGCTGACTCTATCCCTCCAGTGATTAGTATCTCAGTACCTGCAAATAATCAATCAGAATCCTATGGCAATCATGTAGCAATTGTGGGAACCGTAACAGATTTTGAATCAGCAAAAAATGACCTCTATATACCGGGAATGAGAAAAGGTGAATTAACTAGTGTAACGATTGACGTAGATGATCTTACCAATAATAGAAAACTGTTGAAAAGAGACTTAGACGTCGCTGGGAAAGATGGAATAAACTTCAATGAACGAATAGAACTAATTACCGGTTCAGGTGTGACTGAATGTAGGTTAATAATTGTTGCCTCCGATGGAGCCTCCAATAAAAACACAGTTCGGGATACAGTTGATTTTGCTTACCAATAAAATAATATAACTTAAGAAAGTAAGTGCTAATTCTATTAGCACTTTTTTTATAGCAAGTATGAAACATTCAGTTGAAAAAAGAGTCCGATATGGCGAAACAGACCAAATGGGATTTATGTACTATGGAAACTATTGCCTTTACTATGAAATCGCTCGATCCGAAATGCTTCGAGCCTGGGGCTACACCTATAAAAATCTAGAGCAAGATGGTATACAAATGCCGATAGTAAAAGTTCAATCAAAATACTTACGTCCAGCACGCTATGATGATTTGCTACGCATAGAAACCCAAATTCAAAACTTGGAAAAACTTCCGTTTCTAACGTTCTTGCACCAATTTTATAACGAAGCGAACGAACTCCTACATAAGGCGGAAGTCACTTTATGTTTTGTAGATGTAGAAAATGGTAAACGAACCATGCCTCATGCTAAAATGTTAGCCATACTTAAAAAAGGGTTTGAACAATGATCACAGCAACGATTATCACCATTGGCGATGAACTCTTAATTGGACAAACAATAGATACTAACTCAGCTTGGATTGCCCAAGAATTTAATAAAATTGGGATTGCCATTAAAAGAAGAATTGCCATATCCGATCAACGTGAAGAGATTTTAAAAACATTATCCGAAGCAACCGCTCTTAGTGAAATAGTTATTACAACTGGTGGGCTTGGGCCTACCAATGATGATATAACAAAAGACTGCCTTTGCGCTTTTTTTGATTCAGACTTGGTTTGTCATAAGCCTAGTTTAGAGCACATTACCCAATTCTTTGCGAGTAGGAATCGAGAATTGCTACCAGTCAATATTGAGCAAGCCAATGTGCCTGATAAATGTACAGTTCTAATGAATACGGTTGGTACAGCTCCAGGAATGCATTTCAAAAAAGATAAAACACATTATTTTTCCATGCCTGGCGTTCCCTTTGAAATGAAACTTTTAGTTGAGAAACAAATTATTCCTATCCTACAAAAAGAATATAAACTCGGCGGACTGATTCATCAAACTATAGTTACCTCTGGTAAGGGCGAATCGTTTTTAGCCAATGAATTGGTTGATTTTGAAAAACAATTGCCGCATGGAATTAGCATGGCATACCTGCCTAATTTTTTGACCGTAAAAATTAGACTGAGCGGCGAAGCTAATATGCAAAAAAAAATTAACACTGAAATCAAAACTTTGAAAGCTAAACTTGGCGACCTAATCATCAGTGAAACAGATCAAACCTTAGAAGAAATCCTTTTTTCTATCTTGAAAGATAAGAAGCTAACCTTATCAATAGCAGAAAGTTGCACCGGAGGATCTATTGCCTCTAAACTAGTTTCCTTGAGTGGTTCATCTGAAGTTTTTATGGGATCCGTAGTAACCTACTCTGTTTTATCAAAACAAAATATTTTAGGCGTTAAAAAAGAAAGTATTGAAGAACATGGCGTTGTGAGTAAAGAAGTAGCAATTGAAATGTCAACTCAAGTAAAGGAAAAGTTTTCCTCTACTGTTGGTATAGCCACCACTGGTTTTTTAGAAGGAGCCGAGCAATATTTTTATGCTTCTGTTGCCATTAATGAAAATGTAATTACTAAAAGATTTTCTCTTCCCTATGGCCGAAAACTAAACTCGAACTTAGCGACTTCTCTTAGTTTTCAGCTGGCAATTCAATCTTTGATAAAAAAAAGCAGCCTGTAAAACAGACTGCCAAATTTTATATTGTTGCAACTATTAGTTTTTAGTAATCTTAAAAGTATTCTCTCCTTTCTCAGATTTTACTTTTAAAATATACAGCCCACTCAAAGCTTGATCAGTAAAACTCACCGTGTGATGAACTGATTTTGAAAACCCTTCCAAAACAATTTTACCCTCAATATCAGTAAGTACATATTGGATGTAATCAGCACTGGGGTTATCAATAATAAAGAAATCATTGGCTGGGTTAGGATTAACAGTTATTGGCAGACTAGCACCACAAACTGCTTCAATCACTTCGCTGTAAATACTCTTATTATTTAAATCAGCCAACTTTAATCTAACAAAGGTCTTAGCATACGGCATTTCAAAAGAGGCCTTGTATGTCATTTCAATTTGAGAGTTTCCTGAAGCATTCACTATTTTTACGTCTTCAAAATTTGAACCATCAGGACTTACCTGAATAGTAAAGTCTTTAGAATTTTGCTCATTATAAGTAGTCCATAGCACGTTTAAAATATTATTAGATTCACAGGATGTAGCAAAATTAGCCAAGTCAACGGGTAGCACTGAATTTGGATTTATTGTCAAATCCCAACCATTGCTTATGGTACCAGCGTCTCCACTGCTAATGTCAACTACCCATAATCTCCACGTACCATTTGGACTAGCATTGGCGAAGGTGGATGCCATAGTAGCGTTTCCAGAATTGGCAGGACCCGGATTGTTATAGGAAGAACCAGGACCGGGAGAATTAAAACTTACCAATCCACTATTTGCCGTTGGTTTAAATGTTCCACTAGACGGCAAATCAAACGCGCCTACTTGACTCGCCCCTAAATCACTAATCATATAAGTAATGTCAGATGCCGGTGTGCCCCACATAGCTTCTTGCAATAATAATTTCTGACCCGTTGGCGATTCTAAACAGATAGCGACATCCGAAGGGGCTCCGTGCGTAAACCCTTTAATCGTAACGGCTACATCGCTTACCGTTCCAGTATAACCCGAAACCGCTATATCACTAGAATATTGCGATGCCGTAGTATTATCAACGATATTAATGGTAGAGGGATTGGAATAAGTCATAGTCTGCGCTAAACAAACCGAACTAAGCATTAATAGGGAAAAAATAATGTAAATCTGTTTCATAATAGACGTTTTGTCAAATTTACATTTTTTTTAACTGGATTTCAAATAGTATAGGTGACTACTTATTCATAGTAGCCAAAAACTCAGCATTATCCTTTGTATTGCGCATTTGCTGACGGATAAAATTCATAGCTTCTTCTGAGTTCATATCGCCTAAATGTGTTCTCAAAATATTTAATTTCTGCATTACCTCTTTTCCGTGCAACAAATCATCACGACGGGTAGAAGAAGCAATAATATCAATAGCTGGATAGATTCGCTTATTCGCTAGTTTTCTATCTAACTGCAACTCCATATTACCCGTTCCTTTAAACTCCTCAAAAATCACCTCATCCATCTTACTCCCCGTATCAATTAAAGCCGTAGCCAAAATAGTTAGTGATCCACCATGTTCTACTTTACGTGCGGCTCCGAAAAAGCGTTTAGGCTTTTGCATTGCATTCGCTTCTACACCGCCACTCAACACTTTACCGCTCGATGGCGAAGTTGTATTGTGTGCACGTGCCAAACGCGTAATACTATCTAAAAGAATAACAACATCATGCCCAACTTCTACCAAACGTTTTGCTTTTTCCAGCGCCACCGTAGAAACTTTGACATGTTTATCAGCAGGCTCATCAAAGGTTGACGAAATCACTTCAGCATTTACACTGCGCTCCATATCAGTAACCTCTTCTGGACGTTCATCAACCAAAACGATCATCAAGTAACATTCTGGGTGATTTTTTGCAATTGCATTCGCTACTTCTTTAAGTAAAATAGTTTTACCCGTTTTAGGTTGTGCTACAATAAGACCACGTTGTCCTTTTCCAATTGGCGAGAACAAATCCATGATACGCGTACTGATGTTAGTAGGATCGGTACATAAATTTAATTTTTCGTACGGAAACAATGGAGTCAAATAATCAAAAGGCACTCGATCACGAATATTTTCTGGTTTTTTTCCATTAATAGATTCTACCTGCGTCATAGCGAAGTATTTCTCCCCTTCTTTGGGCGGGCGCACACTTCCTGTAATCGTATCGCCTGCTTTTAATCCAAACTTTTTAATTTGCTGGTGAGAAACATATACATCATCCGGCGAACTCAAATAGTTATAATCACTACTGCGCAAGAAACCATAGCCGTCATTCATCATGTCCAAAACTCCCTCAGATTCTACAATGCCATCTAAATCAATTTTAAATTTTGGCTTTGGCTTCTCAGCTTGTTGATTGGGTTTGTTATCATTACGCTGATTGTGATTTCTTTTATCGTTCTTATCATTTTGATTTCTCCTGTCGTTTTGATTTTTTTTATTATCATCAAAAGGTAACCGATCCTTTGTAGTGTCTTTATCATTCTTAGGTCGATTCTGACGACGATCATCATTGCTTTTAGGAGCTTCTTTTTTATGATCCTCCTTTTTGGAAGTAGCCTCCTGCTTTTGGTTCTCGCTAGTATCTTTTTCTTTATCAACTTTCTTAGCTACTTTTTTCTTAGCCGTCTTTTTCTTAGCTGCTGGCTTTGCCTCTTCTGATTTCGCCTCTTCCGATTTTGATTCGTCCGATTTTTTTGCCTTTTTCACTACTTTCTTCTTTGCTTTTTTAGCAACTGGCTTAGGCGCTACCACCTCTTTTTCTTTTTCAGCAGGCTTATCTGCACCAGAACTTTGCAATGCTTGGGCGTCTAAAATTTTGTATATAATGTCTTGTTTCGATTGTCCTTTTACACCTTTTACGTCAAGTTTCGCTGCTAAATCTTGTAGCTCTGGAACGATCATTTCGTTCAGTTGAATAATGTCATAACTCATAGTTAGAAAATAATATTTTGATAGGATTGATACAAGTATCAATAAATTTTTTGAAAGTAAATTTTAAGAATGAAATTAAGTAATAATCAGGAATCGACTATCGCTCTTTCTATTGCAAGAATAGGTATATTCTTAGAATTAGCAAAATATAATTAAAAAGTAAGTACACAAAAAAAAGAGCCATAAAGGCTCTTTTTTTTAGTTCATTGGTAAATAAAATTATTGAATCACAATCTTCTGATTGTAGGAAGTGCCGTTCAATTTCATATTTAATAAATACACGCCTGACGCTATTTGAGAAGCATCTACTTGCAAAGTGTTGCTTGCTGTTCTCTCTGCAGACAGAGCAATTTTTTTGCCCGTCAAGGTGAAAAGAGTCAGTGTTGCATTTACAATTTCCTTATCCATTTTTACTTCAAATTTATCATTGATAGGATTCGGGTAAAGCTCAATATTGTTTGCCTCTATATCAGCAGTAGCACTTGGGAAGCCTGTTCTAAAAGTCATGTCTGACCCATTGGTGGTTCCTGCTGGGCTAGCCGCTACTATTCTGTAATGATAAGTTGTGTTCATCACCAATCCTGTTAGACTTGCTGATACATTGGTAGCTGTAGTTCCTGAAAAAGGTGTTGGATTCAATACCGCGTTACTACCATAAGCCGTAGTTGTACCGTATTCAACTGTTGCTCCTGAAGAAGCTCCATTCGCATTGATACTAGCCGCAATGGTTGCAGCCACATCAGTAATGTTCGTAGCAGTTGCGCTCACAATGGTTGGGCCAGTACTTGTACTAGCTTCCGATAAAGTTATAGACGCTATATTCGGCTGATCACCGTTTGTTCCAAAATCTCCATTACAGGCATTTCCAGCAAAGTTAAAGTTCAACGCTCCAGTACCAGTAGTAGGTGCTGTCCATGAGATAGACCACGATACACTTCCACTACTCATTGCTTTAGCACCTCCATGCATAATTTCAGTTGAGCTTACAAGCGTTACACCTGTGGTTGCGGTAAATGTGCCTTGCGAGCAAGTAATATTAAATCCGCCGCGTGCGTTGGCTTGCATATAAGCCGCATTGGTCACCGTGGCTTGCAACGTATAGGTCGTTCCACCTACATACCCGCCTGATGGCAAACCAGCAATGGTCAGTACTGTTGCTGCATTATTGTTGGCATGACAACCTCCGCCATTGCAGCCAATCGTTGACTGACCAGCACGGCCGCTACTGTTGGAACTTAAAGCCGTGTACAATAAGGGCAAGCAAATGGTAAGCAGGAGATAAAGTAGATTTTTATTTTTCATCTGATTTTCGTTTATTTCTGCTTAAAAATAGATAGAAGCAACAAATAAACACGCTTTCAATTGTCATTTTTCTGACAATGGGATGACAATTTGCAAGTATTTATCAAAAAAGTCCAAGTCACCAGCTTCTATTCTAAACCTAAAGTGAACTCATCTATGAAAATGTAGGCGGGATTTCCTCGACCTGGGTGCCAATTGGGTAAGGCGCCGTAGTTTTTCGCCTTCACTTTATAATAATGCTTTTTATAAGTACCCTTTCTTAACGTACCTAGCCGATTCATACCTTTTGAAGTAGACACTTTATGAATGGTAATATTATCCTCATCACGTTTCGTTTTTTCTTTAATTGAAATTGTTTCAATTAAGTTCCAATTGATAGAATCCTTGCTTTCATAAAAAGAGACTTCCGTTGGATAAAAAATCCAAGCTCGTTGATCTTGTAAAAAATTGGCCGATAGCGTTTCAAAATTTTTCTGCCCTGTATATTGTACAACTGCTTCAAAATCTTGTCCTTGGTAGCCTTGCCAATCGCCCGCGCGCCAATTTGTTTTTCCATGTATCCCATCCACTAATCCCATTGGTCCACCGGCGTGATAGGTTTTGCTGTATTTACTTTTTAAGAATACTTCTTTGTCGTTTGGTAGTTTTGTGAAGGTGGCGGTTTGGATAGGACTTGTAAATATTACATTTTTTACTTCTTCTAAATTTGGTGATACAGGTACATGTTCGCCATTATCGAATTTACAGCCCCGAAATAATAAACTTGTATTATCCGAAATTTGTAGTTCATTTTTGAGCATAAATTCCCATGAACTTCCTTCATCAACACTTATATAAATTATTTCATTGCCGAAAAAGTCGAACTCAACAATTTGTTCATTTTTAAATACCCTTTTTCCCTTTTTAATATATGGATTCGAAGCGAAATGATAATTGGACGTATTCTTTTTTGAAGGACAATATCCACATAACAATTCTAATCCTTTTAAAGCATTATAAGGTTTTATTTTATCTTCGACAATGCGTATTTGTTCGAAATGTGAAATATTATTTACATAATTTTCTTTCCCAGGACAAAAAGAATACTCTCCAATAGTATTCATTACATACCAAGCACTCATTTGTCCGCAATCTTCGTTTCCAATGTAACCATTAGGTGAATTCACATAAAACTCATTCATTATTTGATTGATAATTTCATTTCCTTTTTCCTTTTTGCCGATTAAATGATACAAATAAGCGATGTGATGGCTTGGCTCGTTACCATGAGCGTATTGGCCAATTAAACCAGTAATGTCGCTTTGCGTTCTGCCTTCTGTTTCTGTCTTTGCGGCAAATAAGGCATCTAATTTTCTTTCAAACGAGTCAACTCCCGTAGATGCCTTTATTAATCCATTCACATCATGCGGCACATAAAAACTATATTGCCATGAGTTGGCTTCGGTATAATTATTATCAACTAAGTACGGTGAGAAAGGTTCTATAAGAGTTGAGTTTTTTCTTGCGCGCATAAAACCTGTAGTTGGGTCATACACATTAATCCAATTGTGGGATCGTTTTTCAAAGTATTTATAATCTTCTACTTTGCCTAGTGCTTTTGCCATTTGGGCAATACACCAATCATCATAAGCATACTCTAAAGTTTTACTTACACTTTCGTGATCGTCCTCGGCGCGCACGTAACCATACTTCATATAAGATTTTAGCGCTTCGCTATCTTCAGTAGCTATACTTTTCATGGCTTCAAAAGCTTTGTCAGCATCATAGTCTCTTATGCCTTTATTGTACGCATCCCAAATCACACTTACGGCGTGGTACCCAATCATACAATTGGTTTCATTGGCACTTAATTCCCAAACGGGTAATCTACCACCCTGCTCATATTGTTTAATAAAGGTTTTTATAAAATCGTTGGTTCTCTTTTTATCTATGATTGTAAGCAACGGATGCAATGCACGATAGGTATCCCACAATGAAAAAACTGTGTAATAATCAAACTCACCATTGGTAGTATGAATGTTATCATCACGTCCTCGATATCGCCCATCATTGTCTGAATAAATATTAGGGGCTATCATGCAATGGTATAGCGCGGTATAGAAAATTACCTTTTTATCATCCTTGTTTTTATTATAAGCCGGTAACTTTTTATAAGAAAGCTTCTCAATTTTCGAAGTAGATTCTGTATCCGAAACTTCAATTTTGCTTAGCTCTCTATTCCATTCGTCCTGAACCCATTTTTTGGTTTTATTAAAGTTCCAATGAGGAATTTCTTCGGCTAAATTTTTCTGAGCCCCCTTCATATCCACGCCACTTAAACCTACTTTTACTCTTACTATTCGGTTCTCGCCTTTTGCAGAATTAGCACCTCGTTTCTTTTTTAGTTTGATCAACGCTCTAGGACTTTCTTGCAATGAAATGGCATGCGTTTTACTGCCCATCTCAGTCGGTTCGTATAAAATTCTTTCAATCTCTTGTTCAAATTTTATTTCAAAAAAAACCTTTTGGTTTGTAGCCCAAGCCTTTGAAAAACGATACCCACGAATCGTATGACTATCCACCATATCCATTCGGCTTTCTAGCAGCTCATCGCGATGGGCTAAATCCAATACTACGTATTGCTCATCCTTAGGTGCAAAGGTGTATTGATGAAAACCGCATCGTCTGCTTGTAGTTAGCTCTACCCCTACTCTTGTTTGCTCTAGAAACACTCGGTAATAACCCGCCTCAGCTTTTTCACTTTTATGCAGAAAATTACTTTTGTATTGATAATCATCTAAGCGCATTTTACGAGTGACGGGCATCAACAAAATGTCGCCGTAATCGCTCACGCCCGTTCCACTCAAATGCGTGTGACTAAAACCATAGATTACTGAATCTGAATAATGATAACCACCACAACCATCCCAACTACCATCAATGCGTGTATCGGGACTCAACTGACAAAAACCAAAGGGGGCCGTTGCCCCTGGAAATGTATGACCATGACCGCCAGTACCTACAAATGGGTTAACAAATTTTACTAGGTTTTGTGCTTCAGAAGTAAAAGGCAACAATAAAAGAAAGATAAAAATTCTCACCTAGCTAAGGTATGAAAAAACGGAGCAGAATCACTCGTTTTTTTCTTTGTATCAAAAGAATCCTTCTCAATGTTTCTACTGCCTTTATTCTAGAGTAATCAGTTGTTTCCCAATAGACTATTGAAAGGTATGAACGATTGATTTTCTCTTATAATCAAATTAGAAGGCTTATTTACATATCCCGAATTGCTCCAAATGTTTTCCGAGCGAGCTCAATTAAAGGAGTAGTCTTTACTCCTGCCTTCAAATTATAGTTGGCAATTTTAAAAGCCTTTTTAATATGAGCATATTGTACTCTAAAAACATCTTCAGTAGGAAAATTAGTATCAAAAATATGAGTTACATCGGAGGTCAAGCCATTCAATTCTAAAATAGAAATATTCTTATCTTGTTCCAGATCTTCCCATGAGCTAACTTTCAAATCAAAACGACCATAATAAAAACCATCAATGCGACTTACAATATTATTAAACACCTCATGGATTTGATCAGAAATACGATGTGATTCATTAATGAATTTGGTGCCTAATACATGATTACCAATCGGCTCTAAAATAACTAGCTCTCCTCGGTTCGGTACACGACTCGTATCAAGAAACGTATCAATACGTTCTTTATGTTTTAAAGCTCGTTCATTATGAGTCATTAGCTCCGCAATTGATGAGTCACCATCTCCTTCTACCTGAAGAAAGCCTTTTGATGTAATAGAGGTGACTTGCCCTTTTTCCTCATTGGGTAACTTAGTAAAAAAAACGCCTAGCTCTAGTGGAAAATGAATCATTTCTTGCACCATAAAATCCTCATTCAATGATTGATTGTAGGCGTCTAGACTTTCCATATTTTTTATAACTTCTACCCTTCGTCCTCGTCCGCCCACATCTGGCTTAGCTATCAAAGGAAATTCTAAATCTAACTTCGCTTTTACATCTTCAAATGAATTGTCATCGTCTATATAATACGTACGAGGCAATACATCCAAGGGAATAATATTGAGAATTGCTTTCTTACTTTCACCCATAAAACCACCATCCTCAATTCCAGGATTTACCGCAGTAAACCATGTAAAATTTTTCAAACGAATACCATACCAAATCCAAATCGGCCAGAACGGAGCAACTAAAACCCACCAAGGCCAATGTTCATGGTGCGGCACACCCAACCTTTTCAAGAATGATTTTCTTTTTTTGTTAGATTGGTTTAGGTCTTTATTATCTCGGCTCATAGAGTTGGGTGTAAAAAGAAAAGCCCAAGACTTTCGTCTTGGGCTTTCAAAAAGTTTTGATTTATTTGCTATACGTAGTAGCTAAGGATACGGTAACCATATCGCCCATAGCGATAGTTTTAATTCCGCCGCCTCCAAGATCCCAAGTGTTTCTATTAATCTTAAAGCTAGTAGTCAGCTTATAACCAGCTCCTGCTTTTTTAGCCAATACGGTAGTCTTAATATTCTTGCTTACCCCGCGCATCGTCAGCTTCCAATACACTGAATATTTGCCTGTCGAAATTTTTTCCACTTTGTACGACTTCATGGTAACGGTAGGAGTTTTCGACATATTGAAGAAATCCTTTTTATTTCTTAAATGCTTATCTCTAAGTGAATTATCAGTAAAAACACTTTTTACGGCCGCTGTACCAGACAATTCTATATTGCTAGTATTCGTGGGATCAAAAGTTCCTTCAGCTGTTACTGATTTAAATTTGCCGTCTACTGTCAAACCAGCATTTTTTATTGCAAAGTTAATCGCAGCTCCAGAGGCTTTACTGTATTTCTGAGCCGAAAGACCGAAAGCTATAAAAGTAAAAATGGTAAATAAAGTAAGTGTTCTCATGTATATTTTTTTGTTCTTTTTAATAGACGTTGTTTAGAAGACATAGTTTACACCCACTCCAAACGTCATGTTCTTTGAACGGTATCTTTGTACCTCTTTTATCTCTGTTCCATTAGCGGCTGTATAAGCTGCAGGTACTATCCCTAGTGAATATTCGTTGAAATTAAACATAGCACCCGCTTTAAAGCGCCAGTTCGACTTATAACGGTATGTTAGCAAAAACTCAGAGTTTAAATTACCAATATCATTATCTCCCACCAATAATAGGTTACCGGCTGTAGGCGTAGCATTCGTAGCTAAAGGCTCTGGTTGGTCGTTGTAAGTAAGGTTTCCTGTTTTTTCGCCACCAAAGCTAAATCCGGCTATATCAATATTAAATTCTAAACCCCAACGCTCAGTTACATCATAACGCAAAGCTATAAAAGCGTTTAAAGCACTAATTTGAGTTCCCGTAAAGGTAACGGTATCAATATTGGCTTCATCGCCAGTAAGCTCAGCAGGTGCCGTTATATACTCTAAGTTATCGTTGCCCAAATAATTGTTCAATCTTAGGCCAGCCCCTACTTTAAAACGACGGTTTTTACGACCAAAGCCCCAGTACTGCATTCCGTTTAGAGAAATATTAGTCAAATCTCCGCTAGTAGCTAGTGTAATTCCAGCTTCTAACGTAGTGCGTTTAATAAAGGGCTCTCCCTCCGTTGGATCATTATCTGCTTGCGAAAAAGCTACAAAGGGTAGCATAGCTAAGAATAATAAAAGAGTTCTTTTTTTCATGATTTTTGTTTTTTTAGTTGTTTTGTTTTGATCTGTAATATTTAAAAACGTAATTAAAACCAACTCCTAGTTGAAGTGATTTATTTCTATATCTTTTTGCATCAACAAATGTTCCTGCATCATTTACATAATTGACCGGACTTACTAATTCGTATTCATTGAACATAAAAACGGGGCCTATTTTAAAACGCATTCTATTTTTATGTAAGTATGAAATCATAAATTCAGAATTTAAACTTCCTAAATCATTATCGCTAACTAACAAGAGGTTTCCGGTAGTTGGATAAGCACTAGAAGTATGTGTTTTACCATCGTCGTAGGTAAGCGTCGCTGTTTTTCTTGCACCAAAACTTAAACCCGCTAGGTCAATATTAAATTCTAAGCCAAACCGACGATCAATGTCATAGCGTAAAGCAAGTAACACATTAATTAAATGAATTCGTGTATTGTTCAAACTCATCGTATCAATATTTTCAGGAATTTGATCACTAAAAAAAACACCGGGACCCGTTTGACCCGAGGTAAGTTGTGCCCGAGCAGTAATGTACTCTAAACTTTGATCTCCAATGGATGCCGTATAGCGAGCTCCGATTCCAAACTTAAACTTTTGTTTTTTCTTACCAACTCCCCAATACTGAACCCCACTAGGAGAAATCATATGATTACTTCCATCAGAACTTACCGTAAGACCACCTTCAAAATGCGTACGGCCAAACGATTTTTTATGACGGTTTCGTTGTTGCGCAGAAACCTGAACAACGAATAAAATGAAACTGATAAAAAGAATTGTTTTTTTCATACTTAGGAATTTCAACGTCAAAAATAGCTTAGTTTTTCTTTAGTTTATCTTTAAAGACTTTTTTAAATTTATCCAGCTTTGGACCAACTGTCCTAGAGCAATACGGATTTTTACCCTTATTATTTGCATAATAGTTTTGGTGATAATCTTCTGCCGGATAAAATTGATCATATTTCTCTACAACAGTGACTACCTCATGACTAAAGACGTTTTGATCATTCAAATCTTTTATGATGCGCTCAGCAGTTTTTTTCTGAGTATTATCCAAAGGCATAATTGTACTGCGATACTGTGTTCCTACATCAGCGCCTTGACGATTAAGCTGAGTAGGATCGTGGGCAATAAAAAAAGCTTCCAAAATATCTGCGTACGATATCAAGCTAGTATCAAACTCAATTTTAATTACCTCCGCATGCCCTGTACTACCTGTAGATACTTCTTGGTAAGTCGGATTTTCTGTACGCCCACCAGCATAACCCGATATAACCTTGACAACACCCTGCAAGGCAAGATATTGAGCTTCCGTGCACCAAAAGCAACCTCCCCCTATAATCGCAGTTTCTATATTTCGCCTTTGACTATCCTCTTGATTATTATCAACTATTTCCTCTTTTTGTGTAACCTCTTTAATTCCTTTTATTGTGTTGGCATCCAAATGAGAAGCATCGCAACTCATAAAAAACAACACACCAATAAATAAACAGTATATTGAACTATTCAAAGAAAAGTATTTCACCATTCTTGCTTGAATACACTCCTTACTTTTTTTCCTTCTCAAATTGAATGACTTTGCTATTAATACAATATCGCTTGCCAGTAGGTGGTGGGCCATCATTAAATATGTGTCCTAAATGACTATCACATCGTCCACATTGCACTTCTACCCGATTCATGCCATGGCTAGTATCCTCAATATACTTCATAGCATTTTTAGTAGCAGGTTCAAAAAAAGCAGGCCAACCACAGCTACTTTCAAACTTACCATCGCTGTTGAATAATTTGTTACCACACACCCGGCAATGATACTCTCCTACCTCACTATGCTTATTATATTCTCCAGAAAAAGCATATTCAGTTCCAGACTCTCGAGCAATACGATAGACTTCTGGGTCCAAAATATTTTTCCATTCGCTATCCGCTACTTCCAATTTTTTGCTATCAGTGGTTGAGTAATATTGATTCGTTTCTTTCATCTCGTTCTTACTAGAATTTATTTGTGCCGTTGAATAATTTGATAAGAAAGTAAAGCTAATCATTACTAAAAATGCAGTCGAAAACCTACTACTAGAATGGCTCACCGTGCGTTTTTCGAATAATAAATTTATGAATCGGACCAGCATACTTTAATAAACGAATAGACGCAGCATTCAGATTTTTCTTACAGAAAAAATGTTGTAAGATTCTACCCAGTTTAATGCGTCCAGAAAAGGCATTATCCCAGTCTTTTCGATAGTTCGCTAAGGCCGCATCTAAGGCAACTTCTTGATTAAAAAATAACCGTAAGGATTGACTTAGTAAAGAAGCGGAGCGAAATGCGTTGCTCATACCATTCCCACTCAAAGGAGCAATCGTTCCGGCGCTATCACCTAAATAAAAAACACCATCATGAGTTGGCTTTTTTACGTTAAATGTCACATTAGAAATCACTTGAGGTTTATCAAACAAAAACTCAGCTTCACTAAAAATAGTTTCCAAATTTGGATTTCGCCTCAATATCTCATTTTCCATTCTAACAATATCATTACCAGACTTACTTAGCATTTTCTGTTGTACTATATAACATAGGCAGCTTTTGTCATCTTCTATTTTACTCATGCCACAATAGCCTCCATCAAAATTGTGCAGCACAATTTCATTGGCTGGGTGGCTATACCGTATATGATATTTCACCCCTACCCAATTGTGTTTTTCATCGTTTTTTTTATAAAATTTTTTTGGTGCGTATTTCCCAAAAGCACCACAAAGAACCTTTGCAGCAAATATCCCATCAGTAGTTTCTACTTCAAAAATGTCTGCTTTTTTAGTATAAGAGATATAGTTCGTTTTAGTTTTTACTATTCCACCGAGTTCTACAGCTTTCTTATACAACAATTCTTCTAAGGCAAATCTACTGATTCCAAATCCACCCAGGTCTAATTCCGATTTTAACTCTAAGCCGTTTTCTGAACTAATCGTAAGTGCATCCATTTTAGGCAAATTCATTTCGCTTAACGGTATCCCTAATCGTTCCACAAAATCCCAACTTTCTAATGAGATATATTCGCCACATACTTTATGACGTGGGTAAGCTCCTTTTTCAATCAATAAGATGGAGCGCTTTTCTTGGGCTAATAAAATAGCCAAGGAAAGCCCAGCAAGACCACCGCCAATAATTATCGCATCATAAGTAGTTTCAATCTCCAATTTTAAACCTTTGACGAAACATAATCATCTACATTACTAAACAGGAAGGTAGGATACTCAATAGAAAACTTCTCGGTAAGTAAGCCCGCCGTTAAGGGACGTGGGGCGGTTTGATTTAAATCTTCTGTAAGCATAGGACTTAATTCATACTTTGATTCTGGGAAATATTTTAAAACTCGTAACGCCAATTCAATGCGATTCACATAATCTGTACTGGCTATATGATACTCCCCTTCCTTATGATCGCTAAGCAATAGCCACATAGAACGAGCAACATCCCAAGCATTCACAGGCGTAGCATATTGGTCAATGGGCAATTTCAAATTCAACTCTTTTCCTTCTTTACATTGTTGAATAATTCGTGCTATAAAATTCTTACCACGAACCTCATCGCCATACACATTCGTAATACGCAATATCAAGTGCGAAATACCAGAAGCCCGAACGGTATCCTCACCTAACAATTTATGCTCGGCATAAACCCCTAAAGGATTAAAATCATCTTCTTCCTTATAAGGACCATCAATCCCGTCAAACACATAATCAGTAGAAATATAAACAAAGCGGGCATTGCACTCTTTGGAAAGTTGCAAAAGATTTACAGTAGACTGAACCGTTTTTTGATAGCTTTCTTCTTCATGATCTTCACAATAATCTACATGAGTAAGTGCTCCACAATGAACAATCACATCAGGATTAAACTTCTTTACCTCAGGATTTTTTTTGTCAGCTAAATCCAATGAATTAAAAAAAACAGTATCCTTCGTTTCAAAAGAAAAGTGTGTACCCAACACTTCAGCGCCTTGCTCTAAAAAGTATTTTTGGCAATTGCCGCCTACTAAGCCTGATGCGCCTGAAATAAAAACTTTCATAGTGCAAAAGTAAACCTTTGAAGGTTGTTTTCTTTTAACCATAAAAAAAGAAATAGAGTTATTATTTATCAGAATAAGGGAACGAAAACGCAAAATTGTTAATTACTTCAAAATCAAAGTTTGGTATAAAGAACTAAATAAATAGATACATATTTTCATTCTTTCAATTGTAAATAAATTATGAAAAAACTACTACTATTAGGTTTCATCTCGGCTGGCTTTGCCCTAAACCCAATCTTATCCTCTGCACAAATTGATTCATGCCTTGGTTTGGAGCCTCCAAAAGGTTTTGCTATTACTGATAATACGGCAGAGTATTACAGAATCGATGCCATCGACTCCACCACACCCGAAGTAACTTCTTGTCCGATTGTGGTTAATGGTACGCCAATGGTGATGAATGGTGAAGGGTCGGCCTATGAGCCATTTTTAGATCGATACTATGTTTTTAATAATAGCGCACTATACTATATTGATTTAAGCGCACCGTGCGATGGAAGCACAAATACCTATTTAATAAATGCGAACACAAGCGTTGTAGGAACAAGCCAAGGTGCAGAACTTGTATATGATTCTGTGGCAATGCAAACTTATTTGTGGGTTCTAGACGATGCACTTCCTGCAGGTTTTTTAAGAAAATTAGATCCTACCACAGGTAACGAAATTTCTAATGTGGTTATTTCTGGTGCATCAAAACTTGATGGAATAGCTGTTGATCCACAAACAGGTTTATTCTATGGACAAGACGATGATGTAGTAGAGGTTTATTTGATTGATACAGCTACTGGTGTAGCAACAACATGCTTTACAATTCCTCCAATGGATGGTGAGGCATTGTCTTTTGGTTCGGATGGTAGAATTTATACAGAAATGGACCGTGGAGATACCGCACGAATAATTTGGGCAGGTTACATACCGCCTACTTGCGACAACTCTCAAATTCCTATTACTGCAGTGGCCACTTTTGCAAATACAACAGGTGATGTTGAAAATTTTGGGATGAACGGTGCGGCATGTTTCTTAGAGGCACCTCTTTATGTAAACCTTTTGGAGTTTAATGGAAAAGCCTTCTCTAATTACAACGAACTTTTTTGGGAAAGTAGCATAGAACTTAACAATAGTCACTACGTGCTTGAAAAAAGTAATGGTTTAAACTATTCGGCTATAGCAACCATTCACTCACAAGGCGAGCTGACCAGTAATTCAAATACATTTGAATATTCCTACAGAGATAACAACCCTCAATCGATTAATTATTACAGACTTAAATCTATCGACCTTGAAGGAAATGTAAAAGTGCACCGAACAATTGTCTTGAATAAAAAAGCGCCTAGCACGATTAATATTTTTCCCAACCCAAGTAATAATGTATTAAATATCGATATCTCGCAAGAAGACCTTGGTGATGTGAAAATTACCCTGTCTGATCTGCAAGGACGGGAATTGTATACTTCTGGATACTTAGAAAATACAGGATCCATTGTTCAAAATATTGATATGTCAAAATTTAGTGCTGGCTATTATATCATTCAAGTGACCAACGATATTGGATTTGATTTGATAAAGCCAATCATAAAAAAATAAGACATAGAACTTTAAAAGTTTAAAGCCATTATTTCTCTAACTTAAAAATAGAGCAATAGTGGCTTTTTGATGTAGGCAGTTCTGAAAGTCCTACGCTCTCAATACAAATTCTAAAACTTTTACGAGAAGGGCTTCGAGAACCTCAGGCTGACACCCGAAGAAAAAAAATTAAAATGGACTCTCAAAATCAGATAAAGAAGGAAAAGCAAGATCTCTTGGACTTAAAATAGCATTCCCATCCAAAGGCCATTCAAGCCCAAACGAATCATACCGCACGCCACCATCTACATCAGGACTATACATACCATCCACAAAATAAAACAAAGTACTCTCCTCCGTCAGCGAAAGAAACCCATGCGCAAAACCTTCCGGAATATAAAGCGCCTGATGATTTTCAAAAGATAGTTCCGCCGTGGCATACTGACCATAAGTAGGTGATTCCTTGCGTAAGTCCAGCGCCACATCCAGCACACAACCAGCCGTACAAAAAACAATTTTACTATGCGCATGAGGTGGTGAATGAAAATGCATCCCCCGAATTACATTTTTTACTGACGTAGAATAAAAACTTTCCTTCAATTCAAAATCAATACCTGCCGCTTTAAAATCACTATCATGAAACGGCTTTACAAACGCACCGCGCTCATCATCATGCCTAAACTGATGAATGAGTTTTACCCCTTCAATATTTGTATGATCAACTCTCATTCGACCCGTCAATTTTTGCACTAAAAAATTCTTGAATCTGCAACAAACATTTCACATCCGCGTCGCCCTTGGCCATGTGCCAACCAAAAGTTACTTTAATGGCCTCCTTAGCCGTCCAAGTGGGTAGCCAACCCGTCGCTTCCTTAAACTTTGTATTATCCAAAGCCAAAAAGTTTGCTTCGTGTCTTTTCCCCGAAGCTTCGGGGCTTTTTCTTACATCTTTATAACTTCCTTTACCCATTACGTTAATGCCCATTTTCGTCAGTTCTTCCACCGTCAGTACATCGTCCTTATCAGGGCCGATGTTGTAGGCCTCGCTAAATTTAGTAGGCTCGTCCACCATTTTAGTTGCCAACAAAAGATAGGCACCCAAAGGCTCCAACACATGTTGCCACGGACGCGTAGCCTGCGGATTGCGCAACTCCACTTCCTTATTCGTATTAATAGCCCGAATAATATCCGGCACGATTCTATTCTCGGCATAATCGCCGCCGCCTATTACATTGCCCGCGCGTACCGAAGCAATACTTTTTTTATGCTCGTCATAATTCTCAGGGGCAAAAAACGATTTACGATACGAATCAATAATAATTTCGCAGGCCGCTTTACTCGCAGAATACGGGTCAAAACCACCCAATTGATCACTCTCCAAAAACGCTCGGTTCTCCTCCAAGTTTTCGTACACCTTATCCGTCGTTACCATAATTACTGTACACGGATTTTTTAGTTTGCGCACCATTTCCAACACAATAGCCGTGCCATAAGTATTCGTCTCAAACGTCTTTAAGGGGTTTTCGTAGCTTTCCAACACCAGCGATTGCGCAGCCAAATGTAAAACAAAATCCGGTTCACAATCTACCAAACACTCCTCCAGATATTCTACATCGTTTATATCCTCCAGCGTAGAACGCTCGCACATAAAATCGCCATCAATCAAATCAAATAAATGGTCCTGCTCGCTATCCAAAGAGTAGCCATAAATCTTAGCCCCCATACGCGCCAAAATTTGCGTAAGCCACGCCCCTTTAAAACCAGTATGCCCGGTTACGAATACTTTTTTGTCCTTGAAATAAGGTGCTAGATAGTTAAAATTTAGTTGTGACATTTCCGTTCTTCATTTTGGACTTGCAAGTTAAGAAAGGCTTTTGAGAATGGTGTAAATTTTAGGAGCATTTAGCTTTTGGCTCTTTGGTTAAGCTTTGGTCTCGCGCTATCTGTTCCAAGTCCTCGCTCGTTCCTCGCTGTGGGCTTTCCTCTCCTATCACGGCTAGGTTTAGCTTTTACATGTTATCAAACACGAGTAGGGTTTCAAATTCAAATAAATCTATGATTGTATTCTATGCACTTCTAACCAATAAGTAACTAATTTTTATATCTTTGAGACTAATTAGAAATGGCTAGAAAATTTGCAACTATAAAAAAGGAACTTGACAAAGTCTTAGCAACCACTCCTTTGGAATATGATAGAATGTTGACTTTAACTAATGAATTAGTTAAGCTAGACCCTCACTTTCAGCGATTCTTTGTAGACGCGAAAACCTTAATTCATCTAGGCAGAGATAGCATTAAAGATCATACTACTGCCTTACTTGAACTTGTTAAGAACAGCTACGATGCAGATGCAAAAAATGTTGAAATTGAAATTAATTCAAAAACTGAGGACCTAATTAGAATTGCTGATAATGGGTTCGGTATGAATGAAGATGAATTGAAGAATAATTGGTTACGTATCGGATATTCAGAAAAAAGAATTTCAAAAAAAAGCAAGTTAGGTCGCCGAAAAACTGGGGAAAAGGGAATCGGAAGAATATCAACAGATAGGTTGGGTTCAAATTTAGAGATTCGGTCAAGGTCTAAAAATGGTGAATTAGTTGGAATAAAACTAAATTGGGATGATTTCAATGTCGAAGGAAAAAGTATATCAGATATAAAAGTTGAATTTTTCCACCCGGATAAAATTTCATTACCCACATTTAAAGGTGAAAAAGCTCTAACTGGTACTGAGATAATTATTACTAATCAAAGACAACCATGGAGTAGTAGTAATATTGATAATTTGTACCAAGAACTATCTTCTTTAACTCCACCTTTCGAAGACGTGGTTGATTTCGAAATTTCGTTATCAAACGACGTGAGCCCGAGGCCAACCAAAAAAATTGACACTAGCTTTCTTAAGGCGGCGGAAATTGAAATTGAAGCCTACTACGATGGAAAAGGTTCGGAAATAATTTATACGTATTGGGACAAATACAATAAGAAAGAAAAAATTGAAAAAATCGATTGGCGAAATTTAATCACGAAATCAAACTTAACAGAGTTAGACAACATATCCGATGAATTGCGCTGTGGCCCAGTAACGCTTAAATTATATTTCTTTTTGCGAGAAGCTGCTTCTGTTAAGGATTTAGATTTCAACCTGCGTTCATTAAGAGAATTCCTAGACAACAACGCTGGAATAAAAATTTATCGTGACCGAATAGTAGTAAAACCCTATGGTTTCCCTAGCTCACAATTTGGATATGATTGGCTCGAATTAGCAGATAGAAAAGCCCAAGACCCTGCTGGCTTAAGTAGGGCCGAAAGTTATCGAGTTACACCCAATCAACTTGTAGGTGGTGTTTTTATTCAACGCGATACTAATATTGAACTCGCCGATAGTGCAGCACGTGAGGGGTTAATAGAATCGGAGGCGTTTTACGATTTAAGAAGCTTGACTTTGGGCTCTATTAACATGCTGGAGTCATACAGAACTAAATTAATCCCAGAAATAAAAAAACACAAGAGTAAAGGAAAATCTAATGAATCTAGAACTGATAAAATCATTAAAGCCCTAAACTCTATTGAAGCTGATTTAAATGAAATTAATCAAGAAATTCAAGAAATTGAAGACGTAGATGATGAGACTAAAAATAGAATTGAGAAAAACATTAACAGGCTAGGTAGAACTAGCATAAAAGTTGAAAAGACAATTAATGAATTATTAAACTGGAATAGAACGTTAAGCGGATTGGCAACAATTGGAATATCATCAGCCGTTTTCGGACATGAAACTGAAGGGTCTATTACACAATTTAAGGGGTCAATTTCTGCGGCCTTAATTTTACTAAAGAAAAATCAACCTGATATCCCTAACGCTATTTCGGAATTAAATAAAGCAAACAAGTATTCTAAAAAAGTTGCTGCATGGGGAGCTTACGCTTTAACACGAGTTCAAAGAGAAAAAAGAAGTAAAAAGAATATTAACCTAAAAAAGACAATTCTTAATGTAATAAATGAATTAAAACCAGCATTTCAAGCTTCTTCAACCGAGATTTATTTTAAGAGCGAGGAATTAGTCTGCTATACATTTCAAATGGATATAGAAACAATTCTTATAAACCTTCTTACAAATGCCTATACTGCTGCCAATCAAAAATCAGGGAAGAGGCAAGTGAATGTAGAATTGAAGAGTTTGAATAAAAAAGGAAATAGTAAAATTAAAGGTTACTCAATTTCTGTAGCTGACTCAGGTCTTGGAGTCTCTAAAGAGTTCAGCCATAGAGTCTTTGAGCCATTATTTTCTACAAAACAGAAAGCAAACCAAGGTAGTAATAGCATTGGCACTGGTCTAGGACTGACTGTTGTTAGTTCTATAATTCAGGAATTAAAAGGTGAAATTACTTTTGACAAAGACAAGGATTTGAAAGGGGCTTGTTTTAAGGTTTGGTTACCATTAGAAAAAGAAAAAAAATGAACAACATAGGAATTATTGATGACAACAAAGATCAAAGAGAAACTCTGAAACTAGTTCTTTCTGCTCACTTAGAAGGAGCAGATTCTAGTTTAGGAGTTATAGATATCTTTCCTTTTGACACAAAAACCTTCGAGGAGTATTTTAGTTGGATAGAACAGAACAATATTGTATTTCTCATATTCGATGAAATGATGCACAACGAATCAGAAGGCAAAACTGGCCCAGTCGGTTATAGAGGAAATCAATTAGTTGAAATAATAAGAAAAAGATTTAAAGACATTCCAATTTACGTCATAACAGCACATAAAGGAGATTCAGATTTACAATCAAAATTTAGTGAGTTCGAAGACATAATTGGACGGCAAGAATTTATTGATGATGGAGTCAAATGGGTCAGCAGATTTATAAGAGCCGCACAACGATATTTAGCTGAGAATACTGATGAACTCGAAGAGTTCCAGACCTTGGCCAAACAAGCTGCAACTGGTAAAATCACAGAGGAAGACCTTATTAAATTAAAAGCTATTCAAACAAAACTTCAACTTCCACATGAGACAAGTATGGGGGAAAGAAAAGACTGGCTTGATGAATACGAGGCCAGAATTAAAGAAATTGAAAAATTAAAAAATAAAATCAAAACCCAAATCAAAGGTGAATGAACTGGCAATTAATAATAAAAGATGCTTCAACTCAACCCGAAAGCGGAACCTACTCAGATTGGAAAGAGCAAATTGCAAAAGAGTGCTTTTATCAATGTATATATTGTTCAATTAATGAGGCACAATTCGGAGGAATTGACCACTACCACATAGAACATTATAGACCCAAGTCTTTAGAGCAATTTAAGAAGTTTGAAAATGACATTACGAATTTATACTATTGTTGTCCGATTTGTAACAGATTCAAAAGCAATGATTGGCCCGACGACCCTGATAGTCTTGAAATTATATGTTACCCTGATCCATCTATTCATAATTATTCAGATCTTTTCGACTTCTCTGAAATAGATTACTCAGTTGTAGGTTTGTATTGCAGTACAAAATACATAACAGAAAGATTATACCTGAACAGACCCCAACTTTTATATGAGAGAAGAGAGGAATTACTCAGAAAAAAAGAAAACAACATAACAAAAGAACTTGAAACTATTAGAAAATCGGATGAATTCAATAATAATATTATATTTCTGAATGAATATTTAGATTTAATTTCCAAACTGAGAGAAACCTTAATGAAAAGGCCTAATATTAGACCCTATAAACTAGCTGAGATAAGAAAATGAATCAAAAAAAATTAGGAGCATATTACACACCTGCCTATTTATCAAGGTTCATTGCGAGAAGAGTATTCGAGCGAATTGGGAAGAAGTGCTGCGTTTCAATCTTAGAGCCAAGCGTTGGTGATGGCTCGTTTATTAACGCACTGAAAGAAATAAATCATCCAAATATTCAACTAACCGCTTTAGACATTAAGAATAAGGAACTTCTTAAAGCTAAGAATAAATGGCACTCTGGAAAAGGAACATTTACCAGAGCGAATTTTTTAACTTTTAAAAGAAAAAGCAAATTATCAGTTATCATAGGCAATCCTCCGTATGTCAAGAAAGACAGACTTTCTATGGCTCAATTTAACCGTATAAAAAAAATTCATACTCGTGAAAACTTGACAGTATCTTCTGCTAAAAACATTTGGACGGCATTTTTAATCAAGTCTATCAAATTGCTCAAGACCGATGGTATACTCGCATTCATTTTGCCATCCGAACTGCTACAAGTCAAGTTTACAGAAGAGATTCGAGATTATTTAAAAACGCAATTTGAAAGAATAGAAATATTCACTTTCAGTGACCTCATGTTTGAATGCAAAGGCCAAGACACTGTTGTGCTCTTCGCTTACAAAAAAGCTAACGAGAAGGGAGAATTCTTTGCTAATATTGAATCCAAAGATGTTCTAGAAAATAATACTTTTGAACTTAAAAAAAATAATTTACTAGTTTCCTCAAAAGTAAAATGGACTCACCATTTTTTAGATTCGGACGAATTAACACTATTAGATAATTTAAAGAAAAAATTAAAATCAGTAAATCATTATTCGGACTCTAAACCTGGAATAGTTACCGCAGCAAATAAGTTTTTTATTATAGATAAAGAAACCGAGAAAAAATATGACCTTTTAAAGCACACGAAACCAATAATTCAGAAAGGATTATATGTAAACGGCAGTGTCGTTTTTTCAGACTCAAATATAAAAGACCTTGAAAAAAAGAAACTCCCCACAAAACTATTGCAATTTGATAATGCAGACAGAATCTCAAAAAAAGTTAAAGAATACTTGCAATTAGGAATAGATGAAGAAATTCCAGATAGATACAAATGCCGCAAAAGAGACAATTGGTATGTAATCCCAAATATTGCGGAAGTTCCCGATGCTTTCTTCTTTAAACGAAGTCACTTATATCCGAAGTTATTAAAGAATAATTCTTCAGCATTAGTTACTGACTCCGCCTATAAAGTTCAAATGAAAAATGGTTATGAGTTAAATAGTTTCATTTACTCTTTTTATAATACCCTAACTTTAATTCTATCGGAAATTGAAGGCAGATACTATGGTGGCGGCGTTCTAGAATTAACTCCAAGTGAATTCAAGAAATTACCTATTCCATATTCGAAAATCACCAAAAAGCAATTTTCAAAATTCACTACTAGCTTTGAAAAGAAGGCGAATATCGAAGAAATTTTGTCTTTAAATGACTTTGATATTTTAAATCCAATATTACAAATAAGTGAAGACGACATGACGAAATTAACGAGTATTAGAAATAAGTTACTTAAAAAGAGACTTAGAAACTAATCATCTATACAGGACAACGTCGTTCAATATAATATTATGAATCACCCAATAATTGACCTCCACTGCGACTTGCTTGCGCACATGATAAAAACGCCCAATCCTGACCCGTTCGAACGCACAGAAATTGGTTGCTCATTTCCTCCCTGCTGTTCGTCATATTCTTGCAAAGCAAGGTCATGGCGAACCTTCTAATAAATGTGGTTCTCCGAACCACCTGCCCCAAGGCAGTTTAGCAATCAACACAATTATTTAAGCCATTATTAGAAAATTGGCAGAATAAAATAGTTTCCCAATAGGGAAATAAGTATATTTGTATCAATATCAGAATGAAGCAAAACTTTGAGATAGAATTATTGCCGGAGGCAATTGAGTTTTTAGAAAATCTTGATGATAAAGCACGAGCAAAGATTTACTACAATATGAAGAAATCTCAATTCGTAAACGATAAAGAATTGTTCAAAAAACTAACAGATACTATCTGGGAATTTAGAACACTCTATAATCGAAAAGCCTATCGCCTATTTGCTTTTTGGGATAAAACTGAAGGCAAAGAAACTTTGGTGGTGAGCACACATGGCATTTTAAAGAAGACACAGAAAACGCCCACCAAAGAAATTAAAAAAGCTGAAGAAGCTCGAAAACAATATTTGAACAATAAAAATAATAAATCATGAGTAAAAAAATAAAAACAATTTCGCTAGACAAAATGATTGACAAGCATATTGGTAAAGTGGGCACAGAAAATCGCGACGCTTTTGAGAATGAATTGCGCATTGATTTGTTAGGTCACGCTATCAAACAAGCAAGAAAAGAACGAAATCTAACACAAGAACAATTAGGCAAATTAGTAGGTGTACAAAAAGCACAAATTTCTAAAATAGAAAACAGCCTAAAAAACGCACGCTTCGAAACCATTATAAAAGTCTTCAACGCTCTAGGCGCGAAAGTGAATTTTAATGTAGAATTGAATAGCAAGAAACTTGCTTACTAATCCTTCCGCTGATTGGAGTTTAACACGGGAAAGCGTGTGCAACGTAAATCCCCTTCTGGGTCTAGTTTGTCCAAGGTGCTAGGTGTAGATTGCATCTACACCTTAATATCTTTGAAGAATAATACAAAACGATACGAAAGCGTAGATGCAATCTACGCTTAGTATTGTGTACGAGCCTTCTCACTACGAAACAGTGCAGCCTGTGGCCGTTTGTAACAGCTAATACAATTTCCTTCCCTAACCCGAGTATTTCGGAGAAATACATTTTTCAAGAGTTCGTTTGGCTTCACTTCGCAAAAACAACTCAAACAGCAAATATTTTGCGGAGATTACCCATCCTATTACCCGCAAAATATGCGACGATTAAACTCAGTATGCGGAGAATAAACACTACTTTTACCGCATAATCTGCGGAGAATGAATACTTATATTTATCAAAATAAAGACTGGCCTAACTTTCTTTGGGATCCACAAGCCATTATTTCCATACTCTCGCGTGTACGAAATAAACAAGGAATACTAACAGGTAAGATGGGAGCCCTAGGTTTCAATTTACAGAGCGAAGCCTATTTAGAATCCCTATCACAAGACGTAATAAAAAGTAGCGAGATAGAAGGAGAAATACTAAATACTGCTCAAGTTCGCTCGTCTATTGCACGCAAATTGGGTATCAACATTGGCGGCCTTGTAGATAGCGACAGAAACGTAGACGGCATAGTAGAGATGATGTTGGACGCCACGCAAAATTGGCAAAGCAAACTAAGCGCGGATAGATTATATGCTTGGCACGCAGCACTTTTTCCTACGGGCAGAAGCGGAATGTATAAAATAAACGTGGCTAGTTGGCGTGATAATTCTAAAGGACCCATGCAAGTAATATCTGGACCAATGGGCAATGAGACCATTCATTTTGAAGCTCCAGAAGCCAAAATGATTCCAAATGAAATGAAAGCTTTTATGGCTTGGATAAATAAAACGCCCAAAACTGATGCTGTACTAAAGGCCGCTATTGCACATTTATGGTTTCTGACAATTCACCCTTTTGAAGATGGCAACGGCAGAATTGCGCGCGCCATTACAGATTTTCTTCTTTGCCGTTCGGAGCAAAAAGCGCAACGCTTTTATAGTATTTCTGCACAAATAAAAAAGCAACGAAAAACGTACTACGAAGTTCTAGAATATTCTCAAAAAGGAGATTTGGATATTACAGCTTGGCTATTATGGTTTTTGGATTGTATGGAAAAAGCGATTGATGCATCAAGTGAAATTGTTCAAAAAATTATGAGCAAGCATAAATTTTGGGACAATCATAAATTGGTAACTTTTAACGATAGACAAATAAAAATATTGGAAATGCTACTGAGCGATTTCTTCGGAAATCTGACTACAAGCAAATGGGCAAAATTAAATAAATGTTCTACCGATACTGCATTGCGCGATATTCAGGACTTGATGGATAAAAACATTCTTACAAAATCTGATTCGGGTGGCAGAAGTACAAATTATGAATTGATAAAATAGTATAAAACTATGCAAAATACCCGCTGTTCGTGCAATCCTCAATAAACTACTAATTTCAAAGCCGTTGATCATAAGACCAACTGCGGCTCTCTGCGAATAGCCAAAAGAATACACTACCTTCACAAGCAAATACTTTTGCCTAGGCAAAACGAAAAAACAAATCCCAAAAAACATGGAAAACAATCTAAACTTAGCGGTACTAATAGACGGCGATAATATTCCGTCAGCACACGTAAAAGAAATGATGGAGGAAATTGCTAAGTACGGCAACCCGACTATTAAAAGAATTTATGGTGATTGGACAAAACCCAATCTATCCAAATGGAAAAACCTACTCCTAGAAAATGCAATTACTCCTATCCAACAATATGGATATACCACCGGTAAAAACGCCACCGATTCTGCTATGATAATTGATGCTATGGATATTTTATATTCACAGAAAGTGAGTGGCTTCTGTTTAGTTTCCAGTGATAGTGATTTCACAAAACTAGCGACCCGTTTACGCGAGGCCGGCATGCAAGTAATCGGCATAGGTGAAAAGAAAACACCCAATCCATTTATAGTCGCTTGTGATAAATTTATTTATATAGAAATTATCCGCAACCAATCTTCCAAAAAAGAAGACACAACCGTAAAAGGTGAGAGTAAAGAGAGTTTAGATAAAATCACGCGCAAAGAAATAAAGTTAATTTCTTCTACCATATCAGATTTATCAGACGAAGACGGCTGGGCGTTCTTAGGTGATGTAGGTAGTTTATTATTAAAAAAGAGACCCAGTTTTGATTCCAGAATTTATGGTTTTGAAAAACTAACACCACTCATTAAATCTATAGGTCGTTTTGAATTAGAACAGCGCGAAAGCCCTAAAGGTAGAAGCAAATTGATTTATGTAAAGAACAAAGAAAAGAAAAATACTAAGGCTAAAAAATAAAGACTTTATTTCAAAAAAAGAACTTTTCACAAATGACGAATCTCTGAAAAATGTAAAAGCCATCGCGAACAGTTAGACTATTTTTGCCTTTTAGTAAAACTGAAATGCAAATATGAAAACAAACACAATAATTATTGGCGGCGGTTTATCTGGCCTAACAGCCGCAAGACAACTTCATAAGGAAGGTGTAGATTTCATTTTACTAGAAGCAACGGAGCGTATTGGTGGGCGTATTAAAACTGACGTTAAAGACGGCTTCCGGTTAGATCATGGATTTCAAGTATTACTAACAGCCTATCCCGAAGCACAACGATGGTTGAACTATAATTCATTAGACCTCAAATCATTTTTACCAGGTGCCCAGCTACTATACGCGAACGGAAGCAAGGGCCTGTTGGGCGATCCTCTGCGTGACTTTGCAAGTTTGTTTCCTACCCTTTTTTCCAAAGCTGGAAATATCAAAGACAAACTCGGTATACTAAAGCTACGCTACCGCTTATCAAAACTTTCAATAGAAGAAATTTTTAATCAAAAAGAAATCCCCACATCAGAAGTACTGGAAGTTGAATATGGCTTTAGTCAGAAAATGATACAACAGTTTTTTCAACCTTTTTTCACGGGCATTTTCTTAGAAAAGGACTTAACCACTAGTAGAAGAATGTTTGACTTTGTTTTTAAAATGTTTAGCGAAGCGTCTACAGCCGTACCGAATTTAGGAATGGAAGAAATATCCAAACAATTAGCAAGCATCTTACCACAGAAATCCATAATCACAAATGCTAGAGTCAACCGCATCGAAGGACAAAGTGTTTTTTTATCGGACGGCAGTTCGTTCACGGCGCCTAACATTATAGTCGCTACAGAGGCTACAGGATTAATTAAAGAACTTTCTGAGGTAAAAACAAATCATCAAAGTACAACCCATATTCATTTTACCACGGATACTCCTCCTATCTCAAAACCAATCATTGCACTGAACACAAAACTAGATCGATTGGTAAATAATATTTGTACAATTAATAAAGTAGCACCGGCTTATTCAAACAATGACCTACAACTTATATCTTTATCCGTTGTAGGTAAACACGGATTAAACGAAACAGATTTAATCAAAGCTATTCGCAAAGAACTCAGCCCTTGGTTTGGAAACGAAACGGAAGATTGGAATTACCTGCACACGCGGACCGTACAATATGCCTTACCCAACCAAAACAATGTGCTGCATACTTTTAATAAAGAGCAAGCCATACTTAAAAAAGGACTCTTCGCTTGTGGTGATTATCAATTAAACGGATCAATAAACGCCGCCATGAAAACAGGTAGAGAAGTTGCCGAATTAGTACTTCAAAATGTAAATAAATAATATGAATCAACCAATAATAGACCTACACTGTGACATGCTCGCCCACATGATACAAACACCCAATCCTGATCCGTTTGAAAGCTCAGAGATTGGTTGCTCTTTTCCTTCATTGAAAAAAGGCAATGTAAAACTGCAAGTCATGGCAATTTATACCGCCACCGAAAAAGGCAGCACCGCACTAGCACTTCAACAAAGTGAAGTCTTCGCTTCATTTTTAGATACATACCCAAATGATTGTCATTTAGTAAATAATACGGACAGCCTTCAAAAAGCAATGGTTTCGGATAAAGTCGGTATGATAGCCGCTATTGAAAATGCATCTGGCTTCTGTGATGAGGAAGAACCGCTGAAAAATGGTTTTAAACGATTAGAACAAATTATAAGCAACACCCAAGGTATTTTGTATATCGGTATGACGCACCACCCCGAGAATCGTTTTGGCGGCGGCAATAATAGCAATGTTGGACTCAAGCCAGATGGCGAGGAACTACTCCAATATCTAAATGGAAAAAAAATAGCCCTTGACTTTTCGCACATGAGTGATGCGTTGGCCTATGATACCCTAGCCTATTTGGACAAGCATACTTTAGACATCCCTATACTAGCGAGTCACTCAAATTATAGATCCATCTTGAATCATGTACGGAACCTACCGGATGATTTGGCAAAAAAGATTATTCAGCGAGGTGGAATGATTGGCGTAAATTTTCTAAGGGCCTTTGTCAACAAAGAAAACCCAAATGCATTGTACGACCACATAAATCACGGCATGAAGCTAGGCGGTGAGAATGCAATTTGTTTCGGAGCAGACTACTACGCCACAGGCGGCCATCCTGATCGATCAAGAGTTCCGTTTTACTTTAAAGAGCATGACGATGCTAGTCACTATCCGGCTATTTTAAAATCGATTGCTGACCAAGTATCAATAGAAGCAGTTCAGCAAATTGCCTGTAAAAATGCATTGAATTATCTTCAACGTATTTGGCAATAAGTTTCAGAACGAACCTTCAATTATCAGAATCTCCTACATCAGTACATTCTAAAAATACAACACTATTATTTAGATTTGTGAAGTCAAAATATTGTTGCGCGGATCAATATGAAACTAAACATTCAAATATTATACAAGATTGCTTTGTGGATGAGCATTTTAGGTGTGCTAGCTTTAGTTTCGGACCTTGGTTTTGTGCAATCCGACGTCGTGCAACAGTCGCTCAGAGTCTTTTATTTTACTGTTTTAGGTTTGGGCGTAGTTTCAACGGCCACGCGCTATATTGAAAAACTAAAAACATTCAGAGGTAAAGTTTTCATATTCGATGCGCTCTCGATATGTTTTACACTTTGGATTTTTTTCAATTACTTTTTCATAGGCGAACCTTTTAAAACAGACCTTTTATTAGAGAATCCGATTTGGGTAAAAATTGCACTAGTCTTTACAGCCATTCGTGAACTATCAGAAGTCAATTTTAATTATAAAAACACCTCATTAAATCCCGCACAACTCTTTGTATTGAGTTTTGTAGTCATCATTTTTATCGGTACGCTTTTACTACTGCTACCTAATGCTACAAATGGCGGTCTTTCTTTTATAGATGCTTTATTTACTACCACAAGTGCCGTTTGTGTTACTGGGCTTATTGTAGTAGATACAGGCACCTACTTTACCCAGTTCGGCCATGTTATCATCGCCATTTTGATTCAAATTGGCGGCTTAGGCATTTTGACTTTTGCTAGTTATTTTAGCTATTTTTTTAAAGGAGGCTCTACCTATGACAATCAACTTATGATGAATGATCTGGGCACTTCTAACAAACTGGGCGAGGTGTTTTCTACCTTAAAAAATGTCTTACTCATCACCTTTGGGATTGAATTTTTTTCTGCTATTTTAATTTATACTAGTATAAATTCTCAAGACTTTACATCACAATACAATCAAATTTTCTTTGCTATTTTTCACGCCATTTCTGCTTTTTGCAATGCTGGTTTTTCTACACTCACCAATAGTTTATATGAGGCAGAATTTAAATTCAACTACTATCTACAATTGATTATCATCTTTACATTTGTACTAGGCGGATTAGGGTTTCCAATTGTAGTAAACATTATTAATTTTTTTAACTATCGCATTCGCAAGCTACTAAGGTTAGGGAAAGGCAGGGTTCCTTACAAACCTTGGATACTCAAATTGAATAGTCGTCTTACGCTCATTACCACCGCTACGATTACAGTTAGTGCCTTTATCATTTTTTATATTTTAGAATACAACAATACCCTAGCCGAACATGGAAGTTTTGGCAAAATAGTAACAGCGTTGTTTGGCGCTTGTACCCCTCGAACCGCTGGCTTCAATACGATAGATACAAGCGCTTTACTTTTCCCTACCACCATGATGGTTTTCTTGCTAATGTGGATTGGTGCATCTCCTGCTAGTACGGGCGGTGGTATTAAAACCAGCACATTTTTAATAGCTTGTTTAAACTTTGTAACACTTGCCAAAGGAAAAACCAAAATTGAAATTTTTCGTAGAGAAATTGCAGACATCTCCGTGCGTCGAGCTTTTGCGACTATATCACTTTCACTTATGATTATAGGCATTGGTATTATGCTCATCTCAGTTTTTGAAAGTAAATTACCACTGATTGAAATTGGTTTTGAATGCTTTTCGGCCTACAGTACAGTAGGTCTGAGTTTGGGTATAACAGCAAAACTTTCGGATTACAGCCGCCTTGTGATCATCGTGATTATGTTTGTGGGACGGGTGAGTATGTTAACGGTTTTAATCGCGGTTTTCAAAAAAGCGAAACACATTAATTACAAATATCCCGTAGAAGAAATTACAATAAATTAAAATATAAATTAATGAAGTACTTAGTAGTTGGACTTGGAAATTTTGGCGCATCGCTCTCTGAAAAATTGACAGCGCAGGGCAACGAGGTGATTGGAATTGACACGCGTATGGAGCGCGTAGATATGTTTAAAGAAAAAATTTCCCATACTATATGCATGGATGCTACTGATGAAATTACTGTTTCAGGCCTGCCACTCGGAGATACTGACATTGTGATTATTGCCATAGGCGAAGATCAAGGTGCCAACATTATGGCCACGGCTATGTTTAAAAATTTTAAAGTAAAAAGGCTCATCAGCCGTGCCATCAACCCGCTCCAGCAAAATGTATTAGAGGCTATGGGCATTGAAGAAATAATTCATCCCGAGGAAGAAACGGCCGAGCGATGGGCAAAAAAACTGTGCTTGAGTAATGTAGTCGATTCATTTGAGCTTAGCAAAGATTTTAGCATCATTGAGATTAATGTACCTAAGGAGTATATTGGGCAAACTATCACACAGGTTGGATTCAGAGATAAATACAAACTACTTGTACTCACTACTATTAAAAAGGTAGAAGTGAGCAGTATTCTAGGAAAAGGAAAAATGGAAAACCGTGTGCAAGGTGTTGCTAATTCTAAAACAGTTTTACAGGATGACGATATCCTTGTAATCTATGGAGCAAAAACAGACTTGCAAAAATTTATTAATCAGAAGAAGAGAAAATAAATTAACCCAATCCGATGAAGAAAACCTCCTACTATACCTTAGCATTTTTCGCAATCTGTATTGGGCTTTACCCAATCACCTATTTTTTAATTGATAGAACCTTTGGCCTCTTACAATTTAAATCTGCAGAGATACTCAGTGCGCCACTTTGGAATATTGGGTTCTATGGTCACATCATTCCTGCCGGTATTGCACTTTTAGTTGGATGGACCCAATTTAATAAAAAGTGGCGCAAAAAAAATATTGAACGCCATCGAACACTGGGTAAGATGTACATACTATCCGTTCTGCTTAGTGGAGTTTGCAGCCTATACATTTCACTTTTTGCTACAGGCGGTATCGTCAGTTCGTTAGGCTTTGCTTCTTTGGGAATTGTGTGGCTTGGCAGTACGGTACTTGCTTTTCAAGCTATAAAAAAAGGAAATATCAACTTGCACGAAAAGTATATGATTTATAGTTATGCGGCCTGCTTTGCCGCTGTGACCTTACGTATATGGCTTCCGTTACTCACGCCTGTTTTCGGAGGTTTTGTTGAAGCCTACCGAGTAGTCGCTTGGCTTTGTTGGATTCCAAATTTAGCAGTTGCCCATATCATTATTCTGAGAAAAGTTTAGACAATACATTAACTTTGAGAAACTATGTCAGAGAAAAATTTCCCTCATTCCAAACTGTTTAAAGTTCTATTGAGTATAGTAGCCAGTATCAATTATGCTACTCAGGAACGCCAATAATTATGAACTATATACAATTTGGGTGAAGAGTCTTGGCGTCATTACCATTTTGTTTTTTGGAGGACTTCTCTTCCTGCAAACAAAGAAATTGATTCGCAAGGCTTAATTTGTGTTTAAGTAATTACTTTGCATCTTTACAGCTTAGCATGAAAAACACTGAAAAACCAACACCAGAGGCCAAAGCACTTTCCCTTTATTTAATGGCATTTAAAGCATCGAAGCCAGCTATTAAAGAGCAGGCTAAGCGTATGAACAAACATTGGGACAAGGTTAAATCAGGCGAACTCAGTAAAGAAGAGTATGATGTAAAAGTAGATAGTGTTTTAAAAGCACATGGCGGCTATGATAAAGTTGTAAAAGACACTGTCTATTTTTATGTGCGCAAAACAGGCGAATGGACGTTACAAGGTGACGATCAATACTGCCAAGACGCGCAGAAAATTGCTGATAAAATTTTAGAGAGTAAAAAGTAATGCAAGTCCTCTTTCACGCTCCTGAATACAGACCCAACTTATCCAACATGATACGGACGGCTGAGTTTTATGGATTAAAAGAGGTCTATGTTTTTGATAAGAACAATTTACTTTCTCCCCCTAACAATAAAGTAAGCCGAGCTGAAATGGAGCACATGGCTCGTGTATGGACGGCTGGAGCTATTGAGCATATAAAAATTACTTCCATAGAAAACGATACTACTTTTCTTAAAAATTATAAGGGTAGAAAAATCGCAACTTTGGTCAATAAGGAAGCAAGCTCCCTATCGGATTTTATGTTTCTAGAAGACGATTTACTTATCATGGGAAGTGAAAAAGAAGGCTTACCCAAAGAAATAGAAACGCTATGTGAACAAGCTATTTATATACCACAACGTGGTCACACAAATTGCTTAAACGTCAGTGTAACTTTTGGAATTGTTATCCAACAAGCTATTTCTCAAATAAAATAAGCAAAGTAAATAGAAGCCTTGCTCGCTAAGCTATTTTTGATTTTCAAATCGCGTAACCGTGCAAAAACTTTTTGCAAAATATATCAATACCTTTAAAGGACTGAGCCAAGAAATTTGGTTGTTGGCTGGCATTACATTAGTCAATCGAGCGGGCATGATGGTAATCCCTTTTTTGTCTATTTACCTAACTAAGGAATTAGAGTTTTCTTATCAGCAGGTAGGTTGGGTTATGACTTGTTTCGGACTCGGCTCTTTAACGGGAGCATGGTCTGGTGGTAAATTAACCGATAAAATCGGAGGACACAAAGTCATGATTGGCAGTTTCTTTTTGGGCGGTTTAGGTTATATCGCCATTCAATATTTACATAATTTTCAATCCTTATGTATTGGGGTATTCCTCCTTACTCTACTGGCTGATGCCTTTCGTCCAGCCCTTTTTGTTGCCATGAGCAACTACTCTAAACCCGAAAATAAAACACGATCGGTAACCCTAATTCGACTCGCCATTAATTTAGGAATGTCTTTGGGACCGGCTGTTGGTGGCGCTTTGATTCTTTACTATGGCTATGGCTCTTTGTTTTGGATTGATGGCATCACGAATTGTATGGCTGGTATTTTACTTATAGTTTTACTCAATCCAAAAAAACGTAAAATTTTGGATGAGCAAATCACAGTTTCCAATCCGTTATCCCCTTATAAAGACATTTACTTTTTATTATTATTAGCAGGCATTTACATTTTTACAATTGCCTTTCTACAATATTTTTCATCTATGCCGGTATACTATCGAGAGGCAAAAATGCTCACAGAAGGTGAAATTGGCTTACTCATGGGTTTAAACGGTATGCTCATATTTCTGTTTGAAATGCCTTTTGTCCAATTTTTTGAAAGTAAGAATTACAATAAAGTCAAACTCCTAATTATTGGAATGGGCTTATTGGCAATTAGTTTTTTAATTTTACCCTTTTTTGATTGGACGGGTATCATTGTATTCAGTATTCTTTTCATGACGTTTGGAGAAATGCTTGTTTTCCCCTTCGGAAATGCACTTGCTGTACTACGAGCAAAAAAAGGAAATCAAGGTGCCTACATGGCCTTATTCTCTATGAATTTTTCGGTCGCTCATATTTTCGGACATAACATTGGAATGCAAAGTATTGAGCACTTAGGGTTTGATTACACCTGGCTTGTAGTTACAGGCGTTGGTGTAATCGGCATGTTAGTCTTAGCGTACCTCCTCAGCTACGCTCGTAAAAACAATTAGATTTCGTTAACTTCCCGACCAAGGACTTCGCCTAAAAAATAGCGTCCAAGTAACATAAAAAATTACTAAATGAAAAAAATTATCACAGTTACACTAAGTTTGGTTTGTATAGGATTAGTCAGTTTTGCACAAAACAATACTAACCGTAAACCAAGGACCTTAAAAGGAGACCTGAATGGCGATGGAAAAATTAGCCGAGCTGAATTTAATAAAAAGGCCGCTCAGCAAGTTAAACAAATCGACCTCCGTGCCGATAAAACTTTTGACAGAATGGATGCCAACCAAGATGGTTTTTTAGATCGAGGTGAAATGCGTCAGGCACGGATGCGTCGTCAAGGAGCTCGTAATCAAAGAGGGAACAGAAAAGGAGGCATGCGCAACCCAGGACAAAGAAACCAACGGGGGCAGCAGCAAGGCAGAAAAAGAACGAAGCAACGAAGCAATGAACGTTTTTTACAAGCAGACAGAAATGGCGACAAACAAATTTCTTTTAGAGAGTTTAAACGACAAGCAAAGCAAAAGCCAAATTATTCGCGCAGAAGAGCTCGGAATCTATTTGACCGCATAGATAGAAATCAAGATAATAGACTCAGTCCTAGAGAACTGAATAATACGAAGAGAAAAGTAATAAACAGAAGAAGAGGACGCAACAGACGGTAAATTAATTAGAAAAGGTGTTAAGCGAAAAGCATAATGCCTTTTCTTTTATTACTGATTCTTAAAAGAAAGATCACTTTACAATGTCCTCCTTAATACTTTTGTATTCCCACGGTGCGTTAGAGATTATTTCTAATTTTTGATTAACGTACAAGCTAACAGGAATTCCAAATTGCCATTCTAAATTCAAATCCTTATATCCTATAAAATTCTTTTTTATAAAGTGCCGAATTCTTTTTCGGTCGCCATGCTCTAGAACCTTTTCATGACTCTGCTTGTTCGGCAATAAGTAATAGCCACAACTAATTCCTAGTTCTTCCAAATAATTTGCAAACTGATTATCAGTTTCAGAAGCACATATAATTACAACGTTTATTCGATCCGAAAGACTATCACAGATTTTTGAATAATTTTTTTTTAAAACAGATTTCGAAGCTGAACACCACTCAGCTGTTAAAAAAACCAAATTCAAACTATCCGAAATAATCTCTTTTACATTCTGTGACGTAATTAAATCGTTGGTTTGTTTATTTTTTTGAGCACATGAAAATAGAGTCCATGAAAGAAGCGAAATACATAAAATTATCTTGAGAACATTCATCCTTTTTAAATACTTCCCTACCACTTTTTCCATTTGGCTCCATCTGCCCAAGCTTTTTCTAAGTCTTGCTTATCGCGAAGAGTATCCATACATTTCCAATAGCCGTTATATTTATAGCCAACTAAATTTCCTTCTTGGGCTAAGTCATGCAGAGGTTGACGCTCCCACATAATATCATTGGCATCATCATGCAGATAATTTTTTATTTCAGGATTGACCACAAAAAAACCGCCATTAATCCAAGTGCCACTATCGGCAGGTTTTTCTTCGAAGGAAGAAACTATATCATTATCATCCATAGCCAATACACCAAATCGACTACTGGGCTGAATAGCCGTCATAGTACAAAGTTTACCGTGCCCTTTGTGAAACGCTACTAGTTTTTTAATATCAATATCACAAACACCGTCACCATAGGTGAGCATAAAGGGTTCACCATTTGTATATTTTAAAACTTGACGTAAGCGACCGGCCGTCATAGTATGCAAACCAGTATCTACTAAGGTTACTTTAAATGTTTCACCACTATCGTTATTGTGTACCTCTACATCATTATTGCTCAAATCAACCGTCACATCAGCCATGCGATTAAAGTAATTCGTGAAGTACTCTTTAATCATCCAACCTTTATACCCACAGCAAACAATAAACTCATTAAAGCCGTGCGCCTCATAGCTTTTCATGATGTGCCACAAGATAGGCTTGCCGCCAATCTCAATCATAGGCTTGGGCTTCAGATGACTTTCTTCTGAAATTCGCGTTCCAAAACCTCCTGCAAATAGTACAACTTTCATATTGCACGCAAGATATGAAATTATGTTAGTAGAATTTCTAAGATTGTGCTAAGAAATCGTTTTGAGCTACTTAGTTTTAATTTTCCAAGAAATGAACCAAGATAAAGCCTTAGCTATACTAAAATCAGGACAAAATGTATTCCTCACTGGCTCAGCAGGAGCCGGTAAAACCTATGTGCTCAATCAGTATATCCGATACCTCAAAGAGCGAAAAGTGGGCGTGGCCATAACCGCCAGCACTGGAATTGCCGCTACACACATTGGCGGACAAACAATTCATTCTTGGAGTGGCATGGGCATAAAAAATGAAATCAACCACTCCCAACTAAGAGACCTAGGCAAAAAACAATACATTAAAAAAAACATGGATAATGTCTCGGTTTTAATCGTAGACGAAATTTCTATGTTGCACAAGCGGCAACTTGAAATGCTCAATACGATTCTCGTATTTTTTAAGGAAAGCATGGAACCCTTTGGCGGTATTCAAGTTATTTTTTCAGGTGATTTTTTTCAGCTGCCGCCAATTAGCCGAGAGGAACAACTGGATAAAGATAAATTTTGTTTTATGGCGCGTGCTTGGGCAGAAGCCAAACTTACCGTGTGCTATTTGACCCAACAGTTTCGGCAAAGTGATACAGATTTCAATAGCATTTTAAATGAAATACGCACACGAAGCCTAAGTTCTAAAAGTATTGCGGCCTTAGAGGAAACAGTGTACAACCAACAAACAATCGCTACTAAATTATATACGCACAACGCAGATGTAGATCTAGTAAACAATGAGCATTTGCTAGAACTATCTACCGACCTTTTTACATTTAAAGCCAAAGCTACGGGCAACCCCAATATGTTTGAAATGCTCAAAAAATCAATCTTGGCGCCTGAAATCTTACAACTTAAAATTGGTGCCAAAGTTATGCTAGTGCGCAATAATTTTGACAAAGGCTATAGTAATGGAACCCTCGGAAAAATTGACGACATAACTGAAGACGAAGAAGGCAATGATTTTCCAATTGTAAAAACCTTGGACGGTAAAAAGATCTATTTAGAAAAAGAAGAATGGTCTATTGAGAATGAAATAGGCAAAACCATAGCCGCTTTTGAACAATTCCCCTTACGTTTGGCTTGGGCCATTACGGTGCACAAAAGTCAAGGAATGACCCTAGACGAAGCTGAAGTTGACTTGAGCAAAACTTTTGAAACGGGGCAAGGTTATGTGGCACTCTCACGAGTAAAATCCTTAGACGGTCTGAAATTAATAGGGCATAACGAATACTCCTTTGTACTAAATGACTTAGCCTTTAAGGCTGACAATCGTTTTCAAGAGCTAAGTGAATATGCCGATGCGCAAAATGATTTTTCTTTCCTCGAAACCTTCTATGACAACTTTATAAAAAACTGCGATGGCATAACCGAGACTGCTGAAATAGAAAAGCTAAAAAAGAAAAAAGAAGCCAAGAAAAAGAAAGGCAATACCTACGACCATACGCGCCTCCTTATTAAAGAAGGGCTGAGCTTATCAGAAATTGCGAAGGAACGTGGCTACTCTACGGGTACGATTATCAGTCATTTATTTGTGATTAATAAAACTACACCCGAAGTAGATTTGACTAGCTTTAAACCTACCGAGGAAGTGATGGAAAACATTGCGTTGGCATCAGCTACTTTATCAAAAGACCCTGCTAATTTGTATCAAGACGGCACGCTCAAATCCTCACCGATTTACAATTACTTTGATAAAAAATACTCATACGATCAAATAAAACTAGCGCTCTTATTTTTTAAGAGTCAGAATTAAGTCCCCCTATAAAACTTACTCTAAACTATAGAAGGTAAAATATCATGCAATAAAAAAAGCGCCCAAATTTGGGCGCTTTTCGTTTAGTATTTTTTGTATGAACTATTTTATAAACTGACCAGTCGCTTTAATACCGTCTTGTCTAATTTCTAAAATATACATTCCTTTATTGATACCTGAAATATCTACCGAGAAGTTTTCCTGACCTTTGAATGCTTTACCATAAGAATGTGTAAGTACTTTACGACCGGTAAGATCATAAATATTTACAACTGCTTCAGTAGTATTTTGTGCAACATAATCTAAATTGATTGTGTTGCCAGTAGCTGGATTTGGATATACAGAAACTGCTTGTTCTTTAATTTTGGATGTTTCTACAAAAATAGTTTCTGTACCGGTTGCAAATTGTATATTCACTGAATTACAGCTAACAAAGTTCTGTCCAGTCGTATCAAATTTAGGAGCAAGACTGGCAGCATTATTACTAATAGTTGCTAAATAGGCAAGCGCACAGATATTGGTAGTGGTGGCTGTAGCACTTGTGAGTGTAAGCATCGTATTAAATCTCAAAGTATCATTCACATTTTTTGTTAAGCCCGTACGGATATCAAGAACGTCATTACCAACTGCAATAATAACCGTATCAGCGGGTACAATATTACCAGTATTTACAGTAATAGTAACGTCAAAGGGAAATGATTGCCCAACTTGAATTGTGCTATTCGGTGCAGGCGTATTTAATACAGTTGTAAATTGTGTATTACCCGACTGACCAAAAGCCAAAGAACTAATTAATATCGCAGAAAGAGAAAGAAGTAATAATTTTTTCATAATTTATATTTATTTAAGTTGAAAGGTAAGGATTCTTTAACTTTTATAGTCTTATTCATTAAAAAAAAATGTCACAGTTTGTGGAAAAATGTTTGTTTATAATCTAATTACTCAATCGTTTCGCTTTAGCACTCCTCCCTTGTGCTTGTGGACTCCTATTTTTCGCTTCAGCAGGCAAGCATTTCGCCTATGAAGCTAAACGTTTAGCTTCATAAGCTAAAATTTTAGGTATGAAACCTAAAATTTTAATCTTATCAGTCAAAAAAATAGGCTCAGAACCGATAAATATCAGTCCCGAGCCTAAAAATATCAGTTTCGAAGCTATAAATTAGGGTTTACGCCTCAGTATCATTGTTATTACTAGCCGTGCGAGGGAAAAACTGCTTTAGCTCGTTTTCCTTATCCTCGTAGCCCACTGCGCCGCTTTTATTTTTATACTGCGTATAATCATAGTCTGTAAGTGCCGCCTGATAATTATCATGATCATGTAGTATCCGTGCATTGTCCATACCGATGCGTAGTGCATTGATGCGACTCAAAAGGTTACCGATAAAAGCACGGCTCGCGTGGTCGGCATCAAACTCTGTCCAGTCTACATCCGGGCTGCTGAGCGCTGGCTGACCATCATGATAATCTTTTACCTTGTTCACCAGCAGCTTGTTCTGCTCATTAATACTCCCCATGCTTTGGCGTTCTTCGGGTGTAAGGTTGGCAGCCTTCTCGGCCAAAAGTGTTTCTAGCGAGCTAAGCGCTGTGTTGATTTCCGTAATAACGGCTTCGTCAAAATGACGGCTTTCAAAATTGTTGAATGGCATAATAAAAATTAATTTGTGAAAGACTAATATAAAAAATAAATCACAATTTTTAAAAAAAAATCAACGATTATCACCGCATAGAGCGAGTAATAAATCTGTACAAAAGTCTAAAAAAAAACAACTCCCTTATTCTCTAATGCCTAAGGCCGAATGCCTATTTTAGCATCCGCAATGAATAAGATTGATATTTTAAAGCAAAAGAGAGAACAAGCCCTACTGGGTGGTGGTGAAAAACGAATTGCTTCTCAGCATAAAAAAGGAAAACTTACCGCTCGTGAGCGTGTAGATTTACTAATGGATAAAGACACATTCGAGGAAATCGGAATGTTAGTCACGCACCGCAGCACCGACTTTGGCATGGAAAAACAAAAATTCTATGGCGATGGTGTAGTGACCGGTTATGGAAAAATCAATGGCCGTTTGGTTTATGTTTACTCGCAAGACTTTACCGTTTTTGGCGGCAGCCTCAGCGAAACGCACGCAAAAAAAATATGTAAACTAATGGACCTCGCTATGGAAAATGGTGCGCCTATTATTGGACTAAACGATAGTGGTGGCGCACGGATTCAAGAAGGCGTGGTGAGCTTGGGCGGCTATGCCGATATTTTTTATAAAAACACAAGAGCGAGTGGTGTGATACCGCAGATTTCTGCCATTATGGGACCTTGCGCCGGTGGTGCAGTTTACAGCCCCGCCATCACAGATTTTATAATGATGGTAGAGCAGAGTTCCTATATGTTTGTAACGGGGCCCAATGTAGTAAAAACCGTTACGCACGAAGAAGTAACGAGTGAAGACTTAGGCGGCGCCGAAGCTCATGCCAGCAAAAGTGGTGTAACTCATTTTACCGCCATGCATGAAGCCGATTGCATCAAGCAACTAAAAAAACTGCTAAGCTATATCCCGCAGAACTGTGAGGACAATGCGCCGATTTATGAATACGAACTAGGAAATGAGCAACGCTCAAAACTAAATTACCTCATACCCGAAAACCCAAACACACCCTACGACATGAAGGAAGTGATTGAAGAAATCGTTGATGAAGAAACCTTTTACGAAGTGCATAAAAAATATGCAGAAAACATAGTAGTAGGCTTTGCACGAATTGCAGGAAGAAGCATCGGGGTCGTGGCCAATCAGCCTGCATCGCTCGCAGGCGTTTTGGATATTAATTCTAGTAAAAAAGCAGCACGCTTTGTGCGCTTTTGCGATGCATTTAATATTCCGCTTTTAGTATTGGTAGATGTTCCTGGTTTCTTGCCGGGTACCGATCAGGAGTGGAATGGAATTATCAGCAATGGTGCCAAATTATTGTACGCTTTAAGCGAAGCCACCGTGCCTAAAATAACCGTCATTACACGTAAAGCCTACGGTGGTGCGTATGACGTAATGAATAGCAAACACATTGGTGCGGACTTAAACTTTGCTTTCCCCAATGCAGAAATTGCTGTAATGGGTGCGAAAGGTGCTAGTGAAATTATTTTTAGAAAAGAAATAGCCGAGGCTGAAAACCCAGAAGAAAAACTTGCTGAGAAAGAAGCTGAATATAAAGACAAATTTGCCAATCCATACCGCGCCGCAGCCCATGGCTATATTGATGAGGTGGTATTACCTGAAAATAGTAGAGAAAAACTAATTAAAGGGTTTTCTATGCTTGAAAATAAGGTGTGCAACTTACCTAAGAAAAAGCATGGGAATATCCCCCTTTAATTATGAATTACGAAAGTTGAATTATTAATTTAAAAATTCAACATTCATAACTCACTATACATAATTCAAAACCATGCCCAACTACTTTGAACGATTTAAAAATAGGTTTATAAACAATACCGGATTTGACGACCATATCGGTGATGTGGGCGATCGGATTCTATCAAAAAATGGCAAAGGCAATGTAAGAAAGCGAGGGTTTCATCGATTGAAGCATCTCAGTATATTTCATACGCTGATAGATTTAAATATATGGCTATTCTGGCTCGTATGTTTTGCCGGATTTTTATTAGTCAATTTATTTTTTGGTGCTATATATTACCTGCTCGGCGCTGAGCATTTATTGATTCCCTCCTCCCTTTCGGCGGTCAATCAATTTATGGAGTGCTTTTACTTTAGCTGCCAAACGCTTACGGCCGTAGGTTACGGGCGCATAGCCCCAGCAAACAATCTAATGGGTGCTATTTCAGCCTTTCAAGCGTTTTTTGGACTCATGAGTTTTGCAGTAATCACCGGACTTTTATACGCCCGATTTTCAAAACCCCGAGCCTTTTTACAGTTTAGCGATCATGCAGTCATCCGTCCATTTCAGGAAGGAAAAGCCATGATGTTTCGTATGGCCACTTATAAAAATAATGATTTGACCGATGTGAACTGTCAAGTAATTGCTGCTTTCGCTCAGACAAAAAATGGTGTGACGAGCAATCGGTTTATACCCTTGCGGCTAGAAATAGATACGATTCAAGAATTGGTGCTAAACTGGACGGTGGTACATATTATCGATGAGAGTAGTCCGTTTTATAATTTAAACCAAAAAGAAATTAATAATGCGAAAGTTGAACTCATCGTTTTAGTAAAAGGGTATGATGAGTACTTTTCTACCTACGTGCAAGAGCGCACCTCCTATACGTATGAAGAAATATTATACAATGTACAGTTTGTAAAAATGTTTCGCCGAGATCAAAATGAGAAAAAAACCTTGCTAGAGCTTGATAAACTAAGCGAAGTAGAACCTATAAAAGGCAGAAGGATTTTTTCTAAAGATTAAAGCACCGAATTTAGGAATATTATTTTGCGAAGTATACCCTATCATTAGCGTTCAGTTAGGCTTTCGTAATTGAAATATTCGTAATTCGTAATTCTAAAACGTAGATTTGCAACATGCAAGAAACACTAATGTCAAGTCAAGAATATATTGAGATAGAAGAGAAATATAATGCTCATAACTATCATCCCCTACCGGTTGTTTTGAATAAAGGGAAAGGTGCTAAAGTTTGGGACGTTGAAGGGAAAGAATACTTTGACTTTTTAAGTGGATACAGTGCTGTAAATCAAGGGCATTGTCACCCCAAAATCATTGCGGCCCTGATAGAGCAAGCGCAGCAATTGACCCTTACATCTCGTGCATTTCACAGCGATAAGTTGGGTGAGTTTGCCAAATATATTACTGAGCTATTTGGCTACGATAAAGTGCTACCTATGAATTCTGGGGTAGAGGCAGTAGAAACGGCTATTAAGTTAGCTCGTCGTTGGGGCTATGATGTAAAAGGTGTTGAAGATGGCAAAGCCAAAGTGATTGTATGTGATGGTAATTTTCATGGTAGAACTCTAAATGTAATTTCGTTTAGTAATGATCCAGACTCTCGCAAAGGATTTGGACCGTTTATGCCCGGTTATGAAATGGTAGCTTATAATGATGCCAGTGCCTTGGAAAAAGCGTTAGAGGCTGACCCAAACGTTGTAGGATTTTTAGTAGAGCCCATTCAGGGGGAAGCTGGCGTAAATGTACCTGACGATGGTTATTTAAGTGCCTGTGCAGATTTATGTAAAAAACACAACGTACTATTCATGGCAGATGAAATTCAATGTGGTTTGGCTCGTACGGGTAAAATGCTTTGCATAGATCATGAGGATGTTACCGCGGATATTTTAATATTAGGAAAAGCCTTGAGCGGAGGGGCGATTCCTGTTAGCGCAGTATTGTGCAACGATGATATTATGCTAACCATAAAGCCTGGTGAACATGGTAGTACCTATGGTGGAAACCCCTTAGCCTGCGCTGTGGCCAAAGCGTCGCTACAGGTATTAGTGGATGAAGATATGGCTAGCCTAGCGGATTGTATGGGAGAATATTTTAGACAAGAGGTACGGAAATTAGAGTCGAAATACATTTCGCTGGTCAGAGGAAAAGGTTTACTCAATGCCATTGTAATGAAACACGAAGACCCCAAAGCTGCCTGGAAACTTTGCTTGGAACTAAAAGAGAATGGCATGTTAGCGAAACCTACTCACGGTGATAAAATTCGTTTTGCACCACCATTAGTAATCACTAAGGACGAAATTGATGAATGCGTACAGATTATTTCTAAGAGTTTGAGTGTGTTGGATTAGAAAATATCTTGCACATTCTGAACGTAAAAAGCCTTGAATTCAAATAGACCTTTTATGTCTTAGTGTTCCTAAAAATAAATCTTGCAATACTTAGGTAATAGTTTCTAGATAGGCAGTATGCCTTTCAAACAGGTCCTCCAAATCACTTTTATTTATAAATTGGGATTGGGCACTTTCTAACAATCTGTCTGCATGATTTTTTATAGCAGAATGCTGTTCTTCGGTATGAGCAAATTTGCTGATGGTTGTGTAGCATTCCATTAGTTTAATTACTACAGAAGGTGAGGCCAGTCCAAACTGTCTGATTTGATTGAAAGCAGCATTCATAAATCCTTCAAAATCATTTGACCTAGTCATCAATTTTAATTCTCCTTCTTGGTTGACTCTATAGCTTGAAGGGAAATTTAATTTTGTAGCAGAACACATTACAGAAGTTAAATTATCAATACAATTTATAGCCGTGTACGGATCATTGATACCTGGCGATAGGGCCTTACAAGCCACTTCAACCATTTGATGAATCGCAAACTCTGTATCTTGAAATACGGTTTTCTTTTGTTCTATATGAAAATACTTGGAAATGTCTAAGGATTCATCAGCATCAATTGTATTAAAATAAACGTGCGCTATAACTTCATTGTAGACCTGATACATTCCAGGCTTACATAGAATTTCAAAAAAAACATTCTTTTTACTTGCCAGTGCCAAAATTTTATCAATGTCAACATATTCTATATAGCCACTTTTATTATTCTTTATACTTTTATGATATTGATAAGATTTCTTTACTCCTTCAATATTTTCAGCAGAAAAAAACAGAGCATCTTGTCCAGCGCTTTTGGGATAAATTCGGCTTATGTTTTCTTCCAGCTCCTTTCGCAAATCAGTAATAATTGTACTAGGCTGTATGCTCATACTCACTCTATGTATGAAAATTATTAGTAATATCAAACCAGAGAAAGATAAGATGAGCGCAAACAATACCGACAGTTTCGGAACAAATTGATAATTTTCAGTCCCCTCCACTGCATTTAAAATTATAAGTGCATATAAAAAAGTTGCGATATAAAGTCCAAGAACAACTTGATTGAGTGTAACATACATGAAGTTGCGTAATAAACGAGGACCATATTGAGAAGCGGCCAAGGTAAGAACCACAAGGGTAATAGAAAAAACAGTACCCGCTATACCAATCATAGCACCTGCTATAACGGATAACACATTTCTCGCAGACTCGGCGTTCTCAGGAAAAAGCATAGCCAAGAGATCAATGTCTTTAAACTCAATATTGTAATCTAAGTACAGAAAAAAAAGTGCTGTAAGAACTCCTCCTAGCGTAATGCAGAGTGGCAGAAACCAAAAGCTAGACTTAATTTGTTGAAGTTTGTAAAGTAGGTTTTTCAATAGCACTTAAAAATCAAACTTATTCCTTTCTTACACTTATACAATTACGTGTTATAGTTTCAAACTTTTAAGCAAGTTGAGCAGCGACTGCCGCGGTACTCCACGCATTCTGAAAATTAAAACCGCCCGTTACCCCGTCTATATTCAACACCTCTCCTGCAAAATAAAGATTGGGCACCAATCTACTTTCCATAGTTTTAGGATTTACTTCTTTTAGGTCTACACCGCCGCAAGTAACAAACTCCTCCTTAAAAGTAGTTTTACCTTTTACTTCGAAGTGCTGGCCAACTAATATAGATAGTAGCTTATTTTGTTCTTTAGACGCAAGCTCACTCCACTTTTTATTTTCAGGGATACCGGCTTGATTAATTAAATATAGCCACAACCTTTTAGGCAATTCAAACGGATTTCTAGAGAATAATTGAGCGCCCATTCCGTTTCTAAGTTCGTTCCACCGAGCACGCAAGTCATTTTCTGTTTCGTTAATCCAATTAACCAAAATTGAAAATTCATATCCCATATCATGTAAGAAGCGCGCTTGCCAAGCACTTAGCTTCAATACACACGGACCACTCAATCCCCAATGGGTAATTAATAATGGACCAATATTATTTGCCTTGGTCGATTGTATTCGAATATGCGCCTTCTCCAAACTCACTCCCATTAAGTCTTTAAGATCTTTATTACTTTTTATATTAAATGTAAATAGTGATGGTACGGGGTCTATAATATTATGCTCAAGGTTTCTTAACCAATCAAACTGAGTACTTTTAGGATAACCGCCACATGCTACACAAATAGAGTCAGCCTTTAACTCCTGACTATTAACAGTTACTGTAAAGGTTTGCTCTTTCAACTGCACTTTAGAAACTGCCGAGCCTAGCTTGACTTGTACTCCTAGCTTCTTGGCGGCTCCCAGTAAACAATCAATAATCGTTTGTGATGAATTTGTAATAGGAAACATTCTACCATCAGATTCGGTATGCAGTTTCACTCCATTTTTAGCAAACCATTCAATCGTTTCTTCTGAACCAAATTGATAAAAAACTTTTTTTAAAAAATTTTTGCCCCTCGGATAATGCTCCAACAAATGCGGGATAGATTCTATAGCATGCGTAACATTACAACGTCCTCCACCGCTTACTTTTACTTTTTGTAAAACTTTATTTTGCTTTTCAAGCAATACAACTTCAAGCTCAGGATAATTTTCTTTCGCTCGTATGGCACAGAAAAAACCAGCGGCTCCACCGCCAACTACTATTAATTTCTTGTTTTTCATTCCCCTAAGAAGTCATCTAAATCTCTACGCTGCCTTTTAGTAGGTCTACCCACCTTGCTTAGTCGTTTCCCAGTATAAAAACTTGAAGACATTGGCTTCTGAGCAACTTTTAGTTCTTCAGGAGTATGATCAATATAGTTTTTAATAGCCTCTGTATATTGCACTCGTTTATCAATCAGGCCCGTCACTTGAATATTCCATGGACGCGCTGGGGTCACTACATCAATTTTGTCGCCCACATTTACCCCACGTGAAGATTTTACATTCTCTCCCGCTATTTTGACTTTTCCTTTGGTACATGCATTTCCAGCGAGCGTTCGCGTTTTAAACACACGAATACTCCATAGGTATTTATCTATCCTTACTTTACTCATTTTTATTTCCCTAATTCCTAATCGCTTTCAGTAAACCTACTTTTCTATGATCACATAAGCCATGGCATGAGTATCTGTATGAGAAATACTCACATGCGCAAAAGCAAAGCCTTTTTCTTTAAACCCCTCCTCCGTCTCACCGCTTAGTTTGATATCCGGGTTTCCGTGCTCATCCTTGGTGGTTTCAATCTCAGGTAACCGTTGATTACCGATAAATTTTACTCCAAAAGCTTTCAAAAATGCTTCTTTCACTGCCCACCGTGCGGCATAATGCATTGCAGGGTTTTTCATACTATCGCAATATTCTATTTCACCTTTGGCAAAAACATGATGTTTAAAATCATCGTTACGCTCTATTTTAGAAGCTATCCGAGCTATTTCAATCAAGTCGGTTCCTATACCTGCAATCATTCCTTGTAAAGATAGGGTTTGTTAAAAATCCTTGTTTGAAAAAATTTTATAAATATTCGTTTGTTAATGATATGTTCCCATATTATCTTTAGGGGGAACGAAATCTATTCACACTTAAAACTATAATATTTATGGATGTAAGAATTAACACGCAGCGCTTTACTGCTGACAAAAAACTAACCGATCATGTAAACGAAAAAATCAAAAAGCTTTCTACTTTTCATGATCGCATCACGACTGTGGACGTCTTCTTAAAATTGGACAACGTAGTTCATAATATTAAAGACAAGGTTGCCGAAATTAAAGTTCACATTCCAGGACATACTTTTTTTGTAAAAAATGAATCTAAAACCTTTGAAGAGAGCTTTGACGAAAGTCTTCAATCCATGACGACCCAAATTAAGCGCCACAAAGAAAAATCTATGGCGGTCCACTAATTTAAATATAATTTACTTTGCACTCACCTTCGCTTCTAAGCGAGGGTGTTTTATTTTTACCGCGAATGATTTGCTTCCCTAATGCCAAAATTAATCTTGGCTTACAGATTTTAAAAAAAAGAGATGATGGTTTTCATGAAATCAAAACCTGTATGTATCCCATAGCGGTAAACGATGCCTTAGAATTTCATTCTTCCAATAGTTTTTCGTTTAAGCAATCTGGTAAAGTTTTAGATAACGCACCCGAGGATAATATTATCGTGAAGACATATGAACTTTTAAAAACTAAAGTTGATAAACTACCCAAACTAGATATTCACCTTCTTAAAAACATTCCGTTTGGAGCAGGCTTGGGAGGTGGTTCAGCTGATGCTGCTTTTTTTATGGCAACACTTATTGAGTTGTTAGAGTTAGGAATTACTACTGAGCAACAAGAAGAATGGATTTCAGAAATCGGAAGCGACTGCGCTTTTTTTATAAAAAACATACCCGCCATTGCTAGTGGTCGAGGGGAGATTCTTACACCCATTCAATTGAAGCTTTCAGAATATTCTATTCAATTAATATGTCCTACTATTCATGTGAGCACCGCCACTGCCTACTCGGGAGTACTTCCTACTGAGCAGCAACCTAGCTTAGAAAATATTCTGTTGAGCGACATCGCCACTTGGAAACAAACGCTCGTCAATGACTTTGAAAAAAGTGTTTTTACCAAAGAACCCGTCTTGGCTAATATAAAAAATGAACTTTACGCTGGTGGTGCCCTTTACGCTTCCATGAGCGGAAGTGGCAGTTCTGTGTTTGGTATTTTCCCTAAAAACAAAAAAGCCGATATCAAAATTGATATCGACTTCGAAGAATTTATTTGCTAATTCTCAGCTTCAGATTACTTTACGTGAGCAACAATGCTCTTGAAAGTCTCTGGCTCATTCATAGCCAAGTCAGCCAATACCTTACGGTTTAATGGCATGTCTTTTTTGTTACACTTATCCATAAAAACGCTGTAGCTCATTCCTTCTTGGCGAGCCGCTGCATTAATACGAGCAATCCATAAGGCACGGTAGTCACGCTTTTTAAGTTTACGACCTCTAAATTTGTAGGTCATTCCTTTTTCTACAACGTTTTTAGCAACGGTGTATACATTTTTACGTTTCCCAATAAAGCCTTTGGCCTGCTTGATTACCTTTTTTCTACGAGCCTTGCTGGCTACTGAATTTTTTGAACGTGGCATATCTTTTTATTTTATAGCTTCTTAATTTTACTTTATCCACCGATTACTAATAGTCTTTTGATTAGGCGCTCATTCCCGCTATCTACGATAGCAGATTTACGTAAAGCGCGCTTACGTTTCTTTGACTTTTTTGTCATAATATGACTTGTGAAAGCCTTTCTTCTTTTTATCTTACCCGTACCCGTTATCTTAAAACGTTTTTTAGTACCAGAGTGTGTTTTCATTTTCGGCATAATGCTTACAAATTAAGGATTGCAAAGGTATTTTTTCTTTTGGAAATCGCCAATTAAATACGCTACTTTGTGCAAAAATATGAAACAAGCCCTTCTCAAAATGCATCTAGCCGTATTTCTATGGGGTTTCACGGGGATTTTAGGTAGAGCCATTGAGCTAGAAGCCTTTCCATTAGTATGGTACCGGGTACTGCTGAGCTCTCTTTTCTTTTTGATTTTGCTCCTAGCCCGCAAAGAAAAGCTAAAAGTATCAGGAAAAGAACTCCTGAAATTTGCTTTAATTGGCTCAATCATTGCCGTGCATTGGTGTTGTTTTTACGGGGCTATTAAATATGCAAACGCGAGTATCGCTCTTGTTTGCTTGGCCACGGCGGGAATTTTTACGACTATTTTAGAACCTTTCTTTCTAAAAAGTAAATTCAATTATCGTGAAATGCTAATAGGATTTGTGGCTTTAGTTGGTATGTATTTTATCTATCGCTTTGAAATAGAATACGCTATAGGTATTGGTATGGGCATTTTAGCGGCGGTCTTATCATCGCTTTTCACGGTCATGAATAAGAAAATTGTAGACGGTTACTCACCGCGCTTGGTTGCCTTTTATGAAATTTTCTTTGGCTTCCTATTCTTGAGTATTCTAATCCCTATTTATACAAACTACTTCCCTTCAGTTAGCTTTTCCCCAAGCGCTATGGATTGGCTTTGGTTGGTGGTGCTTAGTTTATTCTGTACGGTTTGGGGGCAAGCCTTAGCCCTAGAGGCCCTCAAAAAGCTATCCTCTTTTACCACTGTTCTGATGGTAAACCTAGAGCCTGTGTATGGCATTATCTTGGCAATAATTTTTTATAAAGAAAACGAAGATTTGGGCTGGGGCTTTGTAATGGGTATGCTTTTGATTGGCGGAAGCGTAGCCATTCATTCTATTCACATGTTACCCAAAGACAATAAGCTTAGAAAGCGATTCAACTTGAAACGAATTTTCATTCGGAAATAAGGCCGTACTTAAAACCAACTACCCTTTCGCCTTCTTCGACGAGTTGTACCGCCCAATCCTAAAACTCCTAAAAGCGTGCGAGTGAGTATACTAGCCGCTGTTCTACCTACTTGTCTTGTGGTAGGGCTAGTCAGTATCGTTTCTAATGTACCTTTTTCTTTTCTTCTGCGAGTTGGCCTTTTGGCTGCTTTCTTTTCTTTGGCTGCTGTTTCTTTCTTCTCTTCTTGCTCCTCCTTTTCTGCAGCTTCTTCTAGCTTTTCATTTAAAAGTTCGTAGGCACTTTCACTATCAATATCTTTATTATACTTGGCCGCTATTTTTGATTTAGCTATAATCGCATCGCGCTCTTCCTCGGTAAGTATATCCATTCTGGAATTGGGTGCGCGCATCAAAGTATGTACAAGGGGGGTCGGTCTACCTTTTTCATCCAATAGGGTAATAAAAGCCTCACCAATACCCATTTCTGTAAGCAACTCGTCTGCTTTATAGTATTGTGATAAAGGGAAATTTTTCGCAGCCTTGCGAATCGCGTCTCGATCATTGGCAGTAAAGGCTCGGAGCGCATGCTGAATTTTTAAACCTAACTGGCTCAAAATAGAAGACGGTACATCTGTAGGGTTTTGCGTAATAAAGAAAATTCCCACACCTTTTGAACGAATCAGCTTAATCACATTTTCTATTTGCTCTAAAAGCGCTTTTGATGCATCATTAAAAACAAGGTGAGCTTCGTCTATAAAAATAACCAATTTGGGTTTTTCTAAATCTCCCTCCTCAGGCAAACTTCCATAAAGCTCAGCCATCATTTGCAACATGAAAGTTGAAAACATTTTGGGACGATCTTGCATATCCATCACACGAAGCGTAGATATCATTCCTCGCCCTTGATCATCTAATCGCATGAGATCATCTACCTCAAAACTTTTTTCTTGAAAAAACTTATCCGCACCCTGCTGTTGTAAACCAATAACTTTACGCAAAATCGTCCCTACACTTTGTGAGGACACATTGCCATAATCTGCTTTCAGTTCCTCCTTCCCTTCATTGGTAATAAACTGTAGCACTTTAATAAAATCTTTTAAATCTAAGATTGGCAACGACTTATCATCACAGTATTTAAAAATCATGCTCACGATGCTCTCTTGCGTATCGTTGAGATCTAAAATTTTAGAAAGCAGAACTGGACCAAATTCTGTAACAGTTGCTTTTAATTTAGTACCCGGCTCATCACTCAATGTGAGAAGCTCTAAGGGATAAGCACTGGGTTTGTATTCAATTCCGATATGCTTGCTTCGCTTTTCGATATGCTTGTTAGTACTTCCTGCTGCACCTAGTCCGCTCAAGTCCCCTTTGATATCCATTAGAAGAACTGGAACGCTTGCATCGCTCAAACTCTCAGCCAATACTTGCAAACTTTTCGTTTTTCCTGTACCCGTCGCACCGGCAATTAAGCCATGACGGTTTAGCGTTTTTAAAGGAATAGTAATCTGCAAACCATCAATTGGTTCACCATCAAACATTCCACAACCAATCACTGCGCTTTCACCTTCAAAGGTGTAAGCATCTTTTATCTCATCCTGAAAACTCATAGCTGCAATTTATACCGAGAATCGTTTATCTCGAAATCAATCAAGGCATTTTTCAAAACATTACAACTATTAGCCTTTAAAGCACTACTTGTGAATCATTTGTGGTTTACTCCACCGTTTTGGTTTTATCATGTCGCCTATTTTCTTACAGAAAATAAGCTTCAACAAAACTGGCACGGCATTTACCATTATAAAATTTGATTTTGACTACGTCTGCATCAAATTACATTGGCATTGCTTATCTAATGATTAAATTATTGTTTTACTTTTAGCTTGTGAAAGCGGAACTGCGCAAAAAACTAGATGACCTTAAAGGCAAGATTGAGAAACTCGTCTCTACCAATCAGGCTGCGCAAAAAGAGCTCAAAGCCTTGAAAGCTGAAAACCAAAAACTGCAAGCTGCCCTTACAAAAACTAAGACCGAGCTGGAAACGGAGCGGAATAAGACGCTTACAGATACTACCATGGCCAGGAGCAAAGACAAAGCAAAAATGATTGAGCAGATTAATCAGTATATCAAATTGATTGATACTAGTGTGGCTCAGATTAAGGGGAAATAATTATTGATAAACCACCGCAGTCCCCGAAGCCACAACCATAAGCATACCTTCACGGATTGTTTCGTAATCTAAATCAACTCCTACCACCGCATTCGCTCCTAAGTCTTGCGCTTTGGCTTGCATTTCTTGCATGGCAATATCCTTTGCCTTGCGTAATACTTTTTCATAAGAAGACGAGCGCCCTCCAATTACATCTCGAATGCCCGCAAAGAAATCTTTAAAGGCGTTGGCGCCAATTATGGTTTCGCCGGCCACGATTCCTTTATATTCTATAATTTGTTTATTGTCAAGGGTATTGGTTGTCGTAACTATCATACTATTTTGTTTTTTCTTTATTTATCTTCTATTGTCCTGATGCAAAAGAAGAAATAATTATGAGTGTATGGCCGCTATCCCAGGCAATTCCTTTCCTTCAAAAAACTCTAACATGGCGCCGCCGCCCGTGCTTACATAACTCACTTTCTCTGCAAGGTCAAATTTATTGATTGCTGCCACACTATCACCTCCACCAATTAAGGAGAACGCTCCTTCCTTAGTTGCATCGGCAATAGCTAATGCAATCGCTTTCGTACCGGCTTGGAATTTCTCCATTTCAAAAACACCCATTGGACCATTCCATAAAATTGTTTTAGATCCTTTTATAGCATCGCTAAAAACATCAATTGCCTCAGGACCAATATCAAGTCCCATCCAGCCACTTTCTATATTATTGTTTTTGCATGTTTTAGTATCTGCCTCATTGCTAAAATCATTAGCCACAATGCTATCGTCTGGTATAAGCAACTGAACATCACGATCTTTGGCCTTAGTTATTAAATCATAAGCTACATCTAATTTATCTTCTTCGCATAGCGAATCTCCAATTTCATGTCCTTGCGCTTTTAAGAATGTATAAGCCATTCCTCCGCCAATTATTATGATGTCAGCTACCTTCAATAGCTTTTCGATAATCATGATTTTATCACTTACCTTAGCTCCGCCTAGGACAGCGACGAAAGGTTTATCCGCAGCGTTCAGCACTTTACTTGCATTATCCACTTCGGCTTGCATCAGTTTGCCAAACATTTTATCTTCAGGAGCGAAATGTTCTGCCACTATAGCTGTAGAAGCATGTGCTCTATGCGCCGTTCCAAAAGCATCGTTGATATATACATCGCCCATATTGGCCAATTGTTTGGCAAAATGCGGGTCACCATTAGTCTCTCCCTTTCTAAAACGAAGATTCTCTAGTAAAAGAACGTCTCCCTCATTCATAGTACCCTGAATCTCTTTGGCCGCGTCAACTGTTGCCGCAAACTTTACCTCCTTACCTAATATTTTTGATAAATGTGTCTGAATATGCTTCAGAGAACATTTTGCATTTCGCTCACCATTTGGCCGACCTAAATGAGTCATTATCAACAATTTTCCGCCCTTATTTACTATTTGACTGATAGTCGGAAGAGCTCGTTGCATCCGGGTATCATCTGTTATTTCGTTCTTATCATTAAGCGGTACATTGAAGTCTACACGAAGTAATACTCGTTTTCCTTTAAAGTCGTAATTATCTATTTTGCTCATAGTTTATAGTTTTTTAGTCCTTGTATTTAATTCATAATTTAACATTTCCAACTCCTTACTTTCTACCAAAGGCTGCTAACGGAGAATAATTAGTCGTCAGATTCAATACGTAAATTAAAAAAAGCGTCCGAATTGGGACGCTTAATTTTTTATAAAAATTTCTTAACTAATTTTTCCTGCGAAGTAAGATAGAATTCTTACCAACTGGCTTACGTACGAATTTTCATTATCGTACCAAGAAACAGTCTTAACCAATTGAGTATCACCTACAGTTTGCACTTTAGTTAACGTAGCATCAAATAAAGAACCAAATGTTGTACCGATAATATCGCTACTTACAATCTCATCTTCAGTGTAACCATAGCTTTCATTCGCTGCTGCTTTCATGGCTGCATTGATTTCTTCTACTGTAACTTTTTTATCCAATACCGTAAATAATTCCGTTAAAGAACCCGTTGGCGTTGGTACCCGTTGCGCACCACCATCCAAAACTCCTTTTAACTCAGGAAGCACTAAGCCAATTGCTTTGGCAGCTCCTGTACCTGCTGGAATGATATTCTCAGCCGCCGCACGACTACGGCGCAAATCACCCTTACGGTGTGGAGCATCTAAGGTATTTTGATCGTTGGTATACGCGTGAATCGTTGTGATCAAACCTGTTTTAATACCAAATTGATCATTTAATACCTGTGCCATAGGCGCTAGACAGTTAGTAGTACAAGAAGCACCTGAAATTACAGTTTCCGAACCATCAATTTGATCGTGATTTACATTGTAAACAATCGTTTTCAAATCTCCAGAAGCAGGAGCAGAAATAACTACTCTTTTAGCACCAGCCGTAATATGAGCTTCTGCTTTTTCTTTATCTGCAAAGAAACCAGTACACTCTAAAACCACATCCACATCATGATCTCCCCAAGGAATTTCGGCAGGGTTCGCTTGTGCATATACCTTAAATTCATCGCTATCAACTGTGATTGAATTATCAGTATGAGAAATCGCTTTATCAAAACGACCTTGTGTAGTATCGTACTTTAATAAATGAGCCAACATTTTAGGTGCGGTTAGGTCATTTACTGCTACCACATCAATCCCCTCCATATTATATATCTGTCGATAAACAAGGCGTCCGATGCGCCCAAAACCGTTAATTGCAACTTTTACTTTACTCATTATATACTTTGTTTAAATTTATTGAGAGGCAAAGGTAATTGGCAGGCCATTAATAAACAATATCAATAACCAAAAACTAATAATCTCTTAGTAACTGTCCTTACTTTCTAACCCATGACACAATCCAATTATGCTATGAATTATAAAAGAAAATACTTCTTTAAATTTTCTAAAATTTTAGATTCTTTTAATTTGGTAAATTCTAAAACCGAAATATATTTGCACTCCTTAATTGCCGCGTTCGTCTAGGGGTTAGGACGCCAGGTTTTCATCCTGGTAACACGGGTTCGATTCCCGTACGTGGTACGAAAACTCTCCTTGCTTATAGCGGGGAGATTTTTTTTGCTTATATCAAAAAGCTTGATTTAATTTGCAAACACATTGGCTCCGTAGTTCAATGGATTAGAATATCAGATTTCGGCTCTGATGATAGGGGTTCGAATCCCTTCGGGGTCACTATTAATTAAAACTTCTCAATATATCTCATTGAGAAGTTTTTTAGTTATAATATTATTACCATGTTTTACGCCTACGTTTTAAAAAGTGAAATAAAGGAATATTATTATAAAGGACACTGCCAAAATCTTACTATTAGATTGCAGCAGCACAATGCAGGTAAAACCAAATCAATTGAACACGCTATCCCTTTTCGATTAGTATATCATGAAGAATTCGAAACAAGAGCAGCAGCCATTAAAAGAGAAAAATATTTCAAATCAGCCGCCGGTAGAAAGTTCATCAGAAAAATGTTGGGTTCCCTGCCCGAGTGAACTCGTTCAGGCGGGGAATCCCTTCGGGGTCACTAAAAAACTTCCTAAATTCCTTAGGAAGTTTTTTATTTGCACCCTACCCACGTACATTTATATCCAATGTCGAATTCTGAACCAAGCACACTTGATAAAAAGAGATTAAGCCTTCGTCAAAAATGGCATGAAATCATTTTTGGTCATCATACCAAAGAAGGCAAAGCTTTTGATGTCATATTACTATGGGCAATTCTACTGAGTATCTTAGCTGTTATACTAGAAAGTGTAAGCGAAATCAGATTGAAATATGGCGCTATTCTCACGGCCATGGAGTGGGTCTTCACCATTCTTTTTACTATTGAATATATTCTCCGTATTTTAATTACAAAGAGACCTATAAAATATATTTTTAGCTTTTATGGTATCATTGATTTACTTTCAACCATACCCACCTACCTCGCTGTCTTCTTTGTAGGACCACAGTTTTTAGCTACCATACGCATATTTAGATTGCTTCGCGTCTTCAGAATATTAAAACTCACTCGGTATATGGGTGAATCAAAATCCTTAGGACAAGCCTTGCTCGCAAGCCGAGCAAAAATCATAATTTTTATGGGTGTTATACTAAGTACTACCGTTCTAATTGGTACCCTTATGTATATCATTGAAGGATCTTATGCTAATACAGAATTTACCAGTATCCCTCGCAGTATTTATTGGGCGATTGTAACTATCACCACGGTTGGCTATGGCGATATTGCACCCATCACTTCTTTTGGACAATTCTTATCCGCCATTCTTATGATACTCGGTTATGCAGTGATCGCAGTTCCCACAGGCATTGTCACTAACGAAATGGCAAAGCACAATTCCGAACAGACAGATTGTCCGCGTTGTGGTTTTGTAAAAAATGATGGCGATGCACGCTTTTGTAAAATGTGTGGCGAGAAGCTGGTTGATTAATTTGATCTCATCGATTTGATAATGTGATGATTTGATGAATTGGTAGTGACTTTAGTTTCATTCTTTAGTAATCAAATCTTGGCATCAACAAATCATCAAACTGTCGAATCATCAAATTTTATAGTAAATTGCGATTCATGAATTATACTTCCACCGAGCGCTTTATGCGGTACGTTCAAATAGACACACAAGCCGATCCTGAGTCAGATACTTTTCCTAGTACTGAAAAACAAAAAAACTTAGGAAACATTTTAGCACAAGAGCTAAAAGAAATGGGCGCAAGCGAAATTGACTTTGATGAGTACGGTTATGTATACGCTACAATCCCTAGCAATATTGAAAAAGACGTTCCTGTGATTTGCTTTTGCTCCCACATGGATACTGCACCCGATTGTAGTGGAACCAATGTAAAACCAATCCTCCATGAAAAATGGGACGGTAGTGATATTGTTCTTCCCGATGATGCTTCTCAAGTAATTACAACAGCAGAGCACCCTTATTTAAAAGAGCGAATTGGCGATGATATAATTACAGCCAGCGGTACAACTCTATTGGGCGCTGACGACAAAGCGGGTGTGGCTATCATAATGGATTTAGCTCAAATCCTTCTGAACGATTCTAGCATCAAACATGGTAAAATTAGAATTTTATTTACACCGGATGAAGAAGTAGGACGGGGTGTAAATCACGTCGATATGAAAAAATTAGGTGCTGACTTTGGTTACACCCTTGATGGCGGAGAACGCGGATCGCTAGAAGGAGATACTTTTAGTGCAGACGGTGCTACGATTACCATACACGGTGTCAGCGCCCATCCAGGCTATGCAAAAGATAAACTAGTGAACTCCTTAAAAATTGCGGGTGAGTTTTTAGATGCCTTACCCAAGGCAGAGTGGAGTCCCGAAACTACCGAAGGCGCACAAGGATATGTGCACCCCGTCAGCATGAAAGGCATTGCAGAAAAAACTACGATAGATTTTATAGTACGCGATTTTACTACTCAAAAACTAGAGGAACATGAAAGTCGCCTAAAGAAAATTTTAGATGAAACTATGGCGCAACATCCCAAAGCAAAAGTAGATATTGTAATCAAAGAGCAATACAGAAACATGCGCGAAATGCTAGACAAGCACCCTGAGGTAGAAGCCAATGCGGCTAAGGCTATGGAGCGCGCAGGTATTGAAGTACAAACAAAATTAGTAAGGGGTGGTACAGACGGTTCGCGCCTTTCCTTCATGGGGCTTCCCTGTCCTAATTTATTTACCGGCGAAATGGCGATACACTCCAAGCATGAGTTTGTAAGTGTGCAGGATATGCAAAAGGCAACCGATATGTGCGTAGAATTAGTGAAAATATGGGGCGAGTAAAATAGATTGATTTTCTATTGCTAGCCAAAACTGCTGTTTTTTACCTTGTTTTGGCTACCAATAAATATTGAAACTTTTAAATAACAGTATTTGTAGGACAAGTATATAAAGAAATAATACCTGCTAATTGTATACTATACTAAATTAGAGAGGAGCTACCGAATCACCGTTATATCTCCTTTTAAGAAGTATCTATTTTTATCACTATCACATTGATACCGCAGAACATAAAAATAAGTGCCAACATCAGCTGGGGTTCCGTTTGAATAATTTCCATCCCATTGATCTAATTGATTATTGGTTTCCCACACTTTTTGTCCCCACCGATTGACAACCGTAAATCGTACCTCATTCATGGTAAGGGGCGTCCGCAAATTAAAAGTTTCATTCACACCATCACCATTGGGTGTAAACGCATTGGGAATAAAAACTTTCTCACAACAATCGGCGGGGTCTACAATGATATAAGCTTCCGCTTCGCAACCAATGGCATCAGTAACCACTACTCTTTTATAGCCTGACCGTTGGTTATTAATTTCATTGCTTGTGCCTTCGGTACCGTAGATGGAAGTCCAAAAATAAGTGAGAGGATTAATCGCTCCTCGCACGCTAGCCTGAACCGATGCATCCGCACCATCTGCTTCACAACTTACATCTTGTTTCGTTAGAAAAACCTCCATCTGAGTGGTATCATTTTTTACTTCAACCAAGGTGTCTTTGTTACAGCCATTAGAATCACGAACAGTTATTATATAAAAACCCTCTGTCAGTCCTCCAAAATTTCCTGTTGTATTGGTTTCTTGACTGGGAGAGATAGAATATTCCGCCGGGATTTGAATATTGGTTCTTACTTCAATACGACCAGTATTAAGTTCGCAGCGATTCTCAGTAATAGTCACCGATTCAAAAACAATAGAATCTGGACCACCAATCGTCACAGCCACTGTATCGCTACATCCAAGAGGACCAGCGGCAATAATCGTATAGACACCTATTGACAAAGAAGGAAATAGACCTGTATTATTGACACGATTTAGGGGTAATAAACTATACTGAATCGACATAGTATCGGGAAGAGCTATAGCTTCAATTGAACCATTTGACTCTCCAAAACATCGAATATCTTTACTGATGACATCCGTAATTTCAACTCGAACTGTACTGTCTATGTCAACCGTTTGAGAAAGAATACAGCCTAGAGTATCTTTTACTTTGACTAAATAAGACCCTGCTTGTAAAGAACCAAAAGTACCTCCTACTTGATATGGACCATTATTAATAGAATACGTAACCGAAGTAGAATTTGTACTGCTCCCGTTTAAATTAATCATAGCATCATTTCCCGGAACGCAACTTTCACCTAAAACTGATTGAGTTATTGTCAAAGGCTCAATCACATTTATAGTAAAGGCCTTTTGCTGCTTGCTACTAATCGGACAATTATCGTCTTGAAACGAAACAAAAAAAGTATACGAGTCTCCTGCCAGAATTGGCTGCGGCAACACAAACTGAAACTGCGCTACTGGAAAAGGCGTATTATTATTTTGCACTATATGCGTCAAACCATTAGGCGCTCCCGATACTACTATACTCACATTGCCACTGTCAGGATCAAAACCTGTAATGGTAAAATCCACTACCGAATCCGCATTGCAAATCTCGATTGTATTCGGCGATACGAGCTCCCCTACTTCACTTGAATCAATATCACCCGTAGGAGAAACATTACTACAATTATCCAATACGATAAAATTCATCTCACGCATCATAGTGCCAATCAGTACCCCATTTCTAAATTCTGAAACTTCGTTCACCACTACCGACTTTTGAATTAAGTTGGGCGTAAAGGTGAGCTGCCCACTATTCACATTAAAGTTGAACGCACTCGCTGCCAGTGGTTGCGCACCAGAAAAACCAGCATTGTAAGGAAGTACAATCGTGTTGCCTAGCGGATCAAATTGCAACGCATTGACTAGAGCAAATTGCAAATTATCTTGATCCACATCAGAGGCTCCGTTATTATAGGACTGTGATTGATTGATACAGAAAAAGGGCGTGGGAATAGTAGTTAATACCGGCGAGCTATTCGGGCCATTCAAATTATTTAATTTAGCCTCAAGATAAATCAAGGAAGCACCTCCAGAGGTATTGGCATTTGTGATGGCTGCGGTTCTTCCCGCACCTGCTGTTCCGCCCAAGCCGCCACTAAAAACAAAACGCCAATTTGCATTGCTACCCGAAAGCGTCACTCTCTTTTTAAATCTAAATTCTGAAATGCCTGGCAAAGCGCCTCCATTGCAAGCCGTGTTCAAACTATCTCTTGGGCACACGGGTGTAATCTCCTTGCCATACTCTCCAAAGCGTTCACAATCGAGAGATGAATAAAGCGCTGATCCCAAATAGACAGCCACCTGTGCTACTGTACCCCCTCCAAACAAAGACGTATAAGATCCACCATCACAATCCCCGTACAAATTCACAAAGACTTCGTACTCCATTCCTGAAACATGTTCATACCTTATTTCCGCACCTATTATATGAGAAGCTTGAGCAGCGTAGCCTGCTAAAAGAATTGTAATGAAGAATGCAACCTTTTTCATTTGGACTCATAAAGATACGGAATTTTTGAAATGAATCGGAAAGCAATTATTTCTAAAATCAAAGTCACAAAGCCATATTTATTTATACAAAAGAATTATCTTGCTTTTTAACAAAATTCTACTACGAACCCCAAAATGAAAAAAATATTCTTAGCCCTATACAACGCTAAAACTGAATCTGAAGTTGACGCGGTCATTTCATCTAATCCAAATTTCTTTAATTCTGCCAATTGGGAACCTATAGGAGGAAACGAATCTAATTTCAGTATAATAGAAAACCAACAATCTAATCCAATTGCTTCTCTTGTTGAGAAAGTTACCAATTCCATAGATGCAACATTAATGAAAAAGGCCATTGAATTAAATGTAGATCCCAAAAGCAAGGAAGCTCCAAAATCAATGGAAGAGGCGATTGAAAAATTCTACCCAAAAAGTTCCAATTGGGATTTAGGTTCTTTCAAAAGAAAACAGGCCGAAGAAATCCAAATAATTGCCGATGGCCCAACTAAGGAAAGTGCTGTAATAATTTATGACAATGGAGAAGGACAACATCCTGATCGATTTAAGGACACCTTTCTTTCATTAATGCGTGGCAATAAAAATGAAATTCATTTTGTACAAGGAAAATACAATATGGGCGGAAGTGGAGCTATCGTTTTCTGTGGTAAAAAAGGCTATCAGCTAATTGCTTCTAAACGACATGATGGTAGTGGCGACTTTGGTTTTACGCTAACCAGAGAGCACCCTTTTACGGAGGAAGAATCAAATACGAAAAAAAATACTTGGTATGAATATTTAGTAATTGACGGTAAAATTCCTTCTTTCTCAATTGACGAGCTAGAATTAAAATTATTAAATAGAAAATTCAAAACTGGAACATTAATCAAAATGTACTCCTATCAAATGAAAGGAATATCTGGTTTTGCTCAAGATCTTAGTCAAAGCCTCAATGAATTTATGTTCAAACCAGTTTTGCCTTTTTATTGTATTGATACAAAAGAAAGATACCCAAATAATAAAGTACTTGAGAGTGCGGTATTTGGGTTACAACGCAGATTAGAAGAAGAGAAAGACTATGTCGAAGACTGGTTTTCCGAGATATACAAGGATGAAATCTTTGGAGAAATGAAGGTTACCTGTTATGTTTTCAAAGCGAAACAAGATAAGAAATCCGTTAAGGAAACAAAAACAGATATAAGAAGAAGATATTTCAAAAATAATATGTCCGTATTGTTTTCCATGAATGGTCAGGTACACGGCAATTATACTTCGGAGTTTATTACGCGCGGATTAAAGTTTAATTTACTTAAGGATTACTTGCTTATAGATGTGGATTGCTCAAAAATGAAATATGATTTCCGTAAGGAGCTTTTTATGGCTTCTAGGGATAGATTAAAAGGAGGCGATGAAGCACTTGCACTAAGAGATTATTTAAGAAAGAAACTTGCAAAATCGAAACTGAGCGATATAAATAAACGAAGAAGAGAGTCGATTGGTTTGGAGAGTGAAGACACCAACGATTTAATAAAATCATTTGCTAAGAATCTTCCTAAAAATAGTGACCTCTTCAAACTACTTCAGAATACTCTTAAGCTAGAAGAACGAAAAAAAGAAAAAAAGAAAGAAGGCAAAAAGAGACCAAACCCACAAAAAGAAGAAAAGCCATTTAAACCAGAACGCTTCCCTTCCTTTTTCAAATTGCATAATAAACCCGCAGATAATAAACCAATTAATGTACCCATTGGTGGCGAGAAGATTCTAAAATTTGAAACCGATGTAGAAGATCATTATTTTGATCGTACAGAAGAAGCAGGAGATTTAGAAATAGCTATACTAAATGTCCATAGAACTGAAACGGACGGTGGTGGTGACGCACCTGGCGAAAAAAAAGAACCTTCTGAGCCCTTTAATATTGTAAAGTCTAGCCCTGACAAAGGACAGATTAAAATTTCCTTTAATCCGAACTCTGAAATGAGAACGGGCGATGAAATTGAAATACAGGCTTCACTGAAAGGACCGGGTGATACAAGCCAAGACGAAATTATATTCCTAAAAATTGTGGACCAAGAAAAGAAAAAGGATAAAACGCCTAAAGAACCAAAGGATGATTTTGACAATATAGGCTTACCCGAATTAATCAAAGTTGGAAAGGACAAATGGGAGTCTGTTGAATTACAGGGCATAGAAATGGATTATGATACGGTACTTTTCCCACAAGGTGCAGGTGACAAACTAGAAAAAATATATGTAAACCTAGACAGCCGTGTTTTTATAAGCCATAGAGGTAAGTTAAAGGGCGAAGATCAAATTACAACGGCCTTAAGAAAATATGTATCCTCTGTATATTTCCATGCGATATTCCTATACATGATAACAAAAAAGCGCAACTATAATTTAAGCTTGACGAAGGAAGACAAAGAAGAAGCAGTAACTGTTGACGATTATATACGAGATGTATTTGACAGTTTCTACTCTGAATTTTTATTAAACTTTGGAATGGAACAGTTGATGAGTGCTGTGGAGGATTAGGTGACAATACTAACAAAGATCTAAAAGGCTTAATACACTTTCAGACTCGAGTCTTTTCCTTGTTGCTTTTATTTTAGCAATCAGATTTAAATCTTCTTTACCTTCTAGCTCAAATGGTAATAAATGAGCATTAATTATTCTATTAATGTCTTTTGCCAAATCCTTCTTTTTCCTATTAAAATATTCTTTAATAGAATTGATTCCCGCAAATTCTAACTTATCCAGTTGTTGAATTAGTTGATTCATTTTCTCAAATTGTTCCTTATTTTTCTTTAACGACTTAGCACTAAATTTTCGATTGTATAATTTGCGCAGCTCCCCTTTAAGCAATGTTACTTCTATTGTATAAATAGAAGATAATGCACTTAAATAATTATCTAATTGTTGAAGATTAAAATTCTCACTAGAACTACAAAGTAAAAGTAATAGATCAATAGAGTCCTTAATTTGACCAATTTGTTGAAATTCAAAAAAATCAACAAAATCCTCCTTTGCAGGGTAATCATCAGTATAGAACACAAGCATTGAAGATTGATTTCTATTTAAATATAGCGCTAAGGCAACCGAATATAATTCTCCATTTTCTCTTTTACCATATCCTGTTTTAGACTTAATCAAATTAATATAGTCTCCTCCTAGTTCATCCTTTAATTTAGAACTCTCATAAATATATTTTCTAAAGAATTTTACTTTCTGATCAGTTTCCAGTGTAAGTTCCCTAACTTCTTTTCGTGTAATCAATCTAAGACTCTCTTTTGTGCGAATGAAACTTGAGACGTTATTGCGGATTTCTTGGTAAACCACATCAATAACTCGAATGCTAAGTTTGTCAATTCTTCTTAACAAGAAGTCGGTGTCCTCTAGATGAATCAGATTAATTACAGTACAAGCATCTAATAAGAAATAAACATTATTCATTTTAATCTTTATTCCATAAGATTTCAGATTTATAGTTTTCAAATACGGGCATATCAATTGGGCATTTTTTATCCATATCTGACAATTCTAACAATAAGGAGAGTGATTCATTAAATTTCCTAAGTGAGACGTCCCCTTGTAATTCAATAAGAGCATCAACGACATTCGGTGAAAAAGGAAAGTAATCATCAACATCTGCGTCAGTAATTCTATTTAGTTTAAGTAGGTCTTTTAAATAATCCTTAAACATGGAAGGTGTCGGCAAATCAAAGTTTATCTTTTCCTTAATTCTTGATTCGACACTTTCATATATATATTGACCGAGGTCCTCAACGGTTACCAAAGCAGATTGAGTTAAGTTCAAAAATATTAATAAATTATTCGGTGTAGAATCCAATATTTCCCTAAGGAAATTATTTATCTTATCAATATTTGAATTATTAACCACTGCGATATCCTCGAATTCATCAATCCAAAGTATAATGCATGAATAAAACTTATTCTTATAAGTCAAACAAGAAAATAAACCAGCTAATAATTTTGTGTAATCATCAATATTTAACGAGCGTAATATCTCTAGCTCCACTAACCCCTTAATTTCAGTTTTTGACATATTTCCATACAGATAGTTTTTAATATCAATGTGTGATATATCATCGCTAAAAATTGCCTTTAAAACATTTTGAATATGAAAATTTGATCCAATCGTATCAATAAACGTTTGTAATTCCCCTAATTCTTCCTTAAACTTCTCTTTTAAATCTTTAATATCTAGTTTGTCGATTACAGAAATAAATAAACTGTAAATAGGCTCTCTACCTTTCGGCAGTGACATTAACATGGAATAAGGAATTGGTTTATCTACCTGACTGGCAATTCCTAACAACACATCGTTCTTACTGAAATATCTAGCCGCATGTGTCTTACCACTTCCGTATTCGCCCCAATTTAGAGCCAAAGTAGAATTAGGAATTTTGATGCTTTTTTTTATTCTATTTTCAAACTTCTCTTTAATCTCATTAAACCCGGCCCATATTAACTCTTCAGAATTAACAGACGGAGTCAATCGAAAAGGATTAGTTTTTAATTTATATTGTTCATTTATTTCACTCATTTCTTATTTTTTTTGAATATAACCGTCTTTATATTGCTTTTGATATTTAAAAATAAATCTATTTTGTTCTTTTCGAGACAATACATTTAATATAAATTCATAACCGACTTTAATGTTATCATTAAAATACAATTTGTATTTGACATAGTTACCCGCCTGTGAGGCTGTAACTCTATTAGGGGCTAATGTTTGAAAGAACCTAAAGCTGTCATCAATATAATTATAAATTTTAATCAATAATTCATTTTTATTATTCAGTATTAATCCCTTTGAATCATTATAACAATCATCAAAAACGTGAATCATAAACTTATCTAGAAATAAATCAGGTGTCACTACTAGTTCAGTATTAATATCATCCCAGATCGCTAAATGTTTAAACAGCCGTTTGCCTACATTTGTCATTTTGAAGAATTGACTATCCTCAATAATCAAATCTAATTCTAATAACCAATTAAGTCGAGGCATCAACAGGTGTTCTAAATAAACTTCAGGCTTTTTCCAACCTTTAATACGATTTAGCACGAGTCTTAATTTTTCTATTGTTTTACGATTCAATAGTTTACCAGTTTTTTCAATATCCTCTATTTGTTTTATTAAAAATGGTTGATATGCGTTTAGCAAGCTTGCATATGTAACCCTTTCATTTAGCAATAATATTTTCAACAATGATGAAATATAGAAATAATCATTCCTTAGAATTACTTCCAAAAAAAATAATTTATCGAAATAATTCAAGTTGAATATTAAATTAGAAGTGGAATATTCTTCCTGTAAGATTTGATAAACTTTAAATCCCTTTCCTGCACTACAAATATTATTTATTTTATTAAGAATATTTACATCAAGAGCTAAATCAACGTATGGTTTAGCAGAAATCCCTGTAGCTGTTTTCTTAATTACCCCTTTATTTAAAACCTGATTTTCTAGTTCAAGCTGATGCGCTATACAATAATCTTCAAACTTCCTATTTAAGGACTTTGCCGAAATTTTCTTTTCAATTTTCAAAAAACTTGATAGAAGTTTATAATAACCTAACCGACGAACTTTTGTATTTGTAGAGAGAATAGGAAGCACTTTAGCATCTTCAATTGGCGAATTCTTCTGAAAGAAATAATCATAAAAATCAAGAGTCTGAATACTAATATTTTTAATTAAACGAACAACTTCTTTAGCAAATTCCATATCCCATAAAAAATCGTTACCAATAATAATGTGAAAAAAATAAGTTCCTTCATCCTCACAAAAACCAGGTCCATAATCCACAGAAGTTATATAACTTTCAGCAACAACACCTCTTTCCTTACTTAGTTCATTTAGAAAATAATACATTTCATTTGTGATAGAACGTTTAATTTCGTTGTTATCCTCTCTCCAACCAAGATATTCGCTCCCGACTAATTCTATAGTTTTGAATTTAATATTTTTATTAATCAACAGTTCTAGTTCGGCTACCTCATTTATTCCGTTATAGGAATAAAAATCGTGCTCCAGATGATCTTCATCTAAATCCTCTAATCCAAATCTTTCATAATTAAATATTATAGAATGATCATGAAAATCAAAACTTAATTGATTCTCATGTATCATTGCTTGTCTAGAAGCATCCAAATAATATTTTAGGACATTAAGCATTTAAATAAAACAACTAGCACAACCTTCGCTTTCAGCTTCTCCTAAAATATCTAAGAGGTAAGGAGATTTCTTCTTATTGTTTTTGTTTTGTGTTCTTTTGATGTAATCTTCTTTAATTTGTTCAATGCGTTCTGGTTTAATCAAGTCGCCTAATGACTCATCCTGTATCCAGGTGTAACCGTCTTTTTCATACTCCATGGCTTTTTTAAACAGCTCGGTATGTTGTTCGTACAACCATACCCATTCAATCTTTTGCTGGTAAAAACAAAAGAAACAGCCCGAACGGCTACGCGCATAAGTGGATTTTTTATCATTCACTTCAAACTCTACTTCTTTGTAATAAGCAGGTACGCCTACTCCAGTATCTTCAAGCAAGCTAAAGATATCAGCCCGCACCAATATTTCATCATTCTCAACTAAAGGAAATGCGCTTTCTTCTGCCAAGGGGTAATCATTCTGCTTAATAAAAGTAAAAATTGCTTTATTAAAGGCTTTGGTATCAACATTGAGTAATTGACTCAACTTTTGATTTTGATTAAAACTTCTTGATAAAGATGTTTTCAATATCTCAAACAATCGCTCTTTTTTATCACCAACCTCTATCTCATTATACAAGGACAGCACATTATCCATATTACCATTCTTCAAAAACTTTGCTACAACTTCCTCACTCCAAATATTTTTGCGAAAGGGGAAGATGGATTGAATATTCGATTTTCTTGATATATAGCCTTCTCTATCTTCATCTCCTCGAATACCTACATAGGATATCACCTTGTCTTCACCGACAAATTTCTCAAAGGGTTCAATCTTCAATTTTTTAGTACACCACCTTGCATTAGAAGAAGGCAAGTACCCTTTATATAATTTAAGAAAATGATCAAAAGGCAGTTCCGAACTTTTATCCGCACCTGCTATTCGGGTTATTTTTTTTCCCAGGAATACCTCTAACTTATCAATCAGCTCGTAGGTGTCATCTAATTCCTTACCAGTGTCAGCAGTATAATATTCAATGTCTAAATCAGGATAGTTCTTTTTCATATAGATTGCTAAAGCAGCACTATCCTTACCTCCTGATATTCCCAATAAATGGCGCACCTTAGTCATCTTTTAATTTTTTCTTTAGAATATTTGCTAGAGCAACAATATTGATAGCATTATCCTTCATTAATATATTCTCCAATTCTTTTTGCAACTTCTCCGTTTGCTTGCTCTTCTTTTTAGGAAGTCGAATGAGTTTTTTAGTCAAACCGCCGTCAAAAGAATTCAATTGTAAATCTAATACTTCCTCCTTATCTTCTTTAAAATCTGTAGTAGATATCTCAACCAAGCTATCTAATGAAAGTATCATTTCATTAAAGCTATCATAAATTAGCATTTCCTCTTCGTCCTTAATCTTATCAGCAGATTTGCCAATCAATGCTTGTACCAATGAATTTAACCAAGCTTGTTTATCATCCAAAGGCGAGTCTACCCGTTGTAAGAAAACCTTTTGCTCAGGAAGTAACATGTGACGCCTAATATTTACAAAACGCTCTTGCAACAACTGCCTATACTCAATAAAGGGAACATCTTCTCCTACTATTTCATTCTGAACAAAAAGCTCTATTCTATTTATCAAATCATCATAAGCCGTTCGAATATCTCGTATGACCTTTTTTAAACTTGTAATAAACCCTTGTAATTCTTTTTTGTTCTTCTGTATCCTGGAAATTGTATAACCTAATGCCAACGGAAAATCCTCAAAAAATGTTTTTTCAGGATCTTTAGATACCGCTATAGCATTACGTACGGCTTGTGTTTCTTTTGAAAGTCTACTTGTATTTTGAGCATAAAAAGATAAATCCTTATAAAAGACAAGAAAAGGTTTAATCGTTTCGATAAAACTTGAATTGGACAATTTAGTCTCATCATTTTGATCAAGGAATTGTCTATAACTGTTGAAAATATCTAAATTGACACCTTCCAACGAAAAGCTTTTAATTTCAAACTCATTGGGGTGCTTAATCAATAAGTCAAATATCTCGGCGGAGATATAAGGGATATAAGTATTATTATGAAAAAGCGCATAATCATCCCGTTTGATAAAAAGGAATGAAGGCAACCAGAAATCCACAAAACCTTTTTTTAGTTTGAATGGTTTTTGACTAAGAATGTCATTTAATTCATTCAGTGATCTTCTTGTAAATTTCGCACTATCTAGAAATTCTAAGGACTGTTGCCAAAGTAAATCAAATTTATTTTTTGAACTAGGCTTAACCTTACTGCTCTCAACTCCAAATAGTTTTATCTCGTTGCTTTCAAGTAATGATAAATAAATTGTCTTCTCTGCAGGGAATTTATCTTTTGAAAAGCCTAATTGTGCTTGGCCCCAATTTTCAATGAGTGCATTCAAGTACTTTCTTCTTGCCGTATTAATCGAAGTTGATATTTTGTGTTTGTTTACAAGCTCATTTTTAAAGATTGGTGTTTTTGAATATACCTCCTCGCAAATTTCAGATAGCTGAGCATTAAACTGTCGCTTGTTTTTGAATCCTATTTTTTTACCCTTGTAAATCCATACAGTTTCAGACTTGTCGCCATATAAACTATTCAATATTTTATGAGACAAAAGGTTGCTTTGATGTTCAACAATATTTTTCAACTCTCTAACTGCTATTTTATCATCCTGATTTTCTGCTATCACCTTTTCAGTCTTTACAATCTCAAACAGTAAATCCTTTATTTCAACCGAATTCTTATAATAGCAATAAATAACAGCTTCATCATTAACAGCTGACTTCTTCTTTATCTGACTTTGAATATTCTTATCATTAAATATCAAATTAATAAATCCGTCAATTTCACCATTAGGTACTTCCTCAATCGGGTGGTCAGAGATAACATATTCAAATAATCGTGGCGTCCCTGAGTCATACGTTACCTTTTTAGCTAAAATGGGCGCAAAACTAAAATCTTTATTTATTAAATTAACAACGTCCGTCACTTCTTGAACTTTACCTTCAGCTTTAATCAAAGCTGTTTGGATATCAAGGTCAGTACCCTCAAAGAGTATATATCGTTTACTGTAATTCCGATATAATATTATCTTACTCGAGATTAAGTCGTTTAATAGCTTTTCAGGATTCTTAACCAAAAGATATTTCTTTGCATAAGAAACAAGAATCTTCTTTCCTATATCGGCACCGGTTTGGGCAAAAATCCCCAACAACCCAATTGTCTTTACAAGTTTGTTATAGTCGCCAATATTGCTATTGTAGGTCGTTTCTACTCTTTCTATGGTTGCTTTAATAGACCTCCAAACCGAAAAGTCAGGATTATACTTTGAATTTAAATATGAATAATAATTAAAGACTAAATAATCGTTCACATCAGCAACTGAATAAAAACGATCATTGATTTTTAAGTGCTGCACCAATCCCACATGATCAGTAGACTCTAAAAATGTAAAAAGAGAGCGCTCGTTCTGTCCATACTTTTGTAAAGCATTGGCTATTACAAATGAAGAGAAAATATCTAATGGAAATAACTTTTCAGCAATTTCATTGATATAATCTTTATTGACTGCGAACATTTTTGACTTAGTTAAAAGTCCCACTGATTGAACAATATCCTTTTTATACTTCTTACTTGATACATTACCCTTGGTATGTTCTGCTGCCAAGTGCAATAACTGCTCAATTGGCTCATTAAAAGTAATTTCCCTGAATCGCCCTTTCACTTTAGACCATTCTTGCTTTTGCTGATAATTTAAATGGAAGGCATACCCATCAATATTCTGATGGACCGTAGTTATCAAAACGATATTTAAATCTGTATTATTTACAAATTCTGCTAACTGTTGAATAAAATATAGCTCTCTCTCCGGATCATTCTTTGCGGCGAATTCCAAGAATTTCCCAAACTCATCTATACATATAAATAAAGATTGTCCTTTTCCTAGATCATGATACAAATCAAAAATTTTCGACAAGATGCTCTCAGGGTTAACTTTATTGCTTTTAATACCTAATTGTTCTCCAAACGACTCAATTATTGATTGATAGTCACCAATAATATTTAGTATTTCAACTTTCTTATTAGGAATGGACTTTAAATTAAAATATTTCTTTGTACCCTTTATGCTTTTCTGCAAAGCCCATAAAAATGAACTTTTACCCGTTCCATATGATCCAATCAAATTAAAAGAACGAATTCCTTTTACAAAGTCTTCATGAATCTGATGCGCCACGTTCAACGCATTCGGAGTAACAATATAATTTATATCCTTACCAATATCTCTTAAAATATTTACCGAGGTATTAGACTTAGTTGACATAATAAGAATTTAATATTTCTAGTGGATTGGGTTTCTTTTTTAATTGAAGCTCTCTGACTCCAGCCTGATCACTAAATACAATGCCATACTTTTTAAACTTTTTGTTTTTTGCGATGTTATCAATTCTATCTATGAGACCTGTTCTATTCATAGTAAAAACATTGCCTATCATATTTTGATCATGTTCCAAGGAATACAAGCTTATAGAATTCTCAAAATTTCGATTTTCTAAAATTGCAAAGAGAATTATTTCATCAGGTATCATAGAGCGCTCAGCTCCAACAATCGAGTAGAATGTTTTCCATGTCTTATCGTCTACTTTTCTTTTTTCTTCTTGAATAAGAGCCAATTCGGTAAGTAAACCAGAAAATATATCATCCTTGTCTTGCTTAGAGTGACCAGGTAAATACATCTTAACCAACACATCAATATCTTTGGATAATGTATTCTGATTAATCGCCTTTACTTCCAATTCTTCTGTCTTTCTATTTACAAAGGATATTATGGCCTCTTTAGTAAATTCTATCTTCTCCCTTCTAATATCATTAAACAACAATCCATAAAGGGTTGCAACGTCTAACGTAACTAGCTTGTAATGCAATAGCCATAATGTGGCTTCATCTTCGAGATAAGGATCTTTCCCATTCTTATCGAATAGGTATGTTGCAAATTCTGTAAGCTTGTTATTCGTATCAATTAAGCCAAAAGCTTTCATCCAGAATTGTATACTAGACACCATATTTTTACCAACCCCTAATTCAACAATAGCAAATGGATCTGTAAATGAACCACCATTATAAAGAAAATCATAACCTTTTTTCAGCCATAATTGACGGCAATGAAATGTGTCATGTCCAGAAAATGTCAATTTTGTTTTTATTTTATCTAATGGCATTTGAATTTGGAATTATTTTCTGAATACTTCCAAATTTAATTAATAATACTGTCTACAGAAGTGTTTTTTTTACACAATTGAATGCCTTTAATAATAAAAGCACCGAGTAAACTCAGTGCTTTAATTTATAAATTATTTTACCTTAACACTTCTCCACAACAATAGAAGAAGCACCGCCGCCGCCATTACAAATACCAATAGCGCCATATTGCGCATTGTTTTGGTGCAGTACATTAATCAATGTAACGAGGATACGCGATCCAGAGCTTCCTAAGGGGTGGCCCATACTTACAGCTCCACCGTTTACATTGGTTTTAGTTTTGTCTATACCAAGTTTATCCATATTGGCTATCCCTACTACGGAGAAGGCTTCATTTAACTCAAAGTAGCTAATATCGTCCATTTTTAAACCTGCTTTTTCTACTGCCTTAGGTACCGCCAAGCTTGGTGCTGTGGTAAACCACTCCGGTGCTTGCTCGGCATCGGCATAAGATACAATTTTAGCTAAGGGCTTTAAACCCATCGCTTCCATTTTTTCTTTACTCATTAAAACCAAAGCACTAGCGCCATCATTCATGGTACTAGAGTTGGCCGCAGTAACCGTTCCGTCTTTTACAAAAGCTGGACGCAGGGCTGGTATTTTTTCAAACTTTACGTTGAAGGGCTCTTCATCATTTTCCATAATGATATCATCGCCGCGGCGCTGAGGAATCGTAACGGGTACTATCTCGTCTTTAAACTTTCCGCTTTCTACAGAAGCCTGACTTCTTTTATAACTTTCTATCGCAAATTCGTCTTGTGCCTCGCGGCTGATGTTGCACTCCGTAGCACAAAGCTCAGCAGCATTACCCATCATATACTCATTGTATACATCAAACAAACCGTCTTCGGCCAAGCCATCTACTAGTTTGCTATCGCCAAATTTTTTGCCCCAACGAATGTCGCTATTATAATACGGTACATTGCTCATGCTTTCCATACCACCCGCCACAATCACATCGGCATCGCCTAGCATAATGCTTTGCGCTCCGAGCATAACCGATTTGGTTCCGCTGGCACATACTTTATTGATGGTCGTGCAAATTGTACTATCGGGTAAGCCAGCAAACTTAGCCGCTTGACGCGCGGGCGCTTGTCCTAATCCTGCTTGCAATACATTCCCCATCAGTACTTCTTGTACATCTTCTGGCTTGATTCCTGCTTTTTCTATTGCTCCTTTTATGGCAAATGAGCCAAGCTGAGTAGCTGAAAATCCTTTTAAACTCCCCCCAAAACTCCCCATAGGTGTACGCACGGCACTTACTATATATACTTCTTTCATGATTTCTAATTTTAAGAGACGTAAAATTAAGTCTCAAATGAATAGAATAGACGGATTGGGATTGGAGATTATACACTGCTTTAGGCATAAGGAGTTAGGCAATAGGAATTAGGGCAAAAGACTAATGCCTAGTGCCTAATGGCTAATGCCTTGCCTTGCCCCTACAAAGAACTATCCTCTTGCAGCTCTTGCACCGAAATATCCTGATTCGTATCCTTCATAAAACCACAATACTGACAATCTTCCTTTCCGCAGCCTTCGTAAAACTTATGATTCATGATAGATTCGAAGGTATCTTTTATCTGATTTTTGACTAGCGAAATATCATCTGGCGTAAACGTAAATTCTACCGGGTCGGGAATTTCTTTAGTCTCTTTATCGGGTTCTACAAAAACGTATTTTGCTTTGTGTACAGGCTTTAAATATTTACGACTTTCATCCGCTAGTATTTTATAAAAAACTGCTTGACGCCAATAGTCGCCCCCCATTTTTGACTTTTCGGTTCTGCCTTTTGGGTTTGGTTTTTTCAGTTTTTCTTTGGCATAAGTTCCTTCTCGGTCGCCCGTTTTATAATCTATAAATTCTATGGTATCGCGTAGGTCTTCTACTTTATCTATAAAACCTTTAATTTTTATACCGTCCACCACAGCGGCTACGTGCTCCTCTAGTTTTACATCCTTGCACCAAGTGTCTATAAATTTATCGTACATACCGCCGAGTATTTGTTCGCCATATTCTTTTTTTAGGGCATAACCTTCAGTTGAGAATTTTGCTCGCTGACTGTACATTTGATTCTCTAGCATTTTCATAAGTTCTTCCTTCGTTGGAAAATTGTTTCCATTGGCTTGCATTTGCACAAAGAAATCCTCCAAGGCATTATGAATTACAGAGCCAAAGGTCATGCTCTCATTTTTACCACTGGGCGCCCGCAAAATAGATTTTACATAAAAACTAATCGGGCAATCTAAATAAGAATTCAATGCCGATACATTCATTTGGAAATTTTGCAACTGCCGAGTTACATATTCCTCTTCTAGCTGCGCAATTTTTACGGGAGTAGGTTCTACATATAAGCTTGCAAAAGGAATTAAAGCTTCGCGTGGCATATCGTTTTTTACAATGGCCGCTTCAAATTCATCCTGTGCTTCACCATACATTTCATTTACGAAAGTGCTAGCACTTTTCTTTTTACCCTTAGCATCTTCATTATAATAGCTGATATACAATTGTTTTTTAGCCCGTGTAATTCCTACATAAAACAATCTTCTTAGCTCTTCAATATCTTTATCGTCAGAACTTGTTTGGAAAATATTGGATGGAATTTTTATGGTATTGAATCCTCCTTTGCGCTTATTCTCCCACTGATCGTCTACGCAGCCTAGCATAAATACATGCTCAAACTCTCGTCCTTTGGCACCGTGGTAGGTATAAACCTGTACGCTCTTTTCATTGCCAAACACTTTGGTATACCGCAGCTGAATGTCATTATCCGCAAAGGCATCTATATTTTCTAAGAATCGCTCTAAAGTAACGTCCGGGCGGCGTTCGGTTTCTTCTTTGATTAAATCATAAATACTATTGAGCAGCTCTAGTTTTTCAAATTTATCATCACACTTTAGAATGTAATCAATCAGTTTGAGCTTATTACTTACAATATCCATAAGTCGATACAAGCTGTTATTTGATTTTGCTTTAATCAGATTTTCTAATAGCAATACCACCTCATAAATCTGATTGGCACTTTGATTAAAAAGTGAGTAGCTCTCTCCTTCCTTTTCTTCGAGCACAAATCGGCGGAGCGATTTTCTATTCTCGTATTTTTTTCCTTTATTAAAGTTGTAGCAATCAATGTAAAGCTTCGAAACATCTTGCGGTGCAATTTTAAATAAATCATAATGCAAGATTTCGAAAAGTACATCATCTTCTGAATAAGGGAATTTATTTTCTACTTGAACATAGCGTAAAATATTTAAGACTTGCTTCGTAAACACAAAATGTAATAAACTACTACTCGCCTTGGTATAAAAAGGCACGTCCAATTTATTTAAGTACTCGCCCATGGTTTTGCAAAAAGCATTTTTGGTGCAGAGCACCGCAATTTCATTCTGCTTGGTACCGCCGTCAATCAATTCTTTTATTTGATTGGCCACATGCGCATATTCATAGTGCGGATTGTAGTGAGAAATAATATTCGGCTGACTGTCTTTTTTACTTTTTGCCGTATGAAAAGATTCAAGTTCCTTGGTCAAATTAGGCATCTGATAAATCAGTCGTTGCTTATTATTTTCTATAAGGGCTGTGGCTTTATCTAAAATACCCTGGTAGGACCGGTAGTTTGTTTTGAGGCTTACCTCCACCAATTTATGATCAATATACTTTTTCCGATAATCAGAAAGATTATCCAAATTAGCCCCTTGAAACCGGTAAATCGCTTGATCGTCATCGCCTACAACAAATACGTTGGGACTGTCATCATAGCTCGTTAATTGATTCACCAATTCTAGCTGGGTGCCATTAGTATCCTGCATCTCGTCTACTAATAAAAACTGAAAACTCTCTTGCAAATCATATAAAATACCTTCTTCTTTTTTGAGTAAATCAATGACCCACAGTATCATATCCGCAAACTCATAACGGCTATGCTCTTGCAATATTTTTTGATATTCGTCATATAGCTTGGCGGCTTGAATCGTTTTTTCAAAACGCTTAATTTCTTGCTGACCTGTTTGTTTTAATTCGCCTTTCTTCTCTCCGCGTTTATACTGAAACTCAGGATCGGCTTTTATATCTTCAATATGGGCTAGGGTTTTTTGAATGAGCTGCTCGCTCGTCCATCCTTCTTGTTTTATTTTTCCGAATAAGTTTTTTAGGTAGCCTATATTTTTCGTTGGCTTCTTAGGACTGTAGAATAAATTATCCTTCGGCATACGCAAAACGAGCTTGGTCATAAAGTCTAGCTCTTCTAACTCTGTCACCAGTTCTAACTGATCCTTTTTAAAGTAATTCAAATTCTGTTGAATGACCTCACTACAAAAAGAGTGATAGGTATGTACATGAATGTGTCTTGCCGTTTTAGGTCCAATCAATTTAAATAAGCGATCTCGCATATTTTTTTGCCCTTCGTCTGTAAAGGTCAGGCATAAAATATTTTGGGGTTGCACCTGTGCCTCACTGCGCAAGAGATTGGCAATTCGCATGGAAAGTATTTGCGTTTTACCCGTACCCGGGCCAGCCAAAACCAATACCGGACCGTAAATTGTATCGACAGCCTTCTTTTGTTCAGGGTTTAGGCGTTCGTATTCTTTAAGAAATATATTATCTTTCTGCATAGCGGCTTAAAAGTAATTACTTAGTATGTAACGAGTTTGCGTATGTCTCCAAAGTATTGCACAAAAAAAATCCCTCACGCAAAACGTAAGGGATTCAATTTAAAAGTTTATGAGCCTAGAACTTAGGACAAGCGAAGTTGTATTCTTTCGTTTGGTTTGAAATGAAACAACCATTATAAATCAATGATATTTCTAAAGCGCCTTGGCCTTGTGTAGCTTCTGTTAAGCTAGAAAGATTTACATCATAAGAAAAACCAAGTTTTGCTTTCGTCCACTCAAAACCTATGTAGGGAGAAACTGCATCATTATACCGATACCATGCCCCTAAATAAAATACTGTACTTTTCATATCCTCTTCATGATAAGGATTCAATACAAATCCAGCGGCACCACCTACTAATACTTCGTAAGCTTTTCCTTGCTGCTGATAGGCACCACTTCCGTATAATACCATATTGTCATTCATTTCAAATGAACCACCAAGCGTGGCTGTCAATCTTGAATGTAATTTAAAATCATCCCCTAAGAACGTTTCTGTTGGACGGGTAATATGATAATAAGAAAGACCACCATAAATATTCGTATGATCACTAACCGCACCTGTGTACATGATACCAGCATTGAAATCTGGATAAGGATCCATAGTCCCTAAATTTTCACCACTGGGACGAATCACGGTACCAGTTGTTGGCTCAAACATACTTTCGAAAGTAAGATTTCGAACGTCCAAGCTTTTTTGAACTAAGTAACCTTGTACTCCAAGTGATAAAGTTTGCGGTCTGTCGGGATCATCGCTCAATCTTTTGTGATAAGCTAATGATAAACCAGCTGTTACATTTTGCAAAGCACCAGAACCCGATTTGTCATATAGTCCTAAAATCCCAACTCCTAACGCGTCGCCATTTAATTTATCTTTTAATAAAGACATATCATAGGAAACTGTACCCGTTAAATACGGTGTGGCATTAATCGCTCCCCACTGATCGCGATAATTGGCAGAAACACGCCAATCACAATTTACCAAACCTGTATTTGCAGGATTCATGGTAAGTGGTGAGGTAAAATATTGTGTAAAGTGTACATCCTGTCCAATCGCTTGAAAAGAAAGGAAAATACAAAGTGTAAAAATTATTTTTTTCATGTGCATTCTATTTTGGATAATTAGATAGAGCTTACGTCGTGCTATTCTGTACTGCCCTCCAATTATTTGTTTAAAGATATTTTGAATTATTGAATTAAAAAAATATTGTTAACAATAATAAGACGTTTAAAAAAGAGAAAACGTTGGTGAAATCAAGTTATTCAATGAAACGGTCATCTGTCTCCATTACGTGATGACAATTTTTACACGTTCTCAACTCCTCACTAGCGTAAAACTCCTTAAATCGGGGCTGAAAGTCATTTTCTATGTCTTTGAGCTCAAAAAAAGTTTCATGCAATTTGGTGTTACACTTGTCGCAGAACCACATTAGGCCATCGGTATAACCCTTTCCTTGTCGCACTCTTTCAATCACGAGACCGATAGAATTAGCTTCACGAGCAGGATTGTGTGGCGTCTTGGCAGGATGTAAGTACATGTCACCTGGGCCTAATTTATATACTTTTTTCTCCCCGTCTACTTGTATCGTGACAGTTGCGTTTCCTTCTAATTGATAAAAAAGCTCTTCTGTCTCATTGTAATGATAATCTTTGCGAGCATTGGGACCGCCTACAATCATTACAATAAAATCATCACCTACAGGATACAAACTCTTATTCGCGACAGGCGGTTTGAGTAAATGTCGGTTTTCTTCAATCCATTGATTTAGGTTGAACGGTGCTTTAATTTCCATGTTCCTATTTTTTACTAAAGTTATAGATACCCTTTCAAAATTGCTAAATTTTATCTAATAATTTATCTCCACTTTTTAGAAAGCGACTTGTATAGTAACTTTACCATACTATGGGTGGAGGACTATTAAAAACGATTGGATATTTTGCATTATTCTATTTTGTGATGCGTATTATGCGCTCCTTGTTTGAACCAAAAAACTCAGGGAGACAATTTCGCAAGCGCCCGCGAAACAACGAAGTAAAAAAAGGTGACTTCATCGAATATGAAGAAGTTGATTAATTTTTTATTTTAAACACATCCTCTTCCATACTCATATCATCTTTCATGTGAATGGTTTTTAATCCCAGTGCATCGGCCGCTTCGATATGCTGCGGACTATCATCAATAAATAAAGTATGTTGAGGCGCCAATGTATGCTCTTTTAAAATACAAGCAAAAGCTTCGGCATTGGGTTTGCGCATCCCAATTCGATGAGACAGGTACACTTTATCAAAAAAGAAATTCAAATTTTCATAACCACAGGTTTCCTTAACTGTTTTGTTATATTCTTTTTCGTGAATGCTATTCGTATTACTTAAAAGATATAAATCATAATCCAAACGCAACTGTTGCAAAATCTGCAGGCGTCGAATCGGGATATCCAACAACAAGGCATTCCAAGCATCGATAATTTGATCGGCACTCGTGCCTGGATTACAAAAAGTCCTTGCATAATCTACAAATTCATAATCACTCACCTTTCCTATTTCAAAATCATCCATAAAATCAGATTGCTTTTGCTTAGAAAAATGACTAGCAAAATCTTCTACGCCTAATACTTCAAACGCATCAATCGTTAATTGATAATCTATGTTTAAGATCACATTGCCTAAATCGAATATGATATGTTTTATTCCTTCCATAGTAAATAAGTAAAGAAAAAAACCTCTGTAATATTTCGACAAGCCTGTCCGACCAACAGGCGGGCTCAATATGACAGAGGTTTTAAATTAAGTGGACCCACCAGGACTCGAACCTGGGACCACCTGATTATGAGTCATAATTTTTACCATAATCAAGTGACCAATAAACCTGCTAAATCCGTTAAGAGCTAAGCAAAAGTACTGCATTATGTGGATAGCTCATTAATTGATATTAATTAATTTTAGTCGTTAATAATTAAGTTTGTTCCGAAATTGTTCCGAAATCTCTTTTTATCTATTATATTAAGACTATGAGTATTGCATCAGCTAAAGCCTACATTGATAAAGCACACCCTAAAAAAGACGGCAAATGTTCGGTTTATATAAGAGTAATAAGCCGTAGAAAGCATAAGAGCTATAAAACAGGCATCAGCTTATCAGCTAAAGAGTTTGACCGAGCTATGACTGCAAAAAGACGGACCACTCAAGAAACAAAGCATCAGCGTAAAATTCAATCATTTGAAAAGAAAGCCAATGACGTAATAGAAACATTGCCCTTTTTTACATTCCCAAAGTTTGAGGAATTGTATTTATCTAATAGAGACGTTGTAAATAATATAGCATCTGCTTTTGAACAATATATAACAGAGCTAAGAGAACAAGAGCGAATTGGAACGGCTGAAAGCTACGAAGTTGCAAAAAACAGCATAGAGAAATTTAAGGCAGGATTGAAGTTTGCTGATATTACCCCAAGACTTCTAACCAACTATGAAAATTGGATGCTCAAACAAGGACGGTCCAAATCTACAATAGGTATTTACCTAAGAAGTCTAAGAGCATTATTTAATAGAGCCAATATAGATAGAAGTATATATCCATTTGGGGAGGGCAAAGGAAAGTACTCTATTCCTACAAGTAGAAATATAAAGAAAGCCTTAACCCTTGAGGAAATAGCAAAGCTATTCTACTACAAGGCTAAAAAGGGAACGCCTGAACAAATGGCAAAGGATTATTGGATTTTCATATATTTATGTAATGGATTGAATGTAAAAGACCTTTGTTTATTGAAGCAAAAAAATATTGACGGAGACATATTAAGATATGAAAGGTCCAAGACTATCAGAAGTAAAAAACAAAGTGAGGAAATTATAATCAGCTTAAAACCTGAAGCCAAAGCCATCATAAAAAGGTGGGGCGTTAAAAATATTTATCCTGAAGCCTATGTATTCCCACATTTAGAGAAAGAAATGACGGCTGTAAGGCAAAGAGATATTGTCAAACAAGTAACTGCTAACATAAATAAATACATCAAACGTACTGCAAAGGAAGTGGGTATTAAAAAGCCTGTAACAACCTATTACGCCAGGCATAGCTTCGCTACCATATTAAGAAATTCAGGAGCTACTACTGAATTTATAAGCGAGGCTTTAGGGCATAGCGACTTGAAAACAACTAAGAGCTACTTAGCAGGATTTGAAACTGATAAAATACATCAAACAACGGACGCACTAACCGCATTCGCCAAATAACCCCTATGCAAAAGAAAACACATACCACTCACCTTACCATTGATAATGTAGAACAGATAGACTTTTGCGGAAAGCCGATATTTTATCTAAGCGTACAGGACGTTTATTCCCGACCCACACCAATAAAGCCAACCAACGGAAAAAAACATAATCATAAAAAGTGCGAGGGTTGTCAAAAGACACTGAAGCATCAAGAGGAAAGCCTTATGGCTCGTTATACAGGAATGACAGGCAAGCGTCCATTTCCAAATTGTTGTAAGCAACACGAAAAGGCATCAAAACACCCCGAATTTAGAAAAGAACATTTTGACAAAGTGCCACTTTGGACCGCTCAAAAAATTGTTTACACCTACGAGCATATCATAAATTTTATGGACTCTGACGATTGGTATAAAGAGGTAACAGATTATATAGAATATGCTGTAATGAGTTTTGGGCAAATGCCAGAGAATGGAGAACCTTTATATGTAAGTGCTTATTTTGATTGTGTAGTAGCTCTTTTTGGACGGTTTGAGAAAATGACAACTGAAGATAAATTAAGACGTGATGCAATATTGGATTATATCAAAAAGCTAAGAAGCCCTGTTGATAAATCTAAACAAACGGACCTCAATATATTAATCGGCTACTATCAGAAGTGGCTTAATTTTTTCCCTTTTGAGTTGCACTCCTATTTCGGAGATTTGAAAAAGCATTTTGAGAAAAGTATAATGGTCCTATCTAAAGCACCTGAAGTGAATAAGTACTTAGGAATGGCAAGGGCGCAATTACACACTAAGAAATCATTGCAAATAGCTATGTTAAAAGTAACAGAGGAGCTATTGACTAAAGTAAGCGGAGATAAATTATTCAAGAACGGAGTAGTAAAAGACGTAGATAAATTGGAGATTGACCTAATAGTACAGGAGCGTCAGCAAGAACTAAAGGACGGTTATTTGAACAATGCCGAAAAATCGGACAAACGATATAGAACAGCTATTAAGAATTGGCTAAATGACGAACAGAGTTTTTGGAAAAAAATGAACCCCTACTTAAAAGCTCTGCAAGTAAAAAATGAATTAACAAAAGAGCAAAAGCTATCCAATAAACTAAAGCCAATCGGCTTCTTTGAATTAGAAAAAGTAAAATCATTATCAGCAAAAGGGCAAATAAGTTTGGTAGAATTAATAGCAGAAAAGCAAATCCCTTATGCAATTGCCATGCTCAATTATTTAGGTTTTATTGAACATCTTACTAAAAATCATTATTCAAGTAAGGTAAAATTGAATAAAGAAGTAGCTAAAATCTTAGTAACTGCGGATCGAAATATTAAGGGCAATATCAATGTTTTATCCTCTGCAAGCAGGGAAAACAGGACAAGATACACTGCTCACGAGCATCAAAAACAAGTACAAAAAGACTACGAAAAACTAAAATAGGGAGTGCGCACCTATTGTTGCCCCTAAATGCCCCTCCCACATTTACTCTGAAATATTAAAAACAGAGTAATGACAAATCCGTTTGAGGCAATAGAAAATAGACTTAACAATATTGAAAGTCTAATATTGGAGATAAAGACCCAATCTCTCCAATCACCAACACAAGAGACAGACGCAATTTTGACCATAGAGCAAGCTTCAGAATTTCTGAACTTATCTAAAAATACGCTTTATGGTTACGTGCAACAATCTAAAATCCCTGTAAGCAAAAAAGGCAAGCGTCTCTATTTTTCTAAATTAGAATTATTAGAATGGATTAAGTCAGGTAAAAAACAAACTCAATCCGAGATAGATAATGAGGTAGATAATTTCTTAACTGCTCAAAGCTCCAAAAAGTAGTTTTATCTATGAGAAAGAAAAACGAAAGTGGGGAGCAAATCTATACATTAGCACAAAGTGAAACATCACACGCCCCAAATAACGCTCTAATCCTTTCGGGCAAAGGTTCGGACCTCTCAAACGAAATAACCGCTAAAAGGCGTGCTAAACGAAAAGTAATAGGAAATAAATTAAGCTTACACCTCATAGACATTGATAAGGAAAAAGGGAAGGGAAAAAAATCCAAAACGCTTTGGAACACCTACCATTGTCAAAACAGATTATACTATTCAGAGGGCAGGACCTTTGGTAAGTATTGCAAAAATAGAGCCTGTCCATTATGCCTAAGCATTAGAAAAGCAGTCCTTATAAATAAGTACCTACCTATCATAAAGGAGTGGAAACAACCTTATTACATTGTACTAACAGCAAAAGCGGTTTCGGCTAAACATTTGGCAAAGCGTGTAGCGCAAATGATTAATAGATTTCAGCGGATAAAAAACAGAATAAAAACACGCCACGCCAGAGGCAACGGTCCAAAATTAATTGGCATACGGACCATAGAGGCAAACTACAATGCTGAGAAAAAAACCTATAACCCTCATTTCAACTTCATAGTACAAACAAAAGAAATGGCTGATTTGCTAATGGCTGAATGGCTCAAAATGCTAACTCCAAAATTTGCCAATAAAAAAGGTCAGTATATGCGAAGTATAGAAAACGAATTGCAACAACTCATAGAGGTTATAAAATACGGCAGTAAAATATTTACTGAGCCTGACTTAAAAAAGAAAGGCAAGGACGGCAAAGTGTATGCTCTTGCCCTGTATAATATTCTATCTGCTTTTGAGGGGCATCGCTTATTTGAGCGATTTGGCTTCAATGGTCCTAAAGAGACGAAAAAAGACAATCGGCTATCTATGGTTGTGGACTATGATATTTATTATTGGGATATTGCTAAAGCAGATTGGATTGGCTCCAAAGGACAAAGCCTAACGGACTATAAACTTTGCCCTCAATTAGATTATTTGATTACCGAAGGAGTGGACCGCCACTCTGAATAGAATATGCTTAAATAAAAAGAAAGTATTTCGCATTGCGTTACTTACTCAATTTCAGTATTCTAAATGCTCCTTGTATTACCAAAACAAAAACGATAGTACCTACAATTAAATCGGGTTTGTTGGAACTCAACCAATTTACTAATACCCCTGCAATGATTACCCCTAAATTTATTATTACATCGTTTGAAGTAAATATCATACTCGCTTTCATATGCGCTTCTTCTTTACTCTTTGACTTTTGTAGAATGTATAGACAAGCTCCATTTGCGATAAGCGCAAATATTGAAACGATTATCATAGTTGAAAAATCGGGCAGTTGTTCCGCTCCGAAGAAACGTCTAAGAACTTCTGCAAATCCAATTACGGCAAGTGCAATTTGAAAATAGCCTGCAATTTTAGCAATACGCTTCTTTTTTATAAGCGTTCCGCCAACAGCAAACAAACTAATTCCATACACCAAAGCATCTGCCAGCATATCCAAACTATCTGCCACTAAGCCCATTGACTTTGAAATAAGCCCTGTGGTCATTTCGATTAGAAAAAAGGCAAAATTGATACCTAAAACCACCCACAGAAGCTTTTTCTGAATAGCATCTTCAGCAAAGGTGGTTTGCTCCGTTTCTTCTATAGATACTTTCTTTCCGCCTAAGTTTAGCTCACTAATTGACTCTTCTATTTGTTGGGTTTCTCCATTATGGTAAACACTTAATTTCCTATTAGGAATATCAAAGTCTAAATGTGCTATGCTCGCAATTCCATCCAATTTCATTCGGATAAGGTTTTCCTCTGAAGGGCAATCCATTTGTGATATTATAAATATCGTTTTTAGCATATGTCTTTTTTAGTGGTCTTCATTATCAGAATGCACCATAGATAGTGGTATTCCTTTTTTTTGTCATAAATCATTAAATTGTCCAAAGTGCCATAAAACCCCAGAAGGGTCGTGCATAAAAAATTCTCTACCCCATTCAAACTCATTGATTTCTGTAAACCGAACATATTTATATTTATCCTGTAACCTTTTACCATTGAGTTCACGCCAACACACGTCTATGTTATCTACTTCTAAAAACACCATTGAGTTATTGCACCATTTTTTTACATAATAATCTTGAAGATAAAAACTCAGGCTTTCGTTCACTTTGAAACGAGACATTTCACCAGAAAGCACATCTTCTTCAAATCCTAATTCCGCATAGAATGTTCGGGATTCATCGAAATCCTTTGCACCTATAAATGTTCTGATCGATTTTGCATTATACTGCATTTAGCAACAATTTTTATTTTCTTGAATGGGTGGACAAGGTACAGTTCCGTAGGAGCAATATACACAGCAGTCCTCACCAATTGGCTTTAGTCTTTCTTTACATTTTTCACATTCGTAAAAATATTGACAAGCATCTGTGGGCATCGTTTCTTCTTTTTTATGTCCGCAATTTGGGCAGGTAATAACACTTTGAAGAATAGTATTTTTTTTCATTCCTTTATTTCTTTTCTTGATAAATGTATAGACGCCAAATAAAAGCAGTCCAACACCCAGCCCCATAAAAATACTACTATACTTTTCTAAATTACTGCTAAAGCCCATTAATGCACTCCCACCACCTACGGCAATAATTAATGCTGGCAACCAACAGCAACTTGTTGCTATAATAAAAGCTATTATACTACCTACAATTGATTTTTTGTAATTCATAATTGAAATTTTTAGTTTATATCCACCTTCTAACCTTTACTCTATAATTTTTATAATGGCCTCCAAACTCCTTTAGTAGAAACTCTTCTTCTAATCTAATTTGTGTATTGATACTTACGGTAGATAAAGCAATAATCAATAATGTGAAAGCATTAGGAAGTACCAAGAAAAGCCCGATATTGGCTATCATAATACCCAAGAAAATAGGATTTCGGGAAATAGAAAAGAAACCATCGGTTACTAATTCAGTTTTGTTTTCTTCATCAATACCGATACGCCAAGATTCTTTCATATTGGATTGAGCCAACCACACAACTATTAAAGAAAGTATAAGTAATCCCCAACCGATATAAACCAAGGTTTCATTTTCTAAATACCAAAAGGGCAAAAGAAACTTATGCCAAGCAGGAACAAAAGCATAAATAGAAACAATGATTAGCTCTATAATAGAAATAATGCCAAAGACCTTGCCATTATAGCCGTGAGCGTCATCACCTTTGTTGAAGGTCAGGGGATTGATTTTAGTCTTGCGCCATAGCAGGTAAGACCTCAGCACAAAAACCAAAACGAAATAAATGATAAAAAATATAAATAAGTACATAGTCTTTAATCTGCGTGACAATCATCATCGCACTCTTCTCTGCCAAAGGGCTTAATATTGATACCTATTGTAAATACAAAACCATCGGTTGGCGCATAAATTTCAGGAAATATTGGATTATTAATTGTGCCTAATACCTCTGGTGTATATCTGCTCTGCCTCCTGTCTGTAAAGTTTTCAAAATTGACAAAAGGACTCCCCCATTTGAAATGCCGTTGAACTAATAAACCCATAGTAGTAAAGTCCGTTGATTGCGTGTTATTAGATAGGTTCTGCTTTCCTGTATAGTAAACTTCGTAACCAATTCGCCAATCTTCATTTTCATACATTAAAACTGTTCCTACATTGTGTTTAGGTGTAAGTGGTTTCTGCGGATTGCCTTGTAAGTAGTTTAGCGTTGTATTAATAAAGGCGTAATTAATAAACCATCTAAAGTCTTTGTAGGATAGTTTCATATTCGTTTCCAAACCAATACTTTGTATAGCTTCGGGCGCATTGCTAAAGGCAAATTGATTAGGCACAATATTTTCTAATAAGAGAGCATTACTAATTCGGGTTAAATAAAATAGTTGGTTTACGGAAAAGGATATTTCTTCATTTAATGCTGTTCTGTAATTAAAATCAATATTTGCCCCTACGGACCTTTCAGCATTCAAATTATCTGCATTGATAGGTAGTACATTTCTAAAATTAAGCGTTGAAGCTTCTTCTGTAAAAAGATCGGGGATTTTATAACCTAATCCACCGCCAAAACGAGCAGAAAACTTTCTGTTTGCTTTATAAAGTAGTGATACCCTTGGCAATGGAAATATGCCCCAATCCACGGAATAATCTGTTCTAAAGCCCGTTTCTAAAATAAATTTATCAGTTAGGTTTGTTGTATTGTTTGCAAAAATACCAATGGTAGTTTGGCTCATATCCCTTGGCATAGGATTGTTATTCTCTCTAAAAGAATTGGTATAAAGATTTGAGCCTACTATCCAATCTGATTTTTTACCATTCTTAGCATAATTGAACTCTGTAAATGTATTGGTTTCATTCCCGTCAAATGTGTAGGAAGGTAATTTTATACTTCTATTAAAAAGACCAACGCTATTCTTAAACTCTATACTTTGGTTATTTGCTAATTTAGTTTCAATAGCAAATTGGGAACTTACTCTATTTGAGTTATTATTCTCAAAATAAGTATGGTTTGTATCAACGCCATTTTTAACCACGTTAATATCACCGCCATTTCGTTTATCGGTTGTTGCATTAACTCCAAGCCATATAGTTGTGTTCTTACTTGGGTAATAAAATAGTCTTGGATTAAATGAGAAAGAGGTGGTTTTAGGAATATTAGTAAATTGGTCCTCATCAGGATTGTAAGGTGAATTATAATAACCTGCTCCATAAAGAGTAAAACCTATTTTGTCATTGCGCTTGCTATAAAATACATTTCCCGTGCTCCCCCCTGTATGCGTTTGAGAAAGCAAAATATTTAATTCGGGGTCTTCCTCTGGTCTTTTTGACACCATATTTACTAATCCTGCTATTGCACCACCTCCATATAAGGTAGAAGAACTTCCTTTGATAATTTCAAACTGAGCTAAGTCCAATGGTGGAATTTGCATAATACTCAGACCTCCTGAAAATCCTCCGTACAACGGAAAACCATCTTTTAGTAATTGCGTATATCTGCCATCCAATCCTTGTATTCTTATACTTCTATTACCACTACTAAGGCTTGTTTGTTGTATTTGTATTCCCGTACTTTCTCTTAATACCATTGAGATATTAGAAGCATTCATTATTGCTTTTTCTTCTAATTCTTCTTCTCCTATAAACTCTATTCGGGTAGGAATATTTTTAATAGTTCGGGTACTCCGTGTAGCTTGAATACGTACCGCTCCAAGCGTTTTTTGAGCTTGCTCCAATCCAATAGTGAATTGATTGGTATTGCCGTCAATCGTTAAGAAAGTATCTTTTTTTTCATAACCAACAGAGGAAATTTCAAATTTGAAATTCCCGTTTGGAATAGAAGTAAATTTAGCAATACCATCGACATCGGTTTTATTACCTTTTTTCAATGAATCTATTCGGATAGTAGCTCCTATTATTGCTTCTTGACTTGCTTCATCTACTATCTTAATCGAAAAGTTATTAGTTTGAGCCATTACGACATTACACAACAATAAGAAACCGAAGAACGCCAATATATATTTTATCATATTTCTACCTTTATATTAAAGGAGCAAAGCTAAAATGATTGTTGTGCAACTCGATTGCAAACATTAGTTGCACTTATCGCAAAGTCCTTTTACTACCATATTAGCTTGTTGCATTACAAAATTATTGGGCAGTTTAATAATAGGAATAGGAATATCCATAAGGCAATGGGTGCGACTACACTTAGTACAATAGAAATGATAATGTAGGTCTTCGGGTTCGCAATTACATCCTTCAGCGCAAACAGCATACTTTACCATTCCCGAACCATCTTCAATGCTATGTATTACTTTATGGTCCTCAAAGGTTTTTAGCGTTCTGAATATTGAGCTTCTATCAGTAAGCAAGCCATCTTCAATATCCTTTAGAGATAGGGCTTTTTTATGCTCTAATAAATAACGCAATACAAGTACTCTATTCGGAGTAGGTTTTACTTTTTTGATATTTAGTATTTCTTCGGATTGGTCCATAGTTAAGAGAAGCGTTATCAAGTAATTATTGCTAAGTTGTAAAGCTATTCTATTCTATCATTTTTGTCATACAGAGAGCTTGAAATTCAATATTGAAATAGGCAAAATAAGGCTCTTAAATACATTAGCACAAAGTGAAACATCACACGCCCCAAATAACGCTCTAATCCTTTCGGGCAAAGGTTCGGACCTCTCAAACGAAATAACCGCTAAAAGGCGTGCTAAACGAAAAGTAATAGGAAATAAATTAAGCTTACACCTCATAGACATTGATAAGGAAAAAGGGAAGGGAAAAAAATCCAAAACGCTTTGGAACACCTACCATTGTCAAAACAGATTATACTATTCAGAGGGCAGGACCTTTGGTAAGTATTGCAAAAATAGAGCCTGTCCATTATGCCTAAGCATTAGAAAAGCAGTCCTTATAAATAAGTACCTACCTATCATAAAGGAGTGGAAACAACCTTATTACATTGTACTAACAGCAAAAGCGGTTTCGGCTAAACATTTGGCAAAGCGTGTAGCGCAAATGATTAATAGATTTCAGCGGATAAAAAACAGAATAAAAACACGCCACGCCAGAGGCAACGGTCCAAAATTAATTGGCATACGGACCATAGAGGCAAACTACAATGCTGAGAAAAAAACCTATAACCCTCATTTCAACTTCATAGTACAAACAAAAGAAATGGCTGATTTGCTAATGGCTGAATGGCTCAAAATGCTAACTCCAAAATTTGCCAATAAAAAAGGTCAGTATATGCGAAGTATAGAAAACGAATTGCAACAACTCATAGAGGTTATAAAATACGGCAGTAAAATATTTACTGAGCCTGACTTAAAAAAGAAAGGCAAGGACGGCAAAGTGTATGCTCTTGCCCTGTATAATATTCTATCTGCTTTTGAGGGGCATCGCTTATTTGAGCGATTTGGCTTCAATGGTCCTAAAGAGACGAAAAAAGACAATCGGCTATCTATGGTTGTGGACTATGATATTTATTATTGGGATATTGCTAAAGCAGATTGGATTGGCTCCAAAGGACAAAGCCTAACGGACTATAAACTTTGCCCTCAATTAGATTATTTGATTACTGAAAGAGTTGATTTTAATTCAGAATAGAATGAGACTATTCCTTTTTGTGCATTCCTGTACTTAATTCAAACTCGCCATTTTCTTTATTTTCAACTTCAAAATAAAAAGCCGTAGGAGCTTTGTATTTGCCATAGGTGCGCACGCCCTGCATATCACATTGCAAATTGTATAATCTTACTTTACCGTTATCCTCAGCCACAACATAGAAATCCTGTGCAAACCATTTTAACTGCTCGGCTAAATCAGCATTTATACCATTTAGTAAATGACTATTGACAGGGAATGAATGAAATATCATTTTATCGTTCCGTGAATATTTACCAATGTATAAAGTATCGTCTGTCTTTGCTACTCCGTACCAATTCACATTGCCCACGCCAACAGGAATGGATTTTACAGCATCATAATTTATTTGCTGTGTTTGTAATTCCTTTTCAACATCTGCGGTTATAGTTTGTTTATGTACAAATGTAAATAGTAGATAGAGCGTACTCACACAAATACCTATTGCATTTGCATTGCTCCATTGCTGTTTCTTTTTTTGATAGTAAATTGTAATAAAAAGTCCAATCAATAAGGGAACTGTATAAACAGGGTCCACAATATTGACACTATCAAAACTCACTCTGTAATTTGAAAAGGGCGAAAATAATTGTGTACCATAAGCCGTAAAGGCATCTAAAAGCATGTGCGTAAACAATGCCAACCAACTAAACAACGCCAGCCGATTAAAAGCAACTTGTTTAGTCCACTTTAGCTTAGTGAGTAGATAGGCAATAAGTAACGCACTCTAAATCCCCTATGAACGCTTATCCGCTCTACAGAATTATAGAGCGGTAAAAACATAATATCAAGGTCGGGAATAGTCGCAACGATAGCTCCCAAGATTGCGCCCTTAGCACCAATCTTTTTGCCTAATATGGCTTGTCCTATACTTGCCCCAAGTACGGCTTGAGTTATACTATCCATTATTTAATAATTCAAAGTTACTCCTAATCCTACACCCATATCACTATCATAATGAGTAGAAAGTGCAAAGTTTTTATCGAGAATATATCTAAAGCCTGTCATGTACTCCTTATCCGTATTAGCCATAAAAGCCCAGCGTAATCTTGGCGTTATTGGAATATCCTCACGCATTAACTGAAAACGAATATTGCCATCGCTAAATACTTCCCCTTGCAAAGTTACGAGCATTGGCAAGGTATAATTTGCACCTACACTCACAACCGCTCTTTGGTCCTTTGTGTTTGTTTGTCCAAATAGATTTTTCTCAAAATTGCCATTCTGCTTTCTATAACGCCAATCAAAACCTACAAAAGGCATAAGCCATTGATACTTTCCTATGTATCTGCCTATGTGTGTTTCTGTTTCGTAGCCGTGTCTATCATGATAACCCAAACGCCATTCTGTACCAATACTCCAACGAGTGTTTTGCAACATTAGCATTCCATCATTACCATTGGTAGCAAAATCATTTCCCGCCATAAAATGGAACTTATTGCTTTCTCTCTGAAGTTTTTTATAAGCCCATTTTTTATTAGGTAAATATGGATTTGGTGCTTGGTCTTGGTAAGAAAAAACTCTATTCATTCCTGCCATCATGTGATATAAAATATGGCAATGAAAAAACCAATCCCCCTCTAAGTTTGCATTAAATTCTATGGTGTCGGTTTCCATTGGCATAATGTCCAATACATTTTTGAGCGGTGCATAATCTCCTTGACCGTTCAATACTCTAAAATCATGACCATGCAGGTGCATCGGGTGACGCATCATAGAGCCGTTGTAAAGTACAATCCGAACATTCTCTCCTTTCTTAATTAAAATCTTATCCACCTCAGACATTACCTTATTATCCATGCTCCATACATATCTATTCATATTGCCAGAAAGTTCAAAATACAATTCTCTTACAGGCGCATCTTTTGGCAAAATAGTTGGTTGTGGAGCTTTGAGCATTGCATAATTTAGTGTTACTATTTTATCAGATTTCATAGAATGATTTGAATGGTCCATATTCATATTTCCCATTTTGTCGCTCTCCATTTTCATTTCTTTTTTGTTACTTTTTTCACCTGTAATTTCAGGGTACATAACGGTATTCATGTCCATTTGTTGCAAGCTCATTTTCATACCCATGTCATCCATACTGCCGTCCATATTCATCATTCCGTTCATCATTTTCATTCCTTCAAAGTATTTGAGTTTGGACATTCGGCTATTGTGCTGTTTGGTTCCTTGTCCTAAAAAGAGTGAAGCCGATTTGGTTCTATCTTCAGGCGTAGCCAAAAACTCATAAGCCAACCCATCCTGTGGAATAGTGATTACAACATCATACGTCTCAGAAACACCAATAATTAATCTATCTACATCAACAGGCTCAACATCATTGCCATCATTAGCAACTACAGTCATTTTGCTCCCTGCGTATTTTAACCAAAAGTAAGAGGACGCTCCACCATTAGAAATGCGCAAGCGAACTTTATCGCCTTTTTTGAATTGGCTTAACTGACTTGTATTTTTTCCATTGATTAAGAATTTATCATAATACACATCGCTAACATCCATTGCCAACATTCGTTTCCATTCATTCCCTAATTTAGTTTTAAAATGACCTGCTTTAATGGCCTCAGAATAGCTTTGGACCGTTCCTTTTTTTATACCGCTCCAATCATTAGCATTGTGTAACATTCTATGCACATTTTCAGGCTTTATGTCGGTCCATTCACTTAAAATTACAGGTACGTATGGCAGGTCGTCAATACCTTTTCTGAATGTTTCATCACTTGATTTTTTTAATAATATCAAAGAACCATACATACCTATTTGCTCCTGCAAACCGCTATGACTATGATACCAATGCGTACCGTTTTGTATTATAGGAAATTGGTAAGTAAAGGTTGCGCCAGGTTCTATTGGCATTTGCGTTAAGTAAGGAACACCGTCTTCTTTGTTCGGAACATATAAGCCGTGCCAATGTAATGAGGTGCTTTCCTTTAATCTGTTATGCACTACAATCTCTGCGGTATCTCCTTCTGTGAAAGTAAGAGTAGGCATTGGAATTTGGCCATTAACGGCAATTGCTCTTTTCTTTTTGCCCGAAAAATTGACCATTGTGTCAGTTACGGTTAAATCATAACGGACCACACGTTGCCCTTGTGCTATTGTTGCCGAAAGCATTATCGCAATAATGGAAATCCATTTTGTTATAGTTATTACGTTTAGAATTTTCATATTATAATTGGTTTATTAGCATTGCACCACTCATTATTATCATAAGGGCATCTTCTATAATTGTAACCGTACTCATGGGCAAATTGAAAACATCTCCTAAACAAGCGCATTGAATTTTTCGTTTGTTTAATACAGATTGCAATACACCAATAATACTTGCGCTCATAACCACCAGGGTAATGCAATAGGTTACCAACGGATTAATATTTATTAAATAGGCTATCCCTAAACCTAATTCTACAAATGCGTAGATATACGCCCAAATGGTTACACGCTTTGCAATTACATCATACATGACATAACTTTCGGCAAAGCCTTTTAGATTAAGCATTTTGAAAAAAGAAAATACTAAAAAGAAGCCTGCCATAAAATAGCGCATGGCTTCCATCCAATTAAAGCTTTCGTTCTTTAGTTGTATTAGAATAGTTGCACCACTTATATAAGCAAATATGAGTAAGATTGGTTTATAAATTTCAAACCAAGATTTTGCTTGCTCAGCCGTTTCGTTATGTTCCATTGCCGAAATGGTGTACTTTGGCTCTAATGCCTTTTGCAAATCGGTCAAGGCTATATGTTTATCCATTGTAATCGTTACCATATTTTCATCTTTTGAGACTTGTACGTCTATAACAGTCTCTATCATTATTAAAGCTGATTTTACTTTTGCTTCACAGCTTTCACAGGTCATGCCTGTGAGTTTATATGTATGTTTCATTTGTTTTTTTTATAGTAAGAGTGCAGTCTAAGACGACTACACCCTATTGTGAATTGAGCTTATTTATTCCTTGCCTTTGTTCGTTGATACTGACAACATCCGTTCAGGGCGTTGTACGCCTTGTCAGGAGCACGAAATGCCTCGTTGTCATAGCCAACCAGGGCAATCCGTTTTAAGATTTCTTTTTTGTTGGTTTTATCGGCATCGTAAGTAACAGTTGCCAGCTTAGTTTCTTTGTTCCAAGATACCGCTGATACTCGCTTTACATTTCCTGCTTTCTCAATGGTGTTTTTACACATACCGCAGTTACCGCTAATTTTTACCGTGTCTGTTTTTGCGTGTTTTATTTGAGCCTCGCAAGTGCCAATCAGCAATAATAATATTGCCATTATATTTAATGTTTTCATTTTGTTTTTGTTTTATTGTTTAGAATTAAGTGCATAGCACGTAGTGCTAACTCACATTTCTATGAGTTAAAAATATCTATCCTCTATTTAGAGAATAGCGGTACTAAAACAAAAACTTTGGAGGTTGCCATATGGCAGAAGAAACCGAAGTAGGAAAGCTGAATGAAAAGTATTCATTCTTGTTTTCTACTAATAACAAATCAGGCTTAGGCGTCCAAGTATTGTCTTGGAAAACAAAAGCTGAACATGCAACTAAAACCATGCAATTACAATGTGATTTAGAGCCACAACAATCCTTGGTGCCTTGCTCCTTTTCGCAACAGCCTTTCTCAGTTTTCTGATTGTCACAACAAGGCATTTCACAAGATTGCGTTTGCACATTGGCATAAGTAGCTACAGGAAGACTTAATACTAAGACTCCTAATAATATTGCTATATATGCTTTGAGTTTCATGCTTCTTATATTACAAAATTATTTTGTTCTGTTTGATATATTAAATTTCCTATCCCTAAGTTTTGTTAAAACCATTCTTTGCTTTTTACTCGTAATTTTTATAAAACATTATATAAATTATACTCCAATCGAACAATGAAAATATTCTCAGCCACTCTACTCATTGAGCTATACAATTGGGCCCTATAAGCCAAATCTAAGCGAGAACGGCTTAAAAAGATAAACTGTACTACAGGCGCAATATCTACAAAAGACTTATTTTTTGATAAAGAAGTTTGCCCCAAAACCTCAAGCATCAAATTCATGTTCGTTTGCTTATAATTTTTGTACTTTTTAGGTAGAATTAATTGCCCTACCGAAAGAGAATAACTGAGAGCATTATTTGAACTATTCTCAAAGTAAGCTTGCTCTATTCCTGCCGTTCCACTAATAGCCGTTTTGTGCAATAGTTGTGTTCCTATTAAGCCAAGCTCCCAACCGCTATTCATTCCATTCACATCTAATTCATCTTGGAATTGGACCCTATCTCCAAGACCCAATCTTGTAAATCCTGCCATTCTAAAATGACGTTTTTTCTCATCGATATTCAAAAACTTATATTGGGCATAAAGTGATTGTCCATTAAGTTTTAATCCATCTACTCTATTTGTTAAAGCTCCCTGCCATTGAAACATAAGCTTACCCGAAACGCCATAAGCAACCTCTGGTTGCATGCGAATAAATGAGTTAGGAGCAACAATAAATGAATTTCCCAAGCCGATACTTAAAGAATGAGCAGGGATATTACTTGCAGGACGTGAAAACAAAAAAAGCTCCTGCGCCGAAGCGCAAGAACTATTTATGAAAAAACTAATTGTGATTAATAAACTAAACAGGCGTAACGCTGTAACCTTTTTCTTGTTCTTCATTAATTACCTTTTTCTTTACTTTTTTATATGCCTTCTTACTCATAAAGTCCTTATTCAGTAAACGTAATTCTACTAAACCATTTAAGGTTTGATTTTCAATATCGACCAAATAGAATTTTTCATTTGCTATATCAAACTTACCCTTATTCTTGGCAGGATAATCTTTGAACTTAATGGTCATAACAAAATCCGAAACAGAAAATCCTGCCTTTTTTACTGCTCTTTGAATTGCTTGAATATCAACCGTTGCTTTATCCTGAAAATCAATGGTAAAAACAGAAGTTTCTACATCGCTATCTACGCTTTTTATAAACGAAAGTTTCTCTAATGCTTTATGTATAGAGTTACTACACATACTGCAAGTAAGACCGCTTGCCTGTAATTTCACTTCTTTGATTTGTGCTTGTAATACAAATGGCACAACAAGCATTATTATAGTTATTATTATATTTTTCATCTTTATCTATTTATACGTTTGACTACTATTTGTCATTTATATTTAATAGTGGTCTGTTAATGTTTATTCACTAAAACGGATCTGAATATTCAGGATTATTAGCCAATGTATTGTCCGTTAAGGTCTTTAAGAACGCAACTAATGCATCTTTATCAGCTTGCGTTAATTGTAATCCATTAGGTAGCTGTTGTTGAAATGAGGCATCTAAAGTAGCCGAGGTCTTAACTAAGTTATAATGGTCCACAACTTCCTCTAAGGTTTGGAATCTTCCATCATGCATATAAGGAGGTGTTAGCTCAATATTTCTTAACGAAGTTACCTTGAATTTAGCTCGGTCATTGGTGTTACCTGTAACATCCTCACGTCCCAAATCAGTAAATTGTGCATCTGTATCTAAACCATTGTTCATGTAACGGTCATTCTCAAAGTTTGGACCACCGTGGCAATGCTGACAATCTGCTCCTGTAGCATTCGGAAAGGCAGGGTTATATTCTGTAAAGAATAAAAAACGACCTCTTTCTTCCTGAGCTGTTAGCGTAGCTTTACCCGCAAGGAAGTCATCATACTTTGATTGATAAGATACTATGGAGTTCATAAATTGTTCCATTGCTTTAGAGATTAGGGTAGTATCTATTTGGTCCGTTCCAAATGCCTTATTGAATTGCGCTCGGTACATTTCATCTCCTTGTAATTTACTAACTACATTGGCTAAGGTTTCATCCATTTCAAGATTATCCTGAATAGGCATAAGTGATTGGTGTCTTAGCAAATCAGCTCGACCATCCCAAAAGAATTGATTGGTATTCCAAGCCATATTAAATACAGCCATTGCTTGCCGTCCTCCTGGCAAATTATTCACACCAATGGAGAATTTATTAGTATCAGAAAAAGCCGTTTGCTGATTATGACAACTTGCACAGGACATAGAACCATCACGAGAAAGTGCTTTTTCGTAGAAAAGCATTCTACCTAATTTTACCCCCTCTCTCGTAAGCGGATTGTCTTGTGCTATAGGCGGTGTTGGAAAGCTACCATACTCTAAATTATATGGAGCATCCGCATCTACATCAACTACTTCATAGTCCTTTTTGCAACTGTAAATAATTACAGTACTTATTAGTATTAGAAACAATACTAAGAGTTTATTATTTTTCATTTTGATAATTTTTGTTTGTTATAAAATCATAATCTGTTAGGCTTTTCAAGAAAGCAACTAAGTCTTTCTGCTCCTGATTTGATAAGCCCAACGGCTTAATCAGATTACTGTTTTTGTTTTTATGATATTTCCCTCCACTGTTATAATGTGCTATTACTTCCTCTAAAGTTTTGAAACTTCCGTTATGCATATAAGGTCCTGTAACTTCTATATTTCGCAAACTTGGGACCTTAAACAATGCTCTATCTTCTTCAATACGAGTTAGGCGCATTCTGCCACTATCAGCGTATGCTTCATAAAGTCCATTATTTTCAAAAGCATAATTTGTAAAATTGAACCCACTATGACAAGAACTACAATTTGCTTTTGAGCCAAAGAATAATTCTTTACCTCGTATTTCATTGTCTTTCAAAACCCTACTCCTTCCTTGAA